>Ga0105048_10000486_pt1 | contig 61364 bp, 70 predicted proteins | sample MAT05_FD_78382 | JGI IMG/M metagenome (GOLD analysis project Ga0105048, IMG submission 78382) | Freshwater microbial communities from Lake Fryxell liftoff mats and glacier meltwater in Antarctica - MAT-05 | ecosystem: Environmental > Aquatic > Freshwater > Ice > Liftoff microbial mat | place... | reverse complement strand
GCGCGCCCGAGGAGTGAGCACCGCAAGACTACTGACAGTAATCTGAGGAGCGGAGCGACGAGGCCGCGCGTCGCAGCAAGAGAATCGGCCGTTTGTACCGGTGATTCAACCTGATCGGTGCTCCAGGCCATAGCGAAGGTTAGACTGGCGGGATGAAGGCGTCAGTCGACCGAAGCTATCGCGGACAGCCACTCGAGCTCGCGCGCATCAATCCGGAAGAGATGCAGCGTCGAGCTGACGAATTTCATGCCCGAATGGCGACACGACGTTCAGTGCGACACTTCTCGCGCGAGCCCGTGGCGCTGGACGTCATACGACGCTGCATCGCCACTGCCGCGAGCGCGCCGTCCGGTGCCAACAAACAGCCGTGGACATTCGTGTTGGTTACCGACGTCGATACCAAGCGCCGCATTCGGCAGGCCGCCGAGCAAGAAGAGCGCGCATTCTATGGTGGGCGCGCGCCCGCGTCCTGGCTCGCGGATCTCGAGTCGCTGGGGACCGATCACGACAAGCCGTTCCTCGAGGATGCCCCTGCGCTCATTGTCGTATTTGCGCATCGACAAGCTGCGGGGGGCGAGAAGAACTACTATGTCTCCGAGTCGGTCGGCATCGCGGTGGGCTTCTTGCTCGCTGCCCTACATCACGCCGGGCTAGCGACGCTCACGCATACTCCGAGCCCAATGGGCTTCCTCGGCGAGCTGCTGGCTCGCCCGGCGCACGAGCGAGCCTACCTGCTGCTACCCGTGGGGCTTCCGGCGTTGGACTGCGAGGTTCCCGTGATTGCCCGGAAGCCGCTAGCAGAGGTGCTGGTGGAGGTCGCGAGCAACGCCGATTAGCGAGAATCGGCTGATCGTTATTGCTGGTTGTCGGCGGGGACGCCATTCAGCCAATCGGTTGCCTGGAGACCGTTGCTCGCGTGGCAGTCGATGCAGAACGAAACGACCCCACCCTGCGCGAACGCTCCGCCGTCGTCGAAGCGAGCCCAAAACCAGTCGCCCGCGTCGGGGTTGAAGCCGGCGGATTGCTTGCTCATCACGGTGGCCGACCCGGTGGGCTCACCTGCCGCGTCAAGGTGCTGCTTGACGATCATGGTGCCCTCGGGGAAGGGCTCCGCTGTCGCGGCGGGGTCATCGGGGTCGATCGCTTTGTAAGCAGCGACCGCATCGTCGCTGACCCAGATATGGACCAACTCAGCGTTGCCGTGCTGGCTGGTGGCCCCTTCCTGCGACACACGAGTGAAGTCCGCATCCCTAAAGGTGGCGAAGCGGTCGATCACCACCGACTCGGGCGTTTCGCCTGTGCCACCAGCGCCGCCGCCCTCGCCGCCGCCGCCGGCACCCCCGCTGTCGCCGCAGCCTGCCAAGAGCCCCAGGGCCAGCCCAAGCCATGAACGTGCTTGAATCATGCGTGATCTCCGCTCGCCGAGATCGTCGCGACCTCCAGCGACCGGCGTATGCCGCGGACGCGCAACAGTTTCTCGACGGTTGACGATTTTCGGAAACCATTCGCAAAGAGCGGGATAGGCGCGGCGTGACACCGTTTCTACAACGTGCGGCGCTGGCCGTGGCCGGCTGCGCACTTCTGGCCGGTGGCGCCTGGCTCGCCACGGATGAGACGCCGCTCGAGGAGCTACGCATCGAATCCGACGATCACTGGCCGGAGGCTGGGTTCGTCGAGATGGTGTCGCCGATCTCGCCGCCCACCTCCGCCGATCGAGACGACGTCATTCAGGTTTGGCTCCGGTTGCCGCCCAGCGGAGAGGTGGGGCTGGCGATCGGCGCCGACGGTCGACCTGCTTTGACTTTGCCCGCGGGCACCGTCGCGGACCGGGTCGAGCGCCACCTCACTCCGTCGGGGTCTCGCGTCATCGACGTACGCGGGACCGAGCTCGAAGCCGGCGGCGGCCAGCGCTTCCGTCTGCTGCGCCGCTCGGAGGGCGGGCTGCGCGGGTTCGCGTGGGAACGCGGAGCGGCGGAGCAGCAGGCAGAGGCTGACCGACGGATCGCAGAGCTCGTGCCGTCACGGGCTGTGGGAAAGCTCCGCGCGCTCAATGATTGCGCGCGCTGCCATTTCGCGAACAAATCCGAGGAAGTCACGGCTGGCGAGAGATTCACCCCGAATCGGCGGACGGACGCGGTCGGGTTCTACCAGGTGCAAGCCGTGTTCGACGACGAGCAACCGCTCGAGCGGACGCGGCCATACGACACGAACGTGGGCCGCCAATTCGTCACGCTCTCGTGCATGCGAGGCGGCGAGCCACGACTGGAGCACGGGCAAGGCCACCCATCGTGCGCTGACGGGTCGACACCTCGAGCCCGCTACGACGTGGCTGCGGCTCGAGTGGCAGGCGATGCACGCGCGCTCGGTGTCTGCGCAGCGCGCGAGTATTTGGGGGGGCACATGAGCTCCGAGGCGCGCGTCGCGTTCGCGGCGGCCCTGGAGGCCTGCGACCTCGACGATGAGACGACCGGCCGGCGCGAAGCCGGTCTGGACACGACAGAGAAAGAGACCACGTCATGGAAAAGAAGAGCATCGAAATAATGGTCGCAGCATTGGTCGCCGGGGCCGGTTTGCTCGCTGCGGGCTGCGGCGACGACACGAGCGGCAACAAAGGCGGTGCAGGGGGCGCCGGGGGCGCCGGCTGCGGCGCTGGTGGCTGCGGCGCAGGGGGCTGCGGCAATGGCGGCATGGGCGGCTGCGGCATGGGCGGCTGCGGCATGGGCGGTTGCGCCTCGGGTGGCGCGGGTGGCGAAGGCGGCGAAGGCGGCGCCTGAGGCCAGCATGGGACGGGCCATCAGCGGCGTCGGTGTGAGCTTACGACGCGAGCACTACGACGATGCGCTATCGAGCACCAGGTTGCTGGACTGGGTCGAGATCCAGCCAGAGAACTTCATGGACATGGGCGGCTTGCCCAGATCCGTGCTCGAGCGCGCAGCCGCCAAATGGCCTGTGATACCGCATGGTGTCGGGCTCTCCCTCGGCGGGCCCGACCCGCTGTCCCGCGACTACTTTCGATCGCTGCGTACGATCATCGATGAGCTCGACTGTCCGTACTTCAGCGAGCACGCGTCGTTCGCGTCGGCGCACGGCGTCTCACTTCATGGTCTCTATCCACTTCCATTTACCGAAGAGGCGGCGTTGCACCTGGGTCGGCGCACCGCAAGCTGCGCCGACGAGCTCGGCCTACCGCTGCTACTCGAGAACATCACCTACTACGGCGTGATGCCGGGCAGCGTGCTCGCCGAAGGCGCCTTTCTCTACGAAGCGCTGGGCGCGGCGGACGCGGGTCTCTTGCTCGACCTCAACAACGTGTACGTCAACGCGAAGAACTTCGGCGTCGATGTGGAAACGGCGCTGCGGTCGCTGCCGCTATCTCGCACTCGCCAGATCCATCTGGCGGGACATACGTTTGGTCACGGGCGGTTGCTGGACGACCACGGCGGTCGCGTCCCAGAGCCGGTATGGGCGCTGTATCGAAAGGTCATCGCCGAGCTCGGGCCTGTCCCCACCATCATCGAATGGGAGAATCGACTTGGGTCGTTCGACGACCTGCTCGACGAAGCAGACAAGGCGCGCGCGATCCAGCAAGAATATTCTCCCGAGTACCGGGCACCCCAGGCAAGCGCGCTGCCATGGTAGCCGCTGGGCAGTCGCTCGCTGGCTTCTTCGAGATCGCCCTGCCCCTGCTGCTGGGAGGGCCCACGCCCGAGAGCGTCAGCGACGACGAACAGCGAGCAGGCCTGGCCTTCTATCGACACATGACCGAGCTCGAGCTGCGGAACCTGCTCCACCGCGCATGTCCCGGTGTCGCTCGCGCGCTCGAGCTTTTGGGGGACGACTCCTTCGCACGCTTGTCGCGCGAGTACTTTCGGGCGCATCCGCCACGGGGTTGGGACCCGGGCGCCGTTGCCGATTCGCTGCCTTCATTCCTGATTCGCACGCATTGGCCGCGCGCTCTCTCCGAGATCGCGGAGATTCACCAGCTGCTGCGGCAGTGCGCATTGGCAGCCGGCGAGGCTGATAGCCCGTTCGAGCACACCATCTTCGTCCGGCGCTTCGAAACGACGAGCCCCCGCTTCGTGCAGCGGCTGCTCGCGAGCGAGCCACTGTCGCTCCCGGAAGAGGAGCCTATGGTCGCGATCATCTATCGCTCCCATCGCACGCAGCGAAGTCACCTGCTGCTTCCCTCCGAAGAGACGCTGCGCGCGCTGCTTGCGTACGCGCAACGACGGCCCCCCCCGCCCGCTGGCATGCGCGTGCTGCTCGAAGTGGGCGTGCTCTCTCCGGTCGAGATCTGAGGTCGGCCCACCACAGTCGTTGCGGCCGCAGCTCGGCTGGGGCACGGCAATCTGGCGACATGCGCACCGACGAGGAGCTGATGGCCGCGCACGTGGCCGGCGCCAAGGGTGCTTTCGACGAGCTGTTCGCTCGCTACGCACCGCTGCTTCTGCGGGTGATGACTCGGCAGCTCGGGTCGGTCGACGATGCCCGGGACGTGGTGCAGCAGACTTTCTTGCAAGTCCATCGCGCCCGCCTCGACTTCGATGCGAGCGCACGCTTTCGGCCCTGGCTCTTCACGATCGCTTTCAACCTCTGTCGCCAGCTGGGGCGCACACGCAAGCGACGACGCGAGAACCCGTCGGACGAGCTGGCAGAGGCCGACCTCCGTGCAGTCCCGGTCGACAGCGACGCGCAGCAAGACGTGCGCGCGGCGCTGGCAGAGCTACCGGTCGACTACCGAGATGCCATCGTTCTGCACTGGTACGAGGGCCTATCGTTCGAAGAGGCAGCGGCGGTGCTCGGCGCCAGTGCGACGGCGCTCAAGCTGCGCGCACATCGTGGGTACAAACTGCTCCGTGAAGCGTTGGCAGACCGAAACCCGGAGCTGCCGCCGGACATAGGCAAGGAGGAGAAGTGAGTACCTGCAAAGACCTCCGCGACGCGGTCCAGGCCGGCAGCGAGCCCTCGCCAACAATGCTCGACCATGCTGCCGAGTGCGCGCCTTGCGCCGAGATCTTGCTGGACGATGCGACCCTCGGCAAACGGCTCGGTTTCGAGGCTGCCAGCGACCCCTCGGGACAAGAGCTCGCGCAGCTGCTGAGCGGACTCCAGAGCGATCTTGCACGGGAGAGCGGGCCGAGGGCGTGGCTGCGCTCGCGCCCGACCGTGCTACGCGCAGCGCTACTCCTCTGTGTAATGGTGTCGATCGGCTTCTTGCACGTAGGTCGCTTGTTGCGCCCCGATGCAGCGGTCTACCCCTCCGGGCGGCTGGGCCTCGAGCTGTCCGTCCTCGGGTTGATTGCCATCGCGAGCGTGGTCGTCGGACTGCGCCCCTACTTCAAGACGAACGCGCCGCTCGCGTTGACGGTCGGCGCCGCCGCGCTCGCGGCGCTGATGCCGGTTGCTTCGATCGCCATGGGCCCGGCGCATGCGGCGCACGACGCCTCTCTCGCTGGCATCGGCGACGCGCTGCTACCTCGCGCCGTTGGGTGCCTGGTGTACGGGCTGGTGTTCGCGTTGCCGGTGGGCTTGGTGGCTTGGCTGGTCGATCGAGGGCCAGCTGCGCGCGCGGCGGTGCCCTTCGCTGGCGCAGCAACCATCGGCGCCAACCTCGCGTTATGGTTGCACTGCCCCATAACGCACGGCATCCATATCGCCCTCGGTCACGTGCCATTGGGCCTCTGTCTGTTCGCTGCGGCGCTGCTGGTCTGGCGATACCGCCCGCGCCGCGCGTGAGGCTCGAACTTACTGGGACGTCGGCGTGGACGCCGCGAAGAGCTCGGCCCCTGCGGGAGCCTCGAGGGCTGACGCCAGTGCAAGATCGTAATGGTGTTCGGGGTGCGCTCCCACGAGCCGTCCGAGCTCCGAGCCGCTACGGAAGACGATCGCCGTGCCTCGATATTCTCAAGCGTTAGGGGCCAATAGGTAGAAGGTCTATCACGCAGTCCGTGATAATTAAGCCGCGTGGGAATTGGCAATCTCGATGAGGTTCGTGCCTTCTGCGCCGTTGTCGAGGCGCGCAGCTTCACAGCAGCGGGCGCTCGCTTGCAGGTCACGACGAACGCCATCAGCCTCCGCGTTCGTCGTCTCGAGGAGGCGCTGGGGGTACGGCTGCTGGTGAGAACGACGCGCCACGTGAGCGTGACCGATGAAGGCGCCGCGGTGCACAAGACCATGTCCCGGCTGCTCGACGAGGTGGACTCGCTGGAAGCCGTGGTTCGCCCGGACCGAGCGGACCTGCGGGGGACGGTTCGCATCGCGATGCCCGGCGTGCTGGCGAGCGCGCCCTTTTTCTCGAGGCTGCGCGATCTGCAGAGTCAGCACCCCGAGCTATGCGTTCAGACCATCGTCTCGAACAGCCCCATCATGCCCTCGACAGAGGGCCTCGACATCGCGATCTACGTCGGTCGCCCGCCCGAGACTGCGTTCGTCGGGCGTTTGCTCGGGCGCGGCAGCTGGGTGCTTGTCGCCGCGCCGGAGTACCTCCGGCGACACGGTCGCCCGATGCGGCCGGCCGACCTGGCTGATCATCGCTGCCTTCGACTGCTCAGCAACCCTCCGCAGAACGAGTGGACACTGGTCGACGCGCGTGGGCGCGAGCACACGGTACCCGTGGGCCGCGGCTACGAGGCCGACGACAGCCGATCCTTGGGAGACGCTGCGTATGCGGGGCTCGGTATCGGGCTGCGGCCTGCGGGGGAGGCAGCTCGCGCCGTGGCTCGCAAGCGGCTGGAGGTCGTCTTGCCGAAATTTCGTTTTCAGCCACTCGATATCCACGCCCTTTTGCCACAGGGCCGAATTCGGGTGCCACGCGTGGCTGCCTGCTTGGAGATCCTGCGCGAAGCCGTTCGCGAGCTCGGCTGATGGCGCGACCGCTCGACGCATGAGTCCGAACCATCTCGACCGTGATGCGTGTCGACACCAAACCGAGGAAACGATGGCCTATAGCGAAAGGCTCGCGGAGAAAATTCGAGGCGCGCTCGACAGCCGCTTCGACGTGGAAGAGAAGAAAATGTTCGGCGGCCTATGCTTCATGGTCGCCGGCAGTATGGCGTGCGGCGTGATGGGCGACGATCTGCTCGCCCGCGTCGGACCAGCCGCATACGACGATGCGCTGGCGCAGCCACACGCGCACGTGATGGACTTCACCGGCCGCCCGCTGCGAGGGTTCGTGCGGGTCGCGGGGGCTGGGCTGCGCACGAGCGCCGTGCTCGGCCGTTGGGTGCGCGACAGCGTTGCGTTTGCGGTCTTGCAGGCCGATTCCAAACCGGCCAAGCGCCCCAAACAGTCCAAGATCTCCCAAAAACCAGCCTTGCGAAAGAAGTGAGTCCCAACAACGAGCCGTCAACGCCAACGGAATCGACCTCGTCGCTGAGCGCGTGCCTCGCATCGCGCCCTTTCGACCGCGTTTCGATCGACATCCCATCGCGCGCTGGAGAGCCGTTCCAGAATGTCCGTGAAGAGCGGCTCCGTCTTTGCGCTCACGACGCCGGGCTTCGAGGCGCTCCTCGAGCGCGAGCTCGCCCGCGTGACGTTTCCATGACGTCGCCGAGACGCGCTCTACACATCGAGAGCCCAATGCTATTCCATGAAAACGATGGCTGTGTCCCGGGAGATTGAGGGAGTCACGAAGCTCACGGTGACGCGGGATGTGCGCACCGCTGCTCCACTGGTGGCCCTCCTCGCCGCGGTCCTCGGTTGCGGGGATGCGACTGCCGCCGGGGGAGGCGGCGCGGGTGAGGGTGGTGACGGCGCCGGGGGCGCCGCCGAAGGTGGCGCGCAGCCTCGAACTTCTTCGACCAACTGCTGGGCGATCGACTCGATTGCCACCTGCGCCTTGCCATCCGCCTTGAGCCTCAGATATTCGCCCTGGCTCAATTGAGCGAGCTCGCGCTGGAAGACATCCTTGTGGAAATCGTCGATGACGAAGACACGCATCCCGTGCTTGTCATCCGCGGCGAATGCCCCTTCGCGCGCAAGCCAACCAGAAGCGGGTTCGACAAGGCGAAGCGAGGTATGGGGAGTGGTTTGTGCCACCTTCGAAACGTCGATCGACTCACCGCCGCCTGAAAGAAACGTGCAGGTGTTGCCATCCATGTCGATGGTCGTCCGCGTCTTGCGATGCCCCTTGATCAGCGCGACATCGCTGAACGCAGTGGCCCAACGACGGTTCAGCCGGGCGTGAACACGATGGGGTAGGTCACGTTGACCACGCCGCCCTCCGGTTGCGGAAAGGCGATCGCTCGGAATGCCTCGGCTACACAGTTCGCGGTGCTGGCCGGGGCGCCGCCCTCGCCGCTGCCTCGCGCGCGGCTCACGGAGCCGTCGCGCCCGATGGTGAAGCTCACGGTAACGCGCATGAACACGCTTGGCTGCTCCTTCAGGTCCTTCTCGTAACAGAGGCGAAAGCGGCCGAAGTTCTGCCGCACCACGCGCTGGATCGTCTCCGGCGGCAGACGCCCCGATACGTTCGCGCTGCAGCCGCTGTCGGAGACCTTCACGCCCTCGACGTAGCGCGCGCCACACAGGCTGGTCCGGGGCGGCGCCGTCCTGTGGTTACCCATGAGTCGGCCATCGCAGCCCATCCCGCAGCTGCCCCAGCCGGAGTTGCCAGTTCCGAGGTTGATGCCTTGGCCGCGCCCGCCGCCGCCTTCACCGATGCCGGAGAGCGAGAGCGCCCCGACGCCGCCGTCTTCGCCGACGCCGCCGGGGTCACCCCAGCTCGGGCCGTTGTCGAGGCCGGCGCCGGACCACGCGTCGCTGCCATTGGCAGGATCCGTCGCGCCCTGCTGGGCGCGCGCGACAAGGGCGATCATTGCCGTCGATTCGACGTCCTCGATTCCGAAGTTCGCGCGCTCTTTGCTGGCGATCGACGGGCCGCCAGCGGTCGGCCGAAACGGCTCGCCCAGCGACGCGTTCTTGGTCGCGCCCGGCCCGGCGGCGCTAGGGGGGCGCTTGTCGACCGCGCGGTGCCCGCCTGGCTGTTCGTCCGCCACGCGGGTCGACGACGTCGAATCGCCGAAGACGAACGGCGCCGCGGCCGTGGTCGGCAGCATCTCCTGGTCGGGCAGCGCTTTCATGTCGGGAGCCAGCGGGTCGGCGAGCATGAACAGCATCAGCCCCACCCCTGCATGCAGCACCAGCGAGCCGAGGTCGAACGCCGCCCGCCGCGGATCCATCACCGAGGGTACCGCCGGCGCGATGTCGTCCGTCACCGCGTCGATCACGAGCTCGAGCTCGCCATGCTCGGTGCGCAGTCGCCGCTCGGCACGCACAGGGTGAACGCTCGTCGCAGTGCGCAGCTCGCACAGCGACCTGTCACCCAGCAAGCGGGCGCCGATCTCGGCGACCTCGAGATCGCAGGGCAGCTCCACCCGCTTGGTCCACAGCGTGGAAGCCCCCCACGACAAGGTCAGCTGCAACGACGGGGGCAAGCTCACCATGGAGCCGAGACAAATGGGTTCCCCAGAAGTTCCCGCCGAATCCGTTCGACGCGCCCGCCAACCACTCCCAACGCAGTCGATCGGCAGCTTCGTCGATCCGAGCGCTCAGCTCATCCGGTAGTTGGGCGCCTCTTCCGTGATGATCACGTCGTGCACGTGACTCTCGCGTAGACCTTGCGAGGTGATGCGAACGAAGCGGCTCTTCTCGCGCAAATCTTGAATGGTCTTCGAGCCCGTGTAGCCCATACCCGAGCGCAAGCCGCCGACAAGCTGGTGGATGATGCTGTCGAGTGAGCCGCGGTAGGGCACGCGGCCTTCAATGCCTTCTGGCACCAGCTTTTCGTCGGCAGAGCCGCCCTGACCATAGCGGTCTTTGCTGCCCTTCTTCATGGCGCCCATCGAGCCCATGCCGCGGTAAACCTTGTAGCTGCGGCCTTGGTAGAGCACGAGATCGCCCGGCGACTCGTCGGTGCCTGCGAACAGCGAGCCGATCATCACGCAAGATGCGCCGGCTGCGATCGCCTTGGCCACATCGCCGGAGAACTTGATGCCGCCGTCGGCGACGATCGGAATGCCGTGGCGCTCGGCGACCCGGGCGCAGTCGGAGATGGCGGTGATCTGCGGCACCCCGATGCCAGCGACGATACGCGTCGTACAAATACTGCCGGGACCAATGCCCACCTTGATGGCGTCGGCGCCGGCGTCGATCAGCGCTTCGGTCGCTTCTGCAGTGGCGATGTTGCCGGCGATGATCTCGGTGTTCGGATACTTCGCGCGAATGGCGCGCACTGCGTCGAGCACGCCCTTGGAGTGACCGTGGGCCGTGTCGATCACGATCACGTCTACCCCTGCAGCGACGAGCGCCTCTGCGCGGGCATCGCGATCAGGGCCGGGGCCGATGGCAGCGCCCACACGCAAGCGTCCCTGTTCGTCTTTGAGCGCATTCGGGTTTTTGTCGGTCTGCAACAGATCTTTGATCGTCACCAAGCCGACCAGCGTGCCCGCTTCGTCGACCACCAACAGCTTCTCGATGCGGTGCTGATGCAGTAGCTCCTTGGCGCGCTCGTTTTTTACGCCCGGCGGCACGGTGATGAGCTTCTTCGTCATCAGCGCAGAGACTTGCTGATCCATGTTGAGGGCGAAGCGCACGTCCCGCGCGGTCAAGATGCCGACCGGCTTGTTACCTTCGACGACGGGCACGCCGCTGATGGAGTGCTCGTTCATCACCTCCAGCGCCTGCCGCAGCGTGGTGTTCGGCAAGACGGTGATGTGCGACGCGATGAGCCCGCTCTCGGCCCGCTTCACGCGCTCGACTTCGCGCGCTTGCTCCGTGGGCGGCATGTTCTTGTGAATGATGCCGAGGCCACCTGCGCGCGCCATCGAGATCGCGGTGCGAGCCTCGGTGACGGAGTCCATCGCGGCCGATACGAGCGGCAGATTCAGCTGGATACGTTTGGTGAGACGCGTCCGAACGTCGACTTCGTGCGGCAGCACCTCGCTGTACGCAGGGACGAGGAGCACGTCGTCGAACGTCAGGCACTCGCGCAGCTTGTCATCGAGCATGCGGAGGCCTACCGCAGCGCTTCGGCCACCGCCACGCCCAGTTGGCCAGCCGGCGCCTAGGGGACCTGGGTGGGACCATGGTCGCCAATTCTGGTGGTCAAGCGGTGATCCGGTGGATCGCTGGCTCACATGGTCGCAGGGTTGGTGTACATGTAGGATATTGAGCTGGGTGCCGAAGAGATCCGGCCATTTACAGTCGGCAAAGATCGGTCGACGCCGGTGGTCCAGTGTGTGCAAAGAGCTGGGTCCTGGCGGGGTCTTCCGCCACACAAGGTGATGCCATGACGTTCGTTCGGTCTGCTGCGGGTACCTTCAGTGTCGGTTTCTTCTCCATGTTCGCAGTGGCCCTGATGGGGCCCGGCTGTGAGAGCGACGAGACCGAGACGGGTGACGAGCAGAACGTCGTGCCGACTGGCTCCGACACCCCGTTCGAGCTCGCGGGCCTCTGCCAAGAGAACATTCAGCGCCACATCACAGTGCGCCCGCAAGAGCTGACCGACGGCGTCGTGCGCTGGCAGTGCGGCGACCGCCCCGGCGTCGACGGCATCGACGATCGCGGCCAAGAGTACTGCGAGTACTTCGCCGTCTCGAACGGCAAGCGCGTCGACAACTTCGCCGATGCCGACCCCGCCAAGCCGCTCGCTTGCTTCTTCACGTCGGTCTATCTCGACGTGGCCCCGGGCACCACGCGCGATGCGGCGCTCGCTACGGCGCTCGGCAAGAAAGAAAACCTGAACGCCAAGGTCGACAAGGGCCTCGTGCGGATGAAGGGTCAATTCAACTCGCGCGGCGCAGCCACCACCTTGGTGTCGGACTCGGTCGGCGTCGCAAAGGACAAGAACGATGAGCGCCAAGCAGCCTGCTTTCTCGCCAGCATCGACCCGGCGAACAAGGCCAACGCCGAGAAGTTGAAGGATGCCTGCAACGGCAAAGACCTGAGCGTGACCTCGGCATGGACGAAGGCGACGAAGCTCGGCGCCAAGATCCCGAAGACCACCGCCACCAACTACGAGATGTACAAAGACACCGTGGCCTGCATGTCGGTGGGTCGCCTCGCGAGCGGCGGTGTCGATTGGCGCATGAGCGATCCCCACATCACGCAGGTGGTCGTTCGCGCGAATGACGAATGCGGCTGCACCTACGGCGCGCTTCCCGAAAGCCTCGAGGGCTTCTTGCAAGGCACCTGGAGCAGCAAGGACCAACTGCCTGCCGGCTGTCGCCGCGCGAAGGTCGATGGCGCCGACTACCAGCAAATGACGATCTGCGAGATCCCGGCTGCCGAGCGCAGCGACCTCGAGACCAGCCTCGACTATTCGGAGAACCTGCAGGCCTTCTGCAACGAGCGCTTCGGCAAAGACATCGTCTTGACGGCGCCGCTCCGCGCGGTCGAGACCAAAGGCTCGTGCTCCAAGACGACCAGCGCGTTCTGTAAAGAGTTCACCAAGAACGCCGTCAAATGATCTCGCTACGCGCTTCCTTGAGCCTTCGCTTTCTGCTCAGCAAGGGATTGCTGAGCCTTGCTTCACTCGCGATCGTGACCGCCTTGGGTAGCGGCTGCGAGGGTGAGACCGCCGAGACCGGCGACGAGCAAAACGTCGCCGAGACGAAGGGCTTGTTTGGTGACGACCGCGTCGCCGACGTGCTGGCCAAAGACCTCACTAAAGTTCCCAAAAACTTCCAGGAGTTCGAGAAGCTCTTCGGCGTCGGTCGCTCGTGCAAACGCACCGATTCGAAGGAGATCTACGTCGTCGAAGAAAGCACCACGCGCGCGACTGGCGAGCTGGAAGAGACCGACATGCTCTTGCCGCGCGCCGTGATCACCGGCTGCAACACTGGCGAGATGAACCCAGAGGGCGAGCCGCTCTATCAGTCGTACAGCTTGCTGACCGCCCTGTTCAGCTCACCCGACGTGCCGGGCGCCAAGAAGGGCGACCCGATGGTCTTCGATCGCGTCGAGGTGATGGCGCTCGATCGCGTGACGGGCCTCTACAACTTTTACGTGATGACGCCGAGCAAAGACCCGAAAGCCCCCGGCATCTTGCAGCGCATCCAGCTGCGGCCGGACAACACGGTCTTCGTCTACACCAAAGACCCCGCCAAGAAGACGATCAGCAAGAAGAAGTCGACCGACAGGATGTGCAACAACTGTCACGTCAAGATGGGCCCACTCATGAACGAAATGCATGAGCCGTGGACCAACTGGGTGAGCACCCACAAAGACCTGCCGGAGACGGCCGACGGCCTCACCGGTGAGACGCGCTCGATCGTCAGCGAAGCAGTCAGCATCGACGGTAAACACAACCGCTTGAGCCTCGCCAACGATCTCGAAAAGACGATGATGGCGGCGATGCGCGTGTGGAACGAAGGCCAACTCAGCATTCCCGGCAGTGGCTTCGTGCAGGCGACCATCGACGGCGACCAACCGGGCGACACCAAAGGCATGCTGAGCAGCCTGTTCTGCCAAAACGAGCTGCAGTACGCGAGCGCGTTCGGCACCGTGCCGGTCGAGCTGTTCGTCGACCCGGGCGCAGTTGCCGGTGGCAGTTTTCAGCCGCCGTCCGCTTACTCGATCGACCTGTTTCCGCTGCTGATGCCAGTGCGCTCCGAGATGGACAAGCGCATCGAAACGGCGCTCCTGAAGAAGAAGATCGTCAAGCAGAACACGGCCATCGCGATTCGCCTGGTCGACGAGAAGAACGACATTTTCTCCAAGGCGCGTTGCGACCTGTATGCCACCGCCGTCGAGAAGCTGCCGGCCGACGAGACCAAGGTCGATGCGCACCTGCGTACCTTCTTGAGCGACAAGCTCGACCGCCTCTACGGCAAGACGGGCGCGCGTCGCGACTACGTGAACGGGCTGCTCAGCGACGCAGCCGACCTGAAGACGAAGCGCGCCGCATATCTCGCCGAGATGACCACCTTTTACAAAGCCGACGTCGCGAAGCTGCAAACAGGCGAAGGCCGCAGCCAGCTGAAGGCCCGCTCACAGGCCCGCAAAGACGCAGCGCGCGCGATGTTCGACCGCGACGCCAACCCGATGCCACTGATTCACGACGAAGAGTAAAGACAATGAAGATCAAGATGATTCTCAAGGGGATGTGGCTCGCCGGTTTTGCAGCAATCGCGGCCATGCCCGGCTGCGACGACGAGAGCGAGCCGGTAACCGGCGACGAGCAAGACGCGACTTCTTCGGTCGACGACGTCTTCGCCAAGACGGTCCTCGCCGGTGGCTGCACCGTGACCATCGCGAAGACGGGCAAGAACGTCAAAACGAAAGGTAAAGACGGCAGCTGCCCCACCACCGCCAGCGGCATTCTCGATCTGCTCGAGAAAGATGCGAAGAACCAGATCTCGGTGTTCGCCGTCTCTGAAGAGGGCGACATCAAGCCCGGCAAAACCACGCCGTATCGCTTCGTCGTCGCCATCGACACAGGCAACGGCAAGGCCGAGCAGCTGTTCCTCTCGTTGCTCGGCTCCGGCGAAGGCGTCAGCGACGACTTCGTCGAGGTCATGTCGTTCAGCGAGAAGAAGGGCGTGTACGCCTTCTATGACGTGAAAGACGGCGCTTGGACTCAAGAGGGTGACGGCACGCAGGTCAAGACCGACGCGCTCGCCCAGCACGGCGCTCCCGCGTTCCGTTGCCAGGGCTGCCACACGACTGCGATGCCGCTCATGAAAGAGCTGCACGACTCGTGGGCCAACTGGAACTCGACCTGGTTCTCGATGGGCGACCCGGCCAGCAAAGACGCGCTCTTCAACCGCTTGTTCAGCAAAAAAGAGCGCGGCGACGACCTCGAGCTGCTCGTGATCGCCGGAACCAAGGCGGCAACGAAGACCCGCGTCGACAAGGCCGTCAAAGAGAAGAAGCTGAAGCCGATGCTCACGCAGCTGATGTGCGATGTCGGCGAGCCGGCGCTGATCGCAGCGCACTCGAAGAACTCGAAGCGCACCGGCACGGTCGAGACCTTCTCCAGCATGCTGCCCACCAGCATTCTGTTGAACGGCCTGTTCAAGACCCCGAAGACGGGCACCGGCGACCAAAAGGGCCTCGACAACGTGCTCAACATGAACATCCCCTCCCTTGGGAGCGCGAAGATCGACTCCGCGAGCTACGTGAAGGCGCTCACCACCATCGGCCAGACCATCGGCGGCCAGAAGGGTGACGCCATGTTCCCGATGTCCAACCCGGAGAAGAGCTACGCCGACGTGCAGGTCGTGCAAGACCTCGTCTCGCGCAACTTGCTCGACAAGAACCTGATCGCCGACGTGATGATGACCGACTTCAGCGTGTCGACGTTCTCGACCACGCGCTGCGACCTCGCCGCGACGATCCCCACCACGTGGACGAGCGTGGACGAGCTGCGCACGAAATGGTCGGCCGCCCTCACCAGCTCGACGTTGCGCGGCGCCAAGGGCCTCAAGGCTCGCCTCGACAACACCACCGACTTCGATGGTCACGCCACCAAGCTCGAGAAGTTCGTCAAGGCCTGCAACGACCGCGGCACCGCCAACAAGGACGCCTATGCGCTCGATCTCTTGAAGATCATGTCGCAACGCCGTCGCGAGTTCGAACAGACCTACGAGCAGGTGGTCGAGTCCAACTGGCTGATCCCCGCGGACACTTTGAAGAGCAAACCGGGCGCAAGCCGGCTGAATGGCGATACCTGCGTGCTCGAAGCCCAGACGACCAAGTTCATCGGCGAAGAAGGCTGAGCTCTCGCTCCGGGCACTTCCGAGAGATCTTGATGGCTCCGCAAGGAGTTGCTCCGCGAATTACCGCAAAGAGCGCAGAGCAGGGATAAGGGCGCAGAGGGAACTTGAAAATCCTCTGCGCCCTTTGCGTCTTCTCTCTGCACCTCTGCGGTAAATATCCTCTGCAGATTTTTTTTGCTTCGGCGTTGAAAGATTCGAGGAAGCAGAAACGAATCCCCCTCTAGGAACGCCCATCCGATGCTCCTCGAGTCCTCCCCAGGTCCGGCTGCTCGCTCTCTCCAGAACGAACGTGGTCCGCTGGTGTTGAGCGCCCATCTGGCTGCGATACGTCCGGTGATTCGCGCTGTCGTCGCGCGCACCACCCACTTGCCGCTCTCGCACCCCGACGTCGACGAAGCAGTCGCCGAGACGTTGCGTCGCGTGGTCGAGGGCGCGGACCGGGTTCGTCCGGGTGAGCCAATCGGCCCGTGGGCTGCGGGGGTCGCAAGGCACGTTGCGCTCGACTACTTGCGCGCACGGCGCCGTGAACGCTCGCGTCTGCCTCATGGTCAGAATGGAGGCGAAGGCCCGGATGGCGGTGACCGCGCGGACCAAATCGTCGACCCGGCGCAGTCGCCGGAAGAGCGCACGGTCAGCGCCGACGAGCTCGCCCACGTTCGGCGCGCCTTGGCGCTGATGTCCGAAGGGCCACGCGAGGCGATCATCGCGTTCCACGTCGAAGGTCATAGCTACCAGACGATCGCGGCGCGCTTCAACGTGCCGATGGGCACCGTCGCCACCTGGATCGCGCGCGGGCGCAAGGCGCTCGGCGCCGCGTTGGAGAAGAAGTCATGATCGACGAGAACAGCTGCGCATCGCCGCTGACGGAGAGCGAGGTAACTGCGCTCGCGGACGGCTCCATCGAGGTGCTTTCGGTGACGGCGCTCGAGCACGCCGAGCGCTGTGAGAGCTGCGCCGCGCGTGTGGCTGATCATGCGCTGCTGTCCATCTCGGTCGGCACCGCGCTCGTCGCGCTCGCTTCGTCGGTGGCGGCAGAAGAGAAGCAGCCGCCTCTGCCGTCGCGGCCTGTCGTCGCACCGCTGGCGCTCGCGCCCATCCCCAGCCCAACGAGGCCGATCCTGATCGCGCTGGTGGTCGCGGGTCTCGCGAGCTTGCCGCTGGTGTCCTCACTCGGCAACAGCGGCCTGATGCTGCTCGCGACGGGGCGGGTGTATCGGCAAGCCGCGTGGCAAGGGCTGACGGCCGTCGTCGCCTCGCTCAACGGCCCCATATGGACGTTCTCGGTTGCGGTCGGGCTCGTCGCCTTGAGCGCGTTAGTCGCCCGCTTTTCCAATCGTTTCTCCAGCCATGACACGGAAGCCCCTCACGGCACGGAACCCCCTCACGGCACGGAACAAGAAGGAGCATTGAAATGACGCGCCTCCATCGGCTCGCACTCTCGCTATTCGTGGTGCTCGCTGCGCTAGCATTGGCCCCGACAGTAGCTTCCGCCGACGTTCGCCTCGAAGGCGAGTGGCCAGCCGAGTCACCGAAGGTGAGTCTCGATGCGTCGCGCATCAGCAGAAGCGATGCGCTGAAACAGCTCGCCGAAGAAGCTTCTTGGAGCCTGGTGCTCAAGGGCGCTGGCGACGACCTCGTCGACGTCCACATCAAAGATCAGCCGGCAGACAAGGTGCTCGCCGTCTTGCTCAGCGAGGGCAACTGGGTCGCCAAACACGACGGCGGCATCGTCTCCGTTTCGGAGGGCGTCGCTGATGCGCCGAGCCGGCCGCTGCGGGGTGCGAGCAAGAAGCGAAACGTGAAGGTCTTCGGTGACACCGCGCACATCGGCAAAGACGAGGTCGTTCACGACGTGACGGTGATGGGCGGCACTGTGGTGATCGAGGGTCGCGTCACTGGCAAGCTGGCTGTCTTCGGCGGCCGCGCCGAGCTCAAGAGCTCCGCGCGCATCGACGGCGATGCGGCCGTGACCGGCGGTGAGCTCCGCTTCGAGGAGGGCGCAGAGATCGGCGGCGATCTCGCTGTCGTAGGCGGCAGCGTCGAAGGCGCCGAGGGTGTCAAGGTCGGTGGCTCGACGGAGCTCGACCCCAGCGAGGGTGACCGCCAAGCGTCGTTCATCGTGCGCGCAGGTCACACGCTGTCGTCCGGCATGCGAACGGCCGCGTTCTTGTTCATTCTCGGCGCGCTCTTCGTCGCGCTGGGTGGCGCGCGGGCCGAGAGCGTTCGAACCTCGATCGCTGCGAGCCCCATGCGTTCGATCGCGCTCGGCGTTGTCGGCCTGATCGGCGGCATTGCGGCGCTGGTCATCATCGCGCTCACAGTGGTGGGAATCCCCTTCGCGTTCATCGGCGCGATCGCGGCGGTTGTCTTGGCCTTTGCCGGCACCACCAGCGCAGCGATCGTCGTCGGAGCCATGATCGCCGGCCACAAGAGCCAGAACGTCTACGTTCACCTGGCCGTTGGGTGCGGGCTGTTCATGCTCGCGGGCCTTTTGCCCTGGGTTGGTGGCTGGGTGCAGGCTGCGATCGTGTTTGCCGGTATCGGCGGCATGGTGGCGACCAAGGCGATGGGCTTCTTGGCGAAGAAGCCGAAGCCCACCTTCCCCAACCCGCTCCCGTACCGCTGAGCTGGCGCCCACTTGCGGCCAGCGCCGCATCCGGTCACTCTTGATGCCCATGGAGTTCGTCGCCCTCGCCCTGTTGACCGTGTTCGTGTTCGTGCTCGTGTCGCGCTTCGCCAGGCGCCGCAAATCGGGCAAACCCGCGCGCGTAGAGTCCAGCATCGAGAAGTGGGCCAAGTTGGAGGTGACCAGCTTGATGGCGACCGAGCTAGAGCTCGAGCAAGCGGACGTTGCCACGACGCTCGGAGGCAGCCCCGACCCCGACGTGGTCACGCGGCTGGAGAAGGCGGTTCGCAAGATCGAGATCGCCTACGAGCGCGCGCCAGGTGCGCCGGGTTCGGTGGATGCCCGTGTCGAGATTCACCTGGAGGGCGGCGCAGTTCGCCGCTCGTCGAAGCGCTTCGCCTGGGACGCGTTGGCCGCCGATCTGACCGCAGAGTTCGAGCAATCAGGTGCGGCGCATGTCTACCGCAGCTGGTCGTTCCCGTGGCACTCGTGACAGCCTTTCTCTGATCGTGAGCGCGATGGCGATCGCCGTCGCATCCACCGCAAGATCGAACAGCTCGGGCGCACCCGGCATGCGCCCAAACGAAATCACCTGCGCGAGCTCTTGTGCGGAGGCCACCCCGAGCGTTATGGCGGCGGCGGCCAGCGGCCCTGCACCCCCACGTCTCACCAGCAAGGCAAGCCCGCCGTACATCGCCAGGTGCGCCACCACGTGGACGACCTCGGAGCTCGAGAGGTCGGCGAGCAGAGGCACGCGTCCAAGGCCAAAGCTCAACAGCACGGCCATCCCGATGTAGAACACGGCGAGCAGGCAGATGAGCGTGCGCATCGTCGCCACTCTGCCCGCCGCTGATGGCGAGCGTGTGGCGACCCCGTGCGCTTTGCGAGGATTGCTTTCAGGCGTCGGATATCGACGTGCTGGCGCGCGGGTTGTCGTGGCTGGCGGGCGGGCGTGCAGCACCCGTGCGACAATGGCTTCCAGCTCGAACCATTCGCCTGTCTGCGGCGCGCGAAAGCTGACCAGCGTGGCTGTACGAGTAGTGGTTGCCCTGGCCATGACTGTGATGCTCGGCGTGGCGGGGGCAGTACGTCGTGTTGTCACCGCTGGTCGCACGCAACGCTGCGCAGTCAGCGCAGAGCGGCTCGATTTCAGGCACCTTCCACTCGCGGTTGTGCTGCTTTTCGCGCACGACCACCACCGCGCAGCCGGCTTCGCGAACGACCTTTTCTGCCACAGACCCCAGCAAGAGCCGCTTCAATCCCCTGCGCCCGTGGGTGCCCATCACGATCAAATCGACGTCGAGCTGCGCCGCAGTGCGGACGATCTCGGTGTCTGCGAGGCCTTCGGCGATCAAGAACTCCGGCACCGGCGTGCGCGCGAACACGTTCTTGCGCATCATCTCTTCCAGCAGCGGTGCCAAATGCGCCTGCAATTGCGCCAAGTCGTACGCCGGGTCTCGCGGCGGCGGCTGCGGTACGCCAAAAGGCATCGGTGAGGCGGGTAGGGTGGGGGGTTCCGCGACACTCAGGATGATCAAGCGCGCGTCGACGGGTGCAGCGATGGCAAACGCCGTCTCCAGAACTCGCGTCGTTCCCTCGAGAAGATCGACAGCGACCAAAATTTTACGGTGAATGTCCATGGCTCAGCTCCTTCATTCGCGTTGCTTGGCGAGCTGGGAGCAACGCACGTGCCCAGCACTACGCGACCTGTTTTTCTTCGCCCCACACCGCGCCAACGACACGCGTGGGCTTCTGCGAGTGGGGCGCGTCGTCGGTCTCGACTCGGATCGTGTGCGTGGCGGAGACGGCTCGCGGCGGCGGCACCGAGCCACCTTGCGGCAGCAGACCATTGGGCGGCGGCGGCACGGAGCGGTGGCGCTCGAGCAACGCCGCCGCGGCTGCTCGGATCGTCATCCACCGAAACTCCCACGCAGGATGGTCCGACGGCGACTTCGTGAGGCTGCGGCAATCGTGAGCGATCTGACGAGCTTGCTTGGCCGCTCGAATGTCCAAGACTGCCAGCACCTTCTCGCGCCGAAGTGCCCACAGCTCGAGTGAATCGGCCAAGCTGTGCGGGCGAAGCGTGCTGCTCATGACTTCGCTCTTCTCAAATGTCGTGCCGAGGCCATTTCAGCGGCGTTTGCGAAGAGCGCATGCCCGATTGTAGCGTTTTTCTCTGCTCTCGCTGCTCGTAGCTGTCACTTCGAAGCAGTTTCGCCACATCGGGCTTGTCGACTATCCTGCGCCGGAGACAGAGGAGACGATGATGAAGAACACGATCTGCTTGATGGCACTCACGGCTCTCGCGATGGCGAGCGGTTGCGGCGATAGCGGCACCGGCGGCTCCGGCGGCGGCTCCGGCGGCGCCGGCGACGGCGGCAGCCCGCCCGCCGGTGGCGGCGACGAAGGTGGCGCCCCGGCTGGCCTGGTCAACGGCTGCGACCTCGCCTCTGCAGAAGACCAGACAGATGTCGCGATGGTCGACATCGATTGGAAGAACCCGCTCGGCGTCACCTGCATTCGGGTAGCAGCAGGCACTACCGTCAACTGGAACGTCACGGCACCGAGCACGTTCGGCGCACATCCGCTTGCCGGCGGCGAGTCCAACTCCGGCTCGGAGGCGGGCCCGATCACCAGCAGCGACCAGACGGGTGCCACCGCTTCGGTGACCTTCGCCACGGCGGGTGACTTCCCGTTCTTCTGTGAGATTCACCTCAGCACCATGCAAGGCGTCATTTACGTCGAGTAACGGTCACTCGGCGGTGCAGTCGTCGGGCTCGCACGATGTCGTGCAGTCCGTCGATTGCTCGTCGCAACGAATCTGACAGTCACCACCGCGTCAGATGGCTTCGTTGCAGAGCAGCACGGGGACGTCGCCCTTCAAGCGCACGTTGCCGGCGCGCACCCGCATTCGGATGCGTCCCTTTTCGCCAATCTTGGTCGGGGCCTCGAACACCCAAATGGCTCCGAACGGCGCCTTCCATTCTGGGACGTCGAGCCAATGTTTGCCGTCCCACGCCGTCATCTTGTTGGGGTTGAACTGGAGGTCGGGCGGCGGCGCGGAGAGATCAAGCTTGGCGCCCTGCTCCCATGGGATGCCGACTCGCAGCTGGCGTTCGCCGGCCTTCGCCTGGACTTTGCCCTTGTTGGCTTTGCAGTCGCGCTCGGATTCGTAGAGCTCGAGCACCATGTGAAGACGCCCGTCCCGCTTGAAAGTGCCGACTCCGAGGGCAATCACCGGCTTGTATTCGGTGTCGCCGAGCTTGCCCTTCACTTCCAGCGGGCGCGGCGCAGGGTCGTCGTCTGCTGGTTCGGGCGGCGCTGCCGCGCTCTCGGCGACCGACGCCGAAGCCTCGGGCGTCTCAGTTGAGCTCGGCGTGCTGCCGCACCCGGCGACGAGCAGCGCAATTGCGCAGGACGAAAAACAAGGCAGCGCCCTCATGCGGTCAATTGTGCGCCAATCGCGCTGCCACGGGCAACTCTGGGCCCACGATCGGTCACGTCCTTATCGAGTCCTGCGCTCAGCGCGTGTAACTGCGGGCGATGATGTCGCTGTTCGACCCGCTGGTATTCAACACCGGCCTCCGCGCTCGCAACCGCATCGTGCTCGCGCCGATGACCAACAAGCAAAGCCACGACGATGGCTCCATCTCCGACGACGAGCTCGGCTGGTTGGTGTCGCGGGCAGAGGGCGGCTTCGGCACGGTGATGACTTGTGCCGCGCACGTCTCGAAAGATGGTCAAGGTTGGCCGGGGGAGCTCGGCATCTTCGACGACACGCTGCTACCGGGGCTGACCAAGCTCGCCACCGCGTTGCGCGAGAAGGGCGCAGTTTCGATGGTGCAGGTGTTTCACGGCGGCGTGCGCGCAGACGCTGCAGTCTCCGGCTTGGCGACGCTGAGCGCGAGCGAGGGCGAAGGTGCGCGCGCAGCGACCAAGGAAGACATCGCGCGCATCATCTCCGACTTCGCGGCGGCCGCGGTGCGCGCCAAGACAGCCGGCTTCGATGGCGTCGAGATCCATGGCGCCCACGGCTACCTGTTGACGCAGTTCTTGAGCGGCACCGGCAATCGCCGCGAAGACGAGTGGGGCGGCGCGATCGCAGGGCGCGCTCGCTTGATTCGCGACGTCCTCGCAGCCATTCGCGCGCGAGTCGGTTCGGCGTTCACGGTGGGCGTGCGCCTCTCGCCGGAGGACTTCGGCAACGCCAGGGGTCTCGATCTCGACGAGGGCATTCAGGTCGCGCGCTGGCTCGCGGAAGATGGCGCCGACTTCATCCACCTCTCGCTGTGGCGCTCGCAGCTGAACACCAAAAAGCGGCCCGACGAGCACGCCTTGCCGCTGTTTCGGGCGGCCATCCCGTCCGACGTTCGGCTCTTGGTGGCAGGCTCGGTGTGGACACGCACCGAAGCCGAGAGCCTGCTCGCGCTCGGGGCAGACGGGGTCGCGCTCGGTCGCTCGGCGATCGTGAATCGCGATTGGCCGATTCGCGCGCGCGAAGAGGGTTGGGAGCCGAAGCGACCGCCGGTCACGCTCGACGACCTGCGCGCGGCGGGTCTGTCACCGCGCTTCGCTGGTTACATGCGCGACTGGAAAGGCTTCGTCAGCGGCTGAGAGCACCGCCGATCACTTGCCTTTGAAGACCGCTTCGCGTCGCTGCACGAAGCTTTGCAAGCCTTCAGCGGCATCGTCGCTGACGAGAATGCTGGGGAGCAGCGCCTTCAGATGCGCGGTCGCCGACAGCGGACCTTCTGTCGCCGCGATACGCGCGTTGGCCAACGTGCCTTGCACGCCGAGCGGTGCTTGTTTGGCGATCAACGCGGCCAGCGCCCGCGCCCGCGCCACGTGCTCGCCGGCGGGTACGACCTCTTGTACCAAGCCGATGCGCAGCGCTTCAGCGGCGCCGAACTCTTCACCCGTCAGCAAGAAGCGCATCGCGTTGCCCCAACCGAGCTTCGCCGGCGCGCGCAGCGTGGCGCCACCGAACGGCATGATGCCGCGGCCGACTTCGAGCTGTCGAAAGCGGACGCTCTCTGCGGCGATCACGATGTCTGCGGCGAGCGCGAGCTCGATCGAGAGGGTGAACGCGATGCCGCTCACGGCCATGACGACGGGCTTCGGAACCGGAGGCGCCCACACACCGAACGGGTCGTACTTCTTACCGCCAGAGAGCGCCTCGGGACCCTTGGCGACGACCTCTGGACCGACCTCGGCCAGATCGAGACCCGCAGAGAAGTGATCGCCGTGCGCAAACAGAACCCCGACATACAAATCCGAGTCGTCACCAAGCACTTCGTATGCTTCAGCGAGCTCCAAGATTGTCTGCAGATCGAACGCGTTTCGTTTCTCCGGTCGGTTCACGCCGATCGCCAATACGTGTCCGTCTCGTTCGATTGTGATGCGTGCGCTCATCGCGCGATGGTCCACGCTCGAGCGGTTCGGCGCGAGTAGAAAAGCCAGCAACGGGACTTCGCCGTCATCTGACCTTCACGACCTTGCAAGAAGCTCTGTCAGGCGCTGCTCGGCGCCAGCAACAGGGTCGACCACCTCGGGGTGATAGCTGGTGCGCGCGAGGCGAACCGCCTCGATCCGACTGCCGCTCGACACCCGGACGTCGAGCGCACAGCCGAAGGCCGCGTCACTCGTGTCGTCGAGCTCGAGCGTCGCCCATGCGCGAGCACCGGCCTCGCCGGCGAGCAGCCACGCGTCCATGCCGCGCTTGTATGGCTCTCGCTCCGGCGCTGGAATGTAGTCGTGGACCAGCGTCTGGTACGCGATCACCAAGCCGCCCCCGCCGACCGACTGGCTCGTTGCCTCGAGCAAGCTCGGCACCGACGACGCGCGCGCGAGCTCCAGCTTGGGCGATGGCGAGGCATGCTGGAACGCAGAAATCGCAGTCGCGAGGCGTTTCAGGCGAGCCTGTTCGCCGGGCCAAATGCAGGCCTCGAGCCACACGCAGTCTTCTTTGCGCCGGACGTCGAGCGGCCGCGGATCGAAGCCGGTACGAGAGCGGATATCGACGGTAGAAGGTGTGGCGATCGTCGCGCCACCGCGCCGCTGCCATACGAGGCGAAGCCGATCCGCGATCAGATTGAGGCCGGCGCTGGCGCCGATGTCGACCAACCCGAGCGGTCGCTTTCCGTCACCGCAGCCAGCGAGGATCGCAGGCCAGACCCAGGCGATGGCGCGAGACACTTCATTCGTCTGCACGCGTCGTGTTCGCAGCGTGATCCAAAACCCAATGCGATCATGCGCCATGGCCGCGAGCAACTTGTCTCCGGAGATGGCGCGCAATTGGGGCTCTTTCGCGGCGATGCCCTCGAACAACGGGTGAAATTCGCCTTCGACCAAGGCGTCGTAACGCAGCGCCGCGAGGATCAAGAGCGGTCGCTCGTAGGCGCTTTCGAACACGCGCTTGTCCCACGACCACGCGAGCCGCTGCGCAATTGCTTCACCCTCTGGCCGCGAGAGAATTTCGCTCAGCGTCTCGAGCAGGCGTCGGTAGGGCGGACAGCGGTCGCCCATCAATTTGAGCTGCAACGCCACGTCTTCGTTGAAGCGCTCAAAACCGCTGCGCTGCGTGGAAGGCGGCTTCGTCGGGTCCGGACTCACGTCGCGCAGAATACAACCCGAATCGCAGCAGAAGAGGTGCCCTGATGCACAACCGGCTCGGTTTCTTCGCTAGAGTTGGGCGAGCTGGAGATGGACGACGCGAACAGCCGCCCGCGTACACGCTGGCCGACGCCACCGGAGGTGCGCCTCGACAACCCCGGCGTGCTTCGCCGCGCGCGCGAGCCCGTCACGCCGTTCAGCCGTCCCGGCGGAGAGAAGCGCCCCTCGACGTTGCCGCCAGCAGCGGGGCCGGAGATGGCGAATGTCGCGCTGCCTGCGCCGCCCGCGTTGCCGTTTCAGACGTCGTCTGCGTTGCCGTTTCAGACGCCGCAAGCGCTACCGTTTCAAGCACCACACGCCTTTCAACCCCAGCCGGCGTTTCTTCCGCCCGCCGATTTTCAGGCTGCACCGCCCCGGGGCTTCGAGCCACAGCAAGCTGCATTCGTCGAGCAAAACGAGGCGGCGGAGACGCCGCTCTCACCGTGGGCTCAATACGGCGGCGGCGCGCCGCTGCCGCCGCCTGTGGTGGTGGCACCGCCCGCCTATCTGAATCCACCTGCGTACGTTCACCCGCCCGCGTTCGTTGCCCCCGTGGCCATGGCGCCCGCAGCGTCGCGTGACGAGGGCCACGCGGCGCTGCCTTCGTATCTCGTCGCGCAACGTGAGGCCGAGGCCTTGGCGGTCGCACAGATCGAGGCGGCAGAAGCCGAAGCCGCAGCACAGGAAGAGGCCGCACAGCGCGCCGCCGAAGAGGCAGTTCGCGCCGCTGAAGAACGCGCTGCAGCGGAAATCGAGGCGGCGGAGCGAGCTCTTGTCGAGCGCGCTGCCGCCGCCGAGCTCGCCGTTCTGGAAGAGCTTGCTGCAGAAGCAGAGCGCGTTGCCCTCGAAGAACGCGAAGTGGCAGAGCGAGCTGCTGCCGAGCAGGCTGCCGCAGAACAAGCCGAAGCCGAGTGGGCGGCAGCCCAACAAGCTGCTGCCGAACAAGCTGCTGCCGAACGGGCTGCAGCGGAACAAGCCGAAGCCGAGTGGGCGGCAGAGCAAGCGGCGGCAGAACAAGCCGAACAAGCGGCAGCCGAACAGGCTGAGGCCGTGTGGGCGGCACAGCAGACGGCCGCGGAAGAGGCCGCAGCCGAACGAGCTAGAGCGGCAGAAGCGGCCGCCGAACGCGCAGCGCTTGCACAGGCCGCTGCCGAGTGGGCGGCTGCCGAACGCGCCGCGCTCGAGAACGCAGCCGCTGACCGAGCAGCAGCCGAACAGGCCGAGCTCGAACGACAAGCGGCTGAAGAAGCTGAGCTCGCGCGCAGAGAGGCCGAGGAGGCCGAGCTCGAACGACAGGCGGCCGAGGCAGCGGCAGCAGAGCAAGTCGCCGCAGAGAAAGCGGCGTCCGACAGAGCGCTCGCAAAAGTGAAGGCAGCGGCTGCAGAGAAGGCGGCTCAGCTGGCCGCGATTCGCAAAGCTGCGGCCGACGAAGCAGCCGCCGAGCGGGCAGCCGTCACAGCCAGCGCCGACGCCAGCCCTCGCCGCAAGCGCGGCGACAGCTAGTCGCTGAAATGCTCGAACCCGGGTAGCGGCTCGTAGATTTGCTCGGGGTCCTCTTCTTCGCCGGGCTCGGCGATGTTGGGCTCTTCGTCGCTGAGGTCATCGTCGAGCAGACCGTCGAAGCTGTCAGCGGCCCCACCTTCGGCCGCCTCCGCCATTGCGGCGCGCAACCCCGCTATCACGCCGTCGCGGAGATAGCAGCGCCACGCTTCGGTGTGATCCCGCAGCAGCGTCGCTTCCAGCATCGAGCTGCTGACGCGCACGATGGGCAAGCCGTCAGTGGAGCTTCGCGGGCGGAAACGAAGCTCGCGCCGCGGATACACGGTGAGCTCGATGCGAAAGCGATCTTCCACTTGGTGATGCAGATAGTCGCGAATCTCGCCGAACTTGTGGATGCTCACGCGCTCGGTTTCGTAGCTCCAACCCAGCCCGCGCAGGTGGCGCTCGAGCGCGTCTTCGTCGTTGGTGAACACTTGCACGTCGATGTCGCTGCCGCGTCGGACATGCCCCGTCGAGACACTGCCGATCAGGCGCGGCTCGAAATCGAGCAGCACCCTCATCGCCTCGAGCGCGACGACTCGCATCGCGAATAGCTTCTTGGTTCGACCAGCGCCCTCGGAAGCCTTGGCGATCGCCAATAGCGCGTCACGAATCTCACCATTGGAGGGCAACGCTGCCGGCCGATAACGCGCGCGCTTTCCTTCAACTCTGCCGAGTACGCGCTTGGCCGCCATACGCTTGGCTGTGAAGTACTCTTTGACGCCCTCTTCGTACATCAGACGGGCGGCCTCACGAGCCAGCGAGACACGCACCCCACCAAAACGCTCGCTGCTCATGATCCCACCTCGCCGCACGCGAGCAGCGCTTGCCGAAGCCGCGCGATGGCGCCGCCAATCAGCTTCTCGCCGCGACAGGTGCCGAACAGACGCTTCTGTACGACCTGCTGACTGACGCCCAGGCGCCGCGCGATCTCTCCTTGGGAAGCGCCTTCGAAGAAATACGCTTCGACGACTTCGCGCTGCTTTTCGGTCAGCTCGTTCGCGACGGCGGAACGAACAGCGTCCCTCAGGCAGTCGGCGCGGGCATCGGCCGCGGTGTTGGCCCACAGCGCGCACGAGGAATCGAGGCGCTCGAGATCTGCCCCGAACACGAGGTGGCGATCAGTGGTAGGCCTCCTCATCGTCGTCGATCGGGCGCTTGTCGCCCTGTTCTGCGGAGAGTGGAGCGAAGCCTTCTTGCAGCAACGTCTCCAGCGCCTCTTCGATGCTGGGCACCGTCGCCATCGGCTTGCGACCCCCCACATCCCACGCGCGCAAGCGCTGAAGGTCACCGAGGGCTGCGGTGCCCCTCAGCCGACGCTTGGTGACGGCGGGTGCTTCCAGTAAATCGAGGTGATGACGTACCAGCCAGACGATGCGCGGCGACACGATGCCGTCCAGCATGTCGGCGCCGATCGCATCGTGGTCGGGCGAGCTCACTGCTTTGCCCACGTCATGAAACAAGGCTGCTGCCCACAAGGCGCGATCTTCTGACTGGCGGCGCGCCAGCTCGAACGCCTGCAGCGAGTGAAAGAGCGCGTCGCCTTCAGGGTGGTAGCGGGGGTTTTGTCGGACGCCGTCGAGGGCGGCGAGCAAATCGTAGAGGTCGTCGTTCATTTTGGCGCCGATGGGGAGGGCGCAACGCGAGCGCCCTCACCCTAGCGCACGGCGACACCCACCGCGAGGCGCGGGGCGCCGATTTTCGGGGCGAAGGGACAACATCGCGCCGCTAACGATTAGGCCCGCTCGCAGTTGAAGCAACCGACTACGCAGCACGGCGAATGCGGCCAAGGGTACCTACTTGCGACAGCACCCGGACGAGTGGCTGTTCTGCTGCGGTGCATCGTGCGACCCGTGCGTGCTCACGATTCAGCGCGCCGTCGACAAGGCGCGGCAGCTGCTGGGGCTGACTGGCTACGGCGCGACTGCGTGATACGTTGCCCGCACCCAGAAGACGCGCGCGCTTGGACGCTCCGGTTTGTACGTCTCCGAGCTCTGCCTCGGCACCACGACCTTCGGCGGCAAAGGCTTCTGGAAGGTGGCCGGTGAGCTCGGCGCCGACGCCGTCGATCGCATCGTCGGTCGCGCGCTCGACGCTGGAGTGAACTTCCTCGACACGGCGAACGTGTACTCCGAAGGCGAGAGCGAGAAGCTGCTCGGCGAGTCGCTCAAGCGGCTTGCGCGACCTCGTGATCAAGTCGTGGTGGCCACCAAAGTTCGCGGGCGCATGGGCCCTGGCCCCAATCAGGTCGGGCTCTCGCTCGCGCACATCCTGTCGTCGATCGACCAGAGCCTGCAGCGCCTGGGGCTCGACCACGTCGACCTGTTTCAGATTCACGGCGTCGACCCGACGACACCATTGGAAGAGACTGTCGACGCGCTCGACACTGTCGTTCGCGCAGGCAAAGCGCGCTACCTCGGTTGGTCCAATTTGCCGCGTGGCAAGCGATGAAGATGACTGCGCTGCAAGACGCGCGTCATGCCAGCCGCTTCGTCAGCGCGCAGGTCTACTACTCGATCGCAGGCCGCGATATCGAGCGCGAGGTCGTGCCGCTCGCCCTCGATCAGGGCTTCGCCATCTTGCCGTGGAGCCCCCTCGCCGGTGGGCTCTTGAGCGGCAAGTTCGATCTGGAGAACGAAGACAAGGCCGGTCCTGAAGGGTCGCGTCGCGCAAACTTCGACTTTCCCCCGGTCGATCGCACGCGTGCGGCGGCGTGTTTGCGGGTGCTGCGCCCGATCGCGGCAGCCCACGACACCGGGCCATTGAGCAACTTTGCTTCTTTGGCCTTGCCCCGCTCGAGCGCGGCGTCGATGTCGTCGACCTGCACGTAGTAGAACCAGGCGGCTTTGCCGTCCTTGGTGGTGAACATGCTGCCGAAGTCGGTGCTGTCGCTGCCGTAAATCAAATAGCGCGTCGCCATGCCGATCGGGATCTCGTTGCGCTTCTGCCAGCCGAACACGGCGCTGTAGAAGGCGAACGCCTTGTCTTGGTCGCTGGTGAGCAGCTCGTGCCACATCACCTCGCCCGGCTTCGACAGGTCGTGTCGTGTGGCGGCATCGGTGCTGCGCGAGCTGCTCTCCCGCGAGCTCGACCCGGCCACCGCCCGTCGCGAGGGCCGCGTAGCGTTGAAGGGTCGCGTTCGCCTGTTTCCTCGCTTCATCGACATGTTCAGGATCTGACGCAAACCGGCTGATTTTTGCGGCGTTTCAGAAACGCGCCGACGAAATCGAGAAAGCCTTTGACATGCCAGCGCCGCGGAATAGATTGCGCCTGCGCGGTGGAGCAGCCTGGTAGCTCGTCGGGCTCATAACCCGAAGGTCGTAGGTTCAAATCCTGCCCGCGCAACCATTCAGAACGCGTACTTGCCGGAGGTCGGCAGTACGCGTTTCGGCTTTGTGGCTAACGCTCGTGGCCACTCGTTGATTGTCGACCTGCGGTCGAACGTTGCCGGGCATGAGCGCCGAAAGAATTTTTTCGGCGCCTGCTAATTTCGGGTCGCACGCACAAGACGGCTTGCTCGCGAAGGAGCGAGCAGATGCCGAAGGCAGCACACCCCACCCATCTCAAGGACGGCAAGTGGCGCATCCGCTGGCTGGACGAGCACGGCGTCCGGCAGTCGGACGTCTTTCCGTCGCGGGCCGGTGGTCGAGGTGGTCTGTGGGGTGGCGTTCCAGCCCATCCAGCAGTTCACCATCCCGTATCTTGGCCAGTTTTGGCGGGAGCTTGGAGACGATTTCCCGACGTGCCAAGAAGCTCCGCCGCTAGCGCTGGTGATGGAGCGCCCAGAGGGCGAAGCGGAGATTGAATTTGCATTCGGACCCCCGGTGCCTCGAGTTTGGTTCAACCACCGTGACGGCCCCACACTACACGTGGATCAGCAAGCAGTTCAACGAACGCCTCGCCCTGTTCGAACTCTTCGTAGAGCAGAAGTTCGCCGCAAAAGTCGCAGCGAAACAGTTCGAGCTCACGTACATCAACCACGTCTCCGACGATTCTGGCTGGCGGACGGTCGAGGATCTCGCGTCGGTCCTGCCGGACATGTCATGGCGGACCCAACCAAGGTTCCTACCGATGCCGGAGGGCGTAAACTTCTCAGCGGTGTTCAAGCTACCGGCCACCGCCGGTCGCCTGCATCTTCGGGCGCAGAGCGCGCAGAGGCGGCCGGATGGCAAGCCCGTGCTCGTCCTCGAACTCACTGCTCGCGGCTTCCTGCCGGATCGAACCGAGTGGTTCGACTTGGCTCACGACTGGATCGTGCGGGCATTCAGCGACCTCACGGGCCAGGAAGTCCAATCGCAGACGTGGAGGCGAACGCAATGACCCAGTTGGTACCGTGTTCGGCGGATACGACGCGCGAGCTACTAAGACCAGCGCGGACCGTCCCGCCATCCTCGCGCAACGTCGGAGCTACCCTTGGCTACCTGGAGGAAGAACGCGTCCGCCGCCCCGGCATCGGCGATCGCTTGCTCCGTCGGTGCAGGTAACGACGGTGGACGACCGGTTGGTTTTCGTCGTCTCCTCGCCCAGCGTCGCTACATGGCCTTTCGACAGCTCGAGCGTGTCCACCACGCCGGACGTTCAGGAGGTTGTTGATCGGTTGATGAGTCTGTTCGAGGGCGAGCCGCTCGAGTCGGGCGTAGAGCATGCTGCCGAGTCCGTGCTGGCTCATCTTGTGCGGACGGCGCCCACCATAGCCATGGATGTTGCCACTCGGATCCTGGCTGACAGCGAGGAGTTGGTCGCGCCCCAGCTGATTCGGTGCGTCGGGCGCCTGGTCTCTGCACGCGCCGAGGCGGTCTTCATGCCGATGGTGAAGGATGCGCTGAAATCGAGCGAGATCAGCATGCGGGACGCTGCGGTCCGTGCGCTGGAGGGTTGGGGAACCCCCGGAGCGGTCCACGCACTCGCGGGGTATGAGGAGCCTGTGCCCTGGCTTCGGGACTATGCCGTCCGCGTGCTTCGTGACCTGTGCGCAAAATCGAGCTCTCGACTTGGACTCAGGTACCGGAGGGTTTCGCCGCCGACAAGGTTCCGGCGGAGCTGCTCTCGAAGTGCTCCGACTTGAAAGCGATCGGGAATGAGCTCTCGTTCTGGCGCTTCGACGCGTCCGACGTCGCCTGGCGGGGTGAAGCAACACTCGCCATCGTGGGTGGCTGGAAAAAGCTGGATGGATTGCATGTTGCGTGGATGGAGGAGGACGCCCTCCTCGCGGCGGGCATCACCTTGGAGCCGAGCGCCGGCGAGACGATACTCGCGGAGCTCAAGAACAATCACGTCGACGCCGTAAGGCTCGATCTCTCGAGACTTGCCACTATTGCTCGGCACCTCGCTCTCGCGATTCGAAGCGGATCCCAATTTCATACCTCGACCCAGCAGGAACTTGCTGTGCAGCTTGCCGATGCGGTGGAAGCGAAGCGGGTAAAGCTGCCGAACATGCCACAGAAGCTCGGCGAACCTGTGCAGGTAGAGCTCGCACGGCGAACGGCCGCGGGGCGTTAGTATCGGGTTCCAGAAGGCGAGGGCCCGCCTGTAGCCCCCGCTCGGCCAACCCGAGCTCGTGGCCATCGCCGTGGCCACAGGCTGGTCGAGTCCGGCAAGCCGGGCAAGGTTGAGAAGCCCCGCTGCGCCCGCGACCCTGGGCCTACAAGGTCAACAATGCGAGCAAGCGCCTTGCAGCGTGCTCATAACCCGAAGGTCGTAGGTTCAAATCCTGCCCGCGCAACCAAATGAAACGGCAGGGCTCTCACGAAACGTGAGGTCGCCGTTCGTGTTTCTTGGGCCAGCTTTGGCCGGGGAGCTGGTTGTCGACCAACGCTCCGCTCCGGCGCGCATCCCGACTCGGTCGCCAAGATTGTGGTTCGAGTCGACCGTTGGCCGGTCTCGGCTCGGGGCCGCATCGCGCGTGACGCGAGGCCCATGATCCTCGCTCGAGAGGAAGGCCTGGCAGATGCGCACCACCTCTAGCCCAGTCAAGCCGCGCCAATACGCAGTACGTCGCCGAGCTCACGCCACGCCCCGATGCGGCCTTGTTCGCGGGCGACGCGGCCGAGCTCGCTGTCTGGGCTCATCAGCACGACCCACGCCAAGTCTTGTGCGCGCGAGAGATCGACAGGGAAGGAGAGACGTCGCGCGACGGTGACCAAGTCGTTCAAGCGGCCGAGCGCGGCGTCGCTCGCGGGGTCCCGGTCCAGCACCAAACATGTTCTCTCGATCGCGAGCGCGATCTCGAACCCGAGCGCCGGCTCATCGAAGTTGACGTTCTCTGCGCGCGCTTCTGCGAGGAGGTTGCGTAGGGCGCGCGTGTCCGGGGGGTCACGACGGGCGGCTCGCATTAGATCCGACTCGAGCACGACGCGGGTGGCGGCGGTCAAGGCGCGGGGAGGTCTGACACCCGTGGCAGCCAGCTCGGTCAGCAGGCTGGCGCTCTCGCTCATCACTTGCCGATAGGCGGTCTCGGCGCTGCGTACGGCGTCGGCCAGGATGCGCTCGACCACCATCACGCGCTCGTCCAGCAGCAAGGTGCGCAGCGGCCCGATCACGATCGGAAACTCTTGCTCGATGCGAACGCGCAAGCTCTCCGGTGGGTCCTCGTCGAACGCACCCAGCCAGCGCTCCGGCTCGCCGCGCGCCGCGTTGGCGTCGGTCTCCAAACGGAGGCCGCCTTTGACTGACGGCCCGCCTTCATGCAGCACCGAGAATGCATAAAAGGTACTCTCCCCCGTGAGGTTGGAGGTGACCTGCAAATTGCCCGTGGCGAGCCGGGAGCCATCACGCTTGGTCGTGCGTATGTCGCGTTCTTCGATGGTGAATGCGGGTGCCTCTACTGCACCCAGGCGAAACAGTGATGCGACGGCGACGGTCGCAGCGACCTTCGTCGCGTCGGCGCGGGCGGGCAACACTTGGCGCTCGACGACTTCACGGGCGGTCGGCGTTCTGGGCGTGGTGGCGTGCGCGCTCTCCATGCGTCGCAAGAACTCTGGCTCGAGATCGGCTCCTCCGAGCGAGCGCGACAGCTCGATAGCACGACACGCGTACTGCAATATCTGGGCTGTCTCGATGCCGCTGACATCGTCGAAGAACCAGCCACAGCTCGTGTACATCAGCACGCGATGGCGCTGCATCTCGAACAAGCTGAGCGCGCGGCGGCGCTGTGACTCGCCCGCCTTGACGCCGCTCTCGCCCAAGAAGCGGTCCACGCTGGCCGTGCTGCGATCGAGGATCACATCGATGAAGCGATCGCGAGCAGCCCACGGATCTTTCAGCAGCACCGCTGACTCGGCCTCGAACATGGCGTCGATGTGCTCGGCGACGTAGTCGAGCGCTTCACGCAGCGGACCGCGCCATGCCTGGCTGGAGTCGCCGCGCATCTTGCAGCCGCAATCTGCGCTCCAGCGCCCGACGCCGTGCGCGCAGCTCCAGGAGCTCGCTTCGACGATGGTCGCCTCGTCTTTGGCTGGGTTGGCCGCGAGATACGAAGCGTAGTTGGTGAGCGATACGGTGCCGCTCTGTTCGATCTTGCGCAGCGCGTACGCCAGCGCCATTTCGCCGAAGCGATGGTGGTGGCCGTACGTCTCGCCGTCGGTAGCGATGTGCACCAGCTCGTTCTCGACTGGTGCTGCGGAAAAGGTGCCCACGAGCTTGCCCGCGAAGGCGTCGCCGCTGGAGAGCAGACGCTCGAAGGCGACCGCTTGCGAAGTGGAGCCGTCGTAGAAGAAGACTGCGATCGACTTGCCGTCGCCGACATTGACGCGGTACGGCCGGCGCGTGTCGAGCGTCGCTTCCGTCACTGGTACGTGTGCTGGCTTGCCGGCGAGCTTCACCGTCCGCGCTTGGCGAGGTGAGAGCACCGTGAAGGTGATGCCTTCGTCGGCAAGTGCGCGCAGCGAAGCTGTGTCTGCGGCCGTCTCGGCGAGCCACATGCCCTCTGGTTTGCGACCGAAGCGATGCTCGAAGTCGCGCACGCCCCAGCGCACCTGCGTTGCTCGATCACGCGCCGATGCCAGCGGCATGATCGCGTGGCTGTACACCTGCGCCATGGCCGAGCCGCGGCCGAAGGCTGCCGCGCTGTCCCGATCAGCGGAGAGCACGCCCGCATACGTGCGCGGCGCGTAGGACTGCATCCACGAGAGCAGCGTCGGTCCGACGTTGAAGCTCATCTTGGCGAAGTTGTTCACCACCGCGATCACGCGGTCTTGCCCGTTCAAGATGCGCGCGCGCGCGTTCGGCCCGTAACACTCCGACTCGATGCGCGCGTTCCAGTCGTGAAACGGGTGAGCCGACTCTTGCCGGTCGATTCGCTCGAGCCACGCGTTCTCTCGCGGCGGCTGGTAGAAGTGACCGTGAATGCAAAGAAACTTTCGCACAGGCTACGCAGGGTACAAAAGGCGGGCCGGACTTTGGTAGGGTCGCGCATGGTTCTTTTTTCGGTTTCTAGCTTGGCACGGAGGAATTTCTCGCGCGCCGCTCTTGCTCTGCCGCTCTTCGTGTGCGCCTGCTCCGGGAGCGCCGTGGTGAAGGGCGGTCCTTTCACCGGTGATCCTGCCAACTACACCTACGATCTCGAGGGAACGGAGGTCACGCTCAAGGCCGGCGCCCACGAGGTGAAGACCGGCACCGGCGTTGACGACGTGGTCGCGACCGATCTGACGCAAGCCCGGCTCGACGCCGACTACGACGGCGACGAGGCCACCGATTGCGCCGTGGTGGTCACGCGAGACAGCGGGCCGCTCAAGGTTCACTACCTGGTGCTCATTCTCGCCGGCGGCGGCTCCAAGACGGTGACGCTGGGTACGAACGTGTTGGTCGAGAACCTGGCGCTGGACCCGAAGACAGGCGGCATCGTGGTCAAGATGCTTTCGCGCGACGAGGGCGTGGCGAACGACACGCCGCCGACGCTGCCCGTCGAAAAGCGCTTTCGCATCAAAGACGGCGCGCTTGTCGCAGGCAAATAGCCAAAACGGAAGAGCACCGCCGCGCGCGAATGAGCGCAATGCAAGCGTGTCTGCAGAGTGAGCTCACACGCCGAAGGCCGCAGCGCCCGCGCCGACTGAAGGGGCAGCCGTGAACGGCGCCTAGTATTCGGTTTTCCAGAACAATATCGTTCCAATAATTCTGATTCACAAGGCACTGATGCGGCCGCATGCTGAGCCCATGAAGACTTCGACGAATGGCTTGGTGCTGGGCGCGCTCTCGATTTCCATGCTGCTCGCTGCGTGCGAAGGGTCGGTCGACCCGGCTGGCGGTGGTGGTCAAGGCGTGGTTGGCGGTGAAGGTCAGGGCGGCGAAGCGCTGGGCGGCCAAGCGCCGCTCGGCGGCAGTGACGGCGGCAATGACGTCGGCGGCGCAGGGTTCGGCGGCGCTGCGCAGGGCGGCGGCGATGTCGGTGGTCGCGGGGAAGGCGGCGCCTCGAGCGAAGAGTGCGCGCTGATGGAGCAAGTCACGGTCTCCAGGCCGACGCTGGTCGACGCGGGTGGCGACCTCATCTGGAGCCCCGGCGAGGACGCGACCTTCAGCGTGATGCTCACCAACGAAGCGAGCAGTGACAACTTCAACTACCCCGGCGTCATCGCCGAGTCGGCCATCGACGGCATCACCGCCGGCAACAACACGCTGTTCGGAATCGTCGCGGGCGAGAGCACCGAGGTCATGGTGACGGTGGGCGCGGACGACGGCGTCGAGACTGGCACTGTCGTCGATCTCGTGTTCACGGTCACGACCCTGAGCGAAGGCTGCGGCGCGCTCGACAGCGTCGGCCTCAGCGTCACGCTCCAGTAGAGAGCAGCCGCCCAGCCGCCCGGCGGCGCAACCGCCACGTCATGCGCTAAGCTTCGTCGGTGACTGCCGTTCAGATCATCCTTCTGGTACTTTCTTTGCTGGTCCTGTTCGGGGCGATCTTCTATTTCGTCGGCCGCGCCACCAAGGCCCGCGCCGAGGAGATTCGGCAGGAGCTTTCGTCGCGCGGGGAGCCATTGTTGCGCGGGCCCGAAGCGGGGGGCTACTCGACCGCATCGGCCAGATTTGGACAAATGCGCAGCACCAGCGTGATGGCGCTCAGCTCGAAGCGTTTCATCTGCAAAAGGCTCGCGATGGAGGATTTCGAGATTCCACTCAGCGAGATCACCCGCGTTCGTTTGGAGAAGACCTTTCGTGGCCGTTACGTTCCCGGCAGCCCGATTCTTGTCCTCGATCTGACCGACAACACCGAGGTAGGGTTCCAACTGCGCGGCGCGGAGGCATGGAGGGCCGCGGTGCAAGCAGCGCTCGCGCCCTCGCCATCCGCACAGCAAGAGTAGCCGCGCCCGCACCGGAAAAATAGGGGCGCCGTCAGCTACGCCGCGAGGCGCTGCTCTTCTTGGTCCAAGATCTCGAGGCAGCCTGCGAGCGAGTCGCAAAACAAGAGCCGCTTGCGAATCGCCGACGCGCCGTTCAACCCGCGCAAGTAGCCGGTGAGGTGCCTGCGCGTGACGCGGACACCGTGAGGCTCGCTGCGTTCGGCGACGTTGGCAATCAAGTGTTGCCGGCAAAGGGCGAGTCGCTGCGCCGCGCTCGGCGGCAACAGGTGTGTGCCGCGGTCGAGCAGCGAGCGACACTCTTCGAACAGCCAAGGGTGGTCGATGGCGGCGCGGCCGATCATCACGCCATCGCAGCCCGTCTGCTCGAGCGCTTTCTTGGCGTCTTCCGCGGACTTGATGTCGCCGTTGACGATCACCGGAATGTCGACCACCGCCTTTGCCTTCTGCGCCCAGGCCCAGTCAGCGGCGCCAGTGTGCCCCATCTGCGCCGTGCGACAGTGGATGGTCAGCGCGCGTACCCCGACGTCTTGCAGGCGCCGCGCGAGATCGACGATCGGCATCTCGCTCTCTGGCCCGTAGCCGATGCGAGTCTTGATGGTGACCGGTAAGCTTATCGTCGCGACGATAAGCTTCGCCATCTCGACCATCTTGAGCGGATCGCGCAACCAACCAGCACCCGCGCCCCGGCCGGCGATCTTGGGCACCCAACAACCACAGTTGATATCGACGAAGGCCGGGTTGGCGGCAGCGGCGACGACCGCTGCTTCAGCGAGCCGCTCGGGGTTGGCGCCGTAAATCTGGATCGCAGTCGGGCTGTCGTCGGGTGCCAGCGAAATCTTGCGCGCGGCCGTTTTGCAACCACGAAGCAATCCCTCGGCGTTGACGAACTCGGTCACGCACAGGCCAGCACCGTGTTCGCGGCAGAGCTTTCGGAAGACGGCGTCGGACACGTCTTCCATCGGCGCGAGGATGACGGGTTTTCCCCGGAATAGAGACTCGAAGGTATGCGTTGCTGCTGAAACCATGGCGGCGGATGTCGCACCTCCTAGCATATGAGGTGTGCGGCTGCCGCGCATCCAGTCACCGAAACCTCGACAACAATGAGCGGTTCATGTACACGCATGACCGCACATGCTGATTGACATGTCCCTTCTTCGCCGGGCCAAAGTAGAAAATCTCGAACGGCTGGCGAAGTCCCTGGGGGTCGACGTTCCGCGGCGCCGTCGCGACGGCGCCTACGCGACCCAGCTGGTGAGCGCGCTGGCGACCAAGATCCGCCGCGACGCCATGATGGACGAGCTGCGCAAGCTGACGGGCCTCGGCCTGGGTGGCACATCAGCCCCCGCGAAGCGCATTGCGACGCGCCGCGACGACGCCGCCCGCGCCCGCGCTTGATCGCACGGCCTTGATCCCCTGAGTGCGCTGATCACAAGCCACGAGAGAGCGGGTTGCTTCGAGCAAGCCCACGCACTAGCGTCACCGCATGAGCGGGCACTCGAAATGGGCCACGATCAAGCACAAGAAGGGCGCCCTCGACGCCAAGCGTGGCAAGATGTTCACCAAGCTCATCAAAGAGCTGACGGTGGCTGCGCGCATGGGCGGCGGCGACCCGATGGGCAACCCGCGTCTTCGTAAAGCCATCTCCGACTCGAAGGCCGGCTCGATGCCGAACGACACCATCGCCCGCGCGGTGAAGCGCGGCACTGGTGAGCTCGAAGGCGCCAACTACGAAGAGATCGTTTACGAGGGCACAGGCCCAGGCGGCACGCTCTTTCTGCTCGAGGCGATGACCGACAACCGCAACCGCACCGTCGCGGAGATTCGCAAGATCTTCGACAAGAACAACGGCGCGCTCGGCGGGGGTGGCACTGCGGCGTGGGCCTTCGATCGCAAAGGCATCGTGATGATCCCGAAGCCCAACGCGACTGAAGATCAGCTGATGGAAATCGCGGTCGGCGCAGGCGCCGACGACTACAGCGACGCAGGCGACGAGTGGCAGCTGCTGTGTGACCCCAGCGCGTTCGAGAGCGTCCAAAAGGCCCTCGAAGCGGCCAAGATCGCGACGCGTTCGGCGAACCTCGGCTACATCCCGAAGAACAAGCGCGAGGTCTCTGGCCGCGACGCCGAGAACTGCATCAACCTGGCAGAGGCGCTCGACGACCACGACGACGGGCAGAATGTGTTCAGCGATTTCGACGTCTCCGACGAAGAGATGAATCGCATCGCCGGCGAACCCTGATCGGGCGCCAAGGCCAGCTGACTCGGGCCGCGGTGCCCCGGGGGTGATAGGCTCTTCGCTGAGTGCACGACGCCCACATCCATCACTTCACCGAGCGCCACGGGACGTTCGCCCAAAAGGCGAACACTGGCGAGCGGCGCATGTGGGCAGTGGTGGGCATCACTGCCGCCATGATGGTGGCGGAGCTCATCGTCGGTTACGCCAGCGGCTCCATGGCGCTGCTCGCCGATGGGGTCCATATGGCGACGCACGTGGCCGCGTTGGGGCTGTCTGGCCTGGCCTACGGGCTCGCCCGTCGCTGGGGGCGAGACGAGGCGTTCTCCTTCGGGGCAGGTAAGGTCTACGCGCTCTCTGGCTACACCAGCGCGCTGATCCTTGCTCTGACGGCGTTCGTGATGGTCTTCGAGTCTGTGAGCCGCCTGATTCACCCGACGCCAGTGCAGTTCGGCGAGGCGCTCCCCGTCGCCGTGCTGGGTCTGTTGGTGAACTTGGTCAGCGCCAAGCTGCTCGGACACCAGCACGCCGATCCGGCTGCTGGTGAGTCGGCTGCTCCTCAATCGGCTTCGCAAGGAGTTGCTCCGCCTGGCCACGCCCATGACCACGATCACCACCATGGTCACGAGCACGAGGGCCACCATGCTCACGAGCACGAGCACGAGCACGAGCCCGCCCCCGCTCATGCACACGATCACAATCTGCGCGCTGCCTACTTGCACGTGCTCGCCGACGCGCTCACCAGTGTGCTCGCCATCGCAGCGCTGCTCGTGGGCCGCTACTTTGGGCTGGCTTGGTTCGACCCGATCATGGGCATCGTCGGCGCCGCCATCATTCTGCACTGGTCTTGGGGTCTCTGCCGAACAGCGGGCCGCCAGCTCTTGGACGTGGCGCCTTCGCTACAAGAGTCACGCACGATCCGCGAGCATCTCGAGGCAGTCGACGACGTCCGTGTCGCGGACTTGCACCTGTGGGACATCGGTCCCGGCGAGCGCGGCTGCATCGTGAAGCTGATCTCGTCCGAGCCACGCGAGACCGCGTACTACCGGGACATCATCAAATCCAAGGTCCCGATCTCGCACCTGACTGTCGAAGTCCAACGCTGCAATGAGCCGCACTGACATGCGCCAGAAAATCAGCCACAGAATGATTTCTCCGTGCCAAACGGAGGAATCTTGTTCGATGAACAACCTTCGGTTGAATTGCTCCGCAGGGCGCTGCGCGGCACTTCTTGCCGTCACGGCGTTCGGGCTGACGCTCGCTGGCTGCGGGGACAACTTGGCGCCGCCGTTCCCCGAGGGGCAGGGGCAGGCGCCTGATCCAGGCTCGCCCTACCCGGCGGGGCCGTATGCTGTCGCTGTTGGCCAGGTGATCCAAAATTTCGAGTTCACCGGCTACCCGAACCCGGTGGTCGATAACCTTGAAGCCCACCCGATCGAGCTCGCAGATTTTTGGAACCCGACCGGCAGCGACACCTTTCCAGAAGGCTCGGTCTTGGGCGCAATCGATGCGCTCAAGCCGACCGTGTTGGTGTTGGTGGTGTCGGCGGTCTGGTGCGGCCCCTGCCAATACGAGAGCGCCGAGCTCTTGCCTGAAGAGCACGCCAAATATGGGTCTCGGGGAGCGGAGTTTCTGTTGCTGCTCGCAGACGGCCCATCGCCTGGCTCCCCGGCCGAGTTCGGCAACCTGACCGCCTGGACGAACAAATACGAGACGGCTTTTCCAGCTGTGATCGACCCTAGCTACACGCTCGGCTCTCAGTTTTCGTCCAACGCATTCCCCGCCAACATCTTGATCGACACCGAGACGATGGAAGTGCTCGAGGTCGTCGCTGGCGTTCCAGAAGAAGGCAGCTCGTTCTTCCAGCGGCTCGAGTCACACCTGCGCGAGTAGCTAAAATACCGGCTTCGCGCGGAAGCGGCTCGCTTTCGCGGGGACGGTTTCCAGGAGCACTGTGGGCCGAGCGGCTCTCCGTGCTGCGCACCGTCGCGAGCGAGGAAGCGGACCTGGCAGGCATGCGGTTCTGCGCTCTTGACTCGGCAATCAGCCCGTTGACAGCACTCGCACGGTCGGAAAGAACGCTTGCAGGCGACTCAGATCGTCGAAGTCGCTCGTGTAGACAACCCCGCCCGCCCGCGCCGCCGAAGCCATCGCCACAGCGTCCACGAGCGTCGCGCCCTTGACCGACGTGGTCGCCTCCCCCGCGCTCTTCGCGAGCTGTTCGTCGAGTGGCTCCACGATCACCGACGCAAGTATCTTTTCGCGCCAATCCGAGCGACCTCTCCACCACTCGCCCAGGACCGGTGTGGGGACCACGATCGAGGCCTTCGATTCGCGCAGATAGACGAGGCGCTTCGACATCCGCAGATCGCGGCGCTCGAGGGCGATCAGCGCCCCGGTATCGAATACGACGACCATCACGCAGCGCGCTTCCTCTTTCGTCGCAGGGCCGACGTCGCGGCAGAGAGCTCGAGACCGAGCTCCTTGCGCTCCGCGTCCGTGAGTGGTCCGTGTTCCTTCACGAGCTCGACGATCAGCTCCTGCATGGCGAGGTCCCGTCGAAGAAACTCTGCCGCCTCGGCGATCGCCGCCGAAAGGTTTCCGCCGTGAGCCTGCTTTGCTCGTCGGCGCAGGAGCTTCAGTGGCTCCGGCAACATCGAAATGCTGAGTGTTTCGGTCCGTCCTGGCCGCTTCATTGTATTGCAACGGTAGCACAACGACTGCCCACCCTCGAAAAGCGATGTTCAACTACGCGAGCTAAAATACCGGCTTCGCGGGCTGGTTCTTGTGTTTGACGGCGTCGAGCAACTCTTTGCCGCCCAGCTCCTCGAGGAGATCGTTGTCCGGTCGCTCGCCGACGATCAGCTGATCTATGATCTTGGCTGCCGCTTTGGCGCGATCTGCGGTGTCTCGCTGCATGTCTTCGATGGCGTCTTTTTCGGCGCCCTCGAGCGCGGACGAGAACGACAGCGTGACCAGCTTGCCGGCGCGATCGACGGATGCTTTCGCCACGCTGCGAACGCAGGACTTGTGAATGGCCGTGCGGTACTCCCGTTCGGTTGCTTTCACTTCTTCACTGCCGCCCATGTCGGGCTCATCCAGCTTCTCGAAAAATTCGGTCGCGCTCGTGTGCCACTCTTTGACGTCGAGCACCAAGTCGATCGCTTCACCCTCCGTCTCGGGCATGAGCAGCACGCGCATCTCACCGCTGGTCGCGCTGATGTCGTCGCCGATGGCCCAAGTGCTCTTGAATTTGGTCACGGCCTCGCTGAGCTTCACGTTGAAGGCCGCGCCGTCCCAGCTGGTGAAGGGCGCGCCGCACCCGATACGTCGGATGAAGCTGACGTCGAATGCAGTCCACTTGCCCAGCTGCGCCGAGGGGTACTTGCCGACCTCCAGTGCGAGCGCCTCGAGCGCTCTTGCTTCTTCGATCTCGTTCGCGAACTTGGGCGAAAATTCCCGACCGAAAGCCTCAATTTCGGCAACGCGACCGCTGACCCACAAGCTCGAGGCTTCGAGCTTCGCGGAAGCAGGTGAGCCTGGCCAGCAGTCTGCGAAGCGACGCCCCGATTCGACTGCGCAGTGCGTGTCGAGCAGCCCCGAACGATCGCGACGCTCGATGAACCCTTTGGTCGTGGCCGGCAGCTCGCCGCTGCCGACATCGTACAGCGTGACGGAGAGAAGGGGCGCCTTCTCTTGCGTCGGCTCCTCGATCGGCTCGTCACGAAAACGTCTCGGTATCGGCTCGCGGCGAATCTCGCGCTCGCCTTCCATCCGCACGAAGTAGAGCGTCGGTCCGAGTCTTTTCGCCATGTCGCGACCACACGCGAGCGCTTTGCTGGTGTCGTATCGAACGTCGAGCGCGGCGGTGAGCCTCACGCGCGATGGCTCCGAGCTTGCAGTCATCAGGTGCTCGAACACGTCCGTGCCGCCGCACATGCTGGCGGCCATGTGTGACCATAGCGCTTGTTCGCTCGTCTCGATGAAGACCGACTCGGTGCCCAGCTGCTCGCGCGAGATGCGCTGGACCGACACTGTCGACTCGGGCAGAAAGGCGAGCTTGCTGTCCGGAAACATCGGCGCTGTCTTCTGCCCAAAGTAGCGATAGCCGGCGTATCCGCCGCCAGCGATGGTGCCCGCGATTAGCGTGCCCACCAGCAGCGCCAAGCCGCGTCGCTTGCGGCGCTTGGCAGGCTTCGTCGGCGGCCCCGGGTCTTCTGGCGTCCGCGGGGCCGCAGGCGGCCGTGGTGCAGCCGCCGCGCCGGGGGCTGCGTTCGGTGGGGGCAAACCAGTCGACGCCGGAACGGTGCTATCGGGGCCAGGCGCTTCGGCGTAGGGGTCGAGAAGCACGTTGGGGTCCCGCTTGGCCATCGCCGGCGCGAGGCTAGCTGTCGCTCGCGGAGAGGTCTACGGCGGGCCGGCGGAGTCGAACGATGCGCGCAAAATTCCCGGGACGTCGGTGATGACGGCGTCTGCACCGAGCTCGAAGACACGCCGCGCTTCGCTGGGGTCATTCACGGTCCACACGTTGACAAACCCATCGACCAAAAAAGGAGCGCAGCGCGCCCGCACAGCGAGCGTCTGCTCGACATGGACGCCGCCTGTTCGTAGGGCCCGGGCAAGGCGAAAAGCCCAGTCGTGATAGGTGGACTCGTGAATCAGCTGGGCGACGCACACCTCTGGCGACGCGGCACGAAATAGCGTGAGTGTCGTCGGGTCGAACGAGGAGACGATCGAGTCGAGCGAGCGTCGGTAGGCGGCCAAGAGCTTCGCCACCGGAGCGATGACGGCACGGCGGTCGGGTAAGTCGTGCTTGATCTCGACGTTGAGGCCGAGGCCGAGCGACCGAGCCAAGTCCGCCACGTCTGCCAACAGCGGCGCTCGGTCGCCGCCCAGATCGACGCTCTTCAATGAGCTCCAAGGCAAGTCGGCCACGTGTCTCGGGTCGTCGGCCAGACGCCGCAGATCGGGGTCGTGAAGCACCACGATTTCCCCGGATTTGCACGCGCGCACGTCGATTTCGACGGCGTCGGCGCCCTGGCGCCGTGCCTCCTCGATCGCCCGCAGCGTGTTCTCGATGAACGGAGGGCGGCCCGCGCTGGCTGGCGACGCGGGCAATCGTACCCCTCGATGACCGACGATCGCGGGTCGGTTCGCGCCGCGTCGAAACGCGTCAGGAAGGTTTCGCACTCGATCGCTGCTCGCTCGGCAGGCAAAAGTCGCCCGCTTCGACGAAGGAGTACTAGGCTATCCGCTGGCCAGCCATGTCGAAGTTGATCTTGGTCGTGGACGATGACCCTGACATCGCGAGGCTCTACGTGATGGCGTTGGGGTCGCTCGGCGAGGTGATTTCGGTGACTGGCGGTGCTGATGCGCTCGTCGCGCTAGCCGACCGGCGTTTCGACGCCCTCGTGCTCGACCTAAACATGCCGCTCGTGAGCGGTTTCGATGTGATGGATAACCTGGCGGTGCCAAGCCACCTGAATCACGCGACGCCTGTTTTCGTCGTGACGGCCGATCAATCCGAGACCACGCGAGCACGCGTCATGAGACGAGGTGCAATTTTTCAGCTGACGAAGCCGGTGCCGCTCCGGGTGCTGGCCGATCAGGTGCGTACCCAGCTCGAGCGTCGCAGCCAGCGAAGCCGCCGCGTCACAGGCTAAAATCTGTTGTTCACCTTGGCGCAGTCGACCAGGCAGATCTTCGCCTTTTCATAGTCGGTCGAGTCGGCACACTTCGCGAGGCACTCGAACTTCGCCGGATCCTTCTCCTTGATCTCGCCGACCTTCTTCGCGCACTCCGCCGGGTCGCCTTTTTCGCCCGCAGATGCGCCGGACTTCTCTTGCAGCGCGCCCAGCTTCTTGCAGACGCTCTCGGGGCTGCTGCCACAGCCTGCCAAGCAGACGCCCAACGCAAGTATAGCAATTCGGCGGATCATGATGCTGGGGCCTTATCCTCAGAACCCCGACCGAGCGCAAGCCCCCCTACGCCCCCTTCCGCCTCCTTGTGGGGGCTGGAGTTTACGCGTACGGTCGTGTAGTTGTTGGAGAGGCCATGAACGACAAAGACATTCGCAACAGCGAGACTTCGAAGACCGACAAACGGAAGCAGAGCCTCTACTTCCCCGAGTCGATGCTTCAGGAGATCAAGGACGAGGCCGCACGGCTCGACCGGTCGCTGTCGTGGGTCGTGCAACGAGCGTGGAAGCTGGCGCGTCTGGAAATCAAGAAGCTGCCCAGCGTCAACGACGTCGCCGACGACGACGACGTAGCTGAGTGACCCTGTTCGCGTTTCCGTGAACGAGTCGTTCGTCCGCGCTGCAGATGGCACGCAGATTTATCTGCGTGAGCGGCCTGGCCCACCCGATTGGGCCCCCCCTGGCGGTCGGCTGCCGGTGGCGTTGCTCTGCGACGGTATCGCCTGCGACGGCTTCATCTGGAAGTACCTGTGGGAGTCGCTGGCTCTTCGCACCAAAGTCGCGCACTTCCACTACCGAGGTCACGGTCGCAGCAAGGCACCCGCCGACCCGACACATATCCGTGTCGAGGACCACGCCGCTGATGTCGCAGCTGTACGTGCGGCGCTGGGCGATCCGGAGGTCGTGCTGTTTGGCCACAGTATGGGTTGTCAGGTGGTGCTCGAGCACATGCGTCATCACGCCGCGAAGGTGCGCGGCCTCGTGCTGATGTGCGGCGCGCCGGGCAGGGTCACCCACACCTTCAAAGACTCGGATGCGCTCGCTCGCTTTCTGCCGCGGGTGATCGAGACCGTCGACCGCCATCCACGCATCGCTCGCGCCGTGTTCGGTAGCGTGCCGCCGGAGATTGCCCTACGCGTGGCGATGGCCACCGGTGAGATCGATAGCGCCCTGATGGATCCGCGCGATCTGGTGCCGTACCTCGAGCATATGGTCGACATCGATCTGCCGATGTTTCTGCGGATGTTGCAGGCTGCTGGCGAGCACTCGGCGGAAGACGTGCTGCCGACAGTGCGCGTGCCGGCCTTGGTGATCGCAGGCGACCGCGACTCCTTCACGCCGCCGCGTCTCGCCGAGAAAATGGCGAGAGATCTCCCGTTCGGCGAGATCTTGATGATGTCCGCCACGCACGTCGCGCCTCTCGAGCAACGCGCGCTGGTCGAAGAACGCATCAACACGTTTCTCGATGGGCTGTCGGCGCCAGCCGAGTCGCGCGCTACTCCTGCGTGATCACGACACGTCTATCGTCGCGATAGGTGATGCGGCCTGATTCGCCCGGACAATGAAAGCAGGTCGACCACTCGAGGCGGTTGTCGACCGAGCGATCGAAGGCGAGCACCACCGGCCCTGGGTCTTGCCGCAAGATCAGGGAGCTTGCGACGCGATAGCGCCCGTCGGCGAGGCGAAACAGCGCGACGACGAAGGAGTCATCTCCTGCTTGCCCCGTGACGACGACGATGTCTTCACCGGGCACAGGTCGCCACGCGAGCGGATGAGTGACGAGGTCGTAGCCTTTGGGGTCGCCCGCGTCGCCTTTGCGGGCGACCTCTTTTGGCGACGCTTCCGGGTCGAAATACTTGATGTCGGTTCCGAGCTTGGCGAGCTCCTTGGTGCTGGCGAACATGGCGCCAAGATCGCTCGGCGACAGCGTCGCTTTCTCGAAGTTCAAGAGCTTCGCTGGCGGCTTGATGGCAGCGTCGTTCGCGTTGCCTCCACAACAGCGAAAGCCCAACTCGGCGTCTTCGATGGATGCCGAGACGCTCGCGCGATGGGCGCAGCGGCGGTCGAGGTCACCGGCTGATCGCGCCGCCCCTCGCACGCTGGCGCCGGCTTTGACGTCGCCGATCGGTTCCACTTCGCTTGCCGTCCACTCGCGGATCGAACCCATGCCGACGGTGCCGAACCCGGAGGCACATCCGGAGCTCTTGCAGTCCGCCGTCCACGCGACTCCCCCTGCGTAAGGCTGCCCTTCCGCGCCCTTGCAAGCGAGCTCCCACTCGAGCTCGCTGCACAGCCGCCGCCCGCGCGTCTTGCAGTGCTCGCTCGCGCGCTCGCGCGTGACGCCGGTCCATGGTTTTTTGCCTGGCTCATTCGGATAGGGCGCCCGGTCGATGTCGAACGCGGCCAAGTCGACGGCGACGTTGGCGGGCTCCAGCGTCGGGTCGCGACCTCTGTCGCCCGGGGTGCTGCCCGACGAGAACCGCTGGCCGCCAATGGCCACGATCGCATCGACAGCCGCTTTCGCGGTGCTGGATGTGGCCGCGCTGGCTTCGTTCTCCGCGGCCTGCAGCATCGCGCCGGAGCCCGTCGAAAGCGCGCTCGAGGTCGCGCTCCCCGCCGGCCCGTTACTCGGTTCGGAGGAGCCGCACGCAGCGAACAGGAGGACTGTCGCGGCTCGCTTCACCGAGCGCGTATGGCAGAGCGCCCAGGGCCGGTCAAACAGGTGGTATGTTCCCGCGGAGTTGGCCTTCACGCTCGACCTGTTTCCGCCCTGGTTTCTGCGCGTGTTCGCCACCGCGCTGGGCCTCTTGTGGGGCAGCTTCCTGAATGTCGTCATCCATCGCGTGCCACGCGGCATGAGCGTCGTGCGCCCGCCGTCTCATTGTCCCAAGTGCCAGCAGCCGATCCGCGCTTGGCAGAACGTTCCGCTGTTCGGCTGGCTCTTCTTGCGAGGTCGTTCGGCGTGTTGCGGCGAGCGAATCTCAATTCGCTACCCGCTCGTCGAGCTGATCGGCGGTGTGCTCGCGCTGGCCATCGTCGAGCTGACGATCTTGCCCTTGCCCGCGCCTACGACGTCGTTCCCGTTTGCGTTGGCGCTCTTCGCTTCGTCGCTCACGCTGGCGCTCGGTCTGGTCGCCACTGCCTTCATCGACACGGAGCACCTGCAGATCTTGCCGGATCGAGCCAACGCAGTGGGGGCGCTGCTCGGCGTCGCGACCGCGTCGTTGCGCGGCCTCTCCTGGGTCGATTGCCTCATCGGCGGCGCGGTCGGGTTCGCCTTGGGTTTCGGGATCGACAGCGTCTACCGCATGTTGCGCGGTCGCAGCGGCTTCGCCTCTGGCGACACGGTGCTGCTCGTCGTGATGGGCAGCTGGTTCGGTTGGCTCGGCGCAGCTTTCGGCCTGGTTGCTGGCGCCGTCCAAGGCACGCTGATCATCATCGCGGTCCGTGTCTTCGGCGGAGCGGTCGCCGAGCCGGAGGCGGTCAAGCGGGAGCGGGAAGAGATCCGCGCGGAGATCGAGAAGCTGCCGGAATCGGAGCGTGGGCGGGCGATGGCGGAGTGGCGCGCCGAGGACGAGCTCGCCGACGAGCCAGGAGAAGGCATGCAGGCTCCGCTGCCGTTCGGCCCGTTCATCGCGATGGCAGGCATCGAGCTGCTCCTGTTCGGGCCGACGCTGCAGGACCTCTTCTTTCTGTGGACGGCGCCTTGAAGCTCAAGGGCCTGGCGCTGGGAATTTGGGTCGCCATCGCGGCCCTAGCGTGTTTGCCTCCGCTCGCCGGCCCGCCTCTCGGTCCGCAGGAGCAAGCCGATCCGGTCGTGGTTCCGTACCCTCCTCCCCCCGCGCGCGTCGACGTCGTCCAAGATTCCCCGGTCGAGCAAAAGAACCCTGTCTGGGTGGACGGGCAGTGGCTCTGGCGCGGCCGACGGTGGGTTTGGGAGGCAGGCGAATGGGTGGACCTGGCGCCGGGGCAGCTGTACGCGAAGCCCATCGTGGTACGCAGGTCGGACGGCCAGCTGGTCTGGTTCGAAGGCACCTTTCGCCGCGACAAGCCGGCCATCGAGACCCCCCAACCAGAGCCGAGCGCAACGCCATGATGACGTCCTGGTCGTTCGCCGTTCGCATGATCGACGAGCTCGCTCGCTTGCTGCGATCGATGGAGAAGCACCGATATCTGAAAGAGGTCGACCACCGTGTTCACTGGACGGTCGATGCGGCGCTGGCAGATTTACCTGGTTTCGCGGAGCGATCGGCCAGTTTTCAGAAAATGCTGGAGGCCGACCCGGAGCTTCGGCCCGGCTCGCGTGATCCCCGCTTGTGGCGCGCTGCGAGCGTCGAAGAGGTGATCGCGCTGCTCACCGCCTTCTGGGCTCCAGGCGACGAGGCCAACCAGCGCCGCGACCGGCTCGTCGGGCTGTTCGAGGAGCACGCGCTGCCGCTGCCTTCACACGAACCGTTCGAGACTGATCCCGAATCCCCCCCGTTTCCCGAGCTTTTGGAGCTGAACTGGGTGATGAAGGCGATCGACGAGCTGGACGCCGACCGCCACGCAGGTGTGCTCGCCGCGCTCGAAGGGTCCAGCGAAGAGCTGCAGCCATCCGAGCCGATTTTTCAGGAGGGCCCCTCGTTCACCATCGTCGAGATCTGCGACGGGGCGCCGCTCGGCATTTTGGCCGACGACTTCGTCCTCTGGTCGGAGGGTCCTTACGAATACGCCGACTATGTCTTCCGGGGCGTGAGCAAGGCAGCAAAACTGGAAGACCCGCCGGTTGGTCTCCGCGACGAGGATGACGACGAAGACGACGACGAGTTTGGTGCCTGATGGCCCACGGCTCTGAACCGGAGTGGACGAATTCCAGGGAGGTCTACGGAGTGCCTTTGGCACGAAGTGAAACCCCGGCCGCGCGGCTGCGTAAAACCAGCGCATCGTGTTGGGTGTTGCTACGCAGCTCGTTTTCGAGGCTCCCTCGCCCCTTCGAAGGGAGTGGCGCCTGCAGGGTATGCTGCAGAAGTCGCCTTCGGTGCCGCTCAGCAAATTTACTGGCACCCTCGCAGATCGCCTTCTGCAACGAGGTCGGCTCTTGACCGACACCCCGCAAGAAGGCGCGAAGGCCGACGAGGCCATGAACCGCTACGCCGAGGGCGACGATTCGGCCTTCGCGATCGTGCATCAGGCTGTGTACGACCGGCTGTTCGCGTTCCTCGCGCGTATGTCCCGGTCGCCGATCCTCGCCGACGATTTGCTTCAAGAAACATTCTTGCGCATGCATCGGGCGCGCGGCTCTTTCGTCCGAGGCGCCAGGTTGCTGCCTTGGTGTTACGCGATTGCCCGCAACGTGTGCATCGATCACGCGAGGCAGCGGGCTGTGCGCAAAGAGCGCACGGTCGGTAGCGATGAGGGCGAGGCTGCGTTCGAGCAGCCGACGGGGCCCGACGCCGACGGCGAGCAGCTGACCATGGCCGCAGAGCTCGCCGAAGTCGTAGAACGCGCGCTGGCCAAGCTGCCGCATAATCAACGTGAGGCGTTCGTGTTGCTTCGGTATGAAGGGCTGAGTGTGGCAGATGCGGCGGCGATTCTCGGCACGACAGAAGGTGCCGTGAAGCTGCGGGCCTTCCACGCCTACGAGGCGCTCCGCGCAGTGCTCGGCTCGCTCGCTCCGAAAAAGCGTGGTGCGTCGTGACGATCGACCTACGCGATCTCGAGAGCATTCCGGATCCGCTGCGTGCCGCTGCGACGGTGCCGCGCCCTCAGCGCGCGCTCCCAGTGCCCTCCGCCAACGACGTTGGGCCGACGCGCAGCGCGCTTCGCAGCCGCCGCGTGGTGGCGTTGCTCGCAGGCGCCCTGTGGCTGTTGCTGACGCCGCTCTTGTGGGGGTATCGCAGTGACATTCCTTTCGAGCAGCTGGCGCTGCATGTCGCGCTACCCGCTGCGCTCGGCGCAGCAGCCCTTGTTTTGGCCTTCTCTTCCGGCAAAGCGGGCCTTGGCCCAGGAGTGAGGCCCGCCATCGCACTGGGCGTGGCGGCGCCGCTCGTCTTCATCGCGGCTGCGCTGTGTACGCCCTGCCACGAGTCGGTCAGCGAAGTCGCGTGGAGCTCGTTCTTGTGCGGAGACGCGCTGCTGGCACTGGCGCTGCTACCGCTCGGCTTGCTCGCTTGGGCGCAGCGGCGCACGGCTGTCGCGGGTGCGCGTTACCGAGGCGTCATTGCCGGCGGCGCCATCGGCTTGGTCGCGGCCGGGTTTCAAGCGCTGCACTGCGTCCACAGTGATGGTTGGCATGTGGCGTTCGGCCACGGCTGGCCCATCGTCGCGCTGGGCGCGCTCGGGGGCCTGGTCGTCAGCCGTGTAACGCGCGTCTCGTGACGCTCGCTGCAGGATGTTGCGGTGTAACATCCGACTCCGATGACTGCAGGGTCAGCAGCCAGACGCGCGCTTTCCTGTACCACGCTAGCGCTGGGCTGTGTGGTTGCCGCCTGCGTCCTTCCGGACATTTCGCTCGCTGGCAAGAAGTGCCCCTGCGCGCTCGACCATTTCTGCGATCCCGAGACCAACACCTGCGTGTTCGCGGCTCCGGGGGGCCACAGCGGGGGAGGCGGCGATGCAGGCGGTGGCGGCGAGGGGGGCGGCGGTGGGCCCGAGCTGCCGCTGGCGAACCCGCTCGTGCACGCCGGTGCCAACGAGCTGCAATCGCTTCACGTCGACAATCTTTTCCTGGTCGAGATCACCGAGGACGAAGAGTTCTTGATCGAGACTTATTTCGATCTCAAAAGCGAACCCAATACCGACCTGCTGGCCGACAACGCGCCGCTCACGGATGTGATGCAGGTCAAAGTGCCGAGCGAGCTCGAGTACTGGGGCGCGGGCGAGATCGAGAACGTCACCATTACGCCAGTCGACCGCTTGCCGGTGTCGTTCGGCTACCGGCTCAGGGGCGAGTACCCCGATCCGTCATTGGTCGCCATTCTAGACTACACAGTGTTCGCCTCGGGCAAGATCGCGGTTCATCAGGCGATCGAGAATCAATCCGCAGACGTCGTCGAAATCGAAGACTCCGAATACAACTTCACGCGCGTCTCCGACGTCTTCGACCCCGGCTGGTCGTTTCCGTCGCTCGCGCCGGACCATTTCTGGTGGTGGAAGCGCGCCATTGGTGAGCAGCCTCGCCCGACTCTGCTGTCGGTCAATCGCTCCGACGAGATCCCCTCGAAGCTGAACGACGATCACAACTGCTATTGGCAATCCGGCGGCGTCTCGTTGGCAAGCGGTAGCACCCTGACTCGCTTCGGAACCATCCACCTCAGCCTGCACGACGTGGGCGATGAAGAGCTGGCGGCCATTGCCGACGACGATCGCAGCGCGCGCGTCGAGACAGTCGTCGGTGGCATGGTCCCGGACGACGACGACGATGACGGCTTCGACGAAGTGTCCGGCTACTTCACGGCCATCTCTGCCGGCGGTCCGCTGACCGTACTGCTGACACCAGGCACCGCACGACGCGTCGCGCCCGCGTTCGAGATTCAGAGTTGGCAGACCTCCGACTTTCGCATTCGGCTAGGCGACCAAGTACTGATCACGAGCGATATGAGCGACCCTGCGGGGGGGCCCGGTCTCGTGGGCTACGGCATGTTGGCGCGCCATGTCGCTGCTGATCAGCGGCTCTACTTCATCTACCTCGGCAACATCGAAGACACGCTGTCCCCTGCCGACAGGACGTTTACCATCGAGGAGAACCTATGAGGCGAGCACACTCCTACGAGAAGATCCTGCAGGTGAGCCGCGTGGTCTGCCTGGTGGCGACGCTGCTCACGCTGCTGGTTTTGCCAAGCCCGGCGTTCGGCGATGACAGTCGCGCGCAGGCGCTACAGCTGTTCGAGGATGGCAAGAAGGCGTACCAAGAGGGGCGCTTCGAGGAAGCGGTGAGCCTGCTCGAGAAAGCTCACCAGCTCCACCCTGAGCCGGTGTTGCTGTACAACTTGGCTCGCGCACGCGAGGGTTTGGGCCAGTTCGACACGGCGATCGTCGCCTACGAGCAGTACCTGCGGGAGGTCGGAGATATTCCGGATCGCGGCGCCATCGAAGGGCGTGTCGCAAGCTTGAAGCGCGACATCGAACAGAAGAAAAAGCTCGCCGCCGAGCGAGACGCTGCGCTCGAACAGACCGATCCAAAAAAGAACACCACGGCCCCGCCTGCGGGCATCGAAGGAGGAGCGAAGTCTCCGTCACCGTGGCCGTGGGTCATTGCAGGCGTCGGCGTCACCGGGCTGGCTGTCGGTGGAGCGCTGGGTGGTGTCGCGCTCGGCACCAACTCCGACGCGGAGGCAGAGCCAGTGCAGGCAGAGGCATTCCGACTTCGCCGAGACGCCGAAGACCTGGCGTTGGGCGCTACCATTGCATTCATCGCAGGTGGCGTGGTGCTTGGCGGTGGCACCATTTGGGGCATCGTCGATCTGACCAGCGGAAGCGCCACGCAGCCGACAGCAGCGCTGTTCGTGGGGCCGGGCCGTGTTGGCTTTTCCGGTAGGTTCTAGCCATGGTGGCCCTACGAACGAGCCTTCTCGCGTTGTGGAGTGTCGGCTGTTTCGTCGACGCGGTGGGCCTCCCCGCCCCTGCGGGTGGCGATGCAGCTGGCGCGGCCGCGCCGGTCGCTGGCGGCCCAGTGGGCGGTAATGGTGAGGGCGCTGGCCCGAGCGGTGGCGGCGCGACGGGCGGCGGCCCACCTGGCCGACAAGAGTGTCCGCCGGGCGAGCTGGTCGCCACCATCGACGATGGCTTGATCGCGTGCGAGCCGATTGCCACGGAGCTGCTCACTGCCATCAGCGGGAGCTGTGCCGTGCACTACGGCTGGCGCGATGGCTGCGATGCTGGCTGCACGATGGGGCCCGACAAATGGGGCAAGGTAACTGGCACTGGCTGTCTCCCGACCGGCGGTGACTGCAACTGCCAAACCCAAGATTTGGGGGCAAATTTGGCGCTGCCGCTGTTCGGGTTGAACATGGATGGTGGTGTCGACGAGGAAGACCGGTTCTTCTCGGCCTTCAGCTGCACGCCAGGCACATCGGCTGAAGTGCCCTGTGGCCCCGGTCGATTCGTCACGGGCTACGACGGTGAGAATACGACCTGCGCCCCCGTCTCCGGTGCTGCGCTCGACTACGTGAGAGCCAGCTGCGCGCTGGTGACGGGTTGGCGCGACCAATGCAGCAACTGCGACCTCGAACCGACGAAGTACACATCGACGACGACGCTGGCCTGTGACGCAGGCATGGCTGGGTCGTGCGGTGAGTTCACGCTGGGCGAAGACACCTTGCAGATGGCGAGCTTCGATACCGACGGCACTGTGGACGACGACGACAGGTTCTACATCGGGCTTCGCTGCGAAGATGCAGTGCACGATGAAACGCCAGCTGCGCGGAGCTGCCTGGCGGGCCAGTTCGTCACCGGCGTGACCAACGATGGCGATCTGCTCTGCCGCAACCTGGACGAGCTGGCGATGCGCGTGTTCCGTGAACACTGTTCGCTCTACTACGGCTGGCGCAACGACTGCAACAACTGCCCAGACCCGCCGGCCAAGTGGGGTCGGGTAGGCGACGGAAGCTGCAGCTTGGGCACGGGCGCCGACGACTCGTGCGGCAGCATGATGCTGGGGGGCCAACTGGTGGATCTCTTCGGCCTCAACACGGACTCCAACGTGGACAACGGCGATATGTTCTACGTCGCGTTTCGTTGCGAACCGGAGTGGACGGAGTCCACGCAGTGGACGGAGTCCAGGGAGGTCCACGGAGTGCCTTTGGCACGAAGTGAATGACCGATGCCGACCAAGAGGCGCGGCGCATTCTCTCCCTGTGTAAGGGCGACGCATTGCGCGCCTTCGAGATGGTTCAGGGGCAGCTCGGCGTCCTCGTCCTGCGCACACAGGTGATGCTGTCGCTGAGCGGCATCGTCATCACGGTCACTGGCTTCTCGGGCAAGGCGATCGCACAGACGAGCCTCTTGGCGCGCGTCTCGATCGTCAGCGGGCTGTTCATCGTGCTGTGCGCCGCGGCAGTAGCGGTCGGCGGCGTGCTGCGTCTCAAGTGGTTGACGCAGACGCTCACCGACGATCCGCTCGCGACATTGGTGGCGGGCATCTCGATGCGCGACAAGAAAGCGAAATTTCTCGCCATCGCTCAGACCCTCTTCATTGCGGGCTTTGCGCTGTATTGCCTAGCTGTCGCGCAGCTCTTGAGCGCCGCCTGACCGAGCTAAAAATGAGCGTGCATGATCGAGACGGGGCTGTCACCAGCCGTAGGCGTCAGGCTTCAGGCCACAGGCTTCAGCCAGAAAGAGACCGAGAAAGAGGCAGCGAGAAAGAGAGCGAGAAAGAGCCCAGCAACATCGCTCATCTGGGCTCTGGCCGAAGCCTGTGGCCTGAAGCCTGTGGCCTTCTTTGGCCGAGAATCATGCTCCCTGATTTAGGCGCGAACGAAACTCGAGAAGGCGACTGCGAGGTCGCTGGGCGACTGGGTGGGTCTACCGAGATCGCCGCGCGCGCCCTTTTTCACGCGCACCTCGAGCAGCGCGGGGCCCTCGCTCTTTTCGAGCTCACCCAGGCGTGCGGTCAGCTCTTCAGCGTTGGTGGCAGAGAACGCTGCGGTGTATCCGCACGCCCGCGCAATGGCGCAAAGGTCGACCTCGAACGCCACGGTCGGCTGACCGCCGACGCTGTCGTGAGCGCCATTGTTGAGCACGATGTGGCGGTAGTTCTTGGGCTTGAGCTGTCCAATGGTGCTGAGGCCACCCATGTGCATCAGCACCGCACCGTCGCCGTCGAAGCAGTAGACGGTGCGTGACGGCCGCGCGAGCGCGACGCCGAGCGCGATCTGTGATGCGTGGCCCATGCCGCCCACCGTCAAAAAATCGGAGTCGTGCGCCTCTTTGCGCTGCTCGCGGATCTCGAACAACTCTCGCGAAGGCATCCCGGTGGTGGCCACGATCGCCGCGCCCTTCGGCAACGCAGCGACGACCGCAGCGATGGCGGCTTCACGTGTGAGCTGGTACGGGCTCTCGATCTTCTTGCTCAGCTTGTAGCTGGAAAAGGTGCCCTTCTTGACCACGAGCGCGTGCACCGCGCGGCGCTTCTTTGCATCTGCGACTGCCGCCTCCAGAACCTGGGTCGCCGCGCCGATTTCGTCCGGCAACACGCTCGCGGCGACGCCGATGGCGCCGAGCGTCTCGAGCGTGACTCTGCCCATCTGCACATGCTGCGGCTCGTCGTGTTCACCGGGGCGCCCACGCCAGCCCACGAGCATCACCATCGGCACCCCGTACACCGCTGGGTCGGCCAGTGAGGTGAGGGGGTTCACGGTATTTCCGAGACCCGAGTTCTGCAGGTACACCAGGCCCAGCTCACCTGTCCCGAGGTAATGCCCCATCGCCAGCGCGACAGCCCCGCCCTCGTTGGCCGTGATGACGTGGCGCTCTCTGGGCGCGTTGTCCGTGACGTATGCGCAGAAGTCTTTGAGCAGCGAGTCGGGCACGCCTGCGAAGAGGGTGACGCCGGCGCTGGTCAGGGCCTTGAAAAAATCGCTGGGTTCGAGCACCCGCTGTGGCTACCCGATGTTTCTCGTGACGGGAAGAGCGAGGGCGAGCGGCAGCCACCCGTTCGGCTCAAGCGGCTTGTGCGCGGGTCTGGTGGCGATGACGCCAGGCCCACTCGGCGTCGAGCCCCAGCGTCGACAGTCGCGGCACGATCACCCGCTCCACTGTTGCGTAGAACAACGTGCGCGCGTCGCGCCCGCTGCACAGGCCGACTTCGTTGCCACGATCGCCGAAGCCCCCGTTGTCCGGCAGATGTCCGAGCTCGTGACTCTCCAAATGGCGCAGCGCGACGCGCAGGTAGGCGCTCATTCGTCGACGCGCATCGACGGACAGCTTGGGCACGTAGGCCGACACCAATCTCCAGCCGAAGCGAGCGTGCCCGATCTCGTCCGCCCAGATGTTGGTCAGCAGGTCTCGCAACTCACTCGCCGGCATCTCTTCGCGTTCGGCGCCGATCAGCGAAACAGCGACAGTCTCCGACAGGCAGCCGATGCTGAGCACGTTGCGCAGCAGCGCTTCGTCGCGCTCGACCTCGGCGTGAGCCGGGTAGGCAGGCTCGTCATCGATGACGCCGACGGCACGTCCTCCGAGCGCCTCGACGACGGCGCCACACATGACCCCATGACGCCGTTCTTCGTTCGCAAAGCCGAGCGCTTCGGCTTGAAACTGAGCGAGCTCGCGACTGGCGGAGAGCTGCTCTGCGAGCGCCTCGAACACGAAAGAAGACTGATACTCGTTCGTCATGCGGCCGAGCCAGGTGCCGATGGCTGCCTCGCGCAGGCTTTCGTCGACGGTCAGCTTCGGTGCGCGCTCGCGAGCGACCTCTCGCAAGTCGAGCGCAATCACGCCGTACCTCGAGCGTCGCGCACCGGGTGCTCGCCCAGCTCGTCCATGATCCAAGGCACGTAGTCACCCGGGTCCATTGCGACCGGCACAGGCGGGCCCCACGGGGTGCAGCCGAGATTGCCGTGCTGGTGAATGCAGCACGCCCCGATCACAGCGTCCGGCGCTGGATGAACGAGCGGCTCGCCCGACCACAGCGCCGAGTAGTTCTCACCCAAGAGCTGGCCGCAGCAGTTGGAGATCGCCGGGTCGAGCGGCGTCGAGAACTGCCAATCTTCCGAAGGGAACTCGTCGGGGGCGAGCGCGCCGATGCGCGCCACACAGCAGTCGAAGGTCGCTTGGTCGTACACGGCCCAGCCGCCCGGCGGCTCGGCTGGCTGCGCACAAACGGGGACCTCGACAGTTCCTCCCGCGCCGCCCTGTGCGACGTAGAACCCGCCGGCGCCGCCTTCTGGCTCGGTCTCAGCAGCCTCGTGCTCGAACGCGACGCTGCCACCGCAGCCGAGCAAGGTCGTTCCGAATGTGATCTTGAGAGCTGCCTTCAGTGCCGCCTCGAATGCTCGACGTTCCATCTCGTCCTCCTGAAGAGGAGCGTGTCACGGCGACAGCATTCCGATAATCCGAATGTTTGAAACTAGATTGTACGGCCCGCCAGAACAATCGCGACATCGTGGCCGCACGCGTGCCTCACAGCGCGCCAGGCGGCAGCTTGCCTGTGCGCAGGGTGGCGACCTGCGAAGGTGAACTGCTGATGGTAGAGCGATCCTGAGCTGTCCTGCTGCGAGGCGGGTCGCACCCGGCTCCAGCGTCGACATCCCGCGCGATGCCGTGCGTTACTTCTGGCCGATCCTGCGCTGCCGAGCATGGTGGCGGAGTTGTGCCGCAGTCGCTGGTCGGTTTCGGCCTCGTGGTCGAACGCGTGTTTCTGGTGCTCCCGACTGCGGCCGTCACGGCTGGAGGGAGTTGCTCGCTAGCCCCTCGCTACGTGGCCCTCGATAGCGCGATATCGAACGCCTCTATGGCGGTGGCAATTCGAGGGGTGACGCCTGCACGGGCTGTTGGGGCGTGCAGATTTCGCGTATTCAAGACGCCCGGCAAATCCACGCTGAAGTTTCAGAACTCCACACCTTTCCCAGCGTTCTTGCATCGCGAGGCGATCTCTGGGAACCGCTTGGCAGCCGCGGCGATTTTGCGCGCCACTTACGACATCGAAACGCCGTGCAAAGCGAGCACTGACCAACCCTGGCTCGTCTCGCCCAAGCCTTGGGTGGGCCCGCGCGGCGCGATGGAGTGCGACGCGGTCTTCGACCGCGATGGCTGCGACGTGCTTCTGCTGGGCGAAGCGGCGCCGAGCGGAAGATCGCCGGTGGTCTCGCTCGATGTCTCGATCGAGCTGGGTGACTTCACGTCGGGCGTCCGCGTGTTCGGCGACCGCAGTTGGGTTCGCCAGGGGGAGGCTCTGGTTCCCAGCGAGCCGGCATCGTTTAGCAGCATGCCGCTAGGCCTCGAGCGCGCCTACGGCGGCGTCGCACTGTTCGATGAGCTCCCGACCCCATTCGCTGACAACCCCAAAGGCAGGGGCTTCTACCTGGAGGAAGCGCACGCAGAGGGTGGCCCGCTGCCCAACGTGGAGGCGCCGGAACGGTTGATCAAGCAGTGGGACGACCGACCCGAGCCGGCTGGCGTCGGCTTCTGCCCGGTGGGGTTCGGTCCACGGGCGCAACGTGCGGCCGTGATCAGGGGCGACCGAGTCGTGCAGGTCCGAAGTGCGATCAACAATGTCGCATTCCCCGCGCTCGTCTGCCCGACGCCCAAGCTCGATGCGCAAGTGGTCTTGCGCGGTATGGGCCCAGAGCTGCGGTTCCACCTGCCCTCCGAGCCAATCGTGGCGGTCACACGCGTGGCCGATGCAGAGTACGAGGATGTCATGCGCATCGATCAGATCACGCGCGTCACGGTGCAGCGCCTCGTGTTCTTGGATGACCACAAGATGCTCACCGACATCGACCATACCGGTGAAGACTGGCGCCGCGGTGGCAAACGCTACGTCGAAAAGCAGGGTGGCGCGCACTGGCTCTCGAATGGCCACAGCTATCCGGCGAGCGTGACGAAGGCCACCCGGTTGACCATCGAGATCGACCTCGCTGTCGAGTCTGCGGACGCGGACCCGATCGAGTGCAAGATCACGGCCATTGCGAGCTTGCCCGCAGGGGACTCGGGCGCGCCCAAAGCTTTCACCTTCGAGACGTCCGCGGTTTTGGGTGGGCAGCCAACGGCTCGATTGCGCCTCGTGGCAACGGAGCCGCTCGCCGATCAAGTGTTTCTCGCCGCCGATTGGACGCTGAAATGGTCTGCAGAAGCGGCGGCGCGAACCTTCGATATGGGCCGCACGGGGCCGCACCGGCTCTACGTCACGTTCGGCACTCCCGATCCGGCGGGTCACCAAGACGTCACTCCTTATGGCAACTACGCGCCCCCGCTCGAAGACGGCATTACCGACAAGCGAATGGACGCTGCCGTCGTGCTCGCGGAGAACCAATGGCGCACGGCCCTACCGGTCATCGCAGAAGCCAAGGGCGTCTCGCTGGACAAGAACGATCCACACGATCTCGTGTGGGCCTTGAACACCAGCGTTCTACGCTACACGTTGACGCCGGATCCTACAGTGCCGCCGGAGTTCAATCACCCGAAGTACTTCGAGCAGAAGCCCGGCCCGTGGCAGGGCGGCGCGTGGCCGGTCATCAAATACCGAGAAAAGCTAGCCGAGTGCCAAGCAATCGTGCGGTGCATGCGCGCGATCATCTTGCAGATCGGCCTTCCGGACCGGGCAGAGTTCGTGGTGGTGTATGCGCACGAGCAAGTAGGCGGAGGCGCAACCGCTCTGGTCGACTCCGTGATTCCATCCGATTCCGACGCGTCCAAGTACGGTCCGAATCCCAAGACCGGCGGGATGGGGCTGGCGGCGGGTCTCCATCGCGATCACCAGCGCATCGGATTGGTGGGCGGTGTGGAGACGCGCCAGGTGCTCGGCCTCGTCGGTGGCGAGGTCGCGGAGGGCCAGTTCTTCCCCGAGGGCAGCGTGCTCAACAGCTACGAGGCCTGCCTGAAGTTTACCCACGCCGGGAAGACTCGCTACTACGCTGGCGGCGTGATCGCTGAACGCTATGAGACGATCGAGCAGGTACTGGTGGGTGTCTTCTGGGCCTTGGTCTGGTCCTCGACCGTCAAGACCGCGGGTGTCAAAAGGACCCGGATCGACGAGATCGTCCATAGATACCAAAAGACCCCGCCGCCATGATCGCACGCGCCACAGTCTCCTGGGCGGTCGTGTTTCTTCACGCAACGGCCGGCTGCACTTCGTCGCCGCCTCGTGCTCCACTTCGTCCGCCACTCTGGTCTTTGCCTGCCGCCCCTGTCTCGACTTCGAGCTGTACCAAACAGCAGGAACGCATTGCCATGACCGCCAAAGAGAACCCTGCGGATATCGTCTTTTGGGTGCGCACCAAGCTCGAAGCGATCCCGCCCGATGAGTTCATGCTCATTCAGGATTCAAACCTGTTGTGGCAGGCCGAGCTTGCCTCCGGGGCGCTCAGCGACCTGTTCGTGCCCGCCGCGGACCCCTACTTGGCGGGCCGGCCGGCGTCGCACTGCATCCACTTCGGGAGGCTGGAAGCGCTACAACACAGCTACGCCGTCTCCGACCTGTCGCTGGTGGTGATCGAGAGCTCCACCTTCGTGCTCGTGCGACCCAGCGTCGACCCCGGCCCCCCCGCCGAGCAACCCGCGCGAGCGCAGCGGCTTGCACAAGCTCTCTTCCGTGGGGCGTCGACTCCGCTACAGGCGGTGCCCCTCCGCGCGCACGACGAGTCGTTGCGCATGACGAACATGGGAGTTGTTGTCCTCGGTTCGATGCCCGGCAGTATTCACGCGGTCGTGGTGGCGAACCAACTCTACTTTCTGCTCGAAAAGCCAAGCGGCCTAGGCAAGGCCGTCGGCGGTCCGCCGGCGACTGGCTGGCTCAGCAGCGTGCTCAAGGCGGCCTGGGACGCGGACGGTCGAGGCAAGCCGGCGCCCCGCGATCCGCAGCCTGACTTCGGTCAGCGCGGCCCACGTGCCGCCCCCCCGGTCGACCCCGCGGACACGCTATTTTGGAACCGCTGGCGTGACGAGTCGATCGACCCCGCTGCTTTCG
>Ga0105048_10000485_pt1 | contig 61398 bp, 44 predicted proteins | sample MAT05_FD_78382 | JGI IMG/M metagenome (GOLD analysis project Ga0105048, IMG submission 78382) | Freshwater microbial communities from Lake Fryxell liftoff mats and glacier meltwater in Antarctica - MAT-05 | ecosystem: Environmental > Aquatic > Freshwater > Ice > Liftoff microbial mat | place... | reverse complement strand
TACGGCGGGCTTGCCTGCAACGGCAGCCGGAGGCGATACGGCGGGCTTGCCTGCAACGGCAGCCGGAGGCGATACGGCGGGCTTGCCTGCAACGGCAGCCGGAGGCGATACGGCGGGCTTGGGCGGCATCGGAATCGCGGCCTTCGGCGGCAGCGGAACCGAGGTCGCCGCGGGCAACGAGGTCACCGTCGCCGGGCGCGCCGGCGGCAAGGGCACCGTCGTGCGCGCGGGCGGGAGCGGAACCGCGGCCTTGGCGGGTGGCGCGGGTGCAGGCGCGGGCGCGGCTGCGACGGGCGTCGCCGGCGCAGTCGCCGGTCGCGGTGGTGGCAGCGACACGCTGGCGGTGAGCGGGCGCGGCACTGCGGGTCTTGCGGGCGTGGGCGTGCTTGCGGGCGTGGGCGCGCTTGTGGGCGCGGGCGCGGGTGTGGGCGTGGGCGTGGGTGCGGGCGTAGGCGTGAGCACGGGCGTGGGCACTGGCCCGCTCACGATCTTCGTCCGCGTCGCAGAGGCAACGACAGCTCGCGAGACGGTCGGTCGCACGAGCGGACGTGACTTCGGAGAGTCCACCTGAGTGGCAATCACGACATGGCCATCCCCAGCCTCATGCATCGATGCAGGCGCCTCCTGCGCAAGCAATTCGACCTCGTGCATCGATGCAGGAGTCTCCTGCGGCAGCAATTCGACGTGATGCATCGATGAAGGAGCCTCCTCCGCAAGCAATTCGATGTGATGCGTCGATGCAGGAGCCTCCTCCGCAAGCAATTCGACGTGATGCGTCGATGCAGGAGGCTGTTCTGCAGCTACAGCAGCGTGGTCGCTCGGCTCCGCGGGCAACTCGGCAACGGCAGCCGAAGGCGATACGGCGAGCTCGTCCGGAGCATCTCCGAACAGCGACTCGATCTCCTCCTCCATCGAGACCTGCACAGCCTCGTTTTCGACCGCCTCACTCGGCGCGACGATGAGTTCCTCAGCGACCTCGGGCGCTTCGATCTCCTCCGCGACCTCCGGAGCTTCGATCTCCTCCGCGACCTCCGGAGCTTCGATCTCCTCCGCGACCTCCGGAGCTTCGATCTCCTCCTCGACCTCAGGAGCGACGACCTCTTCTTCGACCAAGACAGCAGCAGCCATTTCCGCCGCAGCCGCAGCCTCGACCTCAGCCTCGGCGGCCCACCGCCGAGCAGCCTCAGCCTCAGCCTCGGCCGCCCAACGCAGCCCCTCTTCCAAGCGAGCGGCGGCCTCCGCGGCCAACAACCGCTCCTGCTCGACGCGCTTCTCGGCGGCCGCCACGATCTTCTGGTCGGCCTTGGCCGGCAACGAGAACAGCTTCTCCAGCGACCGGATAACGCCCGCCGGGCTCGACCGCCACACGCCCGGCGTCACCCGCACCAGCGTCCAGCCTTGCCGCAACCAGAGGCGCCGCGACCACACATCGCGCACGAACGCGTCCGGCTCTTGCAGGAACCGGGTCGTCTGGATCGCGACCCGCGCAACACTCTTCTGGGTCGGCGCGACCGTCATGTCGGGCGCCACCGGCCCCGCCAAGGGCTCCCACGAGACACCCAGACCACGCTCGGTCAGCGGCTCGCTCAAGAAGCCACGCACCGCCTGACCCACACCGGCTGCCGGCTTCAAGAGCGGGACTTCGATCCCGGTCGCGGCTTTGAGGCGCCCGAGCGCCGCGTTCTCGATGCGGTCATCGCCGAGCGACAAGCCCTGCGCGTAGCCTATCAACGCGTCCAGGATCTTCGGCCCCTGCTGCTGCTGCCGCCCCGCGTCCAGCGCCACGTCGTGAAAGCTGCACAGCACATGCAGCCCGACCCGCGCCCGCGTCAGCGCACCGTTGATGAAGTACTCGCCATCGAGCTCGGCGACCTGACCCCACTCGGTCTGGAGGCGCTTCGACGTGTCGGTCGTCGCGAACGTGAGCGACAACACGATTACATCGCGCGCGTCGACCGGCATCTCGACCAGATCTCCGACGACCAGCTGCTCGCTCTCCGGACGGGCGCGGTCCGCCCGCAGCGCGGCCCGGAAGCCCTCGTCACGGGCCGCGCGGCGATCGATCTGGCGCCGGATCAACGCCGCTTGTGCTGGTGTAAATGCGATAACACCAATCGACGGCACCTCGTCGCCCAGCCGATCGGCCAGCGCCTCGGCCACCAGCTCGACCACCTTGTCGGCCTCGACCTTGTTGGTGCCCTCATGCCAGCGCCCATCGACCTTGGTCCAGCGCACGCCCTCGCTCTTGGCCCAGGGTCGCTTCTCCGCGTTCGGCACGACCACCACCGCACCCGCGTAGGCGGACGCGTTGGGGAAGGTCCACAGCTCTTCCCGCCGCGCGCCCCAGCTCCACCACATCGCGGTCTGCGCCCACACGCCACGCGCCAACGGCAGCAGCGACTTGTACGAGTCACGCCCCAGCGTATCGGTCACCGCGATCGAACGCGGCGCGACCGGCGGCGCCTGACACGGGTCGCCCAACACCAGCACCCGCCGACTGCGCATCAACGCCGGCAGCGCCGACCCGAGCGACGCGCGCTGCGCCTCGTCGATGATCACCAGATCGAACGTATCGCGGTCACGTGGAAAGATCGACGCGACCGCGTCCAGCGGCGCGAACCACACCGGCCGCAGCACGCTCAGGCCACGCTTCCAGTAACGTTCGACGATCTGCCGCAAGGTCGCCCGCAGGCGCTTGCGACCCGTCTCGTTCACCAGCTTCACGAGGTCCTGACGCTGCGACTCGAGCTCGGTCAGCCCATGCACCCGCGTCTTCCAACGCCCGACCACGACACGCGTGCGCACCGCTTCGATCTGCGCCAGCGTCTCGGCCAACGCACGCAGCTCACGCGGGTCGACCAGCGGCGCCTCGATCGCCGACACCCCCCACTTGCCAAGCCGCAACGTGCGCCAGCCCTCCTGCACCGCGCGCCGCGCCGCCAGCGACGCTTCCTTCGGAGCCCCCGCATACGTGCGCAGGAAGCGCCCGACGAAGCCCGGCAACAGGGCAGTAGCTTGGTCAATCGACAGCACCTGCGGGCCCTGATCCTCGGTGCCCGCCAGCGCCGACAGCCGCGCCTCGGCGGCCGCGGGACGGTCGCGCGAGAGCTCGCGCAGCTCGCTGACGAAGCCCTCCGACAGCGGCTCACGCAGTCGATGCACCGCGGCGTACACCGCATCGAGTGCGTCTGCGCGCGCCAGCTCGTCGACCAACGTCATGAGGAACGGGCTCGCCGCGCGCGTGAACGACTCGGCCTTCAACAGCGCGTCCCACGCGGGTCGCTCGGGAAAGCCCAGCGGCGCGAGCGTCGTGACGACCAGCTCTTCCGCGGCGCAGATCTCGAAGGCCGCATCGAGCCGCTGCACGAGCGCCTTCAGGACCCGCGTCTCACCCAGCTCGTCCAGCCGGAACGCCGCCTCGTCGGGCAGCGACGCGATGAGCTGCTGCCACTTCTCCGCCTCGCGATGCAGCTCGCACAGCGGGCCCGGCTCTTTCGGGGTCTCGGGCGGCAGGGTCGCGATGATCTTCGCCGGCAGGCCCTTCAAGGACCAGAACGCCGGCGAGAAATGCCGGACGCCGCTCTTCTCCATCTTGGAGAGCTTGTCGAGGCTGGCGATCCGCTCCGCCAGCTCCTTCGCGGACAGCCGAATCAGCTCGGCCGGCACCCACTCGAGCGTCTCGCTGGCCGCCCGCAGCTCCTCGAGAAAGCGCGTGTGCACCTCTTGCGGGGTCGGGTCCTCCAGCCACGACACCACCTCCGCGTGCGCCTGCAGTGCGGCCGCGTCATCATTTTGCGCCAGCTCCATGATCGGTGTCGCGCGGTCTTGGATGAGCTTGCGATGACGATCGAGATCGGGCGCCGAGAGCACTGCTTTGAGGCGCGCCCAGTGCTCGATCGCCGCGCGCGTCGTCGCGATGTCCTGATAGAAGCGCGTCACGTCGCGCGACTTCATCTCGCCCCAGTCCGAGCGCGCAGACAGCGGATGCGGCACAATGAACGGAGCCGCGTGCGGGGCGAGGCGATGGATCTCCGGCAGCGCCGCTGTGAGATCTTCGCGCGTCACCTGCGCCACGCAATCCGACAGGTCCGGCAGGCCCGCCAGCGGATCGTTGAGCGCCGCTTCGTCCAGCTCGGCCAGGCCCGGATGCGCGCCATCGCGGCCGGTCAACGCATCGAACGCGGCGTCGGCGGCGTCGAGCCGCTCGCCCAGCGACTTCTCGAGCGCCGCCAGCTCTTTCGTATCCGGCGCGAGGTCGGGCGGCGCAATCAGATCGGTCACGATCGGGTCGACCGACTCCGCGATCCCGTTGCACATCGGGCTGCGATCGCGCCACGGGTCGTGCACCAACGCGAGCGGCTCACCGAGGCCTAGCGCGGCGAGCCGGAAGGCGACGTCGTCCAGCGCGGCCCGCCTCGGGCTCGTCACGAGGACCTTCAAGCCCTTGTGCACGGCGCCCGCGACCAGGTTCGCGATGAGCTGTGAGCGCCCCGTTCCGGGCGGCCCAATCACCACCAGGCCACCTTCGCTGTCGCTCGTCAGCGCCTCGACCGCGCGCAGCGCGTCTTCTTGATACGGGTCGGTCGGCAGCACCTGCCAGCGGCGCAGCGGCCCGAACGGGCCCGGGTCGTCCTCGTGGCGCGCGGCCACCCGGCCGACGAAGCCTGGGTCGTCGGCATCCACGTCGAACAATCCCGAGGCCCCCGCGAGGCTATAGCCATCGAGCGAGGTCGCGAGCAGCGCGTCGTAGTCCGCCGCCATGCCGGCCGCCAACATCGCAAAGCGGCCCAGGACGATCTGGTGCATCAAGCGGAACTGACCCGGCGGGATCTTGGCCGTCGCCTCGTCGATCGGCTCGAACGGCAGCGGCGACGCGACCATCGTCTTGGCCGTATCGGCGAGCGTCACGCCGGCCCGCTGCAAGGTCTTGATGAACCCCTGCCAGGTCGAGTCATCGCACTTGAAGAGGCCGTCTTCGTCGTGCGCGAGGAAGTCTTCGTACGTGAGGCGCACACGCGTGAGGCGCCGGAACAGCGCCGCCAGCGGCTCGTTGAGCCATGGCGCGCCACCGATCTCGAGGGTCCAGGCCCAGGGTCCCTCGCGCGTCTCGGTCAGCGTCGCGGGATAGAGGAACAGCGGCGCCCGCACCAGCGTGCCGTCCGCGATCCGGCCCTCGAGCCAGGGAAAGCCGATCGCGAGGTCATCGGCACCGGTCTCGATACACTCGCTGCGCACCGCATGCGCCAGGGCACCGAGCGCGTTCGCGAGCGGCGACGTATCGCCGGCCACCGCGAGCACGAACGGCGCCGACTCGGGCGCCCCGAGCGCATCGACGATCGCCTTCAACACCCGCGCGCCGCGGGCCCCGGCGCCCGACGTGGCATCGGTCAGGCGCGACAGATCGATGGCTAGCCCGTCGGCTTCACCCTTGAGACAGAGCACGGGGCTTGCCTGTGCCTCGGCATTGAAACGATCGCGCGCAGCCTCCACGCGCACTCGACGGTCGTGGGTCATCGCGGAAAGGTAGCAGGGCTCCCGCACCTCCGCTACCGCACCTGACTGTCGACGACTGCCGACCCGCTCGGGCCGCCGGGGCTCAGGAACACTCGCTCATCGTTCGCCGTTGGCACGACCTCAGCGCTCGACTATAGCAACGACCTCGCTTTTGCATCGGAGCCCAAGTGACCCGAATCTTCGCCGCCCTCTTCCTGCTCGCCCCCTTCCTCAGCGCCCCGTTCATATCGACCGCGCGTGCCGATGCCCCGCTCGAGCTCGACGCCGAGGTCAAGGCGCTCTTCCGGGTTGCGGCCTGCGACGAGTCGGTGCCGTTCGACCCGCGCTTCGACAAGGCCGTCGTCGACGAGCACTGCGCGGCGCTCGCCAAGACGATCGCCCGCTATCGCAAGGATTGGCTCGCCCCCGCGCGCCCCTTCTTCGACCAGCTGGTGCCCAAGGACATCCCAACGACGGTGGTCTACCCGTTCGCGGGCGGCGATCTGATGACCGCGCTCGCGGTCTTCCCGAACCTGAAAGAGATCACGACCATCTCGCTCGAGGCGGGCGGTGACGCACGCGGCCTGTTCCGCGAGACCCCGAAAGAGCTCAAGCGCCACCTGGCGTTGCACCGCCGCTTCATCGACGAGCTGGTCACCTGGAACCACAACCGCACGCTCGACCTCGCCGCGCTGAAGCGCACGCCGCTCGCGTCGCAGCTCATCTTCGCGCTGGTCGGCCTGTCGGTGCATGGCTACGAGCCGGTCGGCCTGCGCTCGATCGAGCTCAACGATGACGGCACCGTGCGCTACTTGAGCGCCGCCGACTTCGCGAACTTCGAAAAGGAGGTCTCCAACTCGTCGGGACCGCAGAAGAACGCGCGCCTCGCCGACCTGCTGTCGAGCTACGAGCTGCGCTTTCGCCGGAAGGGCGAAAATGACCCCGCGAGCATCCGCACCTACCGCCACTTCCAGGCCAACCTGAGCAACGACGAGCTCGCCAAGGACCCGCGCATCCTGAAGCACCTCGACCAGAAGGGCAAAGTCACCGCGATGACCAAGGCCGCCAGCCACCTCCTCTGGCACGGCGGCTTCAAGACCATCCGCGATTGGTTGAAGGCCCACATCGTGTGGATGGTGTCCGACTCGACCGGCATCAACCCGCTCCACCTCGAGCCCGAGAAGTGGGAGCAGACCGTCTACGGCACGTTCGACTCGGCGGTCTTCAACCCCACCACCGAAGGCCAGGGCGCGATGCGCGCGCTGTTCAAGTCGCAACCGTTCCGCCCGTTGCCGATGAAGCTCTTCGGCTATCCGACCAAGCGCGTGAAGGGCCTGCTCATCGTCACCAAGCCGCGCTGAGCTGAATTCACTCGCGGGACGCGCGGGGCCGTCGTTGCTCGCTCCTAGCCGACCGACAATAGGCCGCGCGCGCCCCACTTCGCGAATTCGCCGTATCGCCTTCGGCTGCCGTTGCCGAATTGCGTCGCAGGCGGAGATGGCACAACCGCGATAGCTCGCGGTCTGCTAGGGTCGCGCCATGAACGACACGAAGAACGACGACACCGCAACGCCTCCGACAGCCGATGCTGGCAAGCCCGCTGAAGCCCCTGCCAAGCCGGCCGCCAAGGCCAAGAAGCCCAAGGCCGCGAAGCCGACCGCCAAGACCGGCCCCGCGGTCAACCACCTGGGCCCGGGCGGCAGCCTGCGCAACCGCCCCGGGCGCGTGCTCGGGGCGGGTCGCGGCAGCATCGTACCGACCTCGCGCGGCTGATCCTGTCAGGCTTGCCCGCGTGAAGTCGGGCTGTTATGCGTGCGCGCATGCGACGATCGCTGATCCGTACGTCACGCCTCATCTGTCTCACCAGCCTCATCGAGCTGTCGGCGTGCTCGCAGATGGATCCACGCCTGCCGCACCAGCTGCCCGCCCCGGCGATCCCGAACGCGCCGTTGGTAGGCGCCCAGCTGGGAGGCGCACAGGCAGCACCGGTGAAGGCCGAGCCCGACACCGCCGGGCGCATGTTGTCCGCCCCGACCTGGGCCAACGCTCAGCGCCTCGATGCGTTCGCTCAGGCCAGCCTCGAGCGCGCCAAGGCAGCGCTCGCACGCGTCCAGGCCGGAAGCTCGGATCCCAAAGCCCTGCTCGCGGACTTCGACACCGCCTTCCTCGAGGTCGACACGGCCAGTGGTCTCTTCGCGCTGCTCGTCGAGGTCAGCCCCGACGCGGCCGTGCGCGAGGTCGCCGCCAAGCGTGACGAAGAGATCGCGCGCTTTCGGGCCGAGGTGTGGCTCGACCAGAAGGTCTACGACCAGCTCTCGAAGCTCGATGCCGCTACCGTCGCCAGTATCGACCCGCTGATGCCGCGCTTCCTCGAGCGCTCGCTGGCCGACTTCCGCCTGGCCGGTGTCGACAAGGACGAGGTCGCGCGCGCTCGCCTCGCAGCCATCCAGGGCGACATCAAGAAGCTCTCGCAGGCCTACAGCGAGAAGCTCAACCAGGACACGCGCACGCTCGAGGTCGACCCGGCAAAGCTCGCCGACATGCCCAAGGACTGGCTCGCGAGCCACGCCCCCAACGCGGCCGGCAAAGTAGCCATCACGACCGACTATCCCGACTTCTACCCGGTGCTCGAGTACGCGGCCGACGACGCCACGCGACGCCAGCTCTGGGACCTCAGCGCCGCCCGCGGCATGCCCGAGAACGCCACGACACTAAAGCAGATTTTGACCCTCCGCAAAGAGGCAGCGACGCTCCTCGGTAAGGCCAACTGGGCCGCCTTCAGCGTGCAGGACGGCATGGCGAAGACCCCCGAGACGGTCTCCGACTTCATCGAGGGCATCGCGACCGCGGCACGTGCGCGCTCCGACAAAGACATCGCGCGGGCCTTGCTCACGAAGAGAGCGAAAGATCCGAACGCGAACGCGATTGAGGTCTGGGACCGCTTCTACTTCGCGGGCCTCGTGAAGAAGGAGGACGCCGACTTCGACTCGGAGGCGGTGCGCCCCTACTTCCCATACACCGCCGTAAAAGACGGCGTCTTCGCCCTCTATGGCGAGCTCTTCGGCGTGACGTTCGAGCGCATCCCGGACGCAATCTCGTGGTCGCCCAAGGTCGAGGCGTGGTCGATGCTGCGCGACCAGGAAGAGCTCGGTCGCTTCTGGCTCGACATGCATCCGCGTGCCGATAAGTTCAAGCATGCCGCGATGTTCCCGATCCAGGCGGGCTTGTCTGGCGATCGCGCCCAGATGCCCTGGGCAGCCCTTGTGTGCAACTTCCCGGAGCCGGGCGCGGGAGGCGAAGACGACAAGGCGCTCATGACCCACGACGACGTCGTCACGTTCTTCCACGAGTTCGGCCACCTGGTGCATCACCTGTCGGCCCGCGGTCCGACCGTGAAGCTCGCGGGCGACAACGAGGGCGACTTCATCGAGGCCCCCTCGCAGCTCCTCGAAGAGTGGGCCTGGCGCCCCGAGATCCTGCAGCGCTTCGCCAAGCACGTGGACACCGGGGAGCCCATCCCCGCCGACCTCGTCGCCAAGATGAAGAAGGCGGACAGCTTCGGTCGCGGCATGGATCTCATGCGGCAGATCTACCTGTCGGCCTTCTCGTGGTTCATCCACGTCGAGGACCCGGCGGCCCTCGACTTAGAGGCCTTCACGACCGCGATGTACAAGCGCTACAGCCCTTATCCGCGGCCTGAGATCGACCAGCTCTACGCGAACTTCGGCCACCTCACCGACTACTCGTCCAACTACTACACGTACCAATGGTCGCTCGCGATCGCGAAGGACCTCTTCACCCGCTTCGCCGCCAACCCGATGGACCCCGCCGTCGCCGCCGACTACCGCACCAAGGTGCTGGCCGCCGGCGCGACCAAGGACGCCGCCGACCTCGTCGCCGACTTCCTCGGTCGCCCCCAGAACCTGGACGCGTACCGCGCCTGGATCTCCTCCGAATAGCCATCTCGCATGGCCTCCGGGCCTGCCGTTTCCTCAGGAGTGCTCATGAGATTGCCCGCCTTTTCCCAACTCGCAGGCGAAGCCGTTGCGAGTTGGTCGCTGCCAATTGCACTGGCCTTCGCGGTGACCGCTTGCTCGCCGCACGACCCGCGCATCCCGAAGCAGGTGTCGCCGCCCACAGTGCCCAACGCGCCCGCCGCGACCAGCACCCCCGACGTCATGAGCGGCGGCACCAACGATGCCGGTGTCGCCCCGACCGGCCCCTCGGCCTCGGCCGACGCCGGCGCCGTGCCGAGCGCGCCCGTTGGTGAGCCGCCGACCGCGACCTCCGAAACCCCGACCACCAACGTGCCGCCTGCCTCGCTGGGCGATTCCTTCGAAGAGTCGAAGCGCCTGCTCGAAGAGCCCGCGTGGGGCGACGCGGCGACGCTGACCCATGCCTGCGAGCGGGCCATCGCACGCGCCAAGGCCGTGCGTGATCGCTTCAGGGGCGGCCAGGTGCCGGCCGACGAGACGCTCACTTCGTTCGACCGCCTCGCGACCGAGCTCGACACGATCGAGGGCTACGCCTCGCTCATGTTCAACGTGTCGCCCGACAAGTCGGTGCGCGACGTGGCCGAGGCCTGCCGCAACGACCTCGCCAAGTTCCGCAGCGACGTGAGCCTCGATCGGTCGATCTTTGACGCGCTGTCGAAGGTGTCTGTCGAGGGTCTCGACCCGGTCTCGAAGCACTTCACCGAGAAGTCGCTGCGCGATTTCCGCCTGGCCGGTGTCGACAAGGACGAGGCCGCGCGCCAGCGCATCTCGGAGATCAACGAGGAACTCACCCGCCTCTCGCAGGACTATCAGAAGAACGTCAACAGCGACACGCGCTCGATTAGCGTCGACCCCGCGGCGCTCGACGGCCTGCCCGACGATTGGAAGGCGGCGCACGTGGCCGGCGCGGACGGCAAGGTCACGGTCACGACCGACTACCCGGATCTGTTGCCGTTCCTCACCTACGCGGCCGATGCACCGGCCCGCAAGGCCCTCGCGAACGCCTCGGCGGCGCGCGGCTACCCGGTCAACGCGGACGTGCTGAAGAAGATCCTGACGCTGCGCCAGGAGCTCGCGAAGCTCATCGGCTTCCCGACGTTCGCGGCGCTGGATCTGACCGACAAGATGGCCGGCACCACCGAGGTCGTCGCCGGCTTCCTCGATGATGCGAAGAAGGCGGCCCAGCCGCGCATCGACTCGGACCTGGCGACCCTGCTCGCGGCGAAGAAGAAGATCGACAAGACCGCCACGGTCGTCGAGGTCGAAGACCGCTTCTACCTCATGCAGCAGGTGCGCAAGGACAAGTACAACTTCGACGCCAAGACCGTGCGCGAGTACCTCGCCTACGACAGCGTGCGCGACGGGATCCTGGCGCTCTACGGTGAGCTCTTCGGCATCAGCTTCACCAGGCGCGTCGACGCCAAGGCGTGGGACCCGAGCGTCGAAGCCTACGAGGTGAGCCGCAACGACAAGGTCATCGGGCGCTTCTTCCTCGACATGCATCCGCGCGCCGACAAGTACAAGCACGCGGCGATGTTCCCGATCCAGACGGGCCTGGCGAACGCCGAGGGCACCACCCGCCTGCCGTGGGCGAGCCTCGTGTGCAACTTCCCCGGGCCCGACGCGGCCACCGGCGGGCTCGGCCTGATGGACCACAAGGATGTGGTCACGTTCTTCCACGAGTTCGGCCACCTCATCCATCACCTGCTCGCGCAGAACAGCCCGTGGCTGTCGACCTCGGGCATCAACGTCGAGTGGGACTTCGTCGAGGCGCCCTCGCAGCTCCTCGAGGAGTGGGCGTGGGACCCGAAGGTGCTCGCCCGCTTCGCGAAGAACGCGGCCGGCAAGACCCTGCCTGCGCGCACCGTCGACGCGATGAAGAAGGCCGAGGAGTTCGGCAAGGGCGTCGAGCTCGCGCGCCAGCTCTTCTATGCGGCGTACAGCTTCCACATGCACACGCAGGACGTCGCGACCCTCGACCTCGAGGCCTTCACGTCGGCCGAATACGCGGCCTGGAGCCCCTATCCCCGCCCGCCGGAGGACCGCCTCTACGCCAACTTCGCGCACCTCATCGGCTACAAGTCGGCCTACTACACCTACCAGTGGTCGCTCGCGATCGCGAAGGACCTGTTCGGTCGCTTCAAGGCCAAGGGCCTGCTCGACCCCGCGGTCGCCGCCGACTATCGCACGATGGTGCTCGAGCCCGGCGGCACCGACAAGGCCGAGAACCTGATCAAGAAGTTCCTCGGCCGTGACCGCAATCTCGACGCCTACCGCGACTGGATCACCAAATAGCAATTCGCTCGCGGCCGCGCGGGTCCTTCGTCACTCGCTCGTCGGCGGCCTATGAGGCCAGCCTCCTCGCGGCCCACTCGGTCGCGCGCGGCCCACTTCGCGAACTGAGGGATAGCAGGAACCAGGGGCACGATTCGTCGTGCCCATTTTTTTAGCCGCCGCCTGTGTCTTGAATCCGTAAAAAGGAACCGACACCAAGCAGCCATCCATTCAGGACGAGGGGCGAGGTGTGCCCCGCGCGCCGGTCGTGGGCCGCCCACTGCAGTCCCGACATGTCAGGCCGCGGACAACGTCAGGAGAAACCCGATGCGTCTCAGCCACGCCATGGCACTGTTTTGTCTCGTCGCCGCATGCGACTCGCCCAGCTCCGGCAACGGCACGCCCGCCCCTCGAGGCGACACGGCCCAGGCGGACACGAGCAACCCCAGGGGCAACCCCGATCCGGTCGACCCTGGCCCGACCGACCCCGGCCCAAGCCAATGCCACCAATGCCAGCGCCAACGGCGGCAACTACTGCGTGCCCGAGGCCTGGGGCTTGTGCACCCAAGGCGGCCCGACCCCGACCGACCCGAACCCCGACCCAGGCACCGATCCCGACCCGGGTACCGACCCCGACCCGAACGACGAGTGCATCGCCTTTGGCGATTCGTGCACGTTCGACAGCGACTGCTGTTCCGACGCCTGCGACTTCGACACTGGCACTTGCAACTGACAGCGCCTCGGCGCCAGTCAAACTCGGAGCTATTTTTACGGCCTCGTACGGCCAGCGTGCAAGCAGGCGAGTTGGTTCTCTTCGACTCACCGAACATCGCCCGCTCGACACGCTGGCTTTCGCACTCGGAATTCCGCTTACGTATCTCGGCGGGTCGGTCGCAGGCCGGGTTGGCTCGTCGCGACCGGCCCACCCCGCTCTAGCCTACATAGAGAAAGGCCGCGAGGCCTCACCCAAATACTTAGCGAATGAATGCGTAGCGAGCCTTGTAGAGCACACCCGTGCCCTCTATGTTCGCGGGCATCGGGTTTGGACATTGCCAACTGTAGCGGTCGAGTGAGCCTCTGCCGACCCCACACGACGCATGCGCAGACCCGCTTGAGCTCACCAAAGGAGTTTGCAGATGCGTACGATGTTGTTCGTTGTCCTCGGCTCGATTGTCATCGCCCCGGTCGCGTGGGCCGGCCTCAGCAAGAAGGTCGACTCGGGCCCGATCTCGGTCGAGGCCAAGATGATCGCCGCCGACCGCAGCGGCCAGAAGGAATTCCCCAAGCTCACCGGCACCAACACCGACGCGACGAGCGACTTCAACGTCAAAGGTCGCATCGACTTCAAGGACAAGGACGGCAACGTCACCCAGACGTGCCCGTACGACATCACCTTGTACGCGAAGAAGACGACCAGCTTCGACCTGCGCAACTGCAGCTACCCGGTCGCGACCAGCATCGACCGCCTGGTCGACGTGATCGAGCAGGCCCAGCCCTTGGAACCCGCTCCGTTCTGATTCGCGCGACCACGCTGGTTGACAGCGGGCGTACATCCTCCGAGACTACGCACTTGGCGCTCGCACGTTGTCTCGTGCGCGCGCCTCGTGCTCTCGTTGCCGCGAAGCACGCCCCCCTGGAGCCCCCCTCCCCCACGTGCTCAAGCGACTCTTCACGTTCTGGCGAAGCCAACCGTCGCGCCCCGCGGAGGGCGCCCCCTTCCGGTTGTGCCGCCTACGTCACGCGACGTTGCACCCGGGGGCAAGCTTGTGGACGCCCGGCGTTGGTGGCGGCAACCTCGGCGGAGGCGCCTCCAATGCGCTCGACGAGGCTGGCGTCGGCGGTGAGGTCGTGGTCGGATTCCAGTCCGGCGCGCGTGAGCCGGTGCATCCCTTCGGCGTGCTGGCCAAGATCGAAGAGCGGGTGTCGTTCCCCGACACATGGAATCCCGAGGGTCTCGGCGCGAGCCATCGCTATCGCCTGACCGGCTTGGCGCGCGTCGCCATCGACCCGGCCTCGCCGACCCACAAGCGCGTCCCGACGGTGCAGGCGAGCCTGGCTTTGCCGCGCCCCGAGGACACCACGCCCCCTCCGCCCGAGCTGGTCGAGTTGCTCGAGGCACTGAGTCGCCTCGACAACGCTTGGCCGGAACACTGGCTGGACGCTTTCGCAAGCCTGCCGCGCGCCAACCTCGGACAGTGGGCGACAACGCTCGGCTGGCGCCTGTCCCGTGAAGAGCGGCTATTGCTCTTCGACCAGCCCAACAAGATCGGCGAGATCCTGCTGTCGACCCTCGACGCGCTGCACCTCGGGCTCGCACCCGAGCGCCGCCGCGAGGCCGTACGCGCGCAGACCCTCACACGGCGCACCTCGTTCATGCCCGAGCGCTCGCTGGACGTGGTCGTCGACGAGGATGGCTGGGCCATCTTCCATCCGGCCGACGTGCACGGGCCCGAGCTCGAGCCACGCCCGAAGATCGAGACCCACTTCCAACGCGGCAACGTTATCGCCGTGCGCAGCACCGCCGGTCGCCGCTGTCGCGTGCGCTTGACGGCCGGCGACCTCACCCCGGAAGAGGCGCATCGCCACGGCCCGGAGATGACCTTCCGCCTGCTCGTGCGCCACGGCCGCCTGTTTCTCGGCGGCGCGACGCTGCTGCGCGCCGGCGCCTACATGGAACGCCTTGAGTTCGCCGAAGCGCAGCAGTGGTTCGACATCCCCAACGGCGTCTATCGCGCCATCGTCACCGCGCTCGAGCCAGGCCTGACGCTCGTCAGCGATGGCACCACCGCGCAGGACACCGACGCGATGAGCGAGTTCACGGTCCAGCTGCGCGGCGAGTCGGCGCTCGAAGACATCTCCGCGCCGGTGTCGCCGCCGGAACTCTGAGCCCTTGGCCACGAAGCCCATTCGGACCCTGACCACGACCGAGGCAGCGACGTTCATGGTCGCCCACCACGGCCTTGGGCAGCCCTTCGGGCCTTCGGCTGGAGGCTTGGCCACGACCGTTTCGAGCGACGACACGGCGGCCGCCTGTCGCGCCTTGTTGATCGAGCGTCGCTGCATCCAGCTCGACCCGCTCGACATGGTCGGGACCAACGCCGACCTCGTCGCGATGGCGCGCATCGATGGCCTGAAGAAGGTCGATATCTATCGGCATTTGCTGCCCGGCCAGGCCTTCGAGCACTTCGCGAAGGAGCGCTGTCTCCTGCCCGCGAGCGCGTTCCCCTGGTACCGCGCGCACACCGCCGAGACACCCTGGTGGAGCATGAAGACGCGCCTCGATCGACTGCCCGAGGGCATCATCGAGACGGTCCTCGCGATGGTCACCGAGCACGGCCCGATCACCGCCGAGGGCCTCGACAAGATCGTCGACCACGGCCGCGTGGCGCCCTCGAGGAGGTCGCGGTCGAAGGCGCCAAGCGCAGCAACCTCGCACCTGCCGGCGCCATCGACGCCGTCATCGCGGCGGGCATCGAGCCCGATAATCGCATGCGCATCCTCGGCCCGCTCGACTCGCTCATCTGGGACCGCAAGCTGGTCGAGCACGCGTTCGGCTTCGAGTACATCCGGGAGGTCTACAAGCCCGCCGATCAGCGCCGCTGGGGCTACTACGTGTGCCCCATCCTGCATCGCGGCCAGCTCGTCGGCCGCTTCGAGGGCCGCGTCGTCCAAGGCAAGCTCGAGGTCCTCGGCCTCTGGAAGGAGGCCGGTCGGCGCTGCGACATGCGCACCTGGAAGACCACGCTCGCGCGTCACGAAGCGGCCATCGTCCCGGTCACCAGCAAGTAGCGCTCGTGCACCTCATGGCGTCACACATCGCGCGAAGCGCAGGTCCGAGATCGCCAGGTCGTTCCACTTCGTACCATGCTCGATATCGACGACTCGAGATTCAGCTCGCTCATGACCTCCCGGTGCAGGTCGATGACCTGCTCACCGCGCTTTGCATGGTCGAGCGCCACGGCATGCCAGCCAAGCCCCTGGCAAATGTCGCTGTCGACCCATGACCGCTCCGGCAGGCTCGCTGGCGGGCCACGCGAGATAGCCAGATGTTCGACGCGGTTGTTGCCGACGAACAGCTCACCGAAGCGCTCGTGGGTGAATTGGAAACCATTGCGGATGCGCATGCGCGCAACTGTTTAGCGACACGCGCGGGTGGAACCACACGTATCATTCAGACAATCAGCCTGACTGCCGGGCTCCCATGTCGAAGCGCGCTCCCGACTGCGAGCCCTACGAAAAACAGGAAAGCCAGGCTCGACTTGTTCACGCGCACCTCATGACACTCGGCGCGAATGTGGTAGGCAAACCGTCTCGCACGAGAGGTGCCCCGATGTCACTGCGCAGCTCAATCCCGTTCTCCCTGGCCTTCGCCTTCGCGACCCTCGCCCTCGCCTGCGGTGACTACGACAAGAAGGGCGATACCGCTCCCGATGTCGCTGATTTCAGCGACGGCGATGTCAGCGAGCCCGACCCCGACACCAGCGAGCCCGACGCCGACACGACTGAGCCCGACACCACGGAGCCCGACGGTGACACCACACCCGACACCAGCGAGCCCGATCCCGACCCCGACGGCGACGGCCTGAACGAAGCCGCTGAGGCCGAGCTCGGCACCGACCCGACGCTCGCCGACACCGATGGCGATGGCTACTGGGACGGCTGGGAAGCAGCGGCCGCGAGCGACCCGAACGACCCGCTGTCGACCCCCACACTCGAGGTCCCGGACGGCTCGCCCTACATCCTCGACCTGGTCGACATCATCGAGCCGACGCTGCTCCGCACCTTCCTCGGAAGCATCCTCGACAAGTGGCCACCCATCCTGCTCTTCGCCGACGCGAGCGCCGGCAATGGCGAGATCACGCTCAAGGGCGGCATCGCCAAGCGCACCTCGCTCGGCCCCGACGACACCGCCGACACCGCCGACGACGAGTTTGGGCTCCAGCTCGGCTCGCTCGACCCCGCGACCGGCGCGTTCCAGGTCTTGCTGCACGGCACCCGCAGCGGCGACCAGGTCGTCGCGACCGCCGACGAGGTCGTCATCGACCTGTCGAACATCAGCGAGATCGTGCGCGGCGTGCGCCTGCGCGTCGAGGACGTGCGCTTCGAGGCGACCTTCGTAGCTGGCGACCAGCGCCTCGATCCGACCCGTCTTTCGGGCATCCTGTCGCGCGCCGGCGTCGAAGAGATCCTGGAGAACGCCGACCTGCCGTTGCCGATCGACACCGAGACCGCGATGCAGCTCCTCGACCCCGATGGCGACGGTATCATCGCGGTCGACATCGCGCTCGACGGCCGCCCCGCGGTCGCCTCGGGCTGGTACCTCATCCCCGACGCCGAGCCTGTCGTACGCGACCCAGACACCTGCTGCCCGGCTGGCCTCGCGGTCGGTGACTCGATCGACACGGCCCTCACCATCGTCGATCAGGGCCTCCAGCCCAGCGAAGAAGCGCTCGCCAAGAGGGTCATCGCCAACGCGCTCGCGACCCCCGACCTGCTCGACTTCGTCGCGACCCTGCGCGTGGTTTCCGGCGAGCGCCGCATCTACGTCTACTCGCCGCGTGGCAACATCTACTTCACGCGCACCCGATCGATAATCGATGGGATCCCAACGACCTCGTACTCGGTCTACGCATTGGACACCGTCGACGACCTCGAAGGCTCACCGCTCAAGCCCGACGACGACGCCAACCCGATCGGCTATCAGGTCGCGACCGACCTCTCCGACTACGCGTCGTTCATCGCGGCCGGCGTGCCGTTCGCGACCAACGCCGACTACGAATCGCTCGGCTATGCCCCCGGTGACGAGCGGCTCGTGCGCATCCCCGCCGGTAAAAACCCCTACCCCTTCGGCTACGAGCGTCTGTCGCAGATCTTCGACGACCCGCGCGCTGGCGACCTCGTCCTGGAAGAGGTCTCGTACTACGGCAACCGCGGCAGCCACGGCCACCTCGCCGCCTTGCAGAGCCGCTCACCGCTCATCGTCTCGGGTAAGGGGGTCAAGACAGCAGCAAGCGGCGAAGACTGGAGCAGCGAATGTGCAGGCACCTGCACGCCAGCCTCGACCTCGTTCCTCGTGCGCGACGAAGCCGCCCACATCGTCGACGTCGCCCCGACCATCGCCAAAGCAGTCGGCGTCGCCAATACCACCGGCGTCGGCCCGGCCGGCTTCCTCGCCGACGACAACTACCTCGCCTGGCAGGACGGCCGCCCGCTCGACGCCATCCTCGACGGCACGACCGCGAAGTACGCGGTCATCTTCGTCAACGACGGCCTCACCTCGATGGAGTTCCTGCATCAGGCGTTCGACGGCACGCGCGACCTCGACGCCTATCGCGAGCTGATGGCGCGCGGCGTGACCTTCCGCGGCGGCGCCATCACCAACTTCCCGTCGAACACCTACCCGAGCCACAACGTGCTCGGCTCGGGCGCCTACAGCGGGCATCATGGTTTGGTCGACAACTCGTTCTACGAGCGCGAGGTATTGTCCCCATTCGCGCCGATTACCGAGCTATTTTCCACCGAAAAGTTCGTCGGCGGTGCTCACCCCGGCCTGCCCATCGAGACCCTGCACGAAGCGATGTTGCGCAGCTTTGGTGGCATCTGGAATAAGACTTCCAATCCTACTGGTATCCTCACCGCCAGCCTGAACGACCCATCGACCCGCGGCGCCCCGCTCGCGACGCTCGAGCGGCGCATCCCCGAAGGCTACAAGGTGCCCGCGCCGATGGACGCGCTCGAGCTCAATGGCGAGACCTACACCTATCCTGAAGCGACGCTGCTCGACGCCGAGGGCCTCCTCGACAACAGCACCGTCACCAATGCCTATGGCCTCTTCATCGCGAACCCGGCCAAGGGCTTCCCGATCCCCCGCTACAGCATCATCAACCTCTCGTCGACCGACGGCGCCGGCCACAAAGCCGGTCCGCACGGCGACGAAGTGCGCGAGCGGGTCCTTGGCCGCACCAACCAGCGCCTCCGTATGCTGATCGAAATCCTCAAGCAAGCCGGCATCTTCGCGGACACCATCATCGTGCTCACGGCCGACCACGGCATGGAGCTCAAGGATCCAAACCTCCAAGGCCGCCTCTTGCAAGACCTCCCGAGCGACATCGGCATCGTGCACGAGCACGACTTCATCTACCTGAAGCAGCTCGTCCTCACCCACACGCCGCTCGGCGCTCCGTCGCCCACTGCGACCGTCACCGTGACCGTCAGCGACTCCGACGGCAGCGCCCCGCAGAACCTCATCGGCGGCGCGACCGTCATCATCATGCGCGGCACCGACGAGCTCACGCGCGGCACGACCGAGGTCGACGGCACGGTCACCCTGACCATCGACAACGACGGCGGCCCGCTCAGCGCGACCATCATCAAGTCCGGATTTTCACTGGAAGACCACATCATCGAGTAGACTCTGGGCCCATGCCCACTCCGGCAAACATCCCCGTCGAACTGGCGACCCCAGGTCAGTCCGAGATCCTCGAATTCAAGAACACCACCAGAGGCTGAAATGTCCGAACCACTTTCCATCGAACGACGCGACGAGATGTGGGGGCAGCTGCGCCAGATGCTTCTCTCGGGCGTACATCCCGAACACGGCGATCCCTTCAAGGACGTGGTGCCGGTCGTCGTGTACCAAGCGCACGCGGCGCACAATGCGGCGTTCCTCGCGCGCTTGAAGGCCGCCAATCACAAGTGTGGCGGGGACACGATTGTGGCACTCGGCTATCACGGGGACGGGCACGGCGGCATGGTGCCCGGCGAAGCATTCATCCTCGAGCGCGAGATGTCGGACGACGGCTGGTCGAGCGACGGGTTCGTCGATGGTTACGCCGTCAACGGCACATCGTTCGTGTTCACCGATGATACGGCGACCTGGGTGGTGCTCACTGTCGGCGACGTACAGGTGATCGCCTGCGGGCGGGCGCTGCTCGACGCGTTCTTCGACGACCTGCCAGCGGCGGTCGCGGCGAGCGAGGAGTTCCGCAATCTGTTCGACCGTGCCGCGATATTGCCAGCGTTTCAGGCGATGGCGTCGCGCGGCAGATTGCCATATCTCTAAGAATGGCGAAGCTGCCGGGCTTTGCCGGCCGCGGCGACGCGAATGACGACACGCGGACCGCATCCAGGGCGCGTGACGTCTCGCTCACTCCCGCCGGGCACGTACGCTGGAATTCCGCGCTTGTGCCTCAGGAACGCGACGAGGTCACGCGGCCACGTGTTGCCCTTGGCCGTACGAAGACCGGCCTTGCTCAGGAATTGCGCGATGCGGCCGTCGTCACAGACCAACGCCAAGGTGCGAATGCATCCACGACGTCTGGGTCGGTGCGGCACGCGCTGCCTCGTGAACGGCGTCGCACTCGAATCTCAGTGTGCACTCCGCCCTTCCAGTGGTTTAGGCTGTGCGCGATGACGGTGGCCATGACCGATACGATGATCCTGCAGCGCGTGGTCGGCTTGATGCCGTCCCTGTCCGGGCGCGTGCCAGGGCTCTCTTTGGTCTACCTGTTCGGCAGCACCACCAAAGGACAGCGTCATCCGGCGAGCGACATCGACCTCGCGCTGCTCGCAGCCGCGCCGCTCGGGCAGGTGGAGCGCTTCGACCTGGCGGCCTGGCTCGCCGACGAGCTCGGGGCCGACGTCGACCTCATCGACCTCAGCAGCGCTTCGACCGTCATGCAGAAGGAGGTCGTCGCGCACGCGCTGCTCGTGTTCGGCAGCGAGAGCGCACGCGCAGCTTTCGAAGGTCGCGTGCTGTCGGCGTACGCTCGCCTCAACGAGGAGCGACGTCCCATTCTCGAGCGCATCGCGCGTGAGGGGCGTGTCCTGTGATCGACGACGTCATCCTGAACAAGGTCGCGAGCATCGAGCGTGCGGTCGGCCGAGCGCGCGAGGAATACGCGGATGACCCACGCAATCTGCGCGACAACCAGACGCGTCAGGATTCGATCATCCTGAACTTGCAGCGCGCTTGCGAGGCGGCCATCGACCTCGCGATGCACCTCGTCTCGCGCGAGCGCCTCGGCATCCCGCAGAGTTCGCCCGACGCGTTCGAGCTGTTGCTCGCGGCAGGTCGACTCGCTGAGCCGCTCGCCTCGGCGTTGAAGCGCATGGTCGGGTTCCGGAACATCGCGGTGCACGACTACCAGCGGCTTGCGCTCGAAGTCGTCGATGCCATCATCTTGCGCGACGCCGATGTCCTGCTCGGGTTTGCGCGTGGGGCGCTTGCGGAGCTCGCTGCGGAGTAGGCGAGTGCGACCAGAAATTCGCCGAGCAGGCGAAGCCGTGGCGAGGCGAGAGCAAACAAAAAATTCGCGGATAGCCTGTGGCTTCGTCACGAATTGACAGTCGCGCCATGTGGAGTAGGGGCAGGAGGGCGTTGCGGGCTCTCAGCTCGGCCCATTCCATCAGCGTGCGGAGTCCCCAATGAGCGAGAAGAAGGCGTCGTCGAAGGCTTCCAAGAGTACGAGCGCCAAGACCACGAAGGGCGCCACTGCGAGCGCCAAGAAGGACAAGACCTTCACTGCCGAGGAGCGCTCCGCGATGAAGGAGCGCGCCAAGGAGCTAAAGGCTGAGGGCGGGGCGCGTTCGGGCAAGCAGGATGGCGAAGGCGAGGTGCTCGCGAAGATCGGCGACATGCCGGAGCCGGAGCGCACCCTGGCCACGCGGCTGCATGCGCTCGTCAAAGCCAATGCGCCGTCGCTCTCGCCCAAGACCTGGTACGGCATGCCCGCGTACGCCAACAGCGAGGGCAAGGTCGTCTGCTTCTTCCAGAGCGCGCAGAAGTTCAAGACCCGCTACGCGACGCTCGGCTTCAGCGACCAGGCCAACCTCGACGATGGCGCGCTGTGGCCGACCGCCTACGCCCTGACGAAGCTTACCGCGGCAGAAGAGAAGGTCATCGGTGCGCTCTTGAAGAAGGCCGCGAGCTGACGCGTGACGAGCACGGTTGCTGACGCCTGCTCGCGGAGGAAAGCGATCCGGCCTCAGGGTTGCGTCAGGGTTGCGTCAGGGTTGCGTCAGGGTTGATGAGTCTCGTGGCCGGCCAGGCGCGCAAACCGGGTCAATCGTGCCGACGCCAGGGCCAAGATGTGCCTGCACACCGTCGCGAAAGCGCGCCGCAGTTGCCCGGCAGGATATCGCAAGATCGCTGCGCTGGATCGTCACGTTCGACCGGCGGCGGCATCGCGCTGGACCGCTATCATGGCGAGCGCCAATCTGGGAGCACTCGCAAACAAGACGCGGCCCCAGGTGCGGTGCGTGACGCCAGTGCCGTCGGGACAGGTGGGCCACGGTCGCCTTTCGACCTCGCGACGGAGGGCAAGCAGTAGCGCCAGTTTCCTGGGCCTCAGAGCATTGACCGCCTCGGTGCTTTCGGACATGCTTCCGCGCCGTTGCGTCCGCTGACCCAAGCGGCCGTTGCGTCCTCTGCCACACGCGAGCCTCGGCTCGAGGTGCCACCGTGTCCTGCTCGAGGAGCATCGATGAACACGTTCGAGTCTGCCCGACCCGTGCATGAAGTGTTGGCTGCTGGTGAGCTGCTCGCGGTGCTGAGGGCGTTGAAGAAGGGCGACTTCAGCACGCGCCTGCCGCTCGACCGCAGTGGCATCGCGGGTGAGATCGCCGAGGCCTTCAACGAGTGGGCGGAGATCAACCACCGCCTGGTTGGCGAGCTGCAGCGCGTGAGCACGGTCGTCGGCAAGGACGGTCGCCTCGACCAGCGCGCGAGCCTCGGTGAAGCGGGGGGTGACTGGCGCGTGTGCACCGACGCGGTCAACGACCTCATCGACGACCTGGTGCGCCCGACGACCGAGGTGGGTCGCGTCATCGGCGCGGTCGCGTCGGGTGACTTGTCGCGCAAGATGTTGGTCGAGGTCGACGAGCGCCCACTGAAGGGCGAGTTCTTGCGCACCGCAAAAGTCGTCAACGGCATGGTGGATCAGCTCGGCTCGTTCGCCTCCGAAGTGACGCGCGTCGCGCGCGAGGTCGGCACCGAAGGCAAGCTCGGTGGCCAGGCGCGCCTGGAAGGCGTGGCCGGCACGTGGAAGGACCTCACGGACAGCGTGAACCTCATGGCCGGTAATCTCACCGCCCAGGTGCGCAACATCGCCGACGTGACCACGGCCGTGGCGCGTGGTGACTTGACGAAAAAAATCACGGTGGACGTCAAGGGCGAGATCCTCGAGCTCAAAGACACCATCAATACGATGGTCGATCAGTTGAACGCGTTCGCCTCCGAAGTGACACGCGTCGCGCGCGAGGTCGGCACCGAGGGCAACCTCGGCGGACAGGCCCAGGTCAAGGGTGCGGGCGGCATCTGGAACGACCTCACCGAGAACGTGAACTCGATGGCGTCCAACCTCACGGCGCAGGTACGCAACATCGCCGAGGTGACCACCGCGGTCGCGACGGGCGACTTGTCGAAGAAGATCACCGTCGACGTGAAGGGCGAGATCCTGCAGCTCAAGAACACCATCAATACGATGGTCGATCAGCTCAACGGCTTTGCTTCGGAAGTGACGCGCGTCGCGCGCGAGGTCGGCACCGAGGGCAAGCTCGGCGGCCAGGCGCACGTCAAGGGCGTCGGCGGCACGTGGAAGGACCTTACAGATAGCGTCAATTTCATGGCCGGCAATCTCACCGGCCAGGTGCGCAATATCGCCGAGGTCACGACCGCCGTAGCGCGTGGGGACTTGACGAAGAAGATTACTGTCGACGTGAAGGGCGAGATCCTCGAGCTCAAGAACACCGTCAATACGATGGTCGATCAGCTCAACTCGTTCGCCTCGGAGGTGACGCGCGTCGCGCGCGAGGTCGGCACCGAAGGCAAGCTCGGCGGCCAGGCGGAAGTGTTTGGCGTGGGCGGCACCTGGAAGGACCTGACGGACAGCGTGAACTTTATGGCCGGCAATCTCACCGGCCAGGTGCGCAATATCGCCGAGGTCACGACCGCGGTCGCGAAGGGCGACCTGAGCAAAAAGATCACCGTCGACGTGAAGGGCGAAATCTTGGAACTCAAGGCGACCATCAACACGATGGTCGATCAGCTCAACTCGTTTGCCTCCGAGGTAACGCGTGTGGCGCGTGAGGTCGGCACCGAAGGCAAGCTGGGCGGGCAGGCAGCCGTGCTCGGCGTGGGTGGAACCTGGAAGGACCTGACCGACAGTGTGAACTTCATGGCTGGTAATCTCACCGGCCAGGTCCGCAACATCGCCGAGGTGACAACCGCCGTCGCGAAGGGCGACCTGTCGAAGAAGATCACGGTCGATGTAAAGGGCGAGATATTGGAGCTAAAAAACACCATCAATACGATGGTCGATCAGCTCAACTCGTTCGCCGCGGAAGTGACGCGTGTCGCGCGCGAGGTCGGCACCGAAGGCAAGCTCGGCGGACAGGCCGAAGTGCCGGGCGTCGGTGGTACCTGGAAGGACCTGACCGACTCCGTGAACTCGATGGCCTCCAACCTCACGGCGCAGGTGCGAAACATCGCTGAGGTGACGACCGCCGTCGCGAAGGGCGACTTGAGCAAGACCATCACGGTCGACGTGAAGGGCGAGATATTGGAGCTCAAGAACACCATCAATACGATGGTCGACCAGCTCAACTCGTTCGCCGCCGAAGTGACGCGAGTCGCGCGTGAAGTCGGCACCGAAGGCAAGCTCGGTGGTCAGGCCGAAGTGCCCGGTGTCGGTGGTACCTGGAAGGACCTGACCGACTCCGTGAACTCGATGGCATCGAACCTTACCGCGCAGGTGCGAAACATCGCCGAAGTCACGACGGCGGTCGCGAAGGGCGACTTGAGCAAGACCATTACGGTCGACGTGAAGGGCGAGATCCTGCAGCTCAAGAACACCATCAACACGATGGTCGATCAGCTCAACTCGTTCGCCGCCGAGGTGACGCGTGTCGCGCGCGAGGTCGGCACCGAAGGCAAGCTCGGCGGGCAGGCGGCCGTGCTCGGCGTGGGTGGTACCTGGAAGGACCTGACCGACTCCGTGAACTTCATGGCCGGCAACCTCACGACCCAGGTGCGCAACATCGCCGAGGTGACGACTGCGGTCGCCAACGGCGACCTCAGCAAGAAGATCGCCGTCGACGTGAAGGGCGAGATCCTCGAACTCAAGATCACGATCAACACGATGGTCGATCAGCTCAACGCGTTCGCCTCGGAAGTGACACGCGTCGCGCGTGAGGTCGGCACCGAAGGGCGCCTTGGCGGCCAGGCGCAGGTGCGCGGCGTGGGTGGCACATGGAAGGATCTCACGGACAGCGTGAACTTCATGGCCGGCAATCTCACCGCCCAGGTTCGCAACATCGCCGAGGTCACGACCGCCGTCGCCAACGGCGACCTGTCGAAGAAGATCGCCGTCGATGTAAAGGGCGAGATCCTCGAGCTGAAAATAACGATCAACACGATGGTCGATCAGCTCAACGCGTTCGCCGCCGAGGTGACGCGTGTCGCGCGTGAGGTCGGCACCGAGGGCAAGCTCGGCGGTCAGGCCCAGGTGCGCGGTGTGGCCGGCACGTGGAAGGACCTGACCGACAACGTGAACTCCATGGCGAGCAACCTCACGGCCCAGGTGCGCGGCATCGCCAAGGTCGTGACCGCAGTCGCGAACGGCGACCTGAAACGCAAGCTGGCGCTCGAAGCGCGCGGTGAGATCGCCGAACTCGCCGAGACGATCAACGGCATGACCGACACGCTCGCGACCTTCGCCGAGCAGGTCACGACCGTCGCCCGCGAGGTCGGTGTCGAAGGTCAGCTCGGCGGTCAGGCGAAGGTGCCTGGTGCGGCCGGCACGTGGCGCGACCTGACCGACAACGTGAACCAGCTCGCGGGCAACTTGACGACGCAGGTGCGCGCCATCGGCGACGTCGCGACGGCCGTGACGAAGGGCGACCTCACGCGCTCGATCGCGCTCGACGCGTCGGGCGAGATGGCGGCGCTCAAAGACAATATGAACGAGATGATCCGCAACCTGCGCCAGACGACGCAGAAGACGACCGAGCAGGACTGGTTGAAGACCAACCTCGCGCGCTTCACGCGCATGCTGCAGGGGCAGCGCGACGTCGTGACGGTCGGCCAGCAGATATTGAGCGAGCTGGCGCCGCTGGTCGACATGCAGCACGGCGTCTTCTACATCGCAGAGACCGACGACAGCGGAGCGATGGGGCTCAAGCTGCTCGCGAGCTACGCCTACACCGAGCGCGAGTCGGTGCCGCTGCGCTTCCGCCTGGGTGAGGGGCTCATCGGGCAGTGCGCGTTCGAGAAGCGGAAGATCGTTCTGACCACGGTGCCGTCCGACTATATCCGCATCAGCTCGGGTCTCGGCAACGCTTCGCCGCGTGAGATCATGGTGTTGCCGGTGTTGTTCGAGGAGAAGATCAACGCGGTCATCGAGCTCGCGTCGTTCTCGGAGCTGTCGGAGATCCACCGCACGTTCCTCGACCAGCTCACCGAGTCTATCGGCATCGTCATCAACACCATCGCGGCGGGCATGCGCACGGAGACGCTGCTCCAGCAGTCGCAGTCGCTCACGCAGGAGCTGCAGAGCCAGCAGGAGGAGCTGCGCGAGACCAACGAGCGGCTCGAGCACCAGGCGACGACGCTGCGCGAGTCCGAGGATCGCCTGAAGCAGCAGCAGGAAGAGCTGCGCCAGACCAACGACCAGCTCGGCGAGAAGGCGACGCTGCTCGAGCTGAAGAACCGCGAGGTCGAGTTCGCCAAGGCCGAGTTCGAAGACAAGGCCGAGCAGCTCGCGCTGACGTCGAAGTACAAGTCCGAGTTCCTCGCCAATATGAGCCATGAGCTGCGCACACCGCTCAACTCGCTGCTGATCTTGTCGCGCATGTTGTCGGAAAATCCAGATGGCAATTTGTCGGGCAAGCAGGTCGAGTTCGCGCGCACCATTTACGGTTCGGGCGCAGATCTGTTGGCGCTCATCAATGACATATTGGACCTGTCGAAGATCGAGTCCGGCACCATCAGCGTCGACGCGGCCGAGGTCCCGTTCCGCGACCTGCGCGACTACGTCGAGCAGAACTTCCGCCACGTCGCGCAGCAGAAGACGCTCGACTTCGAGGTGCACCTCGGAAAGGGGCTGCCGCGCGCGTTCATCACCGACCCCAAACGCCTCCAGCAGATCCTGAAGAACCTCCTGTCCAACGCCTTCAAGTTCACCGAGCGCGGCAACGTCACGCTCGGAGTGAACGCGGTGACCGAGGGCTGGAGCCGCGAGAACGAGACGCTCGCGAGCGCCGACATGGTGCTCGCGTTCGCGGTGGTCGACACCGGCATCGGGATCCCGCAGGACAAGCAGCGCATCATCTTCGAGGCGTTCCAGCAGGCCGACGGCACGACCAGCAGGCGTTATGGCGGCACGGGCCTCGGCCTGTCGATCAGCCGCGAGCTGTCGCGCTTGCTCGGTGGCGAGATCCGGGTGACCTCGTTGCCCGGACACGGCTCGACGTTCACGCTGTTCCTGCCGCGCCTCTATGTGCAGATGAACGCGCCCGAGTCGCCGCAGCGCTCCGACGACTACGAGAGCATCGTGCGCCAGCCCAGCAAGGATGCGCGCTTCGACGGGACGCCGGCGACGGTCGCCGCGCTGTGGAAGGCGGGCATGGACGACCGCGAGCACCTCGCGCCCGAGGACCGGGTGCTGCTGGTCATCGAAGACGACATCGCATTCGCGCAGGTCGTGCTCGAGACCGCGCGGGTGGATGGCTTCAAGGTCGTGTTCGCATCCGATGGCGAGAGTGGGCTCGCGCTCGCGCGGCGCTTGCGGCCCGCTGCCATCTCGCTCGATCTGCGGCTGCCGGACATCGATGGTTGGACCGTGCTCGACCAGCTCAAGCACGACTGGACGACGCGTCACATCCCGGTGGTGGTCGTGTCGTCGGATGGGCAGCGCATGCGCGGACTTCGCAGGGGCGCGTTCGGCTATCTGCAGAAGCCGACCAGCGTGAGCCAGGTGAGCGAGGTGCTCGTCGCACTGCGCGAGCGCTTCATCGAGGCACCCAACAAGTGCGTCGTGGTCATCGTGGGCGACGACGCGGCGCGAGGGCACATCACACCGCTCGTGGCGGTGCCGGGCGTCGAGGTCAGCGCGGTCGCATCGGGCGATGATGCGCTCGAGGCGCTGCGCACGAAGGCCGTCACCTGTGTGGTGCTGGACCTGACGCTACCGGACATGAGTGGGCTCGCGCTGCTGCAGCGCATCAAGCAGCAGGAGCGGCTCGACGACGTGCCAGTCATCGTGTTTGCGCCCGAAGAGCTGAGCGCCGAAGTCGAAGCCCAGCTCGATCGGCTCGGTCATCACGGCATCGTCAAGCTGGCGCGCACGGCGGCGACCCTGCTCGGCGAAAGCTCGCTGTTCCTGCACCTCGCCGAGGCCGAGCTCACCGAGGCGCAACGCGGCCTGCTTCCCGAGCTCCACCGCGCCGAAACGTCGCTGGCCGGGGCGCGCGTGCTGGTCATCGATGACGACGTACGCAACATCTTCGCCGTCACGTCGGCCCTCGAGCGGCATCAGGCTCAGGTCGTATTTGCGGAGAACGGCAAGGACGGCCTGTCGGTCCTCGACGACAACCCCGTCGATGTCGTGCTGACCGACATCATGATGCCGGAGATGGACGGTCACGAGGTGATCCGTCGGATCCGCGCGCAGGAGCGCTTCAAGCGGCTGCCGGTGATCGCGGTCACCGCCAAGGCGATGCACGACGACCGCGAGAAGTGCATTCAGGCCGGGGCCTCGGACTACATCTCGAAGCCGGTCGACATGGACCACCTGCTGTCGATACTGCGGGTCCACCTGCAGCGATAGACGTCCGCGACAGGCTCACGAAGTCAGCGGTCGCGTGGCCACAGGAAGTGGAACGAGGCGCCCGCGCCCGGCTGCGAGACGACCCAGGCGCGGCCGCCCTGACCCTCGACGATCTTCTTGACGAGCGCGAGCCCGACCCCAGTGCCTTCGACTTCGTCTTGCGATTCGAGGCGTTGGAACAGGTTCCAGATTCGATCGTGATATTGCGCTTCGATTCCCGGGCCATTGTCGGAGACCCAGAACTCGTATTGCGAATCTCTGGGTGTGCAGCCGACCTCGACATGCGCGTCGTTGCGTCGCGCATACTTGAGGGCATTCGAGATGAGATTGGAAAAGACCCGGTCGAGCAGGTCACGCTGAACGCGCGCGACTGGCAATCCTGGCAACAATTCGATCGAAGCGCCGGGCCTCGGGGGCATCAACTCGACGATGCCCTCGATCAGCGTCTTGATGTCGACCAGCTCACGCTCGGCCTGCTGGTGACTCACCTTGGCGAATGTGAGGATGCCGTCGACGAGGTTGCCGAGGCGGCGCACGCGGTGGCGTAGCTGCGCGAAGTGCTTGCGTGCGTCGTCGGTCAGGACCGCCTCGAGGTCTTCCTCGAGCCAATCACAGATGGCGCCGATGCCGCGTAGCGGTGTCTTGAGATCGTGCGACGCGCCGTAGGCGACCTGCTGCAGCTCACGATTGCTCCGCACCAGCTCCGCGCTGATTTGCGCCAGCGTCGCGGCGTGGACGTCGGCCACCCGTCGTTCCTCCTCAAGGCGCAGCACCTCGTGGGCCTCTTGATCGCGCCGCCACTCGGCGACCTGGCGCGCCGACTCGGCCTCGAGCGCTGCCCGCTCACTCAGCCGCAGTGACTCGGCCTGGCGCGTGAGCAGGACGCGCTGCTGGAAGAGCGACACGAAGATCGCCACCTTGGCGCGCAGGATGGTTGGCTCGAACGGCTTGGTCAGGAAGTCGACCGCGCCTTGTTCGTAGGCGCGCAACATCGCGGTACGATTACCACTCTCGGCAGTCAGGAAGACGATCGGCGTGTGGGCCGAGCGCTCCCGGTTGCGCACGATGGCCGCGGTCTCGTAGCCGTCCATGCCGGGCATGCGCACGTCCATCAGGATGAGCGCGAAGTCCTGCAAGAGCAGCTGACGCAACGCGGCCGAGCCCGACTCGGCGCGCACGAGCTGATGGCCGAGCGGCTCCAGGATCGACTCGAGCGCGAGGAGGTTCGCCTGCTGGTCGTCGACCAGGAGGATCTTCACGTCGGGCATGGCTAGCCGTCCCGCCTGGAACTCAGGTTAGCGCGAGCCGTGCGCTTGCAACTTCGGGTGTCGTTACGAGCGTCGAACGTCATCATGCTTGGTCGCTCTCTGGCGGGCTGCGTGGCCACTCGCCACTCCTTCATCAGGGGTAGCACAGCGGTCATGTCGCGGCAACCCGGCCACAGCATGCGGGTGTGATCGAGATTGAGGGGGACGGCTCTGGAAGCCGGTACGGTCCCTATCAGCCGATACGGCGAGGAAGGCGGTTACGATGGCAGTGGATCACGGCAGGCCCCACTTCATCAAGTTCTTCGGCTCTCTTCTGCAGACGACCGGATGCGGGGTTGAGCCAAGTCCCCCCCCGCCTTCGAAGGATCCATCCACCGAAGACCAAGCTGCAGCGGCTCCGCGCGTGCTGCCGCCCCCCGCCGACCGTGCCCCATCACCCACGGACATCTGCACCCCCAAAAGCACCCTCACCCCCAATAAATGTCTTGAGATATAGCCGGCCAATCCGCTGTCAGCCGTTGGCCTCCTGGCGCCTCCATCCCGTGAGCGCAGGAGGGTATCGCACTTGTGCGTCGGGCCGCCTGTCGCTGTCCGTCGTCGAGCTGGTCGCGCGCCTCGCGAAACGACCCCGCACCACGTTCGCTTCCGTAGCCAAGGCGGCGGCGAAGAACGAACCAACCTGATTTCGCTGTGCGAGCGCTGCCACCTCGAGTTCGTGCACGGCGACAAGCTATGTGTCTGCGGCCACGCCCCGCACGGGCTGACGTGGCAGGCCAACGGGTGGGCCAGCCGGTGCGCGCTTGCGGCAAGCGCCCCCTCATCTTGAATCACACCCCACGATTCTCGGGGTTCAGCCCTGGACTTCGGCGAGGGTGCGCGGTGGGAGCGGGCCGGCTTTCAAGAGCGCGATGGCCTGGACGCCGGCGGTGATGCCCGCGATCGTCGTGTAGGTCGTGATGCGGGCGGCGTAGGCGGCCTTGCGCAGCGACATCGCGCCGCGACCGGCGGCCAGGACCAGCGTCGTTCCGTCGAGGCGGTCGTTGGGGTCGACGACCTCGACCGCGGCGCCCTGGGCTTCGAGAGCCTGGGCGGTGATTTGGCCGGCGACGACCTCGAAGCCGAGCGCGCGCAGGTCGGCGGCGACCGGGACGAGCTGGGCGGCGTCGGCGGGGTCGACGCGCAAGACAGCGCGGCCCGCCAGCGGCAGGCGGACTCCCGCACCAAGTAATGCCTTTGCGTAGGCTTCGGGGAACGTCTCGCCGCTGCCCATCGTCTCGCCGGTCGACTTCATCTCGGGCCCGAGCATGACGTCGACGCCGGGAAACTTGCGGAAGGGAAATACCGCCTCTTTGACGGAGACCATATTCGGCAGCTTTTCGTCCGAGATTCCCAGCTCGGCGAGTGTCTTGCCGGCCATCACGCGAGCTGCCAATTTCGCCAGTTGACGGCCGGTGGCCTTGGCGACGAACGGGACCGTGCGTGAGGCGCGCGGGTTGACCTCGAGCACGTAGACGACGCCGTCGCAGACCGCGAACTGGACGTTCATCAGGCCGATGACATTGAGTGCGCGGGCCATCACGATCGTCTGGCGGCGCAGCTCGGCCTGCAGCTCGGGCGACAGCGAATAGGGCGGCAATGAGCAGGCGGAGTCTCCCGAGTGGATGCCGGCCTGCTCGATGTGCTCCATCACGCCGCCGATGACGACGTCTTTGCCGTCTGACAGCGCGTCGACGTCGATCTCGATGGCATTTCGCAGATAGCGGTCCAATAGCACCGGCTGCTCTTCGCTGGCGGCGAAGGCGTCGTCGAGGTAGCGCTCCAGCTCTTCGGCTGAGTACGCGATCTCCATCGCGCGCCCACCGAGCACGTAGCTCGGGCGCACGACCAGCGGGAAGCCGACCTCGAGGGCTTTGGCCTGCGCTTCTTCGCGGCGCATCGCGGTGGCATTCTCGGGCTGCTTCAGGCCGAGCTTCTGGAGGAGGCCCTGGAAGCGCTCGCGGTCTTCGGCGAGGTCGATGGCGTCGGGGGACGTCCCGAGGATCGGCACGCCGGCCGCCTCGAGGCCACGTACCAGCTTCAGCGGCGTCTGGCCGCCGAGCTGCACGATGACGCCGAAGGGCTTTTCGACCTCGCAGATCTCGAGCACGTCTTCCAACGTGACCGGCTCGAAGTAGAGGCGGTCGGAGGTGTCATAATCGGTCGAGACCGTCTCGGGATTGCAATTGACCATGATCGTTTCATAGCCGTCGTCGCGCAGCGCCAGCGCTGCGTGCACGCAGCAATAGTCGAACTCGATGCCCTGACCGATGCGGTTTGGGCCGGCGCCGAGGATCATCACCTTCTTGCGCGCTGTAGGCCGCGCTTCGCTGACCTCTTCGTAGGTCGAATAGAGATACGGCGTCTCGCTCGCGAACTCGGCGGCGCAGGTGTCCACGCGGAAATAGACCGGGCGCACATCCAGCGCATGGCGCTTCGCCCGCACGTCGCGCTCGCTGCTGGTGATCAAGCGCGCGATGCGCTTGTCCGAGAAGCCCTGGCGCTTGAGCTTTCGCAGAGCCTCGCGATCGAGCTCGTCGAGCTGCTTTTTCGACAGCGCGGTCTCGGTCTCGATGAGCACCAGGATCTGGTCGACGAACCACGGGTCGACGCCAGAGAGCTGCGAGACCTTCTCGAGCTTCCAGCCACGGCGGAGCGCGTCGGCGAGATAGAAGAGGCGGTCGGGTCCGGGGTGGATGAGCTCGAACTCGAGCGTCGCGTCGTCGACCGTCGGCTTCGGGTCGAGGCCGGCGACGCCGATCTCCAAGCCACGCAGCGCCTTGCCGAGCGCCTCCTGGAACGTCCGGCCGATGGCCATCACCTCGCCGACCGACTTCATCTGGGTCGTCAGGCGCGCCTCGACACCGCGGAACTTCTCGAAGGCAAAGCGCGGACACTTCACGACGACATAGTCGATCGTCGGCTCGAAGCTGGCAGGTGTCACTTTCGTGATGTCATTGCCGAGTTCGTCCAGCGTATAGCCGACTGCCAATTTAGCGGCGATCTTGGCAATCGGAAAACCCGTCGCCTTGGAGGCCAGCGCCGAGCTGCGCGACACGCGCGGGTTCATCTCGATGACGACCAGGCGGCCGTCCTTCGGGTTGACCGCGAACTGCACATTGGACCCGCCGGTATCGACGCCTATTTCGCGCATGACCGCGAAGCTCGCGTTGCGCATCACCTGGTATTCTTTGTCGGTCAGCGTCAGCGCGGGCGCGACGGTGATCGAGTCGCCAGTGTGCACACCCATCGGGTCGAAGTTCTCGATGGAGCAGATGATGATGCAGTTGTCCGCGCGGTCGCGGACAACCTCCATCTCGAACTCTTTCCAGCCGATGACCGACTCTTCGATCAAGACCTGGGTCGTCGGCGAGGCATCGAGGCCGCGCGTGGCAATCTCGCGCAATTGCTCGGGCGTGCGCCCGATGCCGCCACCGGTGCCGCCGAGGGTGAACGACGGGCGCACAATCGCCGGGTAGCCGACGACATTGGCCGCCGCCATCACCTCGTCGATGGTGCGGCAGAAGACCGCGCGCGGCATCGCGAGGCCGATCTTCTCCATCGCGTGCTTGAACAGCTCGCGGTCCTCGGCCTTCTCGATCGACTCGACGCGAGCGCCGATGAGCTCGACCCCGAACTTCTCGAGGATGCCGTGCTTGGCGAGGTCCAGGGCGCAGTTGAGCGCGGTCTGGCCGCCCATCGTGGGCAGCACCGCGTCGGGGCGCTCACGCTCGATGATGCGCGCGACCGTCTCCCACTCGACCGGCTCGATGTAGATGACGTCCGCCATGTCCGGGTCGGTCATGATCGTGGCGGGGTTCGAGTTGACCAAGATGACCCGAAAGCCTTCCGACTTCAGGGCCTTGCAGGCCTGCACGCCGGAGTAGTCGAACTCACACGCCTGCCCGATGACGATCGGGCCAGCACCAATCAACAGGATCGTTCGAAGGTCAGTGCGACGCGGCATGGGATCCTCAGGCGGAATTCTTGGTTGCGCTCGCCTCGCCACGGCTTCGCTCGCTCGGCGAATTCTGGACGAGCGTGCGCTGGCGCATGTCACTCACGAAGCGATCGAACAGGTACGCCAGCTCGTGCGGACCGGGGCTCGCCTCGGGGTGTCCCTGGAACGAGAAGACCGGCAGCGACACATGCTCGACACCCTGCAACGACCCGTCGAACAACGAGATGTGCGTCGGCCGCAGCGTCGCCGGCAGCGTCGCGGGGTCGGCCGCGAAGCCGTGGTTCTGGCTGGAGATCAAGACACGGCCGGTCGCGAGCTCTTTGATCGGGTGGTTCGCACCGTGGTGCCCGAACTTCATCTTCACGGTCTTCGCGCCGAGCGCGAGACACAGCAACTGGTGGCCGAGGCAGATGCCGAAGACGGGCAGCTCGTGCTTTACGAACTTGGCGATCGCGTCCTGCGCATAGGTCACCGGCGCCGGGTCACCCGGGCCATTGGCGAGGAAGACCCCATCGGGCTTCAGCGCCATGACGCGGTCGGCGGTCGTCTCGGCCGGCACGATGGTGATGCGGCAGCCGCGATCGACCAGCATGCGCAGGATGTTGCGCTTGACGCCGAAGTCGTAGGCGACGACGTGGAAGCCAGCCGGGTCGGCCTGGAACGGGGACCTGTCGCCCAACCAGGCGATGGACCCGTCCTTCCAGGGCGTGGTCTCGGGCAGCGTGACGATCTTCGCGAGGTCGGCGCCGGCGATGCCGGTGAAGGCCCTGGCGCGGTCGACCGCGGTGGCCACATCGAGCACGCCGCCCGACACGATGCAGCCGTTCTGGGCGCCGCCGTTGCGCAGGACATGCGTCAGGTGACGCGTATCGACTTCGGACAGGGCAACGATTTCATGGCGTTGCAGGTACTTCTCGAGCGACTCGGTCTTGCGCCAGCTCGACGCGAGGCGCGGCACGTCGCGCACGATGAGGCCTGCGACCTGGGGCCCGGCGGCCTCCTCGTCGTCCACGTTCACGCCGGTGTTGCCGACGTGGGAGGCGGTCAGCGTGACGATCTGCTGGTGATAGCTCGGGTCGGAGAGGATCTCCTGATAGCCGGTCATCGCCGTGTTGAAGACGACCTCGCCGACGGTCACGCCGCTGGCGCCGATGCCGACACCCTCGAGCACTGTGCCGTCCGCCAGCGCCAGGAGCCCCGGAGCGCGCCTCTGCAGAGTGCTTCCCATCGCGTCAACCCTCGTTCGGAACGTCCGGAACCGGTTCCGAAGCGGGCGCGAATTAGCGCGCGCGCCTGAAAAAACCAAGCCCAAAGCGGGTCACACCTCAGGGCAAGGGTTGCACAATCGAGCCGCTCGGGTGCGGTGACCGGCAGGCCGGCGGCGCGCCGTGTCGTGTCGATGGGAATCCCGGCCTTGGTTGACAACTTGAGGCACGCGGACTCGAATCGATCACCATCGTTCCCGACCTGCATTGCCAGCGGCGGCCGATGCGTGTTCCAAGAAGCTGTCGTCTCGTTCGCGACACCTGCCACCCGCCGCGAACCCCGCCCCGAGGCACCCCATGCGCATGTCCGTCCTCACGGCCCTGGTGTTTGTCACCATCGCCCCGTCCGCGTTCGCCGCGGTCCCCGAGACTATCTTCTCGCCGATTGACCTCGCGCGCGGCGAGCTCGTCTTGCCCGAAGTGGTGATGCTAGAAGACGCGGAAGCGACCGTCATCGAGGTGGTCGGCGCGCCCGCGCGCTGCGAGGTCGCGACCTCGGGCAACATCATCTATTCGACCGGGCCTGGCACTTGCCCGGCGCTGTGGGCGATGGCGGAGCCGAAGATCGTCTCGATAAAGGTCATGGTCGAGGGCAAGAAGGTCGAGGTGAAGCTGACGCCGCAGGCGACTCCGGCGACGGTGCCGCTGAGCCTGAGCGGCACGACGCTCGCGCCGCCCGCAAGCTCGCCGGACACGACGGAAGTCGCGGTGCTGATCTGGGATGGCAGTCCGCCCAAGCCGCTCGGGTGGGAGTTCAGACCGTTCGAAGAGGGCAAGCTGGAGCTCGGTGCGATCACGGCCGACATCGCCAGGAAGGCGAATGGTCGCTACTTCGCGTTCGGCTACGACATGAGCAGCGAGGAAGGCGGCGTCTTGGTGTGGCCGGTGGTCGCGTCCGGCCCGGGCCCGACAGCCACGCCACCCGCCAATCGACCGCCGCCCGTGGCAGTGACGCCGGCGCCCGATGCGATCGGGCCGGCCCCGGTCGTGATGACGATGGAGCCTGCGCCGACGGGTCCGATCGCCTTCAAGCTGCAGGCGTTCCCGGACGACGAGCCGGTCCCCGAAGAGCTCGTGTGCCCGCCCAAGAGCCTGCCGCAGGACGACATGATCGTCGTGTGCGTCGACGCGACCGGGCCGACCATCCGCTACTGGCAGTCGCCGCGCGCGACCCACACCAAGCCCAATCATCCGTTCTATGTGCATGTCGTGCACCGGATTGAGCATCGCGCGCAGATCGTGATGGGTGGCACCGTCGGCAGCGCGCCGCCCGGATCGCGTGGCAAGTTCGTCATGTCGCAGAAGGCGCCTGCCAGCGACGGCTTCAACCTCGAAGGCGACGCCCCCAAGAAGGCGATCACCTTCGTCGCCACGGCGCGCACGTTCGCGCCACGCGTGCCTGGCTTTGTGCCGCTCGAAGTGCGGCTGATGGACGGCAGCAACGCGCTGGTCGCCGACCCGTTCAAGCTCGAGTTCCTGATCGAGCAGACCTATTCGGGCGCGTTCCGGGTGGGCGTCGCGGGCATCCTGATGGGCGCGTTGGACCAACGCTTCCGGGCGGAGACGCGGCCCGGCAGCTTGCAGCGCGAGATCGTCGCGACCGACGACTCCGCGATGGATCTCGACGTGGTGCTCGGCTACTCGCCCTACCTCGACGCGGGTGGACGCGCCGGCTCGGGCTGCGAGAATGCACCTTTCTGCTTCAACCCGTACTTCGGATTGGGGCTCATGTCGGCCAGCTCGAACGGCGACCTGCAGTGGCTCAAGTCGGTGCACCTCGGGCTCGAGTGGGAGCTGACCGAGGCGTTCGCGATCGGCATCACCGCGAACCTGCGCCGGGTCGAGCGGCTGGCCAAGGGCTTCCGCCCCGGCTACCCGGTCGAGGGCGGTGTGCCGACCGACGACGTGTTCGTCTTCGGCATGGGCATCGTCGTGAACCTGTCGCCCGAGTTCCTGAAGATCGGAGCCGGTGGCGCTGCCGCCGTGCTGCACTGAGGAGGACGCACCATGAAGACCTTCGTTGCCACCGTTTTTGCGTTCGCCCTGCCCTCGCTCACATTGTCCACGCTCGCGTGCGAAGACAACAGCGGCGGTGACCAGATCACCTGTCCAAGCGGGACCGGCCCCTTCAAGCTCGAAGACTCGCGCATCACCGGCTCGATGGCGTTCGAGCCACCGACCGAACCGCTCGGTCGCGGCGACACACTGTTCGTCAGCGGCACCGCCTTTCACGAAGACGGCCTCGCCATCCGCGAGGTGCGAGTCGCTGGGATCAGCGCGACCCGCGACGAGTTCAACTTCGGCCGCTGGACGGCCAGCGTGACCTACGAGGCGATCGTCACCGCGGGCCCGACCTCAGCCCAGGGTCAGGTCGAGTTCCAGGCGGTCGCTATCGACGCGTGCGGCAAGCGCTACCCGTTCGCGACCAGCATCGTCGGGGTCGATCCCTCGCCGCACGTCGACGTCGCCGACCTGGTCGTGACCGTCGAGTACCCCGAGGACAGGACCTTCATCCCCGCCAGCGGTGCGGTCCCCGCGATCATCACGATCAGCGGCAGCGGGCGCGCGGCAGGCGCCATCGTCAGCGTGACCGTCGACAGCGGTAACCTGCGTGGGCTCGATGACCGCGGCCACGTGATCCTGGCGGCACCTCCGGAGGAGACCGAGTCGGGAAGCGCGTCCTTGATCTTCACGCCGACCGAAGCGGGCACGGCGACCATCGTCGTCACCGTCGAGAACAAGCTGGCGGTCGCGCTGGTCAAGGTCGAGGGGCCGCCGAAGCTGTCGCCGCGACGCGCGACGCTGGTGCCGGGCAGCAGCATCGAGGTCGACGTCTCCGGTGCGACCGAGGTCGTCTGCAGCGCGAGCGAAGACATCGACCTGCTGGTGACCCACTTCGACTCGCCGCTGTCGAGCGAGCCGATGGCGATCGAGGTCGACGAGGGTGGCCGCAAGGTGATCGTGGTCGAGGCCGTCTCCGACCCGAGCGTGAGCGAGACCGAGGTCGTGGTCACATGCACCGACGAGTTCGGGCAGATCGGCAGCGGTCGCTATCGTCTCGGCGAAGGCGCGGCGATGCCGGCCAGTGGCAGCGAGGAGCCGCAATGAGGTCGGCGCTCGTCTTTGCGTGGGTGTTGGGCGCGGCGACCATCGGGGCGGCGCTCATCGGCGAAGCCGCGCACGCCCACTGCGAAGACGCACCGAAGGCCGCGATCGCGCCGCTGGACCTGCCGTCGAGCGAGCTGGTCACGGGTGTGTGGGCGCGCGTGTATGGGTCGTTCGCGGCGCTGACGGGGCGCTCGACCGACCTGATCGTGCTGGCCGAAGGGGCGACGCAGGCGGACGGCAAGCCGTTCCCGGCGAGCGCGTTCATCTGCCCTTCCAAGGTGCCGGGCGAGACGCCGAAGCTCTACGTGACCTGGCCGCTGATTGCCAAAGCGCAGGCCAACAAGCTGTACGACACCGACTTCATCGCGCTGGTGATCGGCCACGAGCTCGGTCATCGCGCGCGTGACCTCACGTTCGAGGGGCTGCGCGACACGAAATCGGGTGGTGCCTCGATCGAGGCGCGAGCAGACGCGCACGGGGCCTTCTTCGCGGCCATCGGTGGCTACTCGACGCGGCGCCTGGCGTGCGACGCGGCGCTGGATACGTTCCTCGATGTCGAGGCGCACGTGGCCGAGGGCGTGCGCGCCGAGCGGCGCAAGCAGCTCGCCGAGGCGCTGGTCGCGTTCGATGTCTACGAGAGCCTCTATGAGGCGTCGGCCGGGCTCGCGTTCTGGGACTCGAAGACCGCGCGCAACCTGCTGACCTGGGTCGACCTGCGGCTTGGGCAGGACTTCACGCCGATCCCCGAGTTCAAGGTGTTGTTGGCGCTGACCATTCTGATGGACGTCGCGCCCGAGGCGCCTTGGACCAAGCTGGTCGCGGTGCCGGGTGCGCCGAACAATCACCTGCGCTGCGTACCGGTCTTTCCCCAGCACACCGCACTCTGGGATGAGCTGCTCGCGGCGCCGCCCGAGGGCGGTGCCAGTCGTGACCTCGGGTCGGACATGAAGACCGCGGTGACGCTCTTGAACGATGCCTTGGGTCTCGGTGCGAGCCCGCTCGCGGCGCAGTCGGCGCTGTCGTGTGCGCACGCCTATCTGGGCGATACCAAGAAGGCGAGGTCGTCGCTCGACCAGGCGCTGGCTGTTGCGAAGGGGAGGCCACAGGCGTTGCAGAGCGCGCTGGCTGGCAATGGTGCGTTCATCGCGTGGATTGATTGGATGCGCGCTTCGCAGATCCCAAAGGACAGTGCCAGCGACGCGGACAAGAAGAAGTGGGCCGATACTCTTCGCAAGGCGCGCGTGAGCTGGACGGCGAGCCCGTCGATAAGCGCCTGGGTCGACTCGCTGAAGAGCTATCCGACCCCGCCCGCACCCGCTGTCCAGGCGCCTCTCAAGTGCATGGTCGAGCCGCCGAAGGCGAACCCGGCGGACGGTTGGTCGCGGCTACCGACGTGCCCCGATGCGCCGAAGGCGGGTGGCTGTCCGTGCGGCTGGCTCGAGCTGCATCACCTCGACGACCCGCTGAGCCCGAACGATCCCAGCGACGGTGTGCGCACCTGCGTACCAGGTGGTTGGGGCACGGGCCTGCGCTGGGTCGATGTCTACCTGCCGCTGCCCGACATCAAGTCGCGTATGCTGCTCATCGATCGGCTCGACTCGGGTGGCTCGCTCGCGAGCCTGCGCACGTGGGAGAAGCGCTGCGAGCTGTTCGAACCGCGCGGGACCTCCGACCGCGGCCAGACGATCTACGCCGGCTTGTGCCCCGACCTCGGCGCGCCGCAAGTCATCCTGCAAGCGGACGATTGCCGCATTAAACGCGCGATCGTCATCGCGCCCTGAGCACCTCGCGCACGCAGCCGGACACGTTCGGTGGTTGCGCCTCGCGGCGTGAACGGGTAGCACCGACTGAGGCAGTGCTCACCCAGGGATCGCACAGCGTGAATCGAAGAAGCTGGTCATCTGCAATCGCGGCAATCACGCTCGGCGCGTGTGTCGCGGCGGGGCTACCAACCGTCGCTGATGGCGATGTCGAGCGCGCCCAGCAGATGTTCCCCGAAGCCACGCGTGAGCGCCTGGAGAGCGGTCGTCAGACCTATACGCTGCGCTGCGGAGCCTGCCACGAGACGTATGCGCCGGCCTCGCGGTCACCGACCGAGTGGGAGTGGTCGGTCGCGGAGATGTCGGAGCGCGCGGGCCTCGCAGGCGAGCGTCAGAAGATCGTTCTGGAGTATCTCCAGACGTTCGCGCAGCGCTGACCGTCGCGCTCACGTCAGGCGCTTCAGCCCCCAGACGCCATGGCGTTCTGACTCGGTGATGGGCGCGATGCCAGCCGTCTTGGTCGGTGACGTCCCAACGCCGTGCCCAGGTGTCGCCAGCGCCGCCGGCTGCAGGGGCCCGCATCACTGCACGGCACGCCACTTGCTGGCGTCAGCGCGGAGGTGACGGATGTCCGTCGCGAGTGCTGTTCCCCGCGAGTCATTGCCCCCCCTCGAGCGTAGCGTCGGTGAGACCGAGGCGGTGCGTCGCGCGCTTGGACTCGATCGCCGCAGCCGTTGGAAGAAGCGCATCATCTGGTCGGTGGTGCTCGCGCTGGTCGCTGTCGGCATCGTCTTTCTGGTCCTGCGCATCACCGCGCCCGCGCCCGCCCCGAAGTGGCTCACGGCGCCCGTCCATGTGGGCGACCTGACGACCAGCGTGACAGCGACCGGCACCCTCAAGCCGACCCACACGGTCGATGTCGCAGCCGAGATCTCCGGACGCATCATCAAAGTTGCGGCGGACCAGAACGACCGCGTCAAGAAGGGGCAGGTGCTGGTCGAGATCGACACCGAGCGCGTCCTCAGCCAGCTCGCCCAGGCCCGGGCCCAAGCCGAGGCGGCCCATGCCGCGACCCGTGAAGCGCAGGCCACCGTGGTCGAGACACGCGCCGAGCTCGCGCGCGCAAAAGAGCTCGCGCCCAAAGGCATCATCTCGAAGCGCGACCTGGACAGCGCGAGTGCGTCCTACGCGCGCGCCAGAGCCCACCTCACGAGCTCCCAGGCGCAGGAGAAGCTGGCCGCTGCCCAGGTCGCGAGCGTGCAGACGGACGTCGGCAAGGCGGTCATCGTCGCGCCGATCGACGGCATCGTCCTGACCCGCAACATCGAAGTCGGCAACGCCGTCGCGGCCACCTTCCAGGTGCCGATCCTAATGACGCTGGCCGAGGACCTCACGACGATGGAGCTGACCCTCGACGTCGACGAGGCCGACGTCGGCGTCGTAAAAGCCAATCAGACCGCGACCTTCGTCGTCGACGCCTTTCCCGAGCGTACGTTCAAGGCGACGGTTGTCTCGGTGCTCTTCGCGTCCAAGACGGTCTCGAACGTCGTGACCTACCCGGCGAAGCTGACGGTCGATAACCCCGAAGGCCTCTTGCGGCCAGGCATGACGACGACCGCGACCATCACGACCGGCGTCGTGAGCGGTGAGCTGCTCGTCCCAAACGCCGCCCTCCGCTTCACGCCGCCAGTCACGGGCGCGAGTCGCACCATGTTCAGCGGCCCGGCCGGAGGCGCGGGGACCCTCTCGCCCGAGGCGCTGGCGCGCCAGAACGCGCCCAAGGTGTACATCCTGGAGGGCGGCCAGCCGGTGCCGATGCCCGTCGTCCTCGGCGTGAGCGATGGGCAGTGGACCGCGGTCAAGAGCCTGCCGCGGAGCGCTGACGCAGGACCCGAGCCGGCCCTGCCGCCTCTCAGCGAGGGCGTCCTCGTCGTCGTCGGCGAGGACAAAGCCGGAGCCACACGGTGACGCCCGTCCCCCTCATTCGACTCGACCAGGTGACCAAGGTCTACGGCGCCGGTGAAGGCGAGGTGCGCGCGCTAGACGGGCTCAGTATCCAGATAAATGACGGCGATTTCGTGGCGGTGATGGGCGCCAGCGGCTCCGGCAAGTCGACCTGCATGAACATCCTCGGCGCGCTCGATGCGCCGAGCACAGGCACCTATCTCTTCAAGGGCGTCGATGTCGCACGCGAGCTCTCGCGCGACCAACAGGCCCTCCTGCGGCGGACCTACCTCGGCTTCGTCTTCCAGAGCTTCAACCTCCTCGCGCGCACCTCAGCACTCGAGAACGTCGAGCTGCCACTCGTCTATCGAGGCATCGGTCGCAGCGCCCGCCGCAAGCGCGCGCTGGCAGCGCTCGATCTCGTCGGCATCGCCGACCGCGCCCACCACACGCCAGCCCAGCTCTCGGGGGGCCAACAGCAGCGCGTCGCCATCGCACGCGCGCTCGTCACCGATCCGCTCGTGCTCTTTGCCGATGAGCCGACCGGCAACCTCGACTCGAAGCGCAGCGAGGAGATCCTCGCATTCCTCGACGACCTCAACCGCACGCGCGGCATCACCATCGTGATGGTCACCCACGAGGCGTCCCTCGCGCGTTGGGCGCGGCGCGTGCTGGTGTTCTCGGACGGTCGGGTGCTCTCTGACGGTCCGCCGGCGGTGGCAGCATGATGCTCGTGAGCGCCCTTTCGATGGCCCTCCGCGAAGTGCGTCGCAACGCGATGCGCTCGGTCCTGACCGCCTTGGGCATCGTCATCGGCGTCGCGGCTGTGATCGCCATGGTCCACCTCGGCAACGCGGCGACCCGCAGCGTGACCGATCAGATCTCGAGCCTTGGCCAAAACCTGCTCTTCGTCACCCCGGGCGCGCAGACGCAAGGACCGGGCGGCACCCGCTCGGCCTCGAAGGCGTTCGACGTGGCGGACGCGGACGCGATCGGCAGCGAGGTCCGCGGCACGCTCGTCGCGCCGGCCGCAACCGGGCGCGAGATCGTCGTCTTTGGCGGTCAGAACTGGCCAACGACCATCACCGGCTCGACCCCATCTTACTTCGAGGTGCGCGCGTGGTCTTTCGCAGCCGGCCGGCAGTTCGAGGCGGGCGACGTCCGCTCGGCCGCTGCCGTCTGCGTCCTCGGGGCGACGGTCGTGCGCGAGCTCTTCGGTGGTCGTTCGCCGCTCGGCGCCCACATCCGCGTGGGCAAGCTCGCGTGCCGCGTCATCGGCGTCCTCGCCAGTAAGCAAGCGACGATGGGCATGGACCAGGATGATGTTGTCATCATGCCGCTCACGACATTCCAGCGCCGGATTGCCGGCAACACGGAGGTCGGTGTGATCAACATCTCGGCGCTCGAGGACGGCTCGGCTGCCCGCGTCAAGCACGACGTCGAGCTCCTCTTGCGCGAGCGGCGCCGCCTGCGCATCTCGCTGCCAAATGACTTCGATGTGCGCAGCATGGAGGAGGTCACCAAGACCGTTGAGGGCACGACCGCAATCCTCACCGCGCTGCTCGGCGCCATCGCCGCTGTGAGCCTCCTGGTCGGCGGCATCGGCATCATGAACATCATGCTCGTGTCGGTCACCGAGCGGACCCGCGAGATTGGCATTCGCCTTGCCATCGGTGCGCGCGGCCGCGAGGTGCTCGCGCAGTTCCTCGTCGAGTCGGCGGTCCTCTCGATTCTCGGCGGGCTCATCGGCATCGGCGTCGGGCTCGGCGGCTCATGGCTCGCGACCGAGCAGCTGCATATGCCATTTACGATTGTGCCATCGATTATTGTCATCGCCTTTGTATTCTCGGCGGTCGTCGGCGTCGTCTTCGGTTGGTGGCCCGCCCGCAAGGCCGCCCGCCTGAACCCGATCGAGGCGCTGCGTCACGAATAGATGCCCGTCTGCCGCACGCTAAGATCAAGCAACTACTGGCAATCTCCGCCGTCGCGCTCTCTCCCTGGACAATCGAGCACAGCGTCGCAGACTCCGTCGCCGATCCAGAAAGCAGGGCTGCAGCCGCCAGCGCAGTTCGCGATCTCGCCGGCGCCACAGCAGTCGTCGCGACCGTACTTGCGGCAGTCGAGGGCCACATCGCAGACGAGGTCGCCGATGGTGTCCGCGACGCAGGTCGAGCCACCGCATGCTGGCACCTTGCCGACTGCGCAGGTCGTGCAGTCACCGCCGTCCCACTCGAAGGGGGCGCAGTTGAGGTCGAGGCCCAGGGCACCATCGTCGCAGTGGCCATCGCCGCGTCGCTGCGGGGTATCGCGATAACAGTTGCCGTTGCAGTCGCTGACCTCGTTCGGGCCGCAGCTCGTGCAATCGCTGCCGTCGTACGTCAACGCCACGCAGTCGAGGACCTCGTCGCAGAGGTTGTCGGAGATCCAACGCACATCGGTGCAGCCACCTTCGCAGTTGCGGAGCTCGTCCTTGCCACAGCAATCCGCCCGGTCGAGGTCCCACTTCGCGCACGCTAGGGCCGCGTCACAGGTCCCGTCACCAAGGCGCGTGGCGCTGATGCAGAGGCCGTCGCAGCTCGGGATCTGGCCGGCAGGGCAGGCCGCGCAGTCGCCGCCGTCGCCACGTCCGGCGACCGCATAGAGGTCGCAGCGCAGGTCGGGCCGCGAGCTCTTGCCGTCGTCGCAGGTGCCGTCGGCGAGCAACGTGCGGGCGACGCAGATCCCGTTGCAATCGAATATCTCTCCCTCCCCACAGCTCGCGCAGTCGCCGCCATCGTAGTCGAACGACAAGCAATCGAACGGGCCGTCGCACTCGCCGTCGCCAATCCAGCTCGCGATCTCGCAGTCGCCGCGACAGTCGCGCCGCTGCCCCGCGGGGCAACAATCGCCGCCATCGAAGTCGGCCTTGCCGCAGTCGAGCACCGCGTCGCAAGTGCCGTCTGCGCGGCTATCCGCGCGGCAGACACCATCACATGCGGCGATCTGGTCAGCACCGCAGACGGTGCAGTCGCCGCCGTCGAACGCATGTAGCTCGCAGAAGAAGTCGGCGCCGTCCGCGACAAAGGACTGGCCGTGATGGCAGGTCCCATCGCCGAGCAGCACCTCGTCGCGACAGACGCCCTCGCAGTCGCCGATGCCCCCCTCGCCGCAGCCGTCGAGCGTCGTGCAGTCGCCTCCATCGAAGCCACGCTCGCCGCAGTTGAGCTCGCTGTCGCAGATGCCGTCGCCGACCCAGTTGGTGGCGACGCAGGTGGCGATCCCGATCGAGCCACAGCCGCGTAGCTCGCCGTCGCCGCAGCAGTCGCCCGCGTCACTGTCCAGGGCCGCGCAGTCGAGGCGCGCATCACACACGCCGTCGCCAAGGCGCGCCAACGCGAAACAGCCGTTGTCGCAGTCGGGCAGCTCGCCGCTCTCGCACGAGGCGCAGTCGCCGCCATCGTTGCCACCGAAGGTCGCGCACGTGAAGTCGGCCTCGCCGCCCGTGCCGTCGTGGCAGACGCCGTCGCCGATCAAAAGCGCCGACCTGCAGCGACCAGTGCAGTCCTGCAGCTCGCCCAAGGCGCACGCCACCGGGCAGTCGCCGCGGTCCCAGCCGGTTGCGGCGCAGGCCAGGGCCGGCTGACAACTGCCATCGCCGACCTTCGCGCGCGCGCTGCAGCCGCCGCCACAGTCGACCACCTCGTCGGCATCGCAGCACGTCGCGCAGTCGACCGCGCAGGTCGTGCACGACTCTTCCAGGCCACATCGACCATCGCCACACATATCGCCGACACAGCCCGCGACCGGCTCGCCGACGCAGCGGCCGTCGCTGCAGACCTCGTTGCTGGTGCACGGGTCGCCGTCGCTGCAGGGGCCGGTCAGCGCTGCGGTCACGCAGCCGCGCGCAGGGTCGCAGCTGTCTTGGGTGCAGGCGTTGTCGTCGTCGCAGTCGAGCGGCCGCCCGACACAGCGACGATTGTCGCACGTGTCGCCGGTCGTGCAGACCGAGCCGTCGTCGCAGCGCGCACTGTTGGCCTCGAACACGCAGCCGTCGCGCGGGTCACAGCGGTCGGTCGTACAGGGGTTGTCATCGGCGCAGGTGACCGCGTCCGAGGACTCGCACAGGCCCTTATTGCAGTGGTCGTTGTTGGTGCAGGCGTTGCGGTCGGTGCAGCTCTCGCCGTCGGCCCGCGCGAGCACGATGCACGCGCCGCTACTGCGATTGCACGCAGCACGCATGCACTGGTCGAGCGCCTGGAACGCGCCCGCGCAGTCCTCGTCGTCGGTGCAGGTCTTGCCGTCTGGAGCGACATCGACATCGAGCGCGACATCACTGTCGTCAGAGCTCGTGTCGGGCTTGCCGGTGTCGGCATCCACGCCAGATGTTGCGTCGTCGGGGCAGCCCGCGAAGCACACCAGACTCGCGACCAGAATCGCCGTCGCCACGCGCATCGAAGACCCCTTCAGATCCCCGATTTCCGTCGCGACTTCGAATCAGTTGCCGCAGTTGCGGGGACCGTCGAAAGCGTACCCGAAGTCGTAGTGGTCGACCAGCAGCGAGCGGACCTCGGCCTCGTCACCCCAATCGCGGCAGAACCAGCCGTCCATGAAGTCGCTGAGATCGACGCCCACAGCGCCGCGGTCGGCGTAGTTGGTCGACGGGAAGTAGGTGAACAGCACGTCGTAAATGCCATTGCGCATGCGGTCGACCTGGTCCCACTCCTCGTTGTTGGAGTCGGACAGATCCCACAGGTACGCGGACACGAGGTAGGGCGACAGCTTGGCGCCCTTGACGGCGATCGCGAACGGGCTCGGCATGCCCTCGAGGTCGTCGACCACATAGACGCCGTACGGGCGGCTGTTGACGAAGTAGCGCGACTGCAGCGTGTCGCTCGCGAAGTACTCGGCGACGCCCTCGGTCCACGCCTTGCGCGCGTCGTCGCGAAGGCCGTTGACGGTGCCGCCCGGGTGCGAGTCGCGCGACAGCTTGTTGAGCGCGAACTTGAAGAATTCCTTCAAGATCACCATGTCGTCGAACTCGTCGCGGTCGGACTCCTTGCCCTGGACCGACACCGACTGGAGCTCGGTGCACACGCCGTTGTCGTAGAGGAACGGGCTGCAATAGATCGTGTCGGTGGTGTCGGCACCGGTCTTCCAGAAGGCGCGCAGCTCGCCGAGCTCCTTGCCGTTGGAGAGGCGCACGAGGTCGTAGCCCTCGCGCAGCACGTCGAACACGTTGAAGGCGCCCGAGTTCTGGTCGATCGAGATGTCGATGTCCTGCACGATGACCTCGTCGACCGGCGTGAGGATGATCGGCGGCGATGTGACCTCGTACAGCTTCTTGAACTTCGGGTGATCGTAGACCTTGATGTCGCGCAGGCCCTCGGCCGGGTCACTCTGCGCGCGCACGGCGACGATGAAGCCGGGGATATTGGAGGGGAACGGGATATTGTAATAGCCGTTGCGGTCGGTCACGCCGGTGCCGACGACCTCGTTGGTCTGGAGGCGGCGCAGCTCGACGACGACACCTTCGAGCAAGTGCCACTGCAAGGCACCAAAGCCGGTGCGGTCGAAGGTGCGGTCCTGGTAGCGCACGCGGCCGGTCGCATTGCGCGAGCAGAGGCGGTTGTCGAAGCGCGCGATGAAGCGGCCCGACCCGTTGCCACCTTGGTCGGCCTGCGAGGCGGTGAAGAAGTCCTCGTAGACCTCGGTCTTGCCGCAGTAGTTGATCGTCACGGCGAAGTTGGTGGTGCCTGATGCGTTCCACCCCAGCGTCCCATTGTTGGTCGGGCAGTTGCTCCAATAGTCGACCTTGACGCTGTAGACGCCCTCGGGGGCGGCGCCGGGCGGCCAAAAGACGTTCTCATTGCGGATGCCGCCGACCTCCGAGTAGCCCGAGTCGATGCCACAGCCCGCGTTCGAGTCGAGGTCCAGCTCGCCACCGGCACCGCGGCACTCGTCCGAGAAGCCAAAGCCGATGTCGGTCTCATTGCCGTAGTACAGCTCGCAGCCGAACGGGTCGATGACGTGCAGGTCGACGTCGGTCGGGGTGTCCCACGACAGTGACACCTGGATGTCGCCGCCGCCGACCTTGGTCACGTTGAGGAGGTGGGCCGAGTAGGCGGTGACGTTGCCGCGCACATCGCGTAGCCCGATGCGCAGCGCGAGGCTGTTGGGCGGGGTCTCGTACTCGGCGAACGAGCGCAGGCGGATCGGCACTTCGATGGCGCCCGAGCCGCCGGTCGTCGCGTTGACGGGGACCTGATAGTGGCCGACCGAACCCTCGAGGCCGATGATGATACCGACGATGTCATTGCGGTCGGGCTGGTTCGAGAAGTCGACCGTCACGTTGGTCGAGCCACCGGTCAGGATGATCGTGTTGGAGATCCCTATGTCGGGCTTGGGAGCCGCGTTGCCGACGGTCGGCACGGGGATCGCCTGGTCGACGTAGATGCCGCCGGGCACGAAGATCGGCGCCGTGCTGCCGTTGCGCAGGGTCACCTGGAGCTGGGTGTAGCTGACCTCCCAACCAGCGATCTCGGCCTTGATCGGGACCGTATAGGTGCCGTCGCGCCGGTTGTTGGTGCCCGACATGATGTAGGTTATCGCGAACGCGTTGGCCCCCAGCGGATAGGCGGTCTCGAGCCCCTCTTCCCAGGCCGAATCGATCGCCGACAGGTCGGCTGTGAGCTTCACTTCCGATGGGCCGTCGATGTGCACTTCGATGCTCAGCACCTCGCCGTTCTTGATGAACGGCTCGCGCGGCGTGACCTCGGAGAAGCCGATCGGCGGGTTGTCGGGCTGCACGCGGATAGCGTGGCTACCGCTCTCGAAGCCGTCCTTCGCGACCGCCTCGATGAGCAAGGGGCCGGTGCCATGAAGGCGCGTATCGAGCACGATCTCGCTCGGCAGCTTCACATCGGTGTAGACGAAGGCGCCATTCACCTTGAGGTTGACGTAGTCGACCTCGCGCTCGTCGATGCCGACCGGCACCAGCTTCACGACGATCGGTCCGCGCACGGTAGCGCCGTTGACGGGCGACACGATCTCGACCAGGACCGGATCGGTCGGGCCCGTGGTCTCGGGAACGGTGTCGAGGTCGGCGAAGCTGTCGCCTACCTCCGAGACATCGAGGCCGCTGTCGGTCTCTTCGGCGGTGCCGTCCACGTCACCATGAGCGTCGCTTGGATGGGTCGAGCCTTCGACACCCGAACCGCCACACGCGACGAGCGATGCGGTCAGAGTGAACAGGGCGGACAGATGAAGTCGGGGCTGGGCGCGCATCGGCGGGACCTTATCCGCGCGGAACGTCGCAAGGGAAGTAGGAAACGTCGCGCGGGTGGAAGTCGCCTAAACAGAACCTTAATGTTTCGCCGCAGCACGGCCTTTCGGGCTCCCTGGCGGTGCTTTCAGGTCCCCTGCCGGAGCACGCCGAGCAGCAGCTTCTCCGCCATCTGGCCCAGGGGATCGCGCGCCTCGCCACGCAGCCGCCGCCGCGCGTCGACATAGGCCGGGAGCCAGCGCAGCCGCGCGGGCAAGCGGCGCCAGGCGAGCTTCAGGGCGGCCATCGATGCTTGGTGTACCAAGCGATCGGTGCGCCCCCAGGCGAAGCCGAGCGGGGCACGCAGGCGATCGGGCAAGAGCCCCGCGGTGATCGCCGAGTACCACTTCCAGAGCGGCACCACCGCGCGGTTGGGCGGCGTCAACAGGAAGTGCGCCATGCGGCGCGAGGCGTCCCCGACCGTGAGCATGTCGGAGGCGACCATACGATCGAAGTAGGCGCGAAACCCGCTCCAGTCCGCTGGCCACACCCGGTCCGGGATCCCGAAGAGGCGCGCGAACTTGCGCGAGTCCTGCCAGAGCTGGTCTTTCTCGGCGGCACTCAGCGGAGCGACGAACGTCTCGTACATCAGCACCGAGGTATCGAGCAGCGTCGCGTGCACCCAGAGCAGGGCATCCTCGTCGTTCGCCTGGTATTCGTGGCCCGCTGGCCAAGGACCGAGCGGTTCTTCGAGCGGACCCTCGATGGTACCGTGCAGCGAATGCACGCGCCGAGCAGCCCCGAGCGCCTGGTCGAGGTCGCCGAAGACCATCGCGAAGACGCTGTCGAAGGTGCGCTTGAAGCGACCCGCGAGGTCCTTCTCAGAGGTCGAGTGATGCTTCACCGCGGTCGCGACCCACGGATGCGCGAGCTGCAAGAGCGCCGCGCGCCCACCCCCGAGGAAGGCTATCGACTCGCGCGACACCTTCCACATCACCGAGTCGGGTCCGTAGATCCCGTGCCTTGGATCGACGACCTGCCCCACGAGGAGCGCCAGGTGCTGTTCGAGCGCTTCGCGGGAGACGGTCATGCGGGCATCATCGCTCTTCGAGGCGGATGCGAGCAAGCCGAGCGAGGATCGCGCGTGTTGATCGACGTTGATCGACGCAGAGATCTATGGCGAGTAAAGCCCGTGACGTTCGGCAGGTGGCGGCGGCGAGATTAGAAGCCCGTGACGCGGAAGATGAGCCCCTCGCCGACCTTCACACCCGTGCGTGACTGGCCCGCCGGGATGAAGACCGAGCCGTCCTTCGCGGTGCTGATGTCGTTGGTCCAGACGACGTCGCCGGCGAGGCCGAAGAGGGACGTGAACTTCGCGAAGCCGAGGTACTTGCCGTCGCGCGTCCACAAGGTGATGCGGCGATAGTTGCTGTCGACGACGCACACGTTGTCGCCGCAGGCGCTGATGCCGTTGACCCAGCCGAAGCGGTCCTCGGAGTTGCCGGGGGCAGTATTGCCGAAGCGGACCGACTCCTTGCCGGCCTTGTCGCTGATGGCGATAGGAACTTGCACTGGGTCGCCGTCAACGTCTTGTCGCCGACCTTCTGCGGCGCGGGCGTCGCGGTCAAGGGCTGGCCGACCTCGTCCTTCGGCGCGCCACCCATCGCATCGCCATCGGGCGTGACCGCAGGCTTGGCCTCGGGCTTCGCTTCCGGCTTGGCCTCTGCGGGCTTGGCCTCCGGCGTCTCGCTCGCGCTGACCGGGGCGGGTGTAGCCGGGCCGGCCTCCTTCTTGGAGCAGCCCGAGACCATGAGGACCAACAGACCGAGAGGGGTCGCAAGGCGCTGCATCAAACGGATAGCCATCGTCTTTCTCCTGCTCAGAATTCAAGTTCGAGTCAGGTGACTACCAGCCCGATACGAAGTGTCAAGGCGAGGTCGGACCCCTCGCGCGCGCGACGCCTGCGAGATCGATCACGAGACGCGCCAGTTCCGCCCGTCCGGCGAGCGTCGGTGGCAGCGCGCTGACTGCCTTCGTGGCGTCGTCATAGCGGCGCTGGACGAGCAGCTCGAAAACCGCGCGGACCTCGGGAGTCGCGTCGTCGAAGCGTCGCTCGCGCAGCCGTCGTGCGGCCTCGAGCACGAACAGAGGATACGGATCGGTCAGGCCGGCGGCGCTCGCGAGGACCTGCTCGGCCTCTTCGAAGGCTGCTACCTCGCCCTCGAGACCACGCACGACCAGCGCGTAGCCGAGCTCGAGCCGACCCTTGCGGTGCTCTTCCGAGAGTTCACAGCGCAGCACCACCAGGCCCACGACCAGCAACAACAAGAGCGCGCCGATCCAACGATGACGGCGCGCGACCTGCGCACGCTGGGACGCAGGCAGCGCGTCTCTCGGAAGGGTCGAGCGGCTCGGCAGACCCGCGTGGGATGCGGTCGACCCCGGCGCGTCCGCACGGTCGGGGTCAGGGCCCGTCAGATCGCGTCCGACCCGGTCTCGCCGGTGCGGATGCGCACCGCGTGGTCGACCGAGATCACGAAGATCTTGCCGTCGCCGATCTTGCCGGTCTTGGCGGCACGCTCGATGGTCTCGACCACGAGCTTCACCTGCTCGTCGCGCACGACGATCTCGAGCTTCGTCTTGGGCACGAAGTCGACGATGTACTCGGCGCCGCGATACACCTCGCGCTTGCCACCGGTGCGCCCAAAGCCCTTCACGTCGCTGACGGTCATGCCCTCGATGCCGATCTCGGCCAGGGCTTCCTTCACCTCGTCGAGCTTGAAGGGCTTGATGATGGCCTCGATCTTTTTCATCGCGCGTGTCCGGTTCTGAGGGCCTTTCCAAATCGCAGCGGCCACTGTGCCGCCCGCTCGGGCGAACGTCAATCAACCACCGACGTCGCCCGCGACCGCGAAATGTCCACGAAACACGGCCCGACTCGCCGTGCCTCAGTCGGGGCGACGGCCGTCACGGCGGTCCTCGCGCTTCTCGCGGCCATCCTCGCGCTGTTCGTGCACGTCGCCGCGGACCTCCTTCTTGGCGAGGCCGACCGCCTCTTCGATGAGACCCAGCTTGCTCGCCGTGGCACTGCTCTCGAACCGTCCCATCAACGTCACATAGCGGTCGCGGATCGTGCGCTTGGCGGCGAGCGAGGCGACCTCGACGTTGCGGTCGCGCTTGTCGTCGTTGCGGTCGCGCTTGTCGTCGGCAAGGTCCTTCGCGTCGCGCACGGTCTTGACCGGCTTGCCATCGACGACGTCCTTGCGCACCTCGCGTCGCTCCTCGCGCACCTCGCCGCGTGAGTCGCGCACCTCTTGTCCCTTCTCGCCGACCTCGATGCGAGACTCGTGCAGCTCGATCGCGAGCTCGGCCATGAAGCGCCGATCGAGGTCGCCGAGCTGGGCCGCATTGCCGTTCGCGCGAGCCGCGCGATAGGCCGCAAGCACGCTCTCGAGGCGGGCCGTGTCCCAACGATCGGCCGCCGTCTCGCGCCGGTCTTCACGCAGCGCCTGGCGGTCGCCGGCCTTCTCACGCGGGGTGGGCGGCGCGGCGAGCGCGCTGCTGGTCATGCCGAAACAGAAGATGCCGGTGAGGACGAAACGCTTCATGATGGATCTCCTTGTGGTCATCGCGATGCGGGCTGCGTGCCCGCTTCGAAAGTGCTGCCTGCGGACGCGAACCGCCCCCCGAGATTCACCCACAAACGCCTGGAACTCCATGAATCGCAACGTCAATTCCAGGAAACAACTGCCGCCGAAGAAGGTGTATCTCGAAGGAGACGCGCCCGCGGCGTGGAAGAACTACCTCACCCCGCGCGGCTATAAGCGCCTCAAGGACGAGTACACCTACCTGCGCATCGTCGATCGACCGCACCTCGTCGAGGAGGTCGCGCACGCGGCGTCGCTCGGCGACCGCTCGGAGAACGCCGAGTACATCTATGGCAAGAAGCGCCTGCGCGAGATCGATCGACGCATGCGATGGCTGCACAAGCGCCTCGCCGCGGCCGAGGTGGTAGAGCCATCGCAGGACCGCGGCACCGCCATCTACTTCGGTGCGACCGTGACGATCGGCTGGCCCGACGGCAACGAGAAGGTGTTCGATCTGGTCGGCGAGGACGAGATCGAAGCCGACCTCGGGCGCATCTCGTGGCGCTCGCCGATCGGCCAGGCGCTGATGCGCAAGAAGGAGGGCGACACAGTGCGGTTCCAGCACCTCGCGGAGAAGACGAACCTGGACGTCATCGAGGTCGTCTATCAGGCGCAGGTCACCGACCCGCCGAGCCGCTGGGACCTGCACAAGGCGTCCTTCCGCGACGCGGGCAAGGTGGTGCTCGAGACGCTCGAGCTGCCCGTCGACCTCGAGCCCGGGCCGGACGACGGCGACGACGAGAGCTAGCATTCAGGGCCCACCTGGGGTCGCCTTGCACAGCCTCCTGCAAGCATATTAAGTCGTCTACTGTTCACTGGGTACATGGAGATCACGAGATGCAGAAATTGGCATTGACGGCCGCGGCGGGCTTCGTCGCGATGGGTATGGGGTGTGGCGGTCTCGAGCGCATGATCGGCGGTGCCGTCACGCCAGAGAAGAAGGAACCGACGCAGGAAGACTACCAATGGAAGTCAGTCGTGGAAGACAAGGCCGCGTCGGCCAAGGCGCCCGCGGTGACTGACTGACAAGGCCTCTTGGGAAGAAGCCCACAAGGCCTGGCTCAACTACGTGGCACAGCTCGACATCTACATCGATCAGAACTGCGACAAAGGCACGCCGGCCAAGCGCTGCGGCGAGGCCAACAGCGAGATGCAACGCGCCTCGACGGCCTATCTCGACGTGCTCGGCCAGGGGATGAAGGTCTCCGGCCTGGCGTTCGACGATCTCCAGGACCGGGTCCTCGACGCCGAGCGCCAGGAGTTCCAGGGCAACTACTCGATCGACGCCTGGATGCGCGACATCGGCGCGCGCAAGGTCAGCTATTGGGGCGGCGAGCTCGGCACCAAAGGCGGCCTCGCCAAGTATGTCGAGCGCAAGAACGAGGCGACCTGCGGCGCCTACAGCGCCAAGCCTGGCAAGAACGACAGCAAGGGTCTCGACTTCGTGTTCGATGGCACAGAGAGCGCGTTCGTGAAGTGCCAGTTCCTGAAGCCGCCCGCCAACTTCCAGCGTGATAGCGGCGACTACTGGCTCATCCGCATCATGTGGTCGGGCAGCTGGGAGTTACATCAACCTGTCGTACGATGTGGCCAAGCCGTCCACCACGCAGAGCGCCGACTTCAGCTTCCCGGTCGACATCATCAAGGACCGCATCGAGGCGAAGGCGGCCGAGATGAACTTCCTCTATCCGGGCACCTGGCTGCGCGTTCAAGCCGCGTACATGACCCGCTACCGGCCGCGCGTGGGTCAACGAGAAGTGGACCGACACCTGGCAGCACGACGAGATGGGCGCCACGACCTTCTATGTGAAGTGGAAGTAGCCTGAGCTTCTGCCATTGCCGTGGCAATCACCTCCCTCGGATGTGGTTGCCTCGGCGGCACATTGGGGCATGACCGACTACTCGGCCTGATTGCGCATGTGCATGCCGATCTGGCCAAAGGTCGATTCCATGATCGCCCGCAGGTGCGGCTCGGCGATCACCTCGGCAAGGGCAAGCCGCATGCAGTGCATCCATTGCACGACCTCGTCATCGCCGATCGCGAACGGCATGTGGCGCGCGCGCAGCCGCGGATGACCGAAGCGCTCGACGAAGAGCTGGGGCCCGCCCGACCACCCGACCAGGAACCAGAAGAGCTTGTCGCGCGAGCTGGCGAGGTCCGCGGGGTGAATTGCGCGCACACCGGCCGCCTCGGGGGCGCTGTCCATGTGGTCGTAGAAGCGGTCGACCAGGGCCCGGATGCGATCCTCGCCGAGGACCTCGTAGAGTGTCTTTTCCACCGGCGGACTATGGCGCGAACCTGCAGCAAGCGGAACACATCCGTTGCGCGAGGTGGAAAGACCCAACCGACGGCCCATCCGCACAAGCGATTGACACGCTTCGGGGCGCGCCCGATGGTCAGGCGCAGCGAAGCCAGGCGGTCGCGAACGCATGCCCAATATCGACTTCCAGGCGCTCTTCGAACGATCGCCCAATCCCTACATGGTCCTCGATCGCCAGCTTCGCTACGTCGCCGCGAATCGCGCGTACCTCGCCATGGTCGGTCGCCGGCTCGAGGACATCCTCGGCACCTACGGCTTCGATGCGTTCGCGCATGACCCCAACCCGACCAACGCCAACGCGAAGCTCTTGCGCGAGAGCTTCGAACGGGTCTTGGCGACCAGCGAGGTCGATACGATAGCGCCGCTCGCCTCTCGCGTGCCGACCGAGACGCCGACCGGCATCGAGCTGCGCGAGCGGTACTGGAGCGCGACGCACACCCCGCTCGTCGGAGCCGACGGCCGCGTCACCCACATCCTCCAGCACACGGTCGATGTGACCGGGTTGTATGCGCTCACGCAGCAGAGGCTCGCCGAGGCGACGTCACCGCCTGGGCTCACCGCGCCGGTCTTCGAGACGAAGGTCGCGAGCGGCGACACGCAGACGCAGGCCGGGCTCGTGCGCGCGGAAGATGTGCAGGCCGCCCACCTGACGCTCGACCCCGAGCAGCGTCACCTGCGCAACTTGTTCGACCAGTCGCCGGGCTTCGTCGCGTTCCTGCGCGGCAAGGACCACCTCTTCGAGCTCGCCAATCCGGCCTACTACCAGCTCGTCGGGCATCGCGACCTGATCGGTCGTTCGGTGCGCGAGGCGCTGCCGGAGATCGTCGCGCAGGGCTACATCGAGCACCTCGATGACGTCCTGAAGACCGGCGAGCCGTTCGTCGGCCGTGGCATGCGTGCCCAGATTCAACGCGTACCAGGGGGGCCGCTCATCGACGTGCTGCTTGATCTCGTCTACCAGCCGATCGTCGGACCCGATGGCTCGGTCAGCGGGATCTTCGTGCAGGGCCACGACATCACCAGCCAGCGCATCGCGGAGCGCGAGCGCGAGCGGCTCGCGACGATCGTGGAGCAATCGAGCGACTGCGTCAGCGTCACGAGCCCGACCGGCGAGCTGCTCTACCTGAACGAATGCGGCCTCCGCCTCCTCGGGCTGCCGGCCGAGCTTGTCGCGGGTACCACGAGCGCGGCGTTCTTCATGCCTGAAGACCTGGCCTTCGTGAACGAGACGATCTACCCAACGCTGCTCGCATCGGGCCGCTGGGAGGGCCTCTTCCGCTATCGCCACTTCGTGACCGGCGAGCCGATCGCCATCCACCACAACGTCTTCAGCATCGCCGACGCCAAGACCGGCACCATCGACGCGTTCGCCAGCGTGAGCCGCGACATCCGCCAGAAGCAGGCGCAGGACCAGGCGCTCGCGGTGCTGCACGCGGCCGAGCAGGCGGCGCGCGCGGTCGCGCTCGCGATCCAGGTCGAGCATGGCTTCCTCGCCGATGCGATCCCCGACCAGGTTTGGACGGCCTCGCCCACCGGCGAGCTGACCCACGTCAATCGTCGCATAACGACCTACTTCGGGCGGCCCGCGGAGCAGGTCATCGGCGAAGGCTGGCAGGCGGTCGTACATCGCGACGACCTCGCCGGGTGGGTCTCGCTGTGGACGGCGGCGTTGCGGTCGGGTCAGCCCTACGAGTGCGAGTTCCGGCTGCTGCGCGGTAGCGACCAAAGCTATCGCTGGCACATCGCGCGCGCCTTGTCGTTGCGCGACGTCAGCGGCGCCATCCTCAAGTGGTACGGCAGCAACACCGACATCGAAGACTTGAAGCGCACCGAGCGCGAGCGCGACGAGCTGATAGAGGCGTTGTCCGCGAGCAACCTCGAGCTCGACCAGTTCGCGTACGTCGCATCGCACGACCTCAAGGCGCCGCTGCGTGGCATCGCCAACCTGGCGCAGTGGATCGAGGACGATGTCGGCGACAGCGTCAGCATCCAGACGCGTGAGCACCTCGCGATGATGCGGCGGCGCGTACTGCGCATGGACGCGCTGATCGACGGTGTCCTGAATTACGCGCGCGCGGGCCGCAGCCAGGGCGGCGTGCAAGAGGTCGATGTCGCGGCGATGCTGGCCGAGGTGTTCGAGCTCGTCGGCACGAAACCCGCGGGATCGCCTGCGGCCGCAACCGGTACGACGCCGACCGGCGACACGAACGTGCGCTTCGAGATAGGCCCCGGCATGCCCCACCTGAACACGGTCGCGGTCGCCTTGCAGCAGGTCTTCATGAACTTGATCGGCAACGCGATCAAGCACTCGCGCCGCTCCGATCCGGTCGTGAAGATCAGCGTCAGCGATCGGCGGGCGGCCGGTCCAGCGGGTCGCATGATGTATCGCTTCAGCGTGTGCGACAATGGGCCCGGCATCGAGCCGCGCTTTCACGACCGCATCTGGGGCTTGTTCCAGGTGCTCCAGCCGCGCGACGAGATCGAAGGCTCGGGCATCGGCTTGTCGGTCGCGAAGAAGCTCGTCGAAGCGCGCGGCGGACAGGTCGGCGTCGAGTCTGAACTCGGCCACGGTGCGACGTTCTGGTTCACCTGGCCTGAATCGTCGAGCTGAGCGGAGTCGCGCGAGCGCGACCTTACGCCTGCGCGCGGCCACCCTACGCTGCTGGCGCGACGATGTACGAGACGCGACGGAGGCAGGACATGCTCGACAAGACGCTGGCTTTGTGCAGGTGCACCCCAACAGCCGCAACGTGATCCCGGGTCGCGTCAAGTTCTCTTTTGATCTCCGCAACCTCAACAACGAATTGCTCGACACGATGGACCGCGAGCTCCGCGCCTTCATGCGCAACGCGACCGAGCGGCTGGGCTACTCGCACATGGAGACGGTCTCGGGCGCGGGACACGACGCGGTCTACGTCGCCAGGTTGTCGCCCGCCGGCATGATCTTCGTGCCGTGCAAGGACGGCATCAGCCACAACGAGATCGAGGACGCCAAGCCCGAGCACCTCACCGCGGGCTGCAACATCCTGCTGCACGCGATGCTCGAGCGCGCTGGGGTGATCTGAGCGGCAATGGCTGGCAATCTCGCTAGCGTCAGTTAGTATTTTGGAATTGCTTGTAGACGTTCTCGATGGCTAGACTCTCGCCATGAGACACATCGATAGCCGCCACGTCTCGCTCACGCTTATGGTCGCCGCCGCGACCGGGTGCCTCTCCGACGCGGCGACTCTAGTGCGATCGACGCGAGCATCGAGAGCGACGCTGCTGGCACCATCGACGTCGCGCCGGCGGTCATGGCCTGCCTCCTCGCGAACGAGACGTGTTTGGACGACAGCGACTGCTGCGCTGCGCTCGAGTGCCTGACGCGCACCACCGACCTGGGTGCCAGCCGCGCTCGCTGCGTTCCGCTGACGGCGAGGGACACCGTCGGTACGGAAGATGGACCGTGCTACCCAAATGGGATCTGCAGCGGGGGGCTCGTCTGCGACCTCGGGGCCTGCATCGAGGGCGGTCATACCTTGCCAGGGGTTCCGGGCGTCGAAGGCGGTCTCTGCTACGCCGACGGCACCTGCAACCCCTTCTACTTCTGCAACGAATTCGGGAAGTGCGAGCCCACGATGTGCATCGAGCTGCAAGCGGCCTGCGATAGCGCACCGTGTTGCTCTGCCGTGAGCTGCACCAAGGGCGACAGCGATGAAGCACGTTGCTGCGACCGAGGCAACGACCCCTGCGAATCGAGCGACGAGTGCTGCGCCGGGCTCGAGTGCACCACCTGGGAAGGTCGCAACATCTCGCGCTGCGAGGCGATCGAGTAGCCGCGAAAAGAGATCGCGACCCGAGCCAACGACCGAGCGCGAGCGGCAACCAACACACTACCGCGGCCAGACAGAGCCAGCGCGCTGACCGTTACTTCTGGCAGAGCGCGCGCATCACCACGCCTCCATCGGCCCAACGTCGATCACCTGCCGGCCCTGCTCGCGCAACAGCGTCGCGGCGGCCGCGCTGCGCCGACCGGAGCGGCAATACACCACGACCTCACGGTCCGCCGCGAGCTCACCGCTGCGCGCGCCCAAGGCGTCGACGGGGATGTTGATAGCGCCCGTGAGGTGACCCCCCGAGAACTCGCCGGGGCTGCGCACGTCGAGCAAGATCGCCCCGCGCTCGACCGCGGCGCGCGCCTCGGACGGTGCCACGCCCTCCGCCTTCGAAGGGCTGCACGCTGCCATGCCCAGCGCCAACCCCACGTACGCACCCTGCCACCACTGTCGTTTTGTTCGTTCCATGTCGTGTCTCCTTGGAAGCGGGTAGAGCAACGGTCATGCCAGCGGCCACTCGCCGCCAAGACACGCGCCAGCGCTCGGGGCGGGCGCGGGAGCCCGCGAGGTCGTTGCATCCTTTGTGTTTCAAGCTGAAACATCGACGCACTGACGTTTCAAGCTTGAAACACGGGTGTCAGCCGTGCGCGCGTAGGCCCCGTAGCGATTGGATGGCGGTCCCGTAAAGGGTGCCGAAGCGGGCGCAGTTGTCGCAGCCCGCGAGGTGCGCCGCGACCTGCACCAGGCGGGTGTCGTCGAGCTCGCCCGCGATGACCTCGGGCAGCAGCTCCAGCACGTCGCTGCAGCGCAGGCCGCCGACCTCGCGGCTCAGCGCGCGTTCTTGTTCAGGACTCATGGCAGTCCTCCCGGGTGAGCGCCGCGATGAGCTCGAGGCGCGCGCGATGCAACCGACTCTTCAGCGCGGCCAGCGTCACGCCGACCGCGGCCGCGCTTTCGGCCAGCGGCACCTCCTCGATGTCGACCAGCACCAGCACCTCGCGCGCCTCGGGTGACAAGCGCGCGAAGCCGCGTTCGAGGCACTGGCGGCTGGCCAACGCCGACTCCACGCGCGCCCCGAGCGCGGGGTCGCCCCAGCCGGCGGCGATCCCCAACACCTCGACCGACGCGGACGGCCGCGCGTCGTGGTGCCAGCGCCGCGTCAACGCGTGCCGCGCCGCGACCGTGAGCCACGCCCGCAGCGAGCCACTCGGCCGGTCCTCGGGAGGGTGCGTCCACAACGCGACGAGCGCCTCTTGCACCGCGTCTTCGGCCAACGCCGCGTCGCCGCCAAGCCGCCGCATCGCCGCGAGCAAGCCCGCGCGATGGCGCCGATCGACCTCGCCCAACGCCGCGCGATCCCCTGACCGCAGGCGCCCCAGCAGCGTCAGCTCGGCGAGCCGTTCCCCTTCATCTTGCACGTGGACACCCCGAGGAGCGTGTAGAGCGGACAGCTACCCACTAGCCCCGTCACGAGCGGCACGATACCGATTAAGCCCCACATCGTCTTGGGACCGACGAACACGAGCGAGATGAGGGCAAGGCCGATCACCACGCGCACGATGCGCTCAACCTTGTGTTCGTTCTTGGGCAGGATCTTGTCGAGCATGGCGAATCTCCAGCGTAATGTGACGCGGTCGAACGCGAGAGGCGTAGCCAGACATCGTCCAGCCTCCCCGCCGGTCACACGCCAAGGAGGCACGGCCCGACCAGGAGGATTCATTTCTTAGTGTAAATCTCGCGAAGCGATCGTCGGTCATGTCAGCGCGCGCGGAGCGCGTAGTCGCGAGCGAGGTGCGGGTGCACGGAGCCGGTAGCGGGGTCGCGCAGCCAGCGCATCGCGAGCTTGGCCGGGACCTCGATCCGGCCCGCGCGCCGCCTGGTGCCGAAGACGATGTCCCAGAGCGGGCTCGTAACGCCGTGATTGCTGCGCGGGTCGTGGAAGTGATGATGAAAGTGATGGCGGCGCGCCCAGCGCGCGTACGGTCCGACGCCCTGCCAGACGTGGAGCAGCCGGTGCAGCAGCTCGTAGCCAGCGTAGAACCCGACGAGCCCGACGGTGTAGGCGGCGCCGAGCGCCCCGCCAAGACCGAGGGTCGCGAGCGGCAGGACCAACGCCACGAACAGCAGCAGCACGATGAGCTTCTTCCACCACGGCGCGAAGTAGTCGCCGCGGCTATGGTGCGCGGTGTGCTCGATGCCGAATGGGGTACGGCGCACGAGTCGGCGATCGTGACCCGCGAATCGATGGATGAGGTATTCGAGCAGGCTCCAGGTGAGCGCTCCAGAGAGAGCGGCGATGAGCATAGACTACTCCGGGTCGAGGCGGCCCCGTTCAATAGTCGGTCGCCGTCCCCCTCGCAAGGACCGGGCCTTTGAAGGCCATGAGTGATACACACGACGCATGCGGATCCTGGTGGTCGAAGACGAACCCAAGATCGCCGGATT
>Ga0105048_10000483_pt1 | contig 61515 bp, 64 predicted proteins | sample MAT05_FD_78382 | JGI IMG/M metagenome (GOLD analysis project Ga0105048, IMG submission 78382) | Freshwater microbial communities from Lake Fryxell liftoff mats and glacier meltwater in Antarctica - MAT-05 | ecosystem: Environmental > Aquatic > Freshwater > Ice > Liftoff microbial mat | place... | reverse complement strand
GATTTTTTATAATAATTAATTGACTTACAATATCTTACCTACCCATAAAGATCATCAATATCTGTACATCACTTGGATTTACACCAGATATCCTGGACGCCTGCCCCAGCGTACGGGGCCTTATTTTAGTAAATTTTTGCCTGGCTTCATTACTCAATGATACCAATTTGTCATAACTAAAATTATCCGGAATCATCAAATCTTCCAACTGCCCCATTTTAGCAACTAACTCTCTTTCCTTTTCTATATAGGTTTCATACTTTGTCTGTATCTCTAACTGCTCCAGGGTTTCTTTATCCATACCTTTCAATGCATCTTTTACATTAGGCACGTAGTTCACTATATCCGTCAAACCGATATTTGGGCGTAATAATATAGAAAGCACCTTCTGGCGGTTTATAAGCGGAGCGGATTGGAGGCTTTCCAACATGGGATTTATTTCCCCCGGCTCAACTGACACAGAAGACAAAATTTCTTTTGCCTTTTCTACCGAGCCAATTTTTGATTTTACCCTTTCCATCCTTTCCTGCGAAGCCAATCCAAGCCGGTAACTTTTTTCAGTTAACCTTATATCAGCATTATCCTGCCGCAATAGTGTCCTAAATTCTGCCCTGCTGGTAAACATCCGGTAGGGTTCGTCGGTTCCTTTATTGATCAGGTCATCAATCAGTACGCCAATATATGCTTCACTGCGTTTTAAAACTACCGCCTCTAATTCCCTTACTTTTTGATGAGCATTGATTCCTGCCATTAACCCCTGGCAGGCAGCTTCCTCGTAACCTGTGGTTCCGTTAATCTGCCCTGCGAAGAAGAGATTGTCAATCAGTTTAGTTTCTAAGCTAAATTTTAACTGTGTAGGGGGAAAATAATCATATTCAATGGCATATCCAGGCCTGAACATTTTGCAATTTTCAAAACCAGGAACAAGCCTAAGTGCTTTAAACTGAACATCTTCGGGTAAAGAGGACGAAAATCCATTCACATAAATTTCGATCGTACTAAATCCTTCCGGTTCTACAAATAACTGGTGCCGGTCTCTTTCGGCAAAACGGTTTATTTTATCCTCTATACTGGGACAGTACCGTGGTCCTGTACCTTGTATCCGTCCCTGGAACATGGGGCTTTTTTCAAAACCTGTTTTAAGTATTTCGTGTACTTCGGTACTTGTATAGGTAATCCAGCAACTTTTTTGCTGCTGTTGAGTGATCTTTTTTACTTTTTGATAGCTGAACCCGGTTATTTCATCATCCCCTTTTTGTTCTTCCATTTTAGAATAGTCGAGGCTTCTGCCGTCTATTCTTGGGGGAGTTCCTGTTTTTAAGCGGTTGCTTTCAAAGCCAAGGTTAACCAGTTGCTCTGTAATACCGGTAGCAGCTTTTTCTGCCATTCTTCCCCCTCCCATCTTCTTCTCCCCAATATGAATAATGCCGTTTAAGAAAGTTCCATTGGTTAAAACCACCGACCTGGATCTTATTTCATGTCCTAACCCGGTATGTACACCACCAACCTTGCCATCCTTAACTATCAAACCAACTACAGTATCCTGGTAAAAATCTACATTGGATGTGTTTTCCAGCATTTCCCGCCATTTGGAAGCAAAAAGCATACGGTCGCTTTGAACCCGCGGGCTCCACATGGCCGGTCCCTTACTCTTATTCAGCATTCTAAACTGGATCATACTTTCATCCGACACTATTCCGCTATAGCCACCCATGGCATCTATTTCTCTCACAATTTGCCCTTTAGCAATGCCTCCCATTGCCGGGTTGCAACTCATTTGGGCAATTGTTTGCATGTTCATTGTAATCAATAACACCCTGCTTCCCAAATTGGCTGCAGCCGCTGCTGCTTCACAACCGGCATGACCCGCTCCCACTACTATTACATCATATTCGTTGAACATATTGCAAAGGTACTTTAGTTATAATAAATTCATTACCCACCGTATTTTTTGAGTATTTCCCGCTCAAGAATTATATTTTTCAACGGTACGCCTGTATTAAGCCTGGTAAATTCTTCTTCGTTTAAAGACGACAACAAATCAATCTGCTCTATATTATTTACAATGAAACGCTCTATTTCCGGAGTACTCAAAATGCCGGATACTTCAATCTCCTTGATCTTTGTCAACATTTTTAAGCACAGACCGTAGCCTGTTCTTTCGTAGAGTTGTTGAAAATAGGGCTTAACAGCTAAAACATCAACCCGGTTAGCCAGGTTCTTATTGTGTTCTAATTTCTCAACCCTGATATTAATGAAGTTCCAGCATAGGTAAACGTCTTCCTTTTTTGAATAATCAAAATAATTGACTGGCACAATATGATCAAATTGCCAGGCTGTTGCAAAATTATCCCAACCGACACCTGTTGTAAATTGAATTTCAATCCACTGGCGAAACCTTTCTATATCCAGGCCAAAGTAACGAGCGTAAGTAGAAGAAGCTTTTTTCTCTAATACATACCTCCTAAGTGCTAATTGCCACTTCCGCTTCTCCCGGAACTTTAACAGCTCTTCAGTTACCTCTGTATTAGCTGTCCATTTTTTTCTTTGCATATCCAAATTTACATGTTTCAGCAGGAAACTGGGATTCGTGGAACTATTATAAAAGATACACAGCGATAATCATTGATGCTGCTGTTTAATTTATTTATCGTGTTCCAGCGGGAAACTGTGTTATGTGGAACTTTAAATAAGATACCGCCTTAAGTAGGTTTCTTCTGCTTTTCGCATTTGCACTATTTCATTTTTCTGTTTGTCTTTATAACCACAAAGATGAAGGGCACCATGAAAAATCACCCGATGAAGTTCCTGGGTAAGCTTTTGATTCAAAAGCCTGGCATTCTCCCTAACCCGATCAATACTAATATAAACTTCCCCTTCTATCGGCGCTTTTGAAGCAGAAAGATTGAAAGTGACGATATCAGTATAGTAATCATGCTGTAAAAACTGGCGGTTGATATTGAGCAGGTAGTCATCTGAGCAAAAGATGTAATTAATAGAGCTAAGTTTTTTACCCTCATTAATAAATATGGTAGAAATGAAAAATTTAAGCCGCTTTCTCTCCCTGAGGGTAATGCCAGCGTCAGCAAAAAAGAATTGTATCTCCATATTAATATTTCTTTAAATCGAAATTATTGAACAAAAATGAATGAATACTTTTGCAGTTGAAATAATAAATATGGATGTGAAGCTTTCAGAAATTTCGGCCGGAAAAACAGTCGTTATAAAGTCATTTGAAAAAGATGATATCTTTCTTAAACTAATGGAAATGGGGTGCGTGCCGGGCGAAAAAATAATAGTGGACCAAATTGCACCCTTGGGAGACCCAATTTCAATTTTAGTGGCGGGATACCACTTAAGCCTCAGAATAAATGAGGCGGAAAATATTTGGGTGGAAGAAATTGTAAATTATAAATAATAAATTGATTATCATTAGATTATGAAAATTGGTCTATACTTTGGATCTTTTAACCCGGTTCATATTGGGCATCTCATTATAGCCAGCCACGTGATCAACAGCACCAATCTTCTTCAGGTATGGCTGGTTGTTTCGCCACATAATCCTTTAAAAAAGTCAGGTTCCCTTTTAAATGAATATCACCGGTTACATTTAGTGCAATCTGCAATAGAAGGTGAAAATTTTTTAAGAGCTTCCAATGTAGAATTTCATTTACCCAAACCCTCTTATACAATTGATACGCTGACTTATTTACAGGAAAAATTTCCCGGGAAGGAGTTTGCTGTAATCATGGGGAGTGACAGTTTTTGCAATATTGATAAGTGGAAAAATTATGAAGTGTTGTTAAGAGAGTACGATCTGTATATTTATAAAAGGCCTGGCTTTGATGTACAAAAGCCGGAACACTCCAACATTACAATTCTGGATGCGCCTTTACTTGAAATTTCGAGTACACATATCCGTGAGTTAATAAAAAAAAATAAATCTATCCGCTACCTTGTACCAGATGTTGTAAAAGAAGAAATAGAAAAAAACAGGTATTATAAATAAGGAGCGTAAGAACAATTACAATATCAATCCTGTAACCAGGCAGGCAAGAACTATTACCGGTGGAGGCAATTTTGTAAACTGAAGCAAAAAAAAAGTAACCAGTATCACTGCAATGTTTACAAAACTTTGATACGTAAAGGAAGTGATGGAAATATCTTTAAGCAGGTACAAAGAAGCTGCCCACATTAAACCAACTACCACAGCATTTATTCCTTCCAATGCCCGGAATACCAGCACGTACTTTTTAAGGTATTGCCACACAGGAAAAAAAAACAGTACCAATAGTGCACTGGGTAAAAATATAGCAACCGTCCCGATAACACAACCCAATGCCTGGAAAAACTTTCCTTCATCTTTTAGTGCTATACCCCCTATATATGAAGCAATAGAAAAAACTGGTCCGGGTATAGCCCTTACGATTCCTGCCCCCGTCAATAATTCATCGCGGTTTATTCTGATAATATTCTGGGTGGAGTCTGCAAATTTCTTTGCCTTGGGGCGGGCAACATACTGATCTACCATCATCGGTATTAACACATCTCCTCCCCCAAATACAAAACTTCCAAACCTGTAAAAGTTTTCAAATAAATTAAAGGCCTTTCTTTCTTTCCAATCCTGCTTCCTCGCTGTTTCACTTAACAATCCTGCAATCAAAAAAATTAATACAAACAACCAGATATTTGTCCATCTTATTTGCCGGGGTTTTATTTTCTCGCATTCTGGAAACCGCCGGCTGCTAAAGTTGGTAACAATACCGCCCAAAAAAATCAATGATGGTATAACCCATGGTGTTTTGAATAGTAAAAATGTAGCCACCATAGATACCAGCATTATTATAAAAGTTATTGGATTATTGACAGAAACCCTGAATGCTTTCAACGCTGCATACATTAAAAAACCAATAGCCATTTCGGGAATAAACTGAAATATTGCAGACTTTAATTTAACCTCACCAATGCTACCAACTATAAATGAAAATAATCCCATGATTATGCAGGCGGGTAATATCCAAATCAATAAAGTAACAATCGCCAGCGGTATTCCGCCCCGTTTGTACCCGATCAGTGTAAGGGTTTGTGTAGAAGAAGCCCCTGGAAGCATTTGACAAAAAGAAAGGTACTCCATCAATTCTTCTTTTGAAACGTCTCTTCTTTTTTCAACAAATGTTTTTAGCATCATTCCGAAGTGACCCTGGGGGCCGCCAAAAGCACTTACGCTGTGTAAAAGCACTGCTTTAAGAAACGGTATATGTCTTATAAATGGCAACTATTAAGGATAGAAAGTATAAAGTTATTGTAAATCATAAGCCAAATAAATAATCTATTCTACTTTTGAATGGGTGAGGTTTTAACCGGTAAAATACAAACAAAAAACTTAAAATAAAATGCTGCATCGAATTTCATTTCCATTTTATATTTTATCCGTCGTATTCCTGCTGTCCTGCAGCCATAAAAATTATATTCCGGTTCCAAATTATCAATTTAAAAGTATGGATGGAAAACCTGATTACAGTAACCTTAATTACTGGGCAGCGCATCCATGGAAATGGGATCCATCCGACAGTATCCCTGTTCCTTTGAAAAAAGATTATACAAAAGATTCTGTGGTAGATGTATTTTTTATTCACCCTACAACCTTAATAGATAGTAAAGATGAAAGATGGAATGCTTCTATTGACGATTCCTTCCTCAATAAAAAGACGGACTATTCAACTATCCTTTACCAGGCAAGTGTATTCAACCAAAACTGCCGGGTATTTTCGCCCCGGTACCGGCAGGCCCACTTAAGAACATTTTTTAGTGATAATAAAATTAAAGCTGCATTGGCATTTGACCTGGCCTATGCTGATATAAAAAAAGCATTTGAATATTACCTGCTACATTTAAATACAGGACGGCCAATTATTATTGCCGCTCACAGCCAGGGAACGATACATGCCGGCCGGCTTTTAAAAGAATTTTTTGAAGGAAAGAATTTACAGAACAGGCTGGTATGTGCTTATGTAATTGGAATGCCAATTCCGGAAAACTACTTTGCAAAAATTCCGCCCTGTAAAGACTCCTTATCAACCGGCTGCTTTGTAGGATGGCGTACCTATAAAAAAAATTATACCGATACTTCGTATATCAGTAAAGAAACATTTAAAAGCATTGTAACAAACCCCCTAACCTGGACAACAACAAATGAATATGCGTCAGCATCATTAAACAGTGGTGGCGTGTTAAAAAATTTCAATAAAATAAAAAAGGGTGTAATCGATGCCCAGGTACATAATAATATACTCTGGACCTGTAAACCAAAATTTTTTGGCAATATATTTTTAAAAAAGAAAAATTACCACATCGGCGACATTAATTTATTCTACACCAACATCCGGCAAAATGTAAATACCAGGATAAAAATGTTCTGGAAAAACTAAAGACCATATTGCCTGCTTATCTCAAGCATTCTTTGTATGGGCTTTAATGCCGAAAGCCGTAATGCTTCATCCATCAGAATTTCGGGTGTTTCGTATTCCATACATAAATACAATTTATCCAGTGTATTTAATTTCATGTGCGGACAATCATTACAGGCACAACTGTTATTTGGCGGAGCAGGAATAAAAGTTTTATCAGGGCTGCTTTTTTGCATTTGGTGAAGTATACCGGTTTCTGTAGCCACGATAAACGCTGTTGCTTCATTTTGCCGGGTATATTTAAGTAAGCCGGTAGTACTGCCTATGTAATCTGCAACCGCCAGCACGGCATCTTCGCATTCGGGATGTGCAATTACTTTTGCCTTTGGATGCCGGATCTTTAACCTGGTAATTTTTTCAAGGCTGAAAATTTCATGCACCATACAGGCTCCATTCCAAAGTACCATACTCCTGCCTGTTTTTTTATTGAGGTAAGCTCCCAGGTTTTTATCGGGTGCAAAAATTATCTTCTGGTCTTTTGGTAAACTATCCAATATCTTTTCAGCATTGCTGCTGGTGCAAATAATATCGCTCAACGCTTTCATTCCTGCCGAACAATTTACATAAGTAATTACCAGATGATCCGGGTACTTATCTTTAAATAATTTGAATAATGCAGGAGGGGCACTGTCACTCAATGAACAACCTGCTTTTAAATCAGGTAACAGAACTTTCTTTCCCGGATTTAAAATTTTGGCAGTTTCCCCCATAAAATGTACGCCTGCAAATACGATGATGTCGGCCTGTGTTTTTTCCGCCTGCTGGGCAAGCCCTAAACTGTCGCCAATAAAATCCGCCACATCCTGTATATCTGGCTCTTGGTAATAATGCGCAAGGATGATGGCATTCTTTTCTTTCTTTAACCGTTCAATTTCTGCAAACAGATCAATACTGGCATCCAGCTCTATATCTAAAAAGCCTACCGATTCAACTTTTGATTTTGCAATGTTAATATCTGTCATAGTATTTTTTAATAATTTTTTTATTTAAGTAAACATACTATTACTATGGGTGTGAATTTGTGGAAACAAAATTTTTTAATTTTTTGTAAAGTTAAATTAATCAGCTTTTCCACCAACATCCACAGGTAATTAACATTACTTATAAAAACTATGTTTGGGAGAATCTCTTTATTCATCATCATTTTTTAAAAAGCACCATGTTATTTTCTAACAGCCGTTGATAAAAACGGGTGAGGATAATAATATTACTATATTTAAGTTCATCTATGTGAGCGGGCTACCGGATAAATTCTTTTGAATGCTCACAAAATGCTTTTTTGAATTAACAATGCCCCAGTTATGCGATATGTTTCCACCAAAAAAAACTAAAAATATCCTGTTATTAACACAAAAGAGGGATAATTCACAAGCCATGTTAACAATGTTCATCGCCAGGCTAACTGATTTATTGTTATCCCTCAATATAATGCAACCGGGCGGATAGCTGGTAATCTTAAACTTTATATAAAAACGGCAACCGGTTGCTTTTTAAAATAAGTAATTGGTTGGAAGAATTCCAGGTACTATTTTGCCTGATTTATATCCATTTTGCATTGTTTATTTTTTGGGGATAAATATAGTTTTTTACCCTATTTTTGCCGTCCATTTTAACTAAATAACAAAATGCAGATAATTCAGAAAATTCGTGACAAAGGCGCCGCCATTGTAATTGTAGTAATTGCCCTCAGTTTAATTGGTTTTATTTTGATGGATGCCAACCTGGGAGCCAACAGGAGTTCAGGCGCTGGATCCAACACTATTGGTAACATAAACGGGCAGAAAATAGAAAGTAAGGAATACCAGGATAAAATTAAGCAAATTGAGGAGCAGTATGGTGGACGAATCAGTGGACCACAGGTATATTATGTTCGTCAAAATGCCTGGGACCAGATAGTAACTGAAAAAGTGTTGAGTGACGAGTTTGATAAACTTGGCCTTAGTTTCTCTCCGAAAGAATTAACTAGCATTATGTTTAGTAATGATGCACCCCAAACCCTAAAACAGGCATTCACTGACAAGACCACTGGACAATATGATATTGCCAAAGTACAACAATGGTGGCAAACTGCTAAAAAATCGAAAGGTGACCAAAGGGATGCGCTGGTAAAACAAATTGTTGAGCCATTGGTATTACAGTCGCTTGCTACTAAATACAGCAGCCTGATCGCAGCCAGCGCATACTATCCAGCCTGGATGAAGCAAAAAGAAAGTGCAGAAAGTAAAACATTTGCGTCTATCACTTATGTAGCAGTACCTTATAATTTAATAAACGACAGTACCATTAAAGTAAGCGATGAAGAAATAAATGATTATGTAGGCAAGCACAAAACCCTGTATAAACAAGATGGCGGAAGAATGTTATCGTATGTAGCATTTAGTGCTGATCCATCCACCAGTGATACTGCGGCGGCATTAGAATATGTAGCAACTTTAAAAAATTCTTTTATTACAGATACCAATGCAAAGGCTTTTGTGTCGAGAAATATGAGTGCTATACCCTTTGAAGATGTGTATACTCCCAAATCAAAATTAACCATGGGGCAAAAAGATACGATTGTAACTTTAGCAAATGGTGCTGTGTTTGGGCCTTATATGGAGGGCAAAGATTTTGTTGTGGCAAAAATGATTGGCAGTAAAATATTACCCGATTCAATTAAATGCAGGCATATATTAGTGGGTACTGTAGATGGGCAAACAGGGCAACCAACCATACCTGACAGTATTGCTAAAAAAAGCATCGACAGTGTAGAACTGGCAATAAAAGCAGGTGCAAGTTTTGACGACCTGGAGGGAAAATATTCAACTGACCAGACGGCACATAAAGACAAGGGTGTTATGACCTTTGACATTGCTTCTGTGCAGAACAAAGAAAAATTCGCCACAGAATTTGGAGCGTTTTTACTGAATGAAAAAGGGGAGACAAAAAAAGTAGTGAAAACCGGATTTGGCTGGCACTATATTGAGATACTGGAAAAAAAGAATCCGGGACCAGCCTATAAAATTGCATACCTGGCAAGAGAAATATCAGCAAGCGAAGAAACCATCAATACTGCAAATGCAAAAGCAAGTAAATTATCCGGCGAAGCAAGAGATATAAAAGCCCTGGATGCCTATGTTGCAAAAAATGGTTTGCAAAAAGTGGAGGTGCCTACTTTGATAAAGGAAAATGATTTTCAACTGGGTGCATTACAGGACGCAAGAGAACTGATCAGGTGGGCATTTGAAGCCAAGCAGGGTGCAGTAAGCGAGCAACAATTTAAGATTGGCGAACAGTTTGTTGTTGGTGCGGTTACCAAAATACAACCGGAAGGTTTGCCTGATGCAAACACCGCAAGGCCAATGACGGAGCTCACTATACGCAATCTTAAAAAAGCAGCGCAAATTAAAACCAAATTAACAGCTACACCTACGCTGGAATCTGCTGCTGCAGCATACAATGTGCCGGTAGGTACTGCCGGTACGGACTCCACGCTTACATTTATTTCGGGTATCATTAATGGTATTGGCCAGGAGCCAAAATTAATTGGTGCATCTTTTAATAAAGCGTACCAGGCAAAACTGTCTGAACCAATTGCGGGTAATAATGGAGTGTATGTATTAAAAGTAAATAGCATTGGATCTAAACCCGCTGATACACCGGAAGAGTCAGCTAAACAGGCAAGTGAGAGAACGAGGGCCCTTGCACAACAAATTAATTCAGGCTGGTTTGAATCATTGAAAAAATCAGCGGTGATCAAAGATGACAGGAGCAAAACAAACTAAGAAAGCATAAAAATTGTTAGTAGCCACGCCATAAGCGTGGCTGCTTTGTTTTAACACATTAGCTGCTGGAGAATTTTGGCTTAATAATTCCATTTCTCGAAAACAATCTGGATAATGCCCAAATTTAATAATTGTAAATTTGCAGTATGGACGAAGTATTTGTAAATAAAGTGAGTGAAAGTGCTTTGATCACGATTAACCTGGAGGATTATTATCCTGCTGAAGCCGTAGCTGTTTTTGATATGAAGGATTATTTGTTCATGGGATTAATTTTAAAAGAAAAGGATTTTAGGGAAGCCTTAAAAAATTTAGACCTCGCCGTTTTTACAGGAAAAGCTGTGGCTGTTACCTGTTCTGCTGATGCAGTGATACCAATGTGGGCATATATGCTGGTAGCGAGTTACCTGCAACCGGTAGCAAAAGAAGTGGTTTTTGGCACGCAGGAAGAATTGATAAAACAATTGTTGTTAAAAAACATCGAGGCCCTGCCAATACTTGAATTTACAGATAAAAGGGTGGTGATAAAAGGGTGCGGCGATTTACCCATCGGGGAAGCAGCCTACCTGCAGGCCACCAAATTACTAAGGCCGGTTGCCAAAAGTATCATGTATGGCGAACCCTGCAGTACCGTTCCGATTTTCAAAAAGAAATAGTCAGCTTTTATTTTTATCTTATCCACTATCTTTCCATCCTATTTTTGTATGAATGATTGATGCTTTAGTAAAAGGTTTTGCAATAAGTCTGCTGCTGGTATTCTCGGTAGGTCCGCTGGTGTTCACCATTATCAAACAAAGTATTAATAATGGAAGGGTTGGTGGTTTTAGTTTTGTTGGCGGCATTTGGCTAAGTGATGTAATGTGGGTGATACTCAGCAACGCCTTTTCGCAGGTAGTGATACAGATGAAAGAATACCAGAAAGAAATTGGATTCACTGGCAGTGTTTTTCTAATAGCCATGGGAGTGTATTTCCTGTTCTTTAAAAAAATATATTTAAAAGAAGAAGAAAATAAAATTATCCTCACCGCCCGTACACATACCAAATTGGTGTTGTCTGGTTTTTTAATAAATGCACTCAATCCGGGTGTGATGATTTTTTGGCTTACCACCGCAACCACCATTGCCGCAACCCACACGGTTAAGCAGCGCATTATTATTTTTACCACCTGTCTTATTATTAATACCAGTGTGGATATTCTGAAAGTGGTGCTGGCTGGTAAAATCAGAAAGCGGCTGAATGAAAAAAATATTTCGCTGATCAATAAAATATCAGGCGCCCTGTTACTTGGTTTCGGTATTGCCCTGTTAGTTGGCATTTTCTATGCAAAGCAAAAAATTTAACAGGTATTTTTCAGGTAGTTTATAAATTACAAGTATGAAACAACCACTGCTTTTTTTATGCCTTTTTATCTATACCCAAACATTTGCCCAACCGTCTGATTTTATTTTACTGAAAAAAAATAACAGAACCGTTTCCACCTACTTTGCCGGCAGCAATATCAATTTTACTTCTGCTTCGGGAACCTACATACAAGCCATTATCAATTCAATCAACAATGACACCCTTTTTTTAAAAGAATATATCGTGCGGCAGGTTCCCACCCAGTTGGGCGTATATATATTGGATACTTCTTTTTATTATGCCCAGTTTCACTACAATCAAATAAAAGCAATAGGTAAAACGGGCCGTCGCTTCGACCTGGGCGGCAGTGGTGCTGCACTGATGGGAGGCGGTATATTACTGACTGTTGCAAGTGGCGTGGTTTACCTTGCAGATAATAAAAAATTCAGTCCGGAGTTACTCGCAGCATCGGTTGGCCTGTTTGGCGTGGGCTATTTGTTATCAAAGCAATCCGGAAAAGGAATGGTAATTGGAAGTAAGTATTCCCTTGTGTACATAAAAGCTGCTGATAATAAAAAGAAGTAAAAATTTATCTTGCACAGAATTAACCCTTCCCATGTATGAAAAAAGCCTGGCGCATCATTAAAAAAGTTTTTTTATGGCTTTTTATTTTACAGTTGGTTTACATCCTTTTTTGTAAATGGATCAATCCACCCATCACTATTACACAGGCTGTAAATTATTTTCAGGGTAATGGCCTCAAAAGAGATTACATCAGTTTAGATGATATGGGACCCAATATTAAACTGGCTGTAATAGCAAGTGAGGACCAGTTATTTCCTGCTCATGAAGGATTTGATACGGTGGCAATCAGAAAAGCAATTAAGTATAATGAGAAGCATACCAAAAGAAAACGGGGGGGCAGTACCATTAGCCAGCAGGTAGCTAAGAATGTTTTTTTGTGGCAGCATGGCGGATACTTTCGCAAAGGGCTGGAAGTATATTTTACATTTATGATTGAAAAAATATGGAGCAAAAAAAGGATCCTGGAAACTTACCTGAATGTGGCCGAAATGGGCAAAGGAATTTTCGGTGTTCAGGCAGCAGCCAAAGCCTATTTTAATAAAGATGCCAAAAAACTTACCCGGATGGAAGCGGCCATGATTGCTTCCTTTTTGCCTAACCCCAAAGTATATTCTATAAAACCATTTAGAAAAAATGTGGTTAACCGATATAATAATATTTTGAGACAAATGAATAATATTGATGGAGATGAAGAGATTGGGGAGATTGTGAAATAACTCATTTCTTATCCCGGATAAACTCCATCATTCTTTTAAAATAATCTTCAAATGTTTCACCTGGTAATAAAGGAAACGACTCTATTGCGGTAACAAAGTTATTTATCAAATTCGTGTAGCGGTTAAAATTATCCTGTAAAACTTTTTCATCACCCGTTTCCCAATATTCTCCTTCGTCTTGCAACTTAAAATCTGTAAAATATTTTTTACTCAGGTATTTAAACAAATGAATAATCAGTTTGTGTATTTCAATACCTGCATATTGTGTTTTTAAAAATAGCATATAAGGGAATTGTTGTTACTGTTTGTTTTTAGAGTGTTCATAAAATTTCAGGTGAGAAGAACTGCTCATCCTTCCGTTAGAAAGAAAGCACAAACAAACTGTTTCACATCCAGGTGGAGTGAAACTGATCCCGTAAATTTTTTTATTGTAACTGGTTTTACCCAAACCACCCACAGCAAAATCCTCCTTGTAAGTATAAAAAGGCCATTTATAAACAGATACAATGTCTCTTACTTCTTCTATCATCGCTGATAAAGAAGCTGCTTTATTAAAACTGCCACTATAATGAATGCTTAAGCCCATAGAAAAAAGTTAGCGAAAATTAATCTACGTTGGTTAACAAACAGAAAGGACCCCTCATTTTTTAATACTGTTCAAAAGCTTTTTTATGCGCTGCGTTTATTTCATTGTTCAAAGCTTTCGGTTTCAGCACTTTCATATTGTCGCCAAAAGAAAGCAGTTGTCGTAAAATTTTACAGTTACATCTGCACAATAGAAAAAATAGGTACCCATAGTACGATATTTATTACAGCATCTTCCCATGGTATATAACGCCAATAACCAACCTAAATACCCCATCAAAAAACAAAAGCCTATCTTCGCAGCCTACACCATAATAGTGATCCGGCAAGTTGTAAGCCGGTATGGTAAATAATTTCCCCGCTGATTCAGAAAATACAACGTCTTTCCAGCCTTTATAAAAATTAAACCATTCAATGGCATTTAAAAAATTAGCATTAATTGAACCTATCCTGAAAGCGCTTATAGATGAAGGATACAGCACCCCCACCCCTATTCAGCAACAGGCAATTCCATTGGTACTTGAAAAACGCGACTTGCTGGGTTGTGCACAAACCGGTACCGGAAAAACAGCGGCTTTTGCAATCCCGATTCTGCAGTTGTTGTATAATGAAAACAGTAATGAAAAGGGACGCCGTAATATCAAAGTACTTATACTTACCCCTACCAGGGAGTTGGCGATACAAATAGATGAAAGCTTTGAAGCGTATGGAAGATATACAGGCCTAACCCATGCTGTAATTTTTGGTGGTGTATCGCAACTGCACCAAACCAACCAGCTAAGAAACGGCGTGGATATTTTAGTAGCGACACCCGGCAGGCTGCTCGATCTGATGAGCCAGGGATATGTGGGCCTGCAGCATTTAAAAATTTTTGTGCTGGATGAAGCTGACCGCATGCTCGACATGGGCTTTATTCATGATGTAAAAAGAGTGATCATCAAATTACCGGTAAAAAGACAAACGCTTTTCTTTTCGGCAACTATGCCACCGGAGATTCAAACATTGGCCAATGTATTGCTTACGAATCCAGCAAAAGTGGAAGTGACACCAGTGTCCTCTACTGTGGACACCATTGACCAGAGTTTATTTTTCGTAGATAAAAAGAATAAGCCCGAACTGCTGTTGTATTTATTGAAAAATAAAGACATCCCGTCGGCGCTTGTATTTACCAGGACAAAACACGGTGCAGATAAGCTGGTAAAAATTTTACACCGGGAGCATATCGGTGCAGCCGCCATACATGGAAACAAGTCGCAGAATGCCCGGCAGAATGCGCTCAGTAATTTTAAGAATGGCCAACTGAAAGTATTGGTTGCAACTGATATTGCCGCAAGGGGTATAGATATTGACGATCTGACGCATGTAATTAATTTTGAACTGCCCGAAGTGCCGGAAACTTATGTACACCGCATTGGCCGTACCGGTAGGGCGGGCAACCTGGGCAACGCATTTTCATTTTGCGACCATGAAGAAAAGGACGACCTCAGAATGATACAGAAACTGATCGCAAAAAATATTCCTGTAATGGACAGCCACCCCTATCCATTAAGTGCGGCTTCCTTTGTACCGGCACCAGCAGCGTCGCCGCAAAACAGGAATGGTCAAAGGCCGCAGCAGCAAGGCAGGTGGAGCGGTGGCGGCGGAAGGGGAAATAATAACCAACCGCAGAAAAGAAGATATTAATTGGATTGAACGCCAATTGCGCTTTAGTAAAAGCTGAATTAAATAGTAGAAAACCCCGGATGAAGTCTGGGGTTTTTCACGATAAAAAATAAACTAATCACAGCAGGTTTAAATACATCGTATACTGTTTAAAGTATAAAACCTGTGCAGTAATTTTGTAATGAACAATCTTTGTTGCGTATGTCATCACTTACTATCAGTACCATCCAAACCAGCCTTGCCTGGGAAGATAAGATAGCCAACCTGTATTTGCTGGAAGAAAAAATAAATGCTATTGAACAAAGAACTGAGATAGTAGTATTGCCAGAAATGTTCAGCACCGGTTTCAGTATGCAGCCACAACTATTTGCTGAAACAATGGATGGTGAAACGGTGGACTGGATGAGAAGAATAGCGGAAGATAAAAGGATCATTTTAACCGGGAGTATCATTATTAAGGAAGAAGATAAATTTTACAACCGCCTTATCTGGATGCTGCCAACTGGTGAAATCGGTTTTTATAACAAGCGGCATTTATTTGCTTACTGCAACGAAGATAAACACTACACGGCTGGCAATAGAAGATTAATCGCTTCTGTTAAAGGATGGAAAATCAATTTGCAGATATGTTATGATCTGCGTTTCCCTGTATGGGCACGGCAATCACCCGCTCCGCCTGGCAAGGATGAAAAAGAGTCTCCTGAATATGATGTACTGATATATGTTGCAAACTGGCCCGAAAGACGCAGCCATGTGTGGAAAACTTTATTATGCGCCAGGGCAATCGAAAACCAATGTTATGTGGTGGGGGTAAACCGGGTAGGTAAAGATGGTAATCAGGTTGATCACAGTGGCAACAGCCTCATCATTGATCCATTGGGTGAAGTGTTGTATCACAAGGCAGAAGAGGAAGACGTTTTTACCATCACCCTGCAAAAAGAAAGGCTGGAAGAAGTGAGAACTAAATTTCCTTTTTGGAAAGATGGAGATGAATTCAGGTTATTGTGATAATATTTTTGAAATAGCTTTAACACCCAATACGGGTAATTGCTTTAGCGTATGTTTTGCAAAATCACTTTCATTTCCTGTTATAAAATAATCCATCCCTGCATGAATGGCTCCGTAATAAAGCATAGCATCTTCTTTATCAACAAAACTACTGTTGAGTGCCAATTTAATTTCACTGGCCCTTATACATATTACATCTGTAATTTTTAGTAGCCTTTCAATTTGTGCAACATTGCTGGTAATATAAAATGCAGTAGTTATTACGGACTCACTGATAAAAATATAAATTTCATTTTTTTCTGCAAACTCAAACAGGTGTATCAGCAACTCTTTATCAAAAGGCCTTTGTTCGATAAAATCAATAATGAGGTTAGTATGTAAGAAAATTTTATAACCCATGTTTCTTTTTGAGGTAGGCTTTAATAATTTCTTTTTCAGTACCGGGCTTTGTTTTCTTTTTTTGGGCATTTTCTAAAATGCATTGTACGAATGAAGTTTCCCGGTCTTCAGAAATTTTAGTAAGAAAATCCTCGATCAGCCTTGATACACTTGTTTTTCTTTTCCTTGCAGTTCGTTTTGCTTTTTCTACTACGGTGTCGGTTATATTCAGTGTTAGCTTAGTGTACGTAACATTTTTAATTCCCGGAATCCTTTATCATTTCCGTTACAATCAGCATCTTCCTGTCGAGCCCTTTTCGTACACCCTCTGCTGTTGGAGGAATATAGATATCCGGTATCACCCCCCTGCCATCTTTGGGCACATGGTTGTGCTGTACCAGTTTAAAAAATGGCAGCCTAACTCTTAGTTTTGTATTGGGCAAAATAATATCGGGTATCATGATGCCATTATTGCCATGCCATCCGCCGCCCGTTTCTTCTCCCACCAGGGTTACATTTTCCTGGCCTTTTACAGCATGGCAAAATAAAGTAGAAGCAGAAAAGGTTGCCCCGTTGGTCAGCACATATACTTTGCCATCAAAATGGTTTTTCTTTTTTGGTTTGAACAAATGCCGTTCCCAGAAACCAAAATGCCAGTAGCCATCTTTTTGTTTTTTTGTAATGAACCACAAACCAATATTGCTGAGAAATCCTTGCCGGATATTGCGGGTGTAAGGAGTAAAAGATCTGGCAACCGCATAGGCAGAATCGGCTACTTTGAATGGTTTATTGCGCAGGTATTTGGTGAGCAACACATAAAGGTTGATATCTCCACCGCCATTGCTTCTTATATCAATGATTAAATTCTTTGCCTGTTTTTTGCTGATGTCTTTAAATGATTTTTTTATAAAACTACGCAGGCGCCTTCCATTGCCATTACTAAAAGTATTGAGCGTTAATGTAGCGGTGTTATTACTGCCAATTGACAGGGAACGGTAACTTTCCCGTTGTTCTTTCTTTAGCTGGTGCCTGGAAACTTTCACCAACGGTCGTATTTTTTTAGCCTTTCCGGTATCCGGCTGTGGGCTCCACAATGGTATCAACCTGGTTCTTTCATACCCGGTACTATCAATATAACCTACCCTGTAATTTTTATACAAACCAAAAACACTGCGGTGGTAATAAGGAAAATTGCTGCTGAGGCGGATATAGTTGGCATTGTCTGCATAGCCATCGAGCGGCAGGTATTGAAACATCTTTTGTATGATGTCGTGGTTTTTGATGCCATTGATGGAAGTAATGAGCGTACCATATTTTAGTACAGAATCTTTCCTGTTCAGGTTGCCAAATACGATCATGCTGTCTTCCCACACCTTCAGGTACAGCGGAAAGGAAGGAATTATTTTTCCCCTCATATATTTTGCCCAGTCTTTACTCATACCAAAACTGGTGTGGCCGCAGCGAACTTTTTGAGTAAGGGGTGCCAGTACTTCCCAGCCAAAACGCAGCTCCGTCATACTATCAGCGATGTTATTATACAGGCTGTCAAAATAAAAATTCATGCTGTCTTTCGGCGTGTACCAGTAAAGCGACGGATGTTTCTTTTCCAGGATATTTCTGAGTAAACCATAATCCTGCTGCAGCTCCTGCCGGGAATATTTCTTATTGGGATCGTAATTTTTGTTGGTAGTGGCACAACCAGACAGCAACCCAACAGCAATTATAAGAGTAAAAAAAACTTTATTTACCATTTCGTATAATCAGCTTTTCAAATGATTCCACCCCTGCGCCACCAACGCGTGTTTATTTCCACCCCTTGTTAAAATATGCTTGCCTTCTTCCGGTTCGGTCATATAACCTATTACGCTGATCTGGTCGTTGAGTTTTATTTTTTCGTAATCTGCCTGTGCCACCGTAAACAGCAGTTCATAATCTTCGCCACCACTTAATGCACAGGCGGTGGGGTCCACTTCTAATTTATACGCAAATTGTTTGGCATCTTCATACACCGGGATTTTATCTTCATAAATTACACAACCCAGGTTACTTTGTTTGCAGATATGCAATGCTTCACTGCTAAGTCCATCGCTCACATCAATCATGGCGGTAGGAACTATTTCGCTGTCACTAAAAAACTCGATGATATCAAACCGGGCTTCCGGTTTCAGCAAGCGGCCAACAATGTAGTCCTGTCCTTCCAGGTCGGGTTGGGAACCGGTTTCAGCAAATATTTTTCGTTCTCTTTCTAAAATGGTCAGTCCTAAAAAAGCGCCTCCTAAAAATCCACTTACACAAAGCAGGTCGCCTTTTTGGGCAGTACTTCTTTTTACAAATTTGTCAGGCGCTACTTCTCCAATGGCCGTTACAGAAATAATAAAACCTTTCTGTGACGAGGTGGTATCACCACCCACCAGGTCAACGCCATATTTTTCACAGGCTGCATATACACCATCATAAAATTCATCCATTGCCTCCAGGCTAAAGCGGTTACTGAAAGCGATACTTATTACAATTTGTGTAGGTGTGGCATTCATGGCATATATGTCGCTCAGGTTTACCACAACAGCTTTGTATCCCAGGTGTTTTAGCGGAGTGTACATCAGATCAAAATGTATTCCTTCCACCAGCATGTCTGTAGTGATCACCGTTTGCTTGCCAAAATGGTCTATCACCGCAGCATCGTCACCTACACTTAAAATGGTGGAAGCATTTTTGGTTTCATTGTTTTGGGTCAAATGATCTATCAATCCAAATTCTCCTAAAGACGCTATTTCTGTACGTTCGGTGCTCATTGTTATTTTTTATTACAATTTACGAATGATGAATGACGAATGTTGAGCATTGATTGGCAGCGCTCTTTTTTCATCAATTCTTTTGATTAATTCTATTACTTACAGCAGCAGCCGAACTGCTTACGGTTTGTGCAATGTACTGTTTGTACACAGCATTATAAACTAACAGTAATACAAGGTGGCCAATATTAAAGGTCCATGTTTTGTTCGCAATTTTATATTTTCACCAACTGTATTATTTTCCATTACGGTAGTGAACTTCATGAATCAGCGTATGCTGCATTCCACATTTGTACATCGTACTTTTTAAAGGTTTTTTCCATTAATAATTTCCAGCATTTCCTCATGAATTAAACCATTGGTAGCAAGTATATGCGGCTGATAAATGGAATACGCTGCACCGGTAAAGTCAGTTACTTTTCCACCAGCTTCTTCCACCATTAAAAAACCTGCAGCGCTATCCCATGCCTGCAGTTTGTGTTCGTAAAATCCATCAAAGCGGCCCGCTGCAACCCAGCATAAATCGATAGCAGCACTCCCCAACCTTCTTACTGGCACCCCCTTTCGTATTAAACGTTCAAATACCTGTAATGGCCCGTTGGGCATATCAAGGTAAGTATAAGGAAAACCTGTAACGAGGCAACTTTTTATAACAGTAGTTTTTTTGCCGGCACTGATTATTTTATCATTGAGTGTAGCACCCTTTCCTTTTTCTGCGAAGAAGAACTCGTTCATAAATGGATTGTACACAGCTCCCATTATCATTTTTCCTTTGTGTTCCAATCCAATGCTTACGCAACAAATGGGAATACCATTTGCAAAATTGATGGTACCGTCAATCGGGTCAATAATCCATTTGTATTCACTGTCCATCATTATTTCACCAGCTTCTTCACTTAAAATAAAATGATTGGGGAAATCATGCTTAATGATTTCAAAAATTGCTTTTTCGGACGCATGGTCGGCTTCAGTTACCGGGTTGTTGACGCCTTCTTTATTACTAATTTTAAAATCGGTATTAAAAAAACGGAGCAGCTCTTTTGCTCCGGCTTCTGTAGCTTTCAGCAACGTATTTTTTATCATGCTGCAAAGATAAGCTTCATCGCTTATCCATTCAGGCTGGCCATCATTTGTTCCGGATAACGAAGCCCCGCAGCGGCATCTATGGGAAAAACACTTTCGATCGCTTTTAATTCATCTTTGCTGAAATATATATTGACAGCACCGGCATTTTCCTGCAGGTATTTTACCCGCTTAGTACCGGGGATAGGAAATAGAAAATCACCCTGTGCCATTACCCAGGCCAAGGCCAATTGCGACGTAGTGCAACTTTTTTCTTTTGCCAATGCCTGTATCTTTTTTACTAAAACAAGGTTTTTATCAAAATTTGCTCCCTGAAAACGGGGCGAAAAACGACGGTAATCTGTTGGCTCAAAAATAGCTGCTGTTTTAATTTACCCGGTTAAAAAGCCACGCCCCAATGGACTGTACGGAACAAATGCAATACCCAGTTCTTTGCAAGCTGACAAGGTCTCTTTTTCCGGATCTCTTGTCCACAAAGAGTATTCACTTTGTACCGCGGTAACAGGATGCACCGCATGTGCCCTGCGAAAGGTAGCTGCAGATACCTCTGATAAACCGATAATTCTTATTTTTCCTGCTTTCACCAGGTCTGCCATTGCGCCAATGGTTTCTTCAATCGGCGTGGCTTTATCTACCCGGTGCAGGTAATAGAGATCGATGTAGTCTGTCTGCAATCTTTTTAGGCTGGCATCGCATGATGCTTTTACATACTCCGGCTTGCCGTTGAGGCCTCTTGTTGCAGGATTGTTGAGATCACGGACGATGCCGAACTTTGTTGCCAGTGTTACCTGTTGTCTTTTCCCCTTTAAGGCCATACCTAACAGCACTTCGTTTTTGTAGGGGCCATATACATCTGCTGTATCCCAAAAATTGATACCCAATTCAAGGGAATGCTGCAATGTTTTTATTGCCTCTTCGTCATTTTGCACACCATAAAATTCACTCATCCCCATGCATCCCAGCCCTAATTGTGAAGCAGTAATTCCCTGTGAACCTAATTTCCTGATTTCCATGCTGTATGTTTTTATAAAGGTAACAACGGGGTTATGCATAGAGTGTTAATAAATGATAGTATTTTGCTGCTGCTTAAAATGTAAAATAACCGGGCCATTGCAACTCTCTGTCATCATAGTAAATTATAACGTAAAATATTTCCTGGAACAGTGTCTTGTATCTGTAGTAAAAGCCTGTAAGAACATAGAGGCTGAAATATTGGTTGCAGATAACCATTCTTCGGATGGGAGTAAAGAATTTTTTAAAGACAGGTTTAGTGAGGTACAATTTATCTGGCTCAACCAAAATGACGGATTTGCAAAAGCCAATAATATAGCGCTGCAACGGGCCACAGGCGAAAAAATTTTATTTCTTAACCCGGATACGATTTTGCCGGAAGATTGCCTCGAAGCATGTGTAGGTTTTTTATCAACCAAAAAGGATATGGGTGTATTGGGTGTACGAATGATTGATGGTAGTGGAAAGTATTTGCCGGAAAGTAAAAGAGGCTTTCCTTCCTTGTTCACTTCTTTTTGCAAGCTATCCGGACTTACTAAAATGTTTCCCCACTCAAAATTATTGGCTAACTATTACCTGGGTCATCTATCGGAAAATAAAACTGCTGAAGTGGATGTATTGGCAGGTGCTTTTATGATGATCAGCAAAAAAGCACTGGATGAAGTGGGAAGTTTTGACGAAGCTTTTTTTATGTATGCCGAAGATATTGATTTTAGTTACCGCATACAAAAAGCTGGCTATAAAAACTATTATTTTGCAGACAGTACAATCCTGCATTTTAAGGGCGAGAGTACACAAAAGGAAACGCTCCAATACATCCGTATTTTTTACGGGGCCATGTTGCTGTTTGTAAAAAAGCACTATGGAAATGGAGTAAGCAGTTTGTATGGATTAATGATACAGAATGCCATTGCAGCCAAAACGCTTTCAGCAGGCATAAAAAAGTTAGTTAGAAAACCGGCTGCATCCACTGGCAAACAGCATACCGCTAACAAGGCATATCTAATCGGTAACGCCCAACATTTTCAGCATATTCACCAACAGCTTCAGCAATATTTTAGCCAGGTTACGCCTGCTGAGAATGTAAACGAAATTACATCACCAGTTGATGCTCTTATTCTATGTGAGCCAACGCTTTCGTTTAAAGAAATGATTGCGGTGATGGAGCAACACCGTCAGCAATATGAATTTTTTATTCATGCGGACAGAACGAAAAGTATGGTGGGCAGTAGTGATAAAAATACCAGTGGAAAATTTATTCCGATCAACTGATATTCATCCACCATTTGCCGAAGCCCTGGTCTTCCTTTTTTAAATAAACTGCTTCACCAATCATCGGCGTTACCAGCGGGATATTATTTTCTGCTGCCAACCTGGTAACAGCAAGGGCTGGAATCAATTTATTTAAAGAATAATTTACTTATTTAAAAGCAAACTAAAGTAGCTTAACTGACTGTAAAATCAAAATACGGGTTTCGGTTTATTGAGTGTAATGCTGCTGGTATATTAGGAGTGCCAAAGACGGGATCCTTAATAAAAAATTAGGATAATGTCCGGGTGGTTTTGCCAATCATTAATCCGTTGTAATATAATTCTACCGTGTACCGGCCCGGCAAATATTTTTCTGCCTGCAAAGAAAAATTCAATTGTTTTGTGTCCCCGTTGTTATCAAACCGCAATTTGTTTGAGTATATCTGCTTGCCTTGTTTTGTATAAAAAATACCCGTCTCCCAGTTAGAATTTTGCAGCACTTTTCCATCCGGTTGCAGCACCACCACCATTAGTTCCGACACCATATTTTGACCACCGCCGCTTTTTACGGTAAATGATCCAACCAGTTTATCGGTTTCTTCTGCATGGGTGGTTTCTTTCTCAATAAAATCAGTGGTAGTAATTGCAGACAACTGGATATTATCAACCCGTAAACCGGCATCTGCTGTGGGCGTGGAGGGGCTATTATTGTCTGCGCCGTTATTTTTTGTGGGGTATTCTGCGGGCTTTCCCTCGATTGCCAATTGTTTCAGTAATACATACAGCCTGTCATTTTCCTTTGTGATTTCTGTGTTCTTGTTTTTCAAAATATCAACAAGGGTTTGTAATTGGCCGATTTTCATTTTGGCCAGTTCCAGGTCGGCCGAGGGACTTTCATCCTGTAAGATCGTACTGATCTCATTCCGGAGTTTTTCATAAGCGGCAGCGGTATTGCCTGTTTGGTTGTTTATTGAGTCAGGGTATTGGTTATAGGAATTTAATGTATCCTTCTCTACCGGCCGCATTGCCTTAAATGAAGTGTCCAGATCGTTGATGGCGGCTGAATATATTTTTTGAAGTGAATCTCTTTTACTGTTCATTAAAGTTGCCGTGGAGAAGGCTGTTGCGTTCGTTGCGTTGGCATTTTCAACAGGCCTTTTAACATACAGGTAAATGGTAGCCGATAACAGGCCCAGCGATATCAATAGAAATATCGAAACGACGACTAATAGAAATGGCTTGGTTTCCTTCATATTTTTTGATTCAATACCGGAAATAGTCAAGTTAAAAATATTTGTACCAAAGTAAAGTACTTACTTACGCACCTCCTCGGTAACATACGCCGATATCCAGCCTACCTGCCCGTTCTTAACCAAATAAAATTCTTTGCGATCATAGATACCCTGGAACTGCCTCATAATTTTCAACAGCAATCCTGTGCCCGACATTAATGATTTTTGATCAAACACCTGGTGTACTGTTATTATTTCTTTGGCAATCTTACCCTTGTCAAGGCTTTTGTCTGCCAGGTTTTTTATAAGTGTTTCATCTGAAAGTGAACTGTATTTTCGTTGTAGATTTTCCAGCAGTTTTTCTACCTCTTCGTAAGTAACCGGCACCACCGAATTATCAATTAATTCCGGGTACAATAAAGTTGATATGGACCAGGCGATACCTCCACTGAAAACAACGTAGTCATTCATGGAGTAAGCCCCGCTTTCGTTTACAGCATACACTACATCGCTGTTTACTGCACCGCTCAATACACGGGTCAGTTGCTTTTGATAATTTTGAATGGTCTTATCATTTTCAATTCGTTTTTCTACCGCATTGCTGGTACTCCTGGTGCCCCAGTTTAGCTGGAACAACTTTAAATCGGTTGTATTGCCATTGGGGAAATAGCCTCCCTTACTGTTACCGCTTCCAATATCAATTAAAAAGGTATTGTAGCGTCTATCTTCCGGAACAATACCCAAGTGGCTCAGGCGTGCCTCTTCTGAAATATCGATCACATTTACTTTACGGTTGGGTTCTCCTATCCTTAATTTAAATGAATCCGCCAGGTTATTCACCCAGCTAATTTTATCTTCTTTGTCCGCCTGCCCTTTTACGCCACTGCTGATGGCAGTGAAAATTTTTTCTGAAGGAATGTCATATTCTTTTAAAGCCTTGTCAAATAAACTTTGCAGCGCATTTAATGTGGCATAGAACGCAGGGGCAGAAAAAGAAATAAAGTCTGTGTTGATAGAGGTATCTTTTAATGTTTGAAAACTAGCACCCTTCTTATTTTTTTTGCTTATTTCTATTACAGTCATCTTTACACCTTTCGATCCCACTTCTATCCCGGCATACGTTCTGGAATTGGTGAATTTTAATTTTACATCATTTTGTGCCGAAAGGGTTTTACAGGATACCAGTAACAAGAAAGCAAGGAATATTTTCTGTTTACAATGAATTTGGAACATGCTGAAAAATTATTTTACAGGCGCCGGCATATTGATGTTGTATAGCCCGGTACCAAAATTATAAATGAATGTAAAAATGTTTTAAAAGAAGCATACGGCACACCGCAGGTTTTTCAATAAAAATGCAGTTTGTTCTTTAGTATTAAACAGGATGAGGATCTGTTTACAAATCTAAATAACATTTAAGTATTTAAACCTTGTACCAACAGGTGTAATTTTCAACAAAGAATACAGCGGTTGGCCGGTAAGGCTGAAAAATAAAAAACCGCTCCCAACGGAACGGTTTTTATATTTACTAACCCCTGAACTTTAATTTTTTTATGCAGCAAGGTTCTCCGCAATTTTTGCCCTTATTTTGGCTTCAATTTCATTGGCCATTCCAGGGTTGTCTAAAAATAATTGCTTCACCGAATCCCTGCCCTGGCCTAACTTGTTGGTATCATAACTAAACCAGCTTCCACTTTTTTGAATGATGCCCAGTTCAACGCCCATGTCAATAATTTCGCCTACTTTAGAAACACCTTCGCCAAAAATAATATCAAACTCTGCAGTACGGAATGGTGGAGCCACCTTATTTTTTACCACTTTTACCTTTACCCTGTTGCCTATTGCATTGTCACCATCTTTTATTTGCGCCATGCGCCTGATATCGAGTCTTACAGAAGAATAAAATTTCAATGCATTACCACCGGTAGTGGTTTCCGGGTTGCCAAACATCACCCCAATTTTTTCCCTTAACTGGTTGATGAAAATGCAGCAGCAGTTTGTTTTTGAAATAGTGGCGGTTAACTTACGCAAAGCCTGGCTCATTAGCCTGGCCTGCAGTCCCATTTTGCTGTCGCCCATCTCCCCTTCTAATTCACTTTTGGGTACCAATGCAGCTACCGAGTCAATAACCACCACATCTACTGCACCGGAAAGGATTAGCCTGTCAGCAATTTCAAGCGCCTGCTCGCCATAATCGGGCTGGGAGATCAATAAATTATCAATGTCCACTCCGAGCCTTTGTGCATACGAACTGTCAAATGCATGTTCAGCATCTATAAAAGCACACATACCACCTTTTTTTTGTGCCTCGGCTATTACATGTATGGCAATGGTTGTTTTACCACTGCTTTCCGGACCATATATTTCTACTACTCTTCCTTTTGGCAGGCCACCAATACCCAGGGCAACATCCAGCCCCAGTGAACCTGTTGAAATAACCTCCTGTTCTATATGTGGCTTATCGCCCATTATCATTACCGATCCTTTGCCGAAATCTTTATCAATTTTGTCGATGGTTAATTTCAGCGCCTTTAATTTGTCTGCATTACTCATGGTTTTAATTTTTGTTGTGATGTATCTGGTTGTGCGTTGTAAAAATAAATTGGAAAACAAAGATAAGCGCTTTCTTTTATTAACACTAATAAAATTAGTATTAATTTGATAAAATATTTAGCTGCGTTTTTAAATACCCCTTTCAACTGTCTGAAAGGGGTATTGGGCCAAAGAAAAATCTTGTCAAGTTAGATTTCCGTTTGGGTACTATACGGATGAAAACGGGCTTTTATTTATTAATTCATCAGGGCAACCGGATCTTTCATTTCATTCTTTTACAAATAGACAAAACCCGGCATTACCAAACAATACCCTATTTGGGGAATTTTAGTGTAACAGGACGGTTGATTAAAAAAATTGCGATTTTGTTGAACGAATTTTCCATTTGCGCCCCCAAATATGAAACTTTTCAAAAGGGGCTGTATTAAATAATTGTTACCAAACAGCCTGCCTGTTGTAACTGTTGCAATAAGGTTTTAACCTTTACCAATAATGCTACAAGTATGAAATGGGTAATGGTAACTAATCAACGATCAACCTTGCAGGAATACCGGCTAATGGAAAATGAAGAATGCAAAGCGGTGATGAAGTATAATCCCCTGCACCGCTCTGCCAGGTTAAGTTGCGGACACCTGCGCCGGCTGTTTTATATTGAAAGTACCGGGTCAATTACAGGAAAATATATTTTTAAAAATGAGTATGGGATGGAGATTGGTAATATGACCCATGATAAATGGTTTGGAAAAGACGGGTCCGTAACGGTTGAGTCAACAAAATATGCTTATACCATTCAGCACATCCCGAAGGTTGAATTGACAGTTTTTAATGGCACATCACAGCAACAGTTATTAAGTTGCGGCTTCACCACAGATAATAATCCCGCTTCCGGCAGTTTAGCTTCATCACCAACTGCCGATATCCACATCAACTGCCTGCTGCTGGGCTTATGCTGGTATTTATTGATAGGTGTGGCAAAAGACAATGTGGTGGAACATGCGGCATAAAGTATCACTAATCTTTTTTTTACAGCAAGAAAATAGTCCCCGGGTTACTGTATTGTTAGGTTGGTTGCAATCCTGAATTGTTTATCATTCTGAACAGTTATTTTGCTGCCCGGTGAAATGGTTTGTATCACATTCAGTACACACTCGCCATTGCTGGCCGGCCTGATAACAATTTCTGATCCGGCTGGCAGGGTAGCAGGAGGAATGGTTTTGTTCGACCAGTTGCCGGCAACATCCCAATTTCCATTTCCGGTAAACGTGTATTGCAACGGACCATCGGAAACAACCCTGTAAAGTGTTCCATTCGTCAGGCAGGTAGCATACATTTCCCCATCTGCTGTTTCGCCATAGTTGGATATCCCGGAGGGCATTACTACCTGTGATGAAGTATCGTATACATGGGAGACCGAATCGTATTTGATTTTATAAAACCTGCCGGAGTAAAAATCATTTGCCAGGTAATAGCCCTTTAATGCGATATAAGTGTCTCCCCTGTAAACGGCTCCACCAGTTACTGCCGCACTTACATTACCAACTGGAACGGGGTAGGTAAACACGGGAAAAGTGTAATTGGTAACCGGTCCACAACCTGCAATATTAAACGTATCGTTTCCTTCATAACAGCGCCAGCCAAAATTAGTACCCTTTATAGAATCTGCGGGCCGGTGATTAATCTCTTCATAAGAATCCTGGCCCACATCCCCCAGCCACATATCCCCGGTTTCCCTGTCAAAACTCCACCGGAAGGGGTTTCTTAAACCGTATGCAAAAACCTCGTTGCCAAAAGGATTGTCGGCAGGAATGGTATAGTAAGGAGGAGTAGCAGCCGTATTAACGTCAAGGCGTAATATCTTTCCTAACAATACAGTTGTGTTTTGGGCATTATTAGACGGATCGCCACCCCCACCACCATCTCCGGTAGAAAGGTACAGGTAACCATCTGCACCAAAATGCAATTGCCCGCCATTGTGGTTACTGAAGCCCGGATGAGGGATGGTAATCACAACCGCTTTTGAAGTGACGTCAGCCAGGTTTGGATTGTTACTTACCTGGTATCTTGCCAGCTCGAGGTCGCCATTGGCATTGGTGTAGAAAACATAAAAAAGGCCATTGTTTGCATAATTTGGATGAAAAGCCATACTGAGCAAGCCCCTTTCTCCCGAATTGGTGATTCCGGTAACGGTAAGAAATGTGCCCAGTGAGGCATAGGAATCGTTGAAGATCCGGATGGAACCAAATTTTTGAACGACAAATATCCGGTTGGTATTGTCGCCAGCATGCAACATCTGCATGGGGGCAGCGAGGCTGGTGATGACAGGGGTTAATGACAGCACCGGCTGGGCGGCAACGTTATTTACCAATAAAACTAAAAAGAGGCCTACGGAGCGTACTGTTCTTTTCATTGTTTCTTTTTAATATGGATTGTGGAAGTGGTGTAAAGAGGGCGGTGTAAAATACAGGAAAACCGCAACAATCATCATTGGGTTTGCTGCTGCGGTACTTTGTTTTGTGCATAGAAAGTTGTAAACGGATTTGAAATTGCTTTGGTTGCCTTGATAGTGAATATCTTGTTTTTTCCTCCTGTAAAGTTAGCCCTTGGATCATTTGTGTTGTCCATCTCTAAGAAGCTGTTTAAAAACGATTTATTTGTTTACCATCTTTTGCTTTACATGGCATCGACATTGGCGACGCTCCGTTCAAATTCAGTTTTTTATGGCATCTTCAGCTTTCTGATTCGGGTACTCCAATTAAATTTAAACAGCTTCTAAGATCGAATAAAAGAACAACATGCTTTCCTCTTTTGTTTTTAGGGATAAAAAAATCCAATGCAATGCATTATGAATGGTTTAACTGCTGTGGTCTGCAACGATCACCCACTTGTTTTTTATTTTACGCAGCAGCAGGGTAAAAGCGCCTTCCACATTTCCAATGCTCCTGGTTAAAAACCATTTGCCCACAACAAAATAATTTTTGTCAGACAGTTGTTTAAATTCAATCAGTTCAAACCGGAGCTGGCCCATAGCGGCAGTATCGGGGTAACCTTTTTTATAATTCTCCAGTGTATTTTTCCAGCCATAGGTAATGCCGCTTTTACCAATAAACATCAGCGAATCATTTTGCCAGTAACCCTGCATAAAGCCTTTAATATCGCCTTTGTTCCAGGCTGCATTCTGCTTTGATAACAACTGCCTGATGGCCAGTTCATCTTTTGATTGGGCATGAACAGTAATTGATAAAATGAAAAAGGAGATACAGAGGATGGCGGTTTTTTTCATGGTGGTGATTTTTTTGAAAATACAAGATAGTAAAATATTACGCTCTTATTATTATGCCCCTGTTGTCATGTCATTAAAAGCTTCGGCTCCTTACCAGAACATCGTAGTGTCTTTAACCAACAACCGAAGTATGGGATTATTTACACTGGAAAATAATATTTCAATAACTAGTTTTTACTACAACACTTAGCCTGTTGGTGAAAACACACAACAGGGGCGTTCGGGGTAGTAAATAGTTTTAAAATGGTAACACCAACAGCGGCGGGATAACACCAACAAGGATTTCCAGTTTTGGAAACAAGACGATTCCCCCATCAAGTTACACACCAATGAAAAAATAGAACAACGGCTGAACTACCGGTATTAAAATCCTGTTAGAAGTGGGTTGGTTTGGGAACCCTGGCATTATAAATACAGTAGCGCAATTGATTATTATTCTGGTCAACGGGCTTTGCTCCCTGTTCAAGATCTGTACTGATAATCCTGATACAATCGGGCAGATTTAATAGATACCAGTGATCCTTCGGAACACTTGCCAGAAGCATCTCAGCAACCAGATTATTGGACCATTATGAAACTAACTCCGCACAAAAACTATCTTTCCCCTAACATTTATTGGCCGGATCAGTTTGTTTTAATGAATTTATCAGCCCCTACTTTTTCCAACCTATTATTTAGTAGTTCAACTACATAAAAACCCGCCGGCAAGGTGGCCACATCTATTGTTTGCATGTGAAAACCGTAGGGCAAATGCACCTCTCTTGTTACGATCATTTTACCCCACATATCTTTTATTAACAGGTTGCAATTACCGGCAAAGCCGCTATTATTAATCTGCAGTTGTACATATCTGCCAGTAATGGGATTGGGGTAAATCTTTATACTGTTTTGTTGGTATTGAATATGTACGGTATTGCTAAAGACCTTTTGAGCAGGTGTAGTAATTTCTATTCGATAAAAATTTTGTGCGGCTGGCGTACTATCTATAAAAGTAAACAAGGTTTCCACGTCGGGGACGACGTTTGTTAGGTTAATATAGTCACGGCTATTGGTAGATTTTTGCAGCAGCAGGTTTTTTACCTGGCCGTTACTTTCTAAAATTTGCATAGTCAGTTTAATGCGGTTGCCCCAAAGGCTTGCCTGCAAAGTACTGCGCAGCGGAACCACACCCAGGCAATTGTGCGGCGCTGCTAAAACCTGCGCAAAAAACTTGGCCATACTGTCTGCTACCGTAACAGGGTAGGGTAAAATTGCATGAGAATTTAAGGCCAAAGGATCTGCTGCCGAATTATCGAACCAATATGTTGCCACCCTGCCAGGATAATTTATTTGTGCTAATTTATTTTTTATAAATAAAGAACCATTTAAAATAGGCCACTCATTGTTTGGGCCCGGACTTAACAGGTCATTGTAAAAACCAAATGGCCTGTTACGGTAAAAATCTACCACCCTGTCTGCAGGCTGGTGGTATAAAAAAACCGCCGGAAAATTAACGGCATTTACTAACAGATTGGTATCGGTAATAGCACCTGCCATTGCGCCAACTCCTAAAATCTCATCTGTTACCCCCGCATTTATGTCTCCACTGATATCCCCCAGATCTGGCCTCAGGTAGGCCGCCGCATTTTCATATTCATCCCCCGGGCTGTTCAGCGAAGTGTAAGCCGCATTGTCCCTGCCTTGCGGGCCATTGGATTGGTACAACAGGCACTCTGAAGGATTAAAAGGATTGTATAATTCACACCTGTTTTGCCAGTTAGGATTTGGGAGGGTCGTTTGTGTGGCAGCCAAAAGTGGCTTCTCTGTTAACCGGTCCGTAAAAGCAGCCTGTAAAACTGTAATGCCTCCGGCACTGTGCCCTGCCAAAAACACGGCACATATATCCACAGAATCTACATTAGACCTCAATTTAAAATAACGAATAGCAGCTTTTACATCTTGTTGTGCCCTGTAAATCGCCCTGATGGTTTCTGCAGAATCTGCGGCAAATAAACGGGCTTCCGCATTCCAGTTTACGGTAACGCCAGGTATATTCCAAAGGTTAATGGTTCCCGGGTTACCGGTTCCATAGGCTTTTAAATGCATGCCCTCCCGGTAGTCAATGCTGGCAGACACATAACCTCTTTTGGCAAACTCAATGGCCATGCTATTCATTTCCGGTTCATTAAAATCTGCATCCGAAACAAAAGCACCTCCGTGTACAAAAATTACCAGCGGCCTTTTTGCCGGCTGATTGGCACCGGTGGGTTTGTACACATTCATTTTTAATGGAAAAGGGAAACCACAATAATTGGTAATGCTGCCAAAATTTACAGCAGAGTCCTTTGTATAATTATAAATGGGTTGGGTAAAGGCCAGTTGAGCAAAACAACGGGTAGCGTAACTCCCGATAATAAATAATAATAAGCTTAGTGTGGTTACTATTTTCAAGCGTTGATATTTACTTACTAAATATACCCCTTTTTACGTGGCATAAGTAAGTTTATGTAAGTTGATCGCTTGTGATGCTAACTGCCTGATGCATCTGTCCCAAACATTACCGGAATCAACTCAGCATTGATCGGCGCCAGAAAGGGCAACTACCGCAAACGTCACAAAAAGAACAGCTTCTTTTTAACGGATTTTATAACCTCCTGTACTGATGCCTTTTATTAAGAAATACTTTGGATAGCTATAAAGAGCAATTCCTTAGTTGCAATCTACGGACAACATTTCATCTTTTTAAGTTTACCCAACAATAATACTACCAACCTGCTTCTTTGGTAAATTCTACGAATAGATGGAGACACTATACAAGAAAAGGAATGCCTTAAACGTCCATTGAAGTTAATGCTTATGATGTGGCGAACTGCATTTGCTCTGGTGGCAAAGCCGGTAATTGTAATAATGGGCACTGATAATTAAAATAACCGCCGGGGCTAAAAACCAAAATTCAATGGGATGAAAAAACTGTTTCAGCATCAGTAAAATAAAGCCGGCCGAAAAAATTAAGATGGGAGTAAAAGAACGGTGATGTTTAACAAAACCATGGTACAGGGAATAAGCGCCAACAAAAAAGGCCAGCGCAATCATGCCCCACTCAAAAAAACTATTGTGAATAATATTGATGCCAAAAAGCGGCAAACTGGTCATGATCAGCGGCAGCAACGCACAATGTATGGCACAGGCTACGGAAGTGGCAATCCCCATTAAATCCCAGTTTATCTTTGTCTGCATAATAAGAACGGCAAATATAGTATATTTGCAATGATGTTGCAACTATACAAATTGCTTTTATCTTCTACACATCAACATTACAGACATCTTTACCAGTAGCTTTGCAAAAAAATAGACAATGAAAAAAAATTGGGTTTGGTATGTAGGTTTTTTTGTGTTGCTTTTTGCAGGGTATTTCATTTTTGTTTTTACGCAAACGGATATTTCGCAATCCACCCTGCCGGTAGTTAACAATAATGTGCAGCCGTTCTCTTTTATGGATCAAAATGGGAAAAAAATTACGGAAAGGGATGTGGATGGGAAAGTATATGTAACGGAATATTTTTTTACTACCTGCAAAGGCATTTGCCCAAAAATGAATGCCAACATGCGCCGGGTGTATGATGAATTTAAGGGCGACACTAATTTTATCATTATTTCCCACACCTGTATGCCGGAGACAGATTCGGTTCCGCTGTTAAAAGAATATGAGGCCAGGATGCTGACAGGAAATCTAAAGCAAAATGAGGATGGATCCTACAAAATTGAAAACGATACGCTGAAACCTGCCGAAACACCAGCTAATACCAATTGGTTTTTTGTAACGGGCGATAAGGCACAATTATATGCCATGGCAAGACACAGTTATTTGATAGATAACAATAAAACCGATACACTGATCAGCATTTCAGACCAATTCATACATACTCAATTTTTTGCTTTGGTTGATAGGCAAACGAGGGTAAGGGGAATTTATGATGGATTAAAGGAAGCGGAAATACAGAAATTGTCCAGGGACATTAAGGGCTTGTTGAAAGAAAAATATCAAAGCAGGAGTTTGCAGTAATAGTTTAGGTGTCTAGCGTGTTTAGAAGTTTAGTTTGGTATTTAAGGAGAAGAATTTTTACTTTTTAATTAAAAAAACAATGGTGCTGGATATTTTAAAGAAGAATCAACTCAGCGTAACAGAGGGACGCAAAAAAATACTGGAATTGTTTATGAACAGCAATGGTGCATTGGCACATGCCGATATTGAAAAAAGCACCGGCGAAATTTTTGACCGGGTAACCGTGTACCGTACCCTGCAGACATTTGTAGAAAAAGGAATCGTCCACCTGATACCCACTACCGATAATTCTATTTTATATGCGCTTTGCAAAGACAGTTGCGAAGCAGGCCATCATCACGATAACCATGTGCATTTCATTTGCAGTGAGTGCAATAAAACGATTTGTCTGGAAGAAGTGACGGTGCCACACGTAAAGCTTCCAACAGGATTTACCCCAGACCATGCTCAAATGGTAGTGAGTGGGGTTTGTGGGGATTGTAAATAAATTATTTGATGAGTATATCTTCTTAATGCCTTTCTAATATGACAAAAAGACTGAATCTTACAATTGTGGAAGAGCTGGTTGAAGCAATAAAAAAATTTGCTAAAAAAAACAGATCTGTTTCTAAAATTGTATCTGAGCAAATCAAAACCATATTAACCAACCCCGGTTCAAAAACAATACCTTTTTCTCAAAGGGCTGCCGGTATTATTAAAGGAAAAAAGTTTAATGACCTTGAAAAATTAAGGGGCCAGTACTTAAAAGAGAAGTATGGTATTTAAAATATTCTTAGATGTAAAAGTTATTGTTGATTTTAAAACAGGAAACCTGTTAACGTTTTAACTTCTCCTGATTTTATCAAAAAGGAATTTTAATCCATTCAGTATAATGCTTTTAATCCCTTATTCACAAATTCCATTAATTCCTTAATAGCTTCAGAAGAAAAATCAAATTTTAAACCGGCTGTTGTGTACAGTTCCGGTAAGGTAGCTGTTCCACCCAGTGCCAGGGCATTGCAATAATTATCCAATGCCTGTTGAGGATTGTTTTTAAACTGCATCCACATACCGATCGCCCCTAACTGCGCAATACCGTATTCAATATAATAAAAAGGCACTTCAAACAAATGTAACTGGCGTAACCAGGCGTTGCTGCGGTAGTTTTCAAGCCCGGTATAATCTACTATTCCATCGCTGTATTCTGCTAAAATCTCCAGCCATTTTGCAGTTCGTTGTTCATTGGTATGAGCAATGTTATCATATATCCAATGTTGAAATTTATCAATCACTGCAATCCAGGGAAATAAAGTGATCACCCTTTCCAACTGGTGTTCTTTTGCTCTATTTAATTCTTCAGCATCAGTAAAAAACACATCCCAATGATCCATGCTGAACAGCTCCATCGCCATACTGGCCACTTCAGCTATCTCCATCGGGTATTCTTTAAAACCTGTGAGGGCCAGCGGATGTGCTAAAAATGAATGAACAGCATGGCCGCCTTCATGCACCATCGTAGTTACATCATTCATTTGCCCTGCAGCATTCATAAAAATAAAGGGCGCACCGCTTTCGGGTAACGGACAATTGTATCCGCCGGGGGCTTTTCCCATCCGGCTTTCGAGGTCAAGGTGGTTGATTGCGTTCATCTTTATAAGGCAGTCGCCGAAAAAAGGGCGCAGCCTGTTGAAGCATTCAATCGTTTTCTCCACCAGTTCGTTACCGGTTGCAAACGGCTGTAAGGGTTTTACGCCCTGGATTTCCGCATCAAGGTCCCAGGGCCGCAAAGTTTCCAGTCCTAATTTTTCCTTTTTCTTTTGATAAATAATTTTCACCAATGGTACCACTTCTTCTTTCACAGCTTTGTGAAAAGCGTAACAATCTTCTTTGCTGTAATCGAACCTTCCCAGCTCTTTAAAACGGTAATCGGTATAATTACTGAAACCAGCATTGGCGGCCACCTGGTTTCGTTTTTCCATCAATTGGTTGAACAATTCATTCAGCGCATCTTTATCCTGCAACCTTCTTTCCTGTATTTTCCGGTAGGCATCTTCCCTTTCAGACCTGTCCGGGTTCTCTAAAAATTTAGCTGCCTGCTGTAACGTATATTCATTGCCGTTGATGGTAACCGTCATTTTGCCGCTGATGACACCAAAATGTTGCTGCATTACCGCCAGTTCTGACTGGAGCGGTATATTTTCCTCGCGGAACAGATCAATATTTTTTTTAATGCTGCGCAGGTAAGTGAAATATTTTCTCTCCTCCAAAGTATTTGCCAGTGGATGGTTAACCAATTTTTTATTCAATGCATCTGCGTAGGGCTGTATGTGAGGTTGTATTTCGGTACAGAAAAAATTAAATGACGCTTCCAGTAATTGATCGGTGGTGTCGCAGGTCATTTTAATCTGGCGCCAGCAGGCATCTTCACTTACCACAGCTTCCACTTCACTTATTTGTTGCAGCCATTCTTCCAGTTGTTGCTTGCTGTTGATTTCTTTTTCCAGTAAAGTCTTAAAGAATGGTTCTATACTGTTCCAGTCAGTTACCGTAAAGTCTGCAGGAACAAAATGGCGTGGTAATTTTTCGATGTTTGCGGTGTAATTCATACGTAAATCCTGCCCCATCCCCTAAAGGGGCCTGGAGAATTAAAAATAAAGTTCTTCTAGTTGTTGTTAACTTTCAGCCTTTTTCCCACGCTTGCCTTACCCCCCTTCAGGGAATGGGGGCGTTTTACGCCATCTTCCTCGGCGAGTTAATTTTCTTTGGCGGAGCCGCTTTTGTTGTTACCTGCTTGGGCTCTGCGGCCTTCGCCTTCGGGGCTACCGTTTCGTGGGCTGCGCCATCATGTTCGGGATTTTCCGACAATTTTATCTCCACATTATTTGCTGTAAGCTGGCCATACCACTTGATGATTTTCTTCATGTCGCTGCCATACACCCTTTCAAAGTCCATATCAGGATATACTTTTTGAAAATAAGCTTTTACAGCTTTGGAATCGTTTGCATCCGGTAATGCTTCACTGCTGTTTTTGATTGCAGTAAAAATCTCCACCAGGTTTACATTGTCTTTTACAGTGTATATTTCCACACTTTCAATGTGGGAAAAACTATGTAACCGGGTGCTTACAAATTTGCTGCTTTTATCCTCCAGTGAACGCACGATACCGCCATCAGCTTTTGAAGACAATAATTCAAATAAACCGCCTAAGCCAGTGATAGAAACGAGTTTGTTATAGTCCATAATTTTATTTTTAGGGATGCAAGATAAATGTAATAAAGTTAAAACGATGTGTACTGCATATTTTAACGAAACCCCAAAAAAAGGCATAGAAAAACGAGCTGAAAGATGGTATCCGTTTCACCGAAGCTTTTTGTCCAGGGTAACGTGTATCTTACAGGGCTGCTTTCAATTATAAATCCTATTTTTAAAAAAACATCATTCAATACGATGGCAGTACTTATCCGGCAATGGACAGAAAATGATTTGCCCAATTTGGTGCTTCACGCCAACAATATCAATATCTGGAATAATCTCCGCAATTATTTTCCTCATCCTTATACGGACACAGCAGGCAAGGAGTGGCTGGAAAAAACAATTGGCGCCGCCCCGGTTGTAAACCTTGCCATCGATCTGGATGGTGAAGCCATTGGCGGCATTGGGCTGATACTGAACAGTGACGTATATATAATGTCTGCAGAAATAAGTTATTGGCTCAGCGAAGCACACTGGGGTAAAGGTATTGGTACAGAGGCGGTACGTCAAATGGTGGAATATGCTTTTTATTATTTCGACATCGTACGTTTGTATGCCGAAGTATTTGAAACCAATAAAGCATCGATGAGGGTGTTGGAAAAAAGTGGCTTTTACCTGGAGGGAGTAAGAAGAAAAGCAGTATTGAAAAACGGGGTGCTGATGGATGATTATATCTGGGTAAAATTGAGGGCATGGTAACCGCAGGATTTTCTGCTTTTAATATAGCAATTTTGCTGATTGAAAGACTACACAAAGTGTTTTTGTTGATTGAAATAAGAAAATTTTTATGGCCACACCGAAGGTTTTTTATTAAAACCAGCATCTTACATTAAACCTTTACAAAAACCACCCGTCACAACTAATTTTATATGCGCTTGAAAAAAAATATTGCCACCAGCGAATCAGGTTTCATCTTTCACCCGGGTACCGGGGATTCTTTTTCTGCCAACCCCATTGCGGCAGAAATAATATTGCAACTGAAAGATGGAGCTGCACCCTCCGAAATCAAAAAAAATATCCTTAATAAATACGATGTGGACGCCAATATGTTCGAAAAGGACTGGGATGATTTTAATGCCCAGTTGAGAGAAGCCAACCTGTTGGAACAATAAGCAACCCTTAAAAATTTACTGAAAAAAATTGAATGCAGCAGGATAACCAACCGATTGTGATTGCCGTAACCGGCTTGAATGCTATTGACAGCCCCGGCCCGGGTGTGTCGGTGATAAGGGCGTTGAGGGATGGCCTTCCCAATGTACGGATCATTGGTCTTGCGTATGAAACACTGGAGCCAGGGATTTACCTGCATGATTTAGTGGACAAAACTTACCAGGTTCCGTATCCTTCTGCCGGTAGTGATGCATTGTTATCCCGGCTACAGTACATCCACCAAAAAGAAAACCTGCGGCTCATCATTCCCAATTTTGATGCGGAGTTATACAACTTTATCAAGCTCGGCCCTGTGTTAAAAGCGATGGGCATTCAAACTTTTTTACCTGCACAGGAACAATTGGATGCAAGGGACAAAATGAACCTTTACCAGTTTGGATTAAAATACAACCTGTCTGTGCCAAAAGACAGGATCATTTACAGTTCGGACGCGTTATATGGCTGTGCCGAAGCAATGGGTTATCCGCTGGTAGTAAAAGGAAAATTTTATGATGCCATTATTGCACATACATTAGAGCAGGCTCAAAAAGCATTTTACAAACTCAGCGCTAAATGGGGCCTCCCAATCATCGTTCAACAATTTATTACCGGTACGGAAATTAATATTGCTGTACTGGGTGACGGTAAAGGAAATGCCACCAGTATTGTGCCCATACGAAAATTATACATCACAGATAAAGGCAAAGCATGGGCAGGTATTACCCTGGAGGATGAAACCCTGATCAGCTTGGCAAAGACATTTGTAAAAGCCACCAACTGGAAAGGCGGCTGTGAACTGGAAATCATGCGTACTGCAGATGGGCGGCCATACATTATGGAAATCAATCCCCGTTTTCCGGCCTGGATTTATTTAACCGCAGGAGCCGGGCAAAACCAGCCGGCAGCATTGGCTAAGATGGCACTTGGGGAAGAAGTGCAACCTTATACGGATTATGCAGTGGGCAAAATGTTCATCCGCTATGCCTGGGATCATATTACAGACGTGAGCGAGTTTCAGCAGATCAGTGGGTTTGGGGAAACAGCCCCCTAAATCCCCCCACGGGGGAATTTAAAGCAAGAGACTGAAATTTATAGTTTCTTTCGAAAGGGTTGGAGTGGTTGCTTTTTGCTGAATAAAGGGTAATGAAAATGTGGAAGATGCCCCCAACCCCTAAACGGGCTTAAAGGCCAGCGTTATATAATTTAAAATGCTTGCAGAGAAGCAGCGGGTGGGAGTTATTATTCATTAAAGAACAAATGAAAAGGTGGAGAATAAAATGTGTATTAAAGATTTGAAGTACCGCCCCTTACCCCGTCCGAACGGGTTCAGCCGGGCGGGCTTTTGGGGAAGGAGAAGGAGGATGAGGCGAGATATTGTTTGGGCAAAGCACAGTAAAGAAAAAATGTACAAGCCCGCCGCCTGAATACCCCGCCAGAATGAATCTTTCGGGCTGGTGTTCGGATGGGAATGCGGCGCCAATGAAGCACAACAGCATTACAAAAGCCGACTACAAAAACTAAACATACTAAACACCTAAACCCCTAAACACGCTAAACTGAACCATGAGTAAACTCCGATACGAACGGCCGCAAATTTTAAAAATGAATGCCGGGTTGATGAACAAATACGGCACCCGTACTGAGTACGAACCGGTAAAACAGATTGACGGGGTGCCGGTAAGCCGTTTGATTGAAACCTACGGTTCGCCGGTATTTGTGCTGAGCGAACGCACCATCCGGAACACTTATCAAAATGCCCTAAGGGCTTTCAATACCCGTTATCCCAAAGTGCAGTTTGCCTGGAGCTATAAAACAAATTATCTCAATGCAGTATGCAATATTTTTCACCAGGAAGGTAGTTGGGGAGAAGTGGTGAGTGGTTTCGAATACAGGAAGGCGTTAGGAAATGGTGTACCCGGCAACAAAATTATTTTTAACGGGCCCGAAAAAACAACAGCAGAACTGGAGCTGGCCATCAAAAATGATTCGCTTATTCATATTGATCATTTTGATGAACTGTACCAATTGATTGATGTAAGCGACCGCATGAACAAAAAACCAAGGGTAGCCATCCGCGTTAACATGGATACAGGAATCTATCCCATCTGGGACCGCTTTGGGTTTAACTATGAAAATGGAACGGCCTGGAGTGCGCTCACCAAAATTGTTTCCTCCGGAAAATTGAATTTGGTTGGATTGCATTGTCACATTGGTACGTACATGATGGTAACAAGTGCCTATACCATTGCTGTAAACAAATTGTGTGACCTTGCCTGGAACTGTAAAACACAACTCAACACAACTATTCAATACCTTGACCTGGGTGGAGGTTTTCCTACAGCAAATGATTTGCGTGGAAGTTATCTTCCGGCAAAAGATACCATTCCTTCTGTTGATGAATTTGCCGAAGCGATCACCGGGGCTTTATTAAATTATGGTTTTAAAACAGACGAACTGCCATTGCTTATTTTAGAAACCGGCCGGGCGTTGATTGATGAGGCAGGGTATTTATTAGGTACTGTGCTGGCCAACAAAAGACTAAGCGATGGCCGCCGGGCCACCATTATGGATTTTGGGGTGAATATTTTATTTACATCTTTTTGGTACGAACATAAAATAAGTCCTGCCCAGGATTTTACGCAGCACACTGAGGATACTGTATTGTACGGTCCGCTTTGCATGAACATTGATGTGGTGAGATCGGCCATTACATTGCCACTGCTGAACCGGGGCGACCAGGTGGTGGTGCACCGGGTAGGAGCATACAATATGACACAGTGGATGCAGTTTATACAAATGCGGCCCAATGTAGTATTGATTGATGACAAGGGGCAACATCACTTGATACGGCAGGCGGAAACGTTGGAATATATTGAGCAGATGGAGCGGATGCCGGAACACCTTGCCCCCTCTAAATCACCCCAAGGTTGAGGATAAGGCTAGCGTTCAACAATTTGAAATGGTTGCTGAGTAATCAAGTGTAAGCTTTTTTGTTTATTAAAGAACAAATGAAAATGGGGAAGATGCCCCGAACCCTAAAGGGGGTTAAAGGCAAGCGTTTAAAAATTTCAAATGCTTGCTGAGCAACTGAGGTTGGGAGTTTTTGTTGATTAAAGAACAAATGAAAATGTGGAAGAACAAAAAATTGATTAAAGATTTGAAGCACCGCTCATTACCCTTTTGGGAACGAGTTAGCGGTTGGGGCTTTATATCATTCTCAAAATACCTTGCTGTGGCCATACTCAACAGTTACGGCATGCTGTTCTTTTCTAAGAACAAAATATTTTCATTGCTCATTTTGCTGGTTTCCTTCTTTACCCCGTTTACCGGTGCCAGCGGATTAACTGCATTGATAGTGGCGCTGGTTGCGGCACATGCCCTTGGTTTTGGAAAAGAGCAAATACAAAATGGATTGCTTACTTACAGTGTGGTACTTTTTGGCCTTGGCTTTGGAACCAACTTTGAAATGGGAGCGGCATTTATACTGCTGCTTATTATTGGGGCATTACTAACCTTATTTTTATCTGTTTCCCTTAATGCTGTTTTTAATAAAAAAGGATTGCCAGCTTTGTCACTGGCATTCATCATCAGTACAGGCATCATCATCGTTGCCTCCAAAAGTTTTGAAGGCATCGGGCTTACTCAACGCCATATCTATTGGTTCAATGAAATGTATGCGTTGGGTGGCAGCACACTGGTGAATGCGATACAGCAAATTGAAAACTGGACCATGCCGGATTATGTTGCCGGATTTTTCAGGAGTATGAGTGCGATCCTTTTTCAGGTAAATATTGCTACAGGCATCATACTGGCGATCGGCTTACTGATCTATTCAAGGATTGCTTTTATACTGATGCTGTTAGGCTATACGGTGGCGATAGCTTTCAACTTTGCCATGGGTGGTTTTCACCCAACCGATATGACATATTATAATATGGGCACCAATTTTATGCTGGTAGCGGTGGCATTGGGTGGTTTTTATCTAATCCCATCCATCCGTTCTTTTTTATGGATTTTGATTACCGTGCCGATTGCTTACTTACTGGTAGTGGGGGTGGGTGGGGTATTGTTTAAAATTGGTGTGCCGGTTTTTTCTTTACCCTTTTGCCTGGTGGTGATCTTGTTTTTATACATGCTTCAGTTACGAAGTAAAGAAAGTAAACTGGTGCTAACGCCGGTACAATATTACAGTCCCGAACAAAATCTTTACCGGTACTTAAATGGTAAAGAAAGATCACTGAATAAATTTTACTCCCACCTGTTCCTGCCCGCAATGGGTGAATGGATGGTGAGCCAGGGGCACGATGGGAATATGACCCATAAAGGCGAATGGAGCAAAGCATTTGATTTTGTAATACTGGATAATGAAATGAAAACCTATGCTGCGCCAGGCAATTTACCGGAGCATTTTTATTGTTACAACAAGCCGGTGCTGGCGCCTGCCGATGGCATGGTGCAGGAAATGGTAGATCATGTGGAGGATAACGAAATTGGTAGGAATAATACCGGCCAAAACTGGGGCAACAGTATTGTGATAAAACATGCAGAAGGCCTGTACACCCAATTATCCCATTTAAAAAAACATAGTTTTAAAACAAGTAAAGGGGCCTATGTAAAACGTGGCGACATCATTGCCTTATGTGGCAACAGCGGCCGTTCGCCAGAACCACATTTGCACCTGCAGGTGCAGGCAACACCTTATATCGGATCAAAAACAATGGATTACCCAATTGCCTATTTTAACAGCCGGAAGAATAATGGGTTTGAATTAAAAAGTTTCGCTTTGCCGGAAGAGGGCAACTTTGTTAGTAATGTGGCTGTCAATCTTCAATTGCAGCAGGCTTTTAATTTTCAACCTGGCTATTGCATTTTAGCGAGAGCAGACGGGCATGAGACAGAAGAGTGGGAAACGCTGACCAGCTTTTACAACGAGCCTTACCTGTATTGTAAACAGTACAACGGGTATGCCTATTTTATCAACAACGGAACCGTATTTTACTTCACCAATTACTTTGGCCCAAAAAATACGCTGTTGTATCAATTTTATTTATGTGCCTATAAAGTGCTGTTGAGCAGTGATAAAAACATTATCGTGAAAGACAATTATCCCATACACCTTTTTGGTATCCATCCCGTAAGATGGCTGCAGGATCTGCTATCTCCCTTTTACATCTTTATTAAAATGCAATACGAATGTTGTGTGCAGCCGTCACAGGATATATTGAGCAGCGGCAATGTACGTTGCAACAGCAAACAGGTACAGCAACTGCTGGGCTGGCCGCAAGAGAAGTTCCGTTTCGAAATGGAAATAAGTAACGGGCAACTGCAATCATTTACATCCACTTCGGGCAACAAAAAATTACAGGTAACATGCGTGGCAGAAAATTAATACCGCTATTTATTCTTCTTTTGCCCTGGGCCAACAGCTTTGCCCAGCAAAGCACCAGCTTTGAGGAAGCCAATACAAAAAGCTACGCCCTGTACGAAAAAGGAGATTGGAAAGCGTTGCTGGAATATGGAAAAGAATATGCAGCAGGGGCGCCCGATTTTATTTTGTTGCGGTTGCGGATGGGCTATGCAGCCTTTATGCTCAACAACTTCGCCGAAGCATTGAAACAGTATGATGCAGTGCTGAAAAAAGATTCCTATAATGAAACGGCCCACTACTATAGCTGGCGATGTAGAAAATATTTGAATCAACCCGAACTGGCAGGGGCCCATGTAAAATTTTTTTCGAAAGAATTGCTGGAAAAAGAAAAGCTGTCGTTATTTGCGGTAACTAAAGTTGGGTCAGAAGTAAGTTATAAATCTACGCAACTAAAGTTCAGGGGCAATGGGCTGTATGCAAGGCTGGATATTCACAGCAGGCTTCGCACCGGTGTTCATATGGATCATGCTGTGTCCTTGTATAACCAAACAATTGGTGAACCGAAATTATTGGCTGTTGTAAATAATAACAACATTGCCATCAATCAAAAAGAATATTATAACAAAACGGTGGTGAACATCAACAGGCATTGGCAGTTAATTGGTGCCTATCATTACCTGTATACACCGTTCAATAATTTTATTTACAACAGTCATATCGGGCTGGCAGGTATCAAATACAGCAGTTATTATTTTGCTGTACAGGCAGATGCAATATTTGGTAAAATGACGGATACCAGCCTGCAGCAATTGAATGCTGCCTTTTCGTGGTATCCTTTTGGGAATTTGAATTTATATAGTTTTTCCACTGGCTCATTTCGAAACCGGAACAACCGATCAGCGTTCAATTTTAAGCAGGTACTGGGTGCAAAGATTTTGAAATTTTTATGGCTGGAAGGAAATGCCACACTTGGGAGGTTTAACAACTATTTTGAGAATGATGCTTTGTATGTTTACAATGCCATCGACCCGAATATATTCAAAGCGGGAGCAACAGCTTACATAGGTATTAGCCCACAACTTACGGTACAGTTGGGTTACACGTTTGAGCAACGGGAACTTTTTCAATCCATCAATTCATTTAATCAACATTCAATAACAGGAGGTATATCATGTCAATTTTAAAACAAACCATTCTTTTGGCTATCACAGCCATTGCATCTTTCAGCGCAGTTGCACAAAATGAAGCAGGCCTTCAAAAAGCTTTCAGCGACAGTTACACCCAGGAGTATTACAAAAAATACCCGGAAGCTATTGCCACAATCAGCAAAGTAAACAGCGATGAAAATTATGAAACCAACTTACGCCTTGGCTGGCTGCATTACCTGAATAAGAACTATACGCAGTCGCAGGCAAATTATCAAAAGGCCGTTGACTTAAAACCTTATTCAGTAGAGGCAAAGTTGGGTTTGGTGAAACCATTGTCTGTATTGGAAAGCTGGGACAAAGTATTGATTCAATATGAAGCGGTGCTGAAAATTGATGTGCAAAACTATACCGCCAATTACTGGGCCGGGGTAATTTATTACAACCGTAAAAAGTATGATGCTGCGATAAAGCTGTTGGAGAAATTAGTAAATTTATACCCGTTTGATTATGATGCCAACCACATGCTGGCATGGTGTTATCTTAATACCGGAAGAAATAACGATGCTAAACTGTTATTCAATAAGGCCTTGCTGATAAAACCGGCTGATGCGTCCAGCCTGGCTGGATTGGGAAAAATAAAATAGGAAATCTATAATGCCGCTTCACCAACCAGTGAAGCGGCAATGGAACGATTCATTCTTAGCATTAGTTTATAAAATGCCCTTGCCTGGTCAGTAGTGTTCACATACCCAAACGCGGCCATTCCTTCTTTCATGGTAATGCTTGATAATACCGATTATACCAGTATTTAGTCCAATATAATTTCCTATACCGAAAAATCGGAACAGGTCGGCATAATACCATTTAAGATTTACCTATAGCCCTTTGTACTATTTAGTAAATCAAGACGGTATAAGCGGCTTACATTTCAACATTAAAACACTTTATCTTCAGTGTTTATCAAAACATAGCACTATTGATTTTTCAAGACAAAAAAATATTGCCGCAAAAACTTACTCCGCAGCAGGCGCTGCCCAAACTAAAACAGTACTGTGCCTACCAGGAACGTTGCCACCGCGAAGTAAAAGAAAAACTTTTTGGGTACGGTATTTCAAAAGTGGATGCGGACGAAATTGTCAGCAAACTGGTTGAAGAGAATTATTTGAATGAAGAACGCTTTGCCATACATTTTGCCGGTGGTAAATTCCGGATGAAGCAATGGGGAAAAGTAAAAATAAAATATGAACTGAAACAAAAGAATGTGAGTGACTATTGTATTAAAAAAGCACTGCTGGCCATTGATATCAAAGATTATAAAAAGGTGCTCTATAAACTGGCCGACGAGAAATTAAAAACACTCAAAGGGGAAAAAAATATTTTTATCAAAAAAAGAAAACTGCAGGATTATCTTTTAATGAAGGGATTTGAAACAGACCTTATAAGAGAAATAGCGAAGGACGTTTAACAGCCATTTGTTTACTTCAATAACTTATCAACTGCTGTAATAGCTTTCTGCAGCCGCTCCCCATAGGTACCACTGATATCCACCCACGGTTCACTTTGATTGATCATGATGTCTTTGTAATGATGGTACAGCTTCTCTCTTATCACCGGGTCGGGATATTCCCTTAGTTCATCTTTCACCCAGGGAGCATCAATATTGCAGAGCAGGTACAGGTCATACTTTCTATCCACGATCTGGTTCAGTATCCAGGGATGGCATTTATCAAATACAAATTCACACCAAACTTTCAGCACGTACATGTCGGTGTCTATAAAGAGGGGAGAATACTGCCCTTCGTTTTTGCTTACGATACCGGTGAATGCGGAATGAGCAGTACCTCCGGATTCCGGCTGGTTTTTCCCAATTACCATTTCCGATTTCCCTGTTGCCAGCTTAACTCCCTCTTCCTCCAACAGCAGTTGTCCCTTCGCTACATCGAGCAGGTTGTCGAATGTATAATCCGTGCCATTTCTCAATAAATATTCCCTGGCATATTCTTTTACCCAATGGCTATTATAATGCTGTGCAAGCTTGTGGCACAAAGTGCTTTTGCCTGTAGACTCTGGACCAACAACAACAATTTTCTTCAGCATAACTTATTTATTTTTCCAGGCGGGCTTAGCTTTTATCACTTTTTTATGTACAGGGCAATTTTCGTGATGTGCTCCCGGTAAAAAACCCGTACTCATTAAAAATTCATTTACAATTTCTCCGCCGGTAAAACGAAATGTTTTTTTAAACAACTTCGTCCATTCGTCTTTTGTTTTGGGATGATGAAAATGGAGCCAATACTTAAACGATTTAAATTCTTTCTGCAGGCTCAATATCGTTTTTGCATTTTCAATTGCCGCATGTATCTTAAGCCTGTTACGGATGATGCCAGCATCGTCCATCAAACGCTGAAAATCTTTTTCGGTATATCCCGCAACTTTATTGATGTCAAAATTATGGTAGGCTTTTCTAAAGCCTTCCTGTTTCTTTAGAATAGTCGTCCAGCTAAGTCCAGCCTGGTTAATTTCTAAAACGAGGCGGCAAAACAATTCATTATCACGCTCAATAGGAAAGCCATACTGGGTGTCGTGATATACTTTGTGAACACCTTTATCATCGCTTTTCATAAAGGCGATTGCTTCGCAATAAGTAGACATACTTTAATTTGATTTTGTTGCTGCCCTTTTCATCCATTCCACCAAACCGAAAAAAGCCATGATGAGTAATACAATATAATACACGCTGGTAAAAACATAATGCTTTGCAAAAAACAATGGAATAGAAGCGATGTTGGTAACGATCCACCAATACCAGCTCTCCACTTTTTTCTTTGTCATCAGCCACATGCCGGTAAACGCGGAGGCCGACGCAAAAGCATCTGCCCAGGGAATGGCTCCGGGCGCAAAATTTTTTTTCAGATAAGTTAATACAAGAAATATAGCGGCGTAAAATACTGCAAAGAAACCAAGGTGCTGCACCCATTCTTTTTTTGTGGCAGTTGTTATCTGCAATATCGGTTGATGCTGCTGATCTTTTTTTGCCCACCTGACCCATCCATAGATGCTCATGACGGTATAATAAAAATTAACGCTTGCTTCACCCAACAGGCCGCCATTAAAACTCAGGTAGATATAGATAACCGTATTGATTAGCCCGATGGGGTAAACCCAGATATTTTCCAACCGGCTAAACCATACACTGGCTATACCGGCAAAAACGCCAACATATTCGTACCAATGCGTGTTTTGTATATCTGCAACAAATTGCCGGTAAATTTCTGGAAGACTCATGGGTTGCAAAAATGCTGAATTTATAACATTATCTTGAAAAATAAATTATGTAAAATGGCAAAACGAATCAGTTTAATTGTGATGATTGCTTTTTATTTACTGGCAGGTATCAACCATTTTATCAGACCATCCTCGTATTATAAATTAATACCAGGCTATTTGCCCTACCCGGTTGCCCTCAATATTATTTCCGGCGCACTGGAAATAATATTTGCAATACTGCTTATATTCTTTGCTACAAGAAAAATAGCCGTATATAGCATCATTGCTCTGCTCATTGCATTTATACCGGCACATATTGTAATGATACAAAATGGATTCTGCCTCAGTAATGGATATTGTCTGCCGGAATGGGCTACCTGGTTGCGGTTGTTTCCGATGCAGTTTATTTTAATGTGGTGGGCCTGGAGCCAAAAAAGCAAACCAGTTTATCAAAGTTGATTCTTTGCCCTTGTGTACTTAACAGCAACCCGCGGATATACTTTAAAAAATAATTTCGGCAGGTTAAAAAAGTAAAAATTACTTAACCGCCTGCAGTAATATTTGCTTGATTTTATACCTTTAATTTTGTACCTTTTCCTTCAATTTTTTTAATCAATAAAAATATTATTTATGGCAACCTCGGAAGCTGAAATGACTACACAGGATGTGGCCAACAGGTACATGGAATTAGAAAAGCAAGGCAACTGGATGGCAATCCACGATGAACTGTATTGCCCCGGTGCGGTAAGTATTGAACCGGAACATGCTGCTGCCATGGGAATGCAGACGGTTACAACCGGTATCGATGGTATCAAAGCAAAAGGAAAGGCATGGAACGATGGGATAGAAGAAATGCATGGAGGCTATTGCAGTGAACCGGTAATAGGCGGCACTTATTTTAGTGTGGCAATGGGAATGGATTGTACCATGAAAGGTTCCGGCAGGATGAAGATGGATGAAATTGCTGTATTTGAAGTAAAAGAAGGAAAAATTGTGAGAGAGCAGTTTTTCTTTTAATACATAAACCTCATGGTTTTGGAAAGCCTAGAAGGGTTATTTACTTTTTCCAAATGATGTGTTTTATATCCGCTTGCTTTTGCCGGCTGAATTATCTTTATACAATGGAAAAAATAAATGTTGCAGAAAAGCTTTCCGCTATTTCAGATTACTGGCGCCCTGGCATTGCAGGCGAACTGAACGGACAGCAACTAAAGCTGGTAAAATTTAAAGGCGAATTTGTATGGCACCATCATGATCATGAAGACGAGTTGTTTTATGTAGTAAAGGGAAGTTTTGACATGCACCTCAGCGATAAAATTATTACCATTAACCAGGGGGAATTTTTAATTGTGCCACGGGGTGTAGAGCACAAGCCGGTGGCCGCCGCCGAAGTAGAAGTGATGCTGTTTGAACCGGCATCTACACTGAATGCCGGCAATGTGGAAAATAACCTGACGAAAAAAGAACTACAGCGTATCTAAAAATAAAAAGCATCTCTTTTATGAGATGCTTAAAATATCATACCCTATGTCCCCCTTTAGGGGACAGGGGTTCACTCAGCTTCCGCCACCACTTCCTTTACTTCCGGTATCATCCTTTTCATCATGCCTTCAATACCGGATTTTAAAGTGATCATGGAAGAAGGGCAACCACTGCAGCTTCCCTGCAGCATCAGGTTTACCTTACCATCTTCGTAACTTTTAAATTGTATGGCGCCGCCATCCATTTCCACTGCAGGCTTCACATAATTTTCCAGCAGCTCTTTAATGCGTTTTACAACATCGTCATCATCTTCACTTACCGTATTGCTGCTTTCGGTTTTCATGGTGGCAATTGCTTCTTCATTCACCACCACTTTTCCATCCTCCAGATATTCTTTCAAAAACTGTTTGATAGTGGGTATCACATCCTGCCAGTCGTTGGTTTCGTTTGTTTTTGTAAGCGTAATAAAATTGCTTGCTATAAAAACAGATTTGATAAAAGGAAAAGTAAACAACTCCTGCGCCAGAGGAGAAGGTGCGGCACTTGCTTCGTCCGGGAAGTCTATGCTCTTACCGGGATATAGTAATTTGTTGGCAACAAATTTCATTGTCTCCGGATTGGGTGTCATCTCTGTATATATGCTGATGATGGTGCTGCCTGTCTTGATCATAAAATATCGTATTTAATGTTTCACTGCAAAATTAACGTTAATGGCAATATTTTGTTTTAATCCGGGTTTTTGGGTACTGTTTTGGGGTAATAATTTCCAATCTCGAAAATATGGCACGATATTACGGATTTTTTGCCTTTAAAGCCGGGTATGCCGCTGCGTAAGGCAATGATAACATGATATTGGCAAACGGCATCTTAAACGATATGTCAATTTCCCGGGTAACCATGAACCTGTAAAAAACGGCTTCAAACGATTAAAATCCATATTTCATGCAACTAAAAAAAATGTCTGCCCTGCTTTTACTGATTTGGGTAACAACTGAGGTTACAGCACAAAAGGTAAAAAGGAAAGGGGTAGCGCCCCTTGATGTTTCAAAAAATAAAAGGCCCGGCAAAAATGAATCGGCGGTTTTTACCATGGAGCAATTGACCGGCAAATGGCAGGAAATTACCCGTACCGATAAAAGCAATGCCGCTCTTGAATTCTCCGACACCATTTTTTTAAATTTTACCAGTACAACAAAAGTCGCCACCCGGGAAGGAAACAGTATGGTTACCATGACTGGGGCTGCATCAATAGAAGACCCAGGAAATGTACTGCTTGCTGCTGCTGATGTTTACACCATCCTTTCGGCTGCAGACAGCATGCTTGTACTGGACAACCAGGATAATTACATCCACACTTTAAAAAAAACCAATCAATTCTTTTTTGAAACCTACGGCAAACTTGCTGTAAAGAAAGCGGTTTATACGGAACCCATTTCAATTACACTGGCAGATATTACGGGCAAATGGATGGTGTACAAAAAAGAATCAAAACCCGGCACGATCAACCCTCCTGTGAACATTATACAATACCTGAAAATAACTGACAGTACTGGTGAAAATACAGCCAGTGGAGAGGTTACTTTTTACCAGACAGACAAATCAACCGCAATGCCATGCAGTATAAAGGTTACCAATGCCGGCATGAACATCACTGCCGGTGAATTTAACTGGTCATTGTTTGTGTACAAAGCAGATAAAAAAGAACTGGTATTTGGTGATGCGGCGGTATTACTTTATTTCGCCAAGGGGTATTAAACTATAATTTTTTAACCCGATTTAAGAGTTAAATTGTCGTTACCAATAAAGGCTTTGTAAAAGGCAAAATAAAAAACGTAAACTTGTGTAGCGCACAGGCTAATCACAATGCAGCAATATGACTGAAATACAGCAACCAATTTTTTCTGTTTCCAACCCGGAAGAATATTTCAAATCCATCAACCGGTTTCAATTATTGTCCATTGCCACCAAAGAGGGTATCTGGGAATATGACTTTAATACCAGGCAATCGTTTTATAATGATGGTATGATTGACCTGCTTGGTTACACACTGGACGAAATAGCTGACAATGAAAGCTGGTGGCGTAATAACCTTCATCCGCAGGATAAAAAAAGAGTGATTACAGAAGTTGATGAAATAATGGCCGGCACCAAATCGGTATGGTGGGGCAAATACCAGTTCAGGTGTAAAGACGGAAGCTACAAACTGATACTGGACAGGCTTTTTGTTGTAAGAGACAAAAGCCAGAAAGCACTCAGGCTAATCGGCACCATGCAGGATCTTACAGAAATAGATGCCCTGCAACAGGAATTGGAAAAGATTCGCCGGCAGCACCACATTAATATGATGCGGGCTATTTTCCAGGCAGAGGAAGGCGAACGGAAAATTATCAGTGAAGAACTAAATGAAAATATCAACCAGGTGCTGGCAGCAATTAACATGCACCTTGCACAGGCCAAAACCCAGGTTAACAAAGAAGGCCTTGTATGGCTGCAGGAAGCACAGGGCTTATTGCTTGACTCTATTTCCGGTATCAGCAAAATAGCCAAACGGTTATCCCCGATTGTGCTGAACGACCTCGGCTTTGAATTAGCGCTGGATGAACTGATGGACAACATGCAGCATACCCGGAAAGTAAGCTATCATATTTTTGTGGATGAAAAAATTGCCGGCATTGTTAACCTGGATATTCAGACAGTTTTATACCGCATCGCACAGGAACAGGTAATTAATATTGAAAAGCACTCCGAAGCCAGGAACATCCTTATAAAAGTAGAAATTGCCGGAAAAAAAATCAGGATGACTGTAGAAGATGACGGCATCGGCATCAACCTGAAATCGATTCAGTATGGAAAGGGATTTAGTAACATACAAGAAAAAACAGAAGCTTTTGACGGTAGCTTTAATTTGGAAAGTGTAGAGGGAAAACCGGGGTTTAAGCTGGAGGTGATTATATAGAAAATAAAGACGCCCCAACACCCTTCCTCTCCCCTAAGGGGCGAGGCGGTGCTTCAACGTATTAACAATCATTTTGTTCTTCCACATTTTCATTTGTTCTTTAATCAACAATGAATCCCACTCTCAGCTTCTCTGTAAGCATTTTAAATTATAGAACGCTGGTCGTTAAGCCCCTTTAAGGGTTGGGGGCATCTGCCACATTTTCATTTACTCTTTAATCAACAATAATTCCCAATCTTCGCTACTCAGCAATCATTTCAAATTGTTGAACGCCTGTTCTAAATCCCTCCTTCGGAGGGTGGGGAGGCCAATATCCTCAGCCTGGCATAATTCAGCATGATCTTCTTCTCTCCATTCAATTCAAATACTACTGTTGCGATCGGGTTATGAGCCGCCCCTTCCATTTTCATTACTTCACCAAAACCAAATTTCTGGTGTTCCACTTTTTGGCCAGCCTGTAAGTTGCTGGTATCGCTGGCAACAAAATCTGCCGAAGGCGTGTGTTCTTTTGTTTGTGGGCGGGTGGGAACCAGGTAAGCAGGCTTGCTTTTTTCTTCCTTCCTGGCAGGGAATGCAGGTTTACTGGCGTTGCCGCCGCCGCTTCTGTCAAAGCCGCCACTCCAGTTGTTTCCTCCTCCGCCCTGGTTTCGTATTCCGCCACCAGCAAAACTTTTGTCAATATAGTTGTCTGGCATTTCGTCAATAAAACGGCTCGGTTCATTTTGCTGCAACTGGCCAAAGCGGTAGCGGGCATTGGCGTAGGTAAGCCATAATTTTTTCTTAGCCCGGGTAATAGCAACATAAAAGAGGCGCCGTTCTTCTTCCAGCTCTTCTCTTGTGTTGATGCTCATGCCGCTTGGAAAAAGCGTTTCCTCCAAACCACCTACAAATACACAGCTAAATTCCAAACCTTTTGCCGCATGTATCGTCATCAGCTTTACACTGTCAGCATCTTCTTTATCATTGTCTGCATCGGTAAGCAATGTTATTTGCTGCAGGTAACTACCAAGGCTTTTATCACCTACTTCCCCGTCCTCCTCATTCATCGGTGTTTCGGTAAACTCTTTAATGGAGTTCAGCAATTCCTGTACATTCTCATACCGGGCAACACCTTCTGTTGTTTTATCATTGAACAATTCCTTTACAATCAATGTGCTTTTGCCTGTGATCACCGCCAGGTCGTACGCATTCTTTTTTTGCAGCTCACTCTGAAACATCCTGATCATCATCACAAAATTATTGATGGCTTCCAGTGTTCCGGCTTTAAAGCCAAACCCGGAAGCCCGCTCCAGCACCTGCCATAGGGTGATGTTGTTTTCATTCGCCGCCAGTACAGCCCGGTCGATACTCGTTTTGCCGATACCCCGGGTAGGGAAATTGATAATGCGTTTCAGTGCTTCTTCGTCGTTGGGATTCACCACCAGCCTTAGGTAAGCGATATAATCTTTGATCTCCTTGCGCTGGTAAAATGATAGTCCGCCATAAATACGGTAAGGGATATTCATCCGGCGCAGGCTTTCTTCATAGCTGCGGCTCTGTGCATTGGTGCGGTACAGAATGGCAAATTCACTGTTGAAAAAATGGTTCCGCAGTTTTTCTTCCTGTATCACATCGGCTACAAATTTTCCTTCTTCATTGTCTGTTGCGGTACGTACCAGTTTTATTTTATCGCCTTCGCCTTTATCGGTCCACAGGGTTTTGGGTAATTGGTTTTTATTATTGCCGATAATTTCATTGGCCACATTCAGGATGGTTTTGGTGCTGCGGTAATTCTGCTCCAGCTTTACCACTTTTACATCGTCGTAATCTTTTTCAAACTGTAAAATGTTTTCAATGGTAGCGCCCCGGAAACTGTAGATGCTTTGTGCATCATCTCCCACCACACAAATATTTTCGTGCATGGCACCCAGCAGTTTTATTATTTCATATTGAGAGGTGTTGGTATCCTGGTACTCATCAATCATGATGTATTTGAACTTGCGCTGGTACTTGCTCAGTGCATCCGGGTGGTTCTTCAGCAGCTCATACATTTTAAACAACAGGTCGTCAAAATCCATGGCACCGTTTTTAAAACAGCGTTTGTTGTAGGCATCATAAATCTTCCCGATCATAGGACGGTTGCTCCGGGCATCTTCCTGTTGTAATGCCCAATCGTTCATGTATTCTGCCGGGCCGATCAAACTGTTTTTGGCAGAAGATATCCGGTTGTAAACTGCATTGGGTTTATACAGTTTATCATCCAGCTCCATTTCATTCACTACTGTTTTTATCACACTTTTGGCATCATCCGTATCGTAAATGGTAAAGTTATTGGGGTAGCCGATCTTGTTGGCTTCGCCCCTCAATATCCTGGCAAATACACTGTGAAAAGTACCGATGTATAAATTCCTTGCTTCATTGTTGCCCAGCGTACGCTCCACCCTTTCCTTCATTTCTTTGGCAGCCTTGTTGGTAAAAGTAAGTGCCAGTATATTAAATGAATCCACGCCATAGTGGCCCATCAGGTGGGCAATACGGGTGGTGAGTACTTTTGTTTTACCGCTGCCTGCACCTGCAATGATCATGAGTGGGCCGTCCTTATGCATTACCGCTTCCCGCTGCGGTTCGTTCAGTTCGTCTAAATATTTGAGCATTTTTTTTGTTTCTTTGGCGAAGGTACGAAAGGAGAAGGATGAGGTTTTGGGGTGTGAAGAAATTTTTATTCTTTCATAAGCAGCGTCTAAAGGAATCAATGCTATACGATAAACTATTTCCACACTGCAAATTCAGGAAAGCCATTTTATGCTGACAGTTGTTTCAATACCTGATGGAAAGGCAGAAGACCACCATTGCCTTAAAAAAAGCGGTCGCCTGGTTTTTTTGTAGCCAGATCATTACAAAAAAATCCGTGCAGCCTCTACAAGACGTTATTCGTTTTTTCCAAATCTTTATGCAGTAACCATCAATATCCAATTAACAAAACATACCCTAATGAAATACCAAACTGAAATGTCGGATGAAAAACTCATCCAGTTTTATCTCAACAGCAATCCTGCAGCACAGGCCACCCTCACAGATCTTTACAAAGACAGGATATACTGTTCCATTTATACTATGGTGCAGGATAAACATGTTGCCGAAGAGATCTTCAGGAATGTTTTTATTGCCATTATCAATAACCTGCTGGCTGGCAAAGCCCCGGAGGACAATAATTATTTTCAATGGGCCACACAGATAGCCCACCAGTTGTGTATTGAACATACCAGGAATAACAAACTTGCAATGGTGATTGCTGCTGATAACGATAATAGTACAGCCCCGCCAATTGATTTTTCTGTGCCGGTTCCAATGCACAATGTGCTATATCATGAAAGCCACGGTAAAATAAAAACTATGATCGATCTGCTGCCTGATCAGCAAAGGGAAGTGATTGCGTTGAGCCATTATGCAGGATTGAGTTTCAGGGATATTGCCGATATTATGAAATGCAGTTTAACCGCTGCGCTGGATACGATGAAGATTGGCCTTAACAACCTGCGCAAACTGATGATGGAAAAAGAATTGGCATTAAGATAAAAAAATTTACTCCCCAATTTCTTTAAACCCCTTCCATTTTTTTTTCAGGTAAATAAGGAGGAAAACAAAACTTGCGATCAGGAAGATATAATAAAGGATATTACCCAATGAAAAACCCTCATCAAAAAAGGCATAATTAAAATAAATGCCGAATGTCATGTTTAAAAGCATCCAAAGCATTACCATAGAAATGGACTGTACAATTACCAGCAAAAAAGCTTTTACATCCGGATCCATAAAAAAAATTGAAGTTTAAAGTTCCACTTTTGCTGCTGAAATAAAAAGCTTTGTGTAATTATTTGATGAGCAGGTTGGCAAAGTCTGCACTGTCTCCGTTAAATACATTAAAATCAACATAAGTAGCAATGCCATTTACATGGCCAGCTTCATTGTGTTGCCAGAAGGTCCAGGGTCTTTTTACCCGGGGCTTATCCCTTACAAAATAATGAGCCACCCACAACGGGTAGTTATCAAATTTACCCGCTAAATATTTGGCATAAAAATCTGCACCCGTATAAATGATGGGTTTTACTTTATAATGATTTTCAACCAAAACAAGCCAGTCGTTCACTCTTTGTTGCAAATCGACTTTACTCACCCGGTGTATTTGTTCTACATCCAGCACAGGTGGCAAGTCGCCCGGTTGCAGGCGCACTGTGCGAATATAATTTTGTGCCTGCATGATTCCGCTTTTAAATGGATTAAAGAAATGGTAGGCACCACGGGGCATACCAGATTTTTTAGCTCCCTTCCAGTTGCGTTTAAAATTGCTGTCCCTGTCATCCGCTCCTTCGGTTGCTTTTATAAAACTGAACCCAATTTGAACATTTTTTATCTGCATGGCCTTAACATCATCCCAGTCGATCTGGCGCTGGTGATGGCTTACATCAATGCCGTGTATTGAATAATTAACAGGGATGTCGATGCCGAAGGCTGGGTACCGGACAAATGTTGGTTTGGAAGCATAATAGAATATATAGGCTGTTGCCGCCAGCATCAGGGTAACAAATAGAATAAGTTTAACAGTTGACTGGGAGTTTTTTTTTGCCACTTTGTTATATGTACAGCGTAAAAATGCAGTAATCACGCTACTTAAATTTGTTAGCTAATTATTTTGAGGCAATATTAACAACAACATGGGTAATATGAGCAATAATTTTCTGTTTCATTCGTTAGCTTTGCCAGCCTTGCTTACATCCAATATCATTTATAATATGACACGAAAGAAAAACCCACTTCCGCACCGGCCTGGTTTTCTGCAATGCCTGATGGTTGCAATGCTATTTTTTACCGGGCAAAAATCATTTTCACAATTTCACCGCACTGATACTTCCCAACGGGAATTGCTGGCATCTGTTGATAAACGGGCCACAGCAAATTATTTTGTAAAAGAATGCAACGTGGTATTCCCCGAAATCCTGAAAGGGAACGAAGAAGAAGCAACTGACTACATTGAAAAATTCTGCGCAAAAAGAAAGGAATATATAATAAGGATGCACACGAGGGGAAAAAAACTGTTACCGAAAGCAGCAGCCATTTTAAAGAAACATAACCTGCCAGAAGAACTGAAAGTATTGCTTACCCTGGAGTCTGCTTATAATGGCAATGCGGTATCTTCTGCAGGGGCAGTAGGTTACTGGCAGTTTATGGATGTGGTGGCTAAAGAATATGGATTGAAATATGTGCCGCACGAAAAAAAGGAAGAAAAGAAAAAGATAGTGAATGGAAAAGGTAAAAAAGGGATACAAGCAACAAAAGCTGATAAAAAGGAAACAGCTAAACTAAAAGATGAAAGAAAGAATTTCAACAAAGCTACTATTGCCGCTGCACGCTATTTGAGAGACAGACGAGTGAACCTGGATGATAACTGGCTGCTGGTGGTAGCAAGCTATAATTGCGGGGTAGGCAATGTATGGTCAGCGATGGAAAAATCGGGGAGAGCCAACCCAACCTTTTGGGATATCAAAAAATACCTGCCTGCTGAAACAAAGGCTTATGTAATGAACTTTATTACATTGAATGTAATATTTGCCAACTATGATCAGTTCACAAAGAACAACCTCATTTTTAAACCAGTGAGAATAGAATTGCGGGATAATTTTGAACAACCAATGCAGGATGCAATGGATGAATTGGAAGATTCCAGGCTAAGATAAAAATCGCATGAAGCCATCATGAAAACAGCCGGTACCTTTATGCCGGCTTTTTTATTTCCCTATTCCGCATATAAAATGATATCCAGCCCTTGCTGGCAACGCAATTTTATCTTGCTTATCAGCTAACTTTGCCCCATGCCCGGTTTCAATTGGAATGATAGTGTTAATTTACTAAGCAAGCTTACTCCAGCAAGGTTTTGGAACGGACTGCAAGTGCTGGGCAGTTTTTATGCCAGCAGGTTATTGAATAAACCCGTTCAGTGGGGTTACCCGGTTTCCATTTCTTTTGAACCTACTACCAGTTGTAATCTCCGTTGCCCTGAATGTCCCAGCGGACTGAGGGCTTTTACCAGGCCCACGGGGATGTTGCAAAAAGATTTTTTCAGCAAAACGATTGATGAGATCCACAAAGAATTGCTCTACCTCATTTTTTATTTCCAGGGGGAACCTTACCTGAACCCCGATTTTCTGGATATGGTAAAATATGCAGCCGATAAAAAAATCTACACCGCTACTTCCACCAACGCCCATTACCTGAACGATGCCAATGCAAAAAGAACAGTGGAAAGCGGCCTTGACAGGCTCATCATTTCAATAGATGGTACCACACAGGACGTGTATGAGCAATACCGGGTAGGTGGTAACATCAGCAAAGTAATAGAAGGGGCAAAAAATATTGTGAAATGGAAAAAAGAACTGAACAGTAAAACACCCTTTGTTTTCTTTCAGTTCCTGGTGGTAAAGCCTAATGAACACCAGGTAGAGGACATTAAACGCCTGGCAAAAGAAGTGGGTGTAGATGAAGTAAGATTCAAAACGGCACAGGTGTATGATTATGAACATGACCCCAACAACCTGATTCCGGTAACCGATAAATTCAGCCGCTATAAAAAAAATCCGGATGGCACTTACACGGCTAAAAATAAATTGGCCAACCGGTGCTGGAAGATGCAGCATGCCAACGTAATTACATGGGATGGATTGGTAGTGCCCTGTTGTTTTGATAAGGATGCCATGCATCAACTAGGCAATTTAAAAAACCAGAGCTTTAAAGAAGTATGGCAAAATGACAATTACAAACAGTTTAGAAGGGAGCTGATGAAGAGCCGGAAGAATATCGACATCTGCGCCAACTGCAGCGAAGGGGTGAGCGTGTGGAGTGAGTAATTAATTTGAAAAACTCAATTTAAAAACTTAACAATGTTATAGGCATCCTTCCTTCTGAACTTTTATATAAAAAAACAGGCTGTATTTCATTTTCAGATTGAGCCATTTTCAAATCTTCAAATGATATCCATGAGCATCGAAAATGATATTAACCAGCGGAGCTTTAAAAGCGAATACCAGAAGGCAATCATTAATTTGATTTACACCTACAACTGGACAACAGAGCAGATCAAGCATATTTTAGATAAAGAAGACCTCACGCCACAGCAGTTCAATATCCTGCGAATTTTACGGGGTAGCGAAATACCTTTATCCACTTTGCAGATAAGGGAAAGAATGCTGGATAAAATGAGCGATACCAGCCGAATTGTGGACAGGTTGATATTGAAGGGCCTCAATAAGAAAGTAACCTGCAAAAGAGACAAGCGCCTGGTGGATGTTACCATTACCGATAAAGGAAGAAAGTTGCTGCAGCGCCTGGATAAACATGAACATGAAATAGAAGCCGTGCTGAAATCACTTACAGAAGAGGAAGCAAATACCCTCAATATTTTATTAGATAAAATCCGCCGGTCAAATTAATAACCGAATTCCATGAAAATATATAAACGCCTTTATGGGGCCATCCTCTTTTTTCTTTTTTTCATCTTGTTGCAGGATACCAGCACAGCTCAGGCCAAACCTGAATTCAGGGGTGTATGGGTAGCCACGGTAGACAATATTGACTGGCCCAGCCAGGGAAATTTTGACAGCGATTCACAAAAAGTAGAATTCATACAACTGCTGGATATGCACCAGCGCAACGGGATGAATGCAATGATCGTACAGGTACGTCCCTGCACGGATGCTTTTTATCCATCTCAATATGAACCCTGGAGTGAATGGCTTACCGGTGCACAGGGCCAGCCGCCACATCCCTATTACGATCCGCTGAAATTTATGATAGCAGAAACGCATAAACGCAACATGGTGTTTCATGCCTGGATGAATCCCTACCGGGCAGCGTTTAATATTGGTACATCTTCCCTCTCTGCAACGCATATCACCCGGCTGCACCCGGAGTGGTTTTTAACCTATGGCGACAAACGGTATTTTGACCCCGGCAACAAAGAAGCGCAGCAATATGTAACCGCCGTGGTAAAAGACGTGGTAAGCCGTTACCAGGTAGATGCCATTCATTTTGACGATTACTTTTATCCTTATCCGCTGGAAGGCAAAAATTTTCCGGATGATGCTACTTACCGGCTGTATGGCCAGGGCTTAGCAAGGGCAGACTGGAGAAGAAGCAATACCGATTCCATCATCGCCAATCTGCACCGGGTAATAAAAGCAGAAAATAAAAAATGCCAGTTTGGTATCAGCCCTTTTGGCGTATGGAGAAACCAGGACAGGGACCCCGTGAATGGAAGCAAAACCAATGGTTCCTCCTCCAACTTTGATGATTTGTATGCTGATATTTTATTATGGTTAAAAAATGACTGGATTGATTATGTTGCCCCGCAATTATATTGGGAATTCGGCCACCGCAGGGCTCCCTATGAAGTATTGCTGAACTGGTGGAGCAAGCATACCTATGGCAAACATTGTTATATCGGGCTGGGTATTTACAAAGCCAACAGCAACGCCGCCTGGCGGGATAATAAACAAATGCCCCGGCAAATAGAAGCATTGCGGAATACCCCCAATATAAAAGGCATGGTATTTTTCAGCAGTAAAAATTTTGAAACCAACCCCAATGGCTGGAGCGATAGTTTGAGGTTGAATTATTTTAAAGAGAAGGCTGATGTGCCTGATATGAAGTAATAAAAAACCCTGCCGAAGCAGGGCTTAATGTGTACGCTACCCCTCGTGTATGATTAGTAAATTAGTTTAGCCTCCTTGCAGAGTTTTAATCCACTATTTCAAAAAGTATGGGATAGCTTAACTATTTTGATATTAATCTTTCTGTTTGTATCGTAAATATAAACAGAAAAATTATTATTTTATAATAATTTTGCAAAGGCATAAAATAAATCACTACTTCAAAGTAGTTAAACAATTCTTATGTTTATTCAAGTTGGTGTTACAATAAAAAATAGCTAAGATATCCCGTGAACGCCCTCGTTGGGTCTTTTTAACCAACGACCGAAGCGTAAGCCAAAATACTTTCAGTTTTCAATTACAACACTTCTCTGGAGTTTACCCAAAAAAGCCTAACTATTTTATGGGATGTTGACTGGATAAGGGTTTCACAGAAAGTTGAAGTGTAAGGCAACATTTTTTCTTATAAATAATGGGTCTGCCAAATT
>Ga0105048_10000482_pt1 | contig 61542 bp, 53 predicted proteins | sample MAT05_FD_78382 | JGI IMG/M metagenome (GOLD analysis project Ga0105048, IMG submission 78382) | Freshwater microbial communities from Lake Fryxell liftoff mats and glacier meltwater in Antarctica - MAT-05 | ecosystem: Environmental > Aquatic > Freshwater > Ice > Liftoff microbial mat | place... | reverse complement strand
GCCGGCGGGTACACCGCACCTGACCCACGCCTGCGCGGATCCGTCGTGTCGGACGTCCCGCCCATTCTCGGCTGAGTGGCTTTGGTGCACTCGAGGCTCTCGACCGGCAGCTCGACGCCAGCAACCTGTTCGACGAGCGCCATCTCGCCACGTTGGGCAGCGGCGGGTTCCTCGTCCGCGGCGACCTGCCGACGTTCCTGACCGGCGCACCGCGTCAGGTCTTCGTCACGGTCGGCACGACGTGCTGATCGCTCACCGCGGGCGACACCTGCCGGTCGGCAGCGCCTCGAGGGCCGTGCTGGCCGGAGTGCGTTCAGCCGACCCCGACGCAGATCCCCGAGCGGATGCCTCGCTGTCGTCTCATGGACGAATTCGGTCAGATCAGGCGCGTTCGAAAGTAGCTGCGTCCCGCAGTCGAGCCGCACACACCAACGACTGCAGACCGACCCCCGACACCGCTGCCAGCACACACCACGCCCCTTCCGCCACCGAGACCGGCGACGTACCCGTGACCGCTGCCGCGCCCCAGCCCACGGCGAGCACGCCGGCTGCCCACAACACCGCATCGAGACACTGACCACTCTGCGACTTCGGACCGGCGCGTCCGGATCGCGACGATGACGCGGACCAGTATCCCAGCGGCGCGAACCAGAGGAACAGCCAGACGGCGGTCACCATCACTCCGACCCGGGCGCCCGCTGGTACGATCGACTGGACGAGCGCCCAACCGATCGCGGGCGACAGCGTCAGGGTCGCCTCATGCCGCTGCAATGGCTGAGACGGATCAGACCAGGCCAGATGCCACCACCGCGTGGTGACCTGAGCCTGCAACAGCACGCTGTCGCGACCTGGCGCAAAAGCGCCGGGCACCCGCAGCTCCGGCATCTGGAGGCCCCACCGCGGCGCACGCAGATCTGACGCCAGCGACGCGTCGTCCCCATGCTGCGCCACCAGCAGATGCGCGCGCGTGGTCCGCGCATCGACACCCGTCATCGCCGGTTCGTGGACGAAGACGACGGGAACCATCCCGGACCGTGTGTCACGCCCGCGCACCGTCACGCGTGCCGTCGACGACCTCGAGCGCTGCGCCGCGACGATCACCGGCCCGTTGCCGAGATGTGCGACCGACACGCCGTTGACGTCCGTCCGCACCGCATTGGCCGCGAACCATCCGTACCCGGGCGTGAACGGCAGCGCACTCACCGACACCGCCGCGCTCGGCTGGACTGGCGTCGCGGGTTGGAGGGCACGTGCGAGCACGATCCAGACGGCCGTACACAGCGCAGCCCATCCGTTGCGGAGCGCGCGAGCCCGCGGCACGGACGGCGACACCCACGACGGGCCATGGCGCGCGACCAGGCAACCCACCCACGTACCAAGCGTGTTGCTGACGAGGTCGGCAATCGCCGGCGTGCGACCAGCGGTCACCCCGCTGAGCTGCAGGATCTCGATCAGGAGCGACATCGCCGCGCCGGTCAGCACTGCGCGGCGGACTGGTACACCCACGGCGACGAGCGCCGCGCCGAGGGGCACGAAGAGCGCGAGGTTGCTGATGACGTCTGCCAGCCAGGCGCGGGAACAGGTCAGGCACGCGACGGTCGTCCACAGCGATCGTCCGGCTGCGGCAGGATCGTCGGCACCACCCGGCGTGAGCGTGAGCACACCGATGCCCAGTGTCGCCACGACGAGCGCCAGCACCCGACGCACGACGGGGCGACCCGCATTGGCTCGCCCCGCCTGCGCCACTGCCCGAGGGCGAGTCACTCCACCGTCACACTCTTCGCCAGGTTCCGCGGCTGGTCGACATTGCACCCGCGCTTCACCGCGATGTAGTACGCCAGCAGCTGCAGCGGCACGCTCGCCAGGACCGGCGTCAGCATGTCCATCGTCTCGGGAATCCGGAACTCGTAGTCCAGCAGCCCCTCCAGCGATTCTTCCGCGCGCGTGGTGACGGCGACGACCGTGCCCTTGCGCGCCTTCACCTCCTGCACGTTGCTCACGACCTTGTCGAACACGGCATCGTGCGGAGCGATGAACACCACCGGCATCATCTCGTCGATCAGCGCGATCGGCCCATGCTTCATCTCCGCCGCCGGATACCCCTCGGCGTGGATGTAGCTGATCTCCTTGAGCTTGAGCGCCCCTTCCAGTGCGCTCGGGAAGTTGTAGCCGCGGCCCAGGTACAGGAAATTCTGCGCCCGCTTGAACTCCTCGGCCACCGCCTCCACGTCACTGGCCCGCTCGAGAATCTCGGAGATCTGCGCCGGCAGCGCCGACAATGCCGCGATCACCTGACGGCCCTGCAGGATGCTCATCGTGCGCAGGCGTCCGATCTTGAGCGCCAGCAGCGTCAGCGCGATCACCTGTGACGTGAATGCCTTGGTGCTCGCGACGCCGATCTCGGGGCCGGCGTGCAGGTAGATGCCGCCATCGGCCTCACGCGCGATGGTGCTGCCGACCACGTTCACGAGACCGAGCGTCTTCGCGCCGCGGGCCTTGGCCTCGCGCAGGGCTGCCAGCGTATCGGCCGTCTCGCCCGACTGCGAGATCACGATGCAGAGCGTGCGATCGGTCACGATCGGGTTCTTGTAGCGGAACTCCGACGCATACTCCACCTCCACGGGCAGGCGCGCAAATTCCTCGAGCAGCTGCTCGCCGATCAACGCCGAGTGCCACGATGTGCCGCAGGCGGTGATGATCACGTTGTCGATCTTCAGCAGCTGCTCGTCGGTGAGATTCAGGCCGCCCAGCTTGGCCGTCCCCTCCTCCTGCAGCATGCGGCCACGCATCGTGTTCTCGATCGTGATCGGCTGCTCGAAGATCTCCTTCAGCATGAAGTGCGCGTAGCCGCCGCGCTCGATCTGGTCGATGTCCCAGTCGATCGTGCTGATCACCTTCGTCACCGCGCTCTGCGAGTGGTCGATCACGCGAAAGCCCGTGCGCGTCAGCACGGCCACATCGCCGTCCTCGAGGTACACCACTTCGCGCGTATGTGCGAGGATGGCCGACACGTCGCTCGCGACGAACCACTCGTCCTTGCCCACGCCGATCAGGAGCGGGCTGCCCTTGCGGGCAGCCACGATCTTGTCCTTGTCACGGCTGGAGATCACGGCGATGCCGTACGTCCCCTCGACCCGCTTGAGCGCCTGGACCACGGCATCCTCGAGACTGCCATCGAACAGCTCCTCGATCAGGTGCGACAGCACCTCGGTGTCCGTGTCGGACGCGAACACGTGCCCGCGTGCCTCGAGCGACTTCTTCAACGATGACGAGTTTTCGATGATGCCATTGTGCACGACGGCGATGGTCTTCGCCTCGTCCATGTGCGGGTGCGCGTTCCGCTCCGTTGGCGGGCCATGGGTGGCCCAGCGCGTGTGCGCGATGCCGACCGACCCGTGTGTCGGATTCGCGGCGATCGCCTGCTCGAGGCGGGCGATCTTGCCCGCCGCGCGGCGCATCTCCACGCCGCCGCCATTCATCGTCGCCACACCCGCCGAGTCATAGCCGCGGTACTCGAGCCGCCGCAGCCCCTCGAGCAGGAGCGGCGTCGATTCTCTCGTCCCGACATATCCAACGATTCCGCACATGGCGTCAGTCCTTTCACAGTGACATGAAGGTCGTACTCCTCAGCGCACGGAGGCGCGCACGAGGTCGTCCAGCGGTTCCCGCGACAGCGATACCAGTTGCTCAGCCTCGGCCCGTGTCGGCGCCTCCGCGATCACGCGCACGATGGGTTCGGTCCCCGACGGGCGCACATGCACCCAACGGTCCGGCCATGACAGACGCAATCCGTCCTGAGTGTCGACCGCTGCATCGGGGAATGCCGCCCTGAGGGCATCATACACGTCCTCCAGCGGTGCATCCGGCCGGTCGAGCTTGTCCTTGACGATCTCGTACTGCGGCGCGCCCGCCTTCAACTGACTTGGCGTCAATCCCGTCTGACACAGCAATTGCAGCACCAGCGCCGCCCCAGCGGGCGCATCACGGCCCAGGTGCAGCTCTGGCAGAATCACCCCGCCATTCCCTTCCCCACCGATCACCGCCCGCTCGGCCAGCATCGCCGAGGCCACGTTGGCCTCGCCCACCGGTGAGCGCACACACCGCTGGCCGGCGGCCAGCGCCGCGTCTTCCACTACTCGGCTGGTGGACAGATTCGTCACTACCACCCCAGGCGTCCGGGCAAGAACGAGCGCCGTCGCAAATGCGAGCGTGTAGTCCTCTCCGATGGGCGTGCCCCGTTCGTCCACGATCGCCAGACGGTCCACGTCGGGATCCACGGCCAGGCCAATGTCAGCGCCCGTCTGACGGACCAACGCCGCGAGGTCGCCGAGATTCTCGGCAATCGGCTCCGGTGCGTGCGGAAAGCGGCCGTCGGGTGTGGTATGAATCGCCGTCACCTCGCATCCCAGCGCCTCGAGCAGCGGAAGCATGATGCGGGCGCCGGCACCGTTCACGCAGTCCAGCGCCACCCGGATCCGCCGCGCCCGCAGCGCCGGCGCGTCGAGATACCCGAGCGCCAGGATGAGGTCGATGTGACGCTGGATCGCATCATGATCCTGCGTGGTCGATCCCAGCCGGTCCCAGGTCGCCCGGGTAAAACCGGCGTCGGTGGCAGCGCGGAAGCTGGCGCTGGCGGACTGATCCAGGAACAGCCCTGACGGACCGATGAACTTGAGCGCATTCCACTCCACGGGATTGTGGCTGGCCGTGATCGCCAGCCCTCCAGCGGCGTGGTGATGCTCAACGGCGAGCTGGACCGTTGGAGTGGGCACGACGCCAATGTCGATCACATCGCACCCCACCGACTCCAGCGCGGACAGCACCACACGATGGAACAGAGGACCCGAGACTCGGCTGTCACGCCCGACCACGATCGGCCGGCCGGGAGTGCGACCGCTGGCCCAGGCGCCGAAACCGCCGGCGTAGGTGGCCACGACTTCGGGCGTGAGGCCGGCGCCAACCCTGCCGCGCACGCCGGACACGGAAACCATCAAGCCTTCGAACGATGACATTGAATCTCTGGGTGGGTGAGGCACGCGCCCGATGAGCCCTGTCTGACGACTCGCCCCTGTCGATGTGCTCCCGTGAAGCCGTCGATGACCGCGTCGCCACCCGGTGCCTGGAGCACACCGGGGACGAATCGCTGCAACGCCGGGTCACCTCGCCACGCCATTATTGGCCGCCGAAACGACAGAAGCGACAGAATTTCACGTATTCTGCAGCCATGAGCAATCCACTTGCCGTACTTCCGTTCGCGGTTGCCGCCCGTGGCGGCTCGATCGATGGCATCCCCGCGGCCACCCTCACGGGCGCGGGGCTGACCCTCCTCCAGCGAGCCGCCCCACTGGCACGGGCGCTGTACGGTCGCCGTGCGGCGCTGCTGCTTCCCACCGGCCCTGAGTTTCTCGTCGCCCTGGCGGCCAGCGACGGCCGTGGCGCCGTCCTGCTCAACCCCCTCTCGTCATCGGCCGAGCTCGCCTGGCAGATCGCTGACGCCGACGTCGGGGCGGTGTTCACCATCGCGTCGCTTGCCGCGAAGCTCCCGCCCGATCTGCCAACCGTGCTGCTCGACGAGGCCCCAGCCCGCGCCGCCCTCCACCTCGACGGCGCCATCACCGTCATCGACCTCGGCTCTCACGTCGGGCTGCTGCTCGAGGGCGACGGTGACGCCGACGGCAGCGACGACGAAGCCGCCGTCGTCTACACCTCCGCCATGGCCGGCACCCCCCTCGGCGCCATCCTCACCCATCGCAATCTGCTCGCCAATGGCTGGGCCACCGTCGATGCCGCCGCGCTGACCGCCGCCGATCATGTGCTGGCCATCCTGCCCTACAGCCACCTTTTCGGCATGACCGTGACCCTGACGGCGCCACTGCTCGCCGGCGCCCGCGTCACGACGATGGATCGGTTCAACCCGATGAAGGCGGTGGATGCGCTGGTGGACGCGCAAATCACGATGTGCGTCGGCGTGCCGGCGGTATTCATCGCGATGCTCTCCGCCATCGAACGGCGGGGCGGCACCATCGACGTGCCGGCGCTGCGCGTCTGCATCTGCGGCGGCGCGGCCCTGCCGGTCTGGGTGCAGCGCAAGTGGGAAACGGCCACGGGCTGCGAACTGCGGCAGGGCTACGGCCTGACCGAGGCGGGACCCGTCTGCCTCTTCAACCGCGTCGACAGGCCGAATCGGATCGGCACGCTCGGCACCGCCTACCCCGGTGTCGAGGTGAGCATCCGGAATCCGGGCAGCAGCGCTGCGCTGGGTGCGGGATCGAGCGGCGAGATCTGCATCCGTGGACCAAGCGTCGGTCCCGGGTACCTCCTCGGCGATGACCGTGGGCTCCGACGTGACGACGGCTGGCTGCACTCCGGCGATCAGGGCCACATCGATGCTGATGGCTACGTCACGTTCGAGGGGTTGATCAAACCGATGTTCACGCGCAGCGGCTTCAACATCTATCCCGCCGAAGTCTCACGCGCCGTCGGCGCGATGCCCGGCGTGACGCGCGTGGAAGTGACGGCGGTGGCCGAGCCGGCGCGCGAGCACGGGATCGAACTCACCGTGCACGGTGCCGTGGACGAGGCGACGGTGCGCACCTGGTGTGAGGCGCATCTCGCCAGCTACAAGCAACCGAGCCGAATCACGATCGTCGCCTGAGTGGCGCTCACGACGTGAAGTCGGCCCGCGACGGCAGGGCGACATCGCCCTGCTCGAGCGCCTCGCAGAACGCCGCCACGCAGTCGGCGTCGAACTGCGTGCCGACGCAGCGGTGCAGTTCCCTGATCGCCTCGGGCAGGAGCTTGCCGCCGTCATCACGGTAGCGGCGCCCGCTGGTCATGGCGTCGAAACTGTCGGCCACGGCCACGATCCGCGCCTCGAGCGGGATGTCCGGCCCCATGAGCCGGTCCGGCAGCCCCTCGCCGTCCATGCGTTCGTGATGATGGCGCACGATGTTCAGCAGTTCCGGCTGATCCATGACCATCGCGGAGAGGATGCGCCAGCCCACGGCCGGGTGCGTCATCACGTGTGCGTACTCGTCCGGCGTGAGGCGAGCCGGCTTGGTGAGGATCTCCTCGCGCACGCCGATCTTGCCGATGTCGTGCAGGCGGGCGCCGAGCGTGACGGCACGCACCACGTGCGCGGGCAGATCGAGGTGGCGCGCGATGGCGGTGGCGTACTCGCTCACGCGTACGCTGTGTCCGTGCGTGTAGGGGTCCTTCGCTTCGAGCGCCTCGGCCAGCGCCTGCACGCCGCCGAGAAACTGCTGCTCGATGCGGCGCGCCTGCGCCTGGACCTTCTGTTCGAGTCGCGTCTGATACTCGCGATTTTCCAGCACGAGGCGCCGGCGTTCGAGCACCGAGGTGATGCGCGCACGCACCTCCTCGAGGTGGAACGGCTTGGTGAGATAGTCGAGGGCACCGACCGAGAGGCAACTCACCGCCGTTTGCACGTCGCCGTTGCCGCTGATCATCATGACGGCCGCGTCGGGCCAGCGGGACCGGAGCTCGCGCAGCAGCGAGAAGCCGTCCATGCGTGGCATCTCGATGTCGGTGAGGATCAGGGTGGCCGGATTGGCTGCCATCTTCACCAGCGCCTCGTCGCCGCTGCCGGCCTCGTCGACGACGAAACCATCGGCGCGCATCACCCGGACCAGGATCTGCCGCAGCCGCGGCTCGTCGTCCACCACGAGGCAGCGGGGAACGACGGTGCTGGAGAACGGGTCCGTGCCGGCCATCACGGCGAGCTCCGGCGGGCTCACGGTGCTCATGCGGCGTCACCGGGCGAGCCGTGCTTCCGACCGGACCGCGGGTTACGATTCCTGCTCAACATTTTTCGACGCCAATGACCCGGATCTTCGATACCGACCTGCGCGACGGGCTTTCGACGCGCGCCATCCACGCCGGCCAACAGCCGGAGGCCACGACCGGCGCCATCATGACGCCGGTCTACCTCACCAGCACGTACGTCCATGAAGAGTTCGGCGTGCATCGCGGCTACGAGTACGCGCGCGGGAAGAACCCGACCCGCGAGGCTCTCGAGCGGAACGTCGCCGCGCTGGAAGGGGCGACGCATGGCTTCGCGTTCGGCAGCGGCATGGGGTGCCTCACCAGCATCATGATGCTGTTCCGCTCGGGTGATCACATCGTCGTGGGTGAGAACGTCTACGGCGGCACGTACCGCCTCTTCGACAAGCTGCTGCGCCAGTTCGGCCTGACGTTCACCTACGTCGACACGCGCGATCCCCAGCGCATCGCCGACGCGGTCACGCCGCAGACCCGCGCGCTGATGCTGGAGACGCCGACCAACCCGCTGATGCGACTCACCGATCTCGCCGCCGCGGCGGAGATCGCGCAGCGCGCGGGCGCGCTCACCATCGTCGACAACACGTTCGCGACGCCGATCTTCCAGCGCCCGCTCGAAACGGGCGCGGACATCGTCTGGCATTCGAGCACCAAGTACCTGAACGGGCACAGCGACATGATCGGCGGCATCGCGGTCACGTCCAGCGAGGAGCTCGCGACGCGCCTGCAGTTCATCCTGAATGCGGCGGGTGCGGTGCCCGGTCCGTTCGACGCCTGGCTCTGCCTGCGCGGGACCAAGACCCTCGGCATCCGCATGGCGGCCCACGACGCCAATGGCCGTCGGATCGGGGCGTGGCTGGCGGAACGTCTGGGCCACGAGCGGGTGCTCTATGCCGGCCTCAAGTCGCATCCGCAGCATGCGCTCGCGCAGCGACAGATGTCGGGCTTCGGCGGCATGATCTCGATCGAGCTCGAGAACCGGGAGCGGGTCAAGACGATGCTGGACCGAATGCGCCTGTTCAGCCTCGCCGAGTCGCTGGGTGGGGTCGAGAGTCTGATCAGTCATCCGGCCAGCATGACGCATGCGTCGGTCGAGCCGGAACGGCGGGCAGCGTTGGGAATCACGGAAGGGCTCGTCCGGTTGTCCGTCGGCATCGAGGACGCCGAGGATCTGCTGGGTGACCTGGAGCAGGCGCTCCAAGGGCTGTAGTCGGTGCCGGGAGGCGACCTGACACCCGGCGGCACCGCTGCCCGTAGGATGACGGAGCCGACCATGTGACCTGCGGGCCGTGCCGTGCCTTGCCCGTCCCAGTGTCGGAGGGACGGAGGCCCGGCTTCACTGCACGCCGCGTTACATCTCACCAATCCGCACGTCAGTTCACCCGCTACGCCACCCCTGTGGGGGATCGAGGATTTCCATGCCCGTGACACCCCTGCCCCGCATCGCCTCCACGTCGTGGGAGCACCCGGCCGATCGGGCGGCGCTCAACACGTTGCGCGCGATCCCCGGCTTCGACGAGATCGTCCGCAAGGTGGCCGGGTTCTTCGGAGAGCGCGGCCTGCGGCATCTCTTTCTCGCCAACGCGGTGCGCACCGGCCCGACGCAGCACCCACGCCTCTACGCCATGCTGCGTGAGGTCTGCGAGGTGCTCGATGTCACCGACGTGCCCGATCTCTACGTCACGCAGACGCCGTTTCTCAATGCCGGCGCCATCGGCTTCGAACGGCCCTTCATCGTCATCAACACCGGGACGCTCGCCACGCTGTCCGACGAGCAGCAGCGATTCGTGCTCGCACACGAGGTGGGTCACATCGCCAGCGCGCACATGGTCTATCGCACCATCGCGGTGATCGTCAGCACCATCGGCTTCAGTGCGCTGCCGTTCCTCGCGGGCCTCGCGCTGATGCCGTTCCAGCTCGCGCTGCTGGAGTGGAGCCGCAAGGCGGAGCTGAGCTGCGACCGCGCCGCCCTGCTCGCCGTGCAGGACACCACGGTGGCCATGCGCACCTTCTTCCGCCTCGCCGGCGGCTCCGACATGCCCGGCGAAGGCGATCTGGATGCGTTCCTCAGGCAGGCGGCGGAATACGAGAGCGAGGGGAGCGCCTGGGATTCGCTGCTGAAGGCGATCAACACCGCGCTCCGGGAGCACCCGTTCAACACCGTGCGGGCGGCCGAGCTGCAGCGCTGGGTGGCCACGGGTGCGTACGCCCGCATCGTCGGTGGCGAGTACCCGACGCGTGATGGCACCGGCCCGCAATCCTCGTACACCGACGACGTGCGCAGCGCCGCCGACTACTACGGCCAGCAGGCGCGCGACACCTTCGGCAAGGTCGGCGACTCGTTCGTGCGCGCCGCCGACGCCTTCCGCCGCAAGGCCGGCGGCTGACCTCCCGGCGCGGAGTAGATTCCGCGCCATGAAGCTCCTGCTCGTCGGCGGCGGTGGCCGCGAACATGCCCTCGCGTGGCGCATCCGGCACGAACTCCCGGACGCCACGCTGCTCGCCGCCCCCGGCAACCCGGGGATCGCGGCCCTCGCCACCTGTCTCCCGGTCGGCGCCGCCGACGTCGATGCGCTCGTCCTGCTCGCGAACACCGAACAGGTCGATGCCGTGATCGTCGGCCCCGAGGCGCCGCTTGCCGCCGGCCTCGCCGATGCGCTCATCGCGCACGGGATTCCGGTGTTCGGCCCCACCGCCGCCGCGGCGCAGCTCGAAACATCCAAGGCCTTCGCCAAGGCGCTGATGCACGACGCCGGTGTGCCCACGGCGCGCGCATCGATGCACACCACCGTGCGCGGCGCGCGGGCCGCCGCGCGCGAGTTCGGCGCGCCGGTCGTCATCAAGGCGTCGGGCCTCGCCGCCGGCAAGGGCGTGGTCGTGGCACTGACGCTCGACGAGGCGGATGCCGCCATTGCGTCCATGCTCGAGGACGACGTCTTCGGCGACGCCGGCGCCGAGGTGCTGGTCGAGGAGTTCATGACCGGCGAGGAACTGTCGCTGTTCGTGCTCACCGATGGCACGACGGTGGTGCCCCTCCCCGCCGCGCAGGATCACAAGCGCGTCGGGGAGGGCGACACGGGACCGAACACCGGCGGCATGGGCGCCTACTGCCCCGCCGATGCCGGCGACGCGTCGTACACCTGGTGTGACGGCAGCCTGCCGGCAGGCATTCGTCACGTGCTCGACACGATCGTCACACCGACGCTCGCGGCGATGCGCGCCCGCGGCACACCATTTCGCGGGCTGCTCTACTGCGGCGTCATGCTCACGCCCACAGGCCCGCGTGTGGTGGAGTTCAACTGCCGCTTCGGTGACCCCGAGACGCAGGCCGTGCTCACCGCCCTCGCCGATGACGCCCCGCTGCTGCGGGTCATGCTGCAGGTCGCGCGCGGTGAACGCATCGACCCGGTGCCGCTGTTCGCGCCGGCCCGCCATGTCGTCGCCACCGTCCTTGCGGCTGCCGGCTACCCCGACCGGCCGCGCAGCGGCGAGGCGATCACGCTGCCGACCACCGGCGACGGCGAATGGCTCTTCCACGCCGGCACGACGCGGCGCGATGACACGCTGGTCAGCAGCGGCGGCCGCGTGCTGGCCGCCACCGCCAGCGGCGCGACTCTCACCGCGGCGCAGCAGCGCAGCGCGACACTGGCCGCCGCCGTGACGTTCACCGGCGCCTTCCACCGTCGCGACATCGGCTGGCGCGCACTCGCCCGCGGTGCCTGAACTCCCCGAGACGGAGACCATCGCCCGCGATCTCGATGTGATGGTCGCCGGTGCCATCGTGGCGTCGGCGTCGGTCCGTCGCGCCGATGTGCTGCGCGCCGTCACCGCGGCCGGGTTTGCAGCCCGCCTCGCCAGCGTCACGATCCTGGGTGCGCGTCGGCGCGCCAAGCTGGTCATCCTCGACCTCGACTCGGGTGACGCGATCGTGGTGCAGCCACGCTTCACCGGTGCGCTGCTGGTGGAGACGGCTCCGACCGACATCTCGCCGCGCGACCGGGACTACATCACCCTCTCGCTCCACCTCCGCGACGGCCGCCACCTGCACTACCGCGACATCCGCCGGCTCGGCACGGTCGCGCTCCTCTCTGCTGCCGATCTCGCCCAGACCCTTGCCCCGCTCGGACCGGAGCCGCTTGACCCCGCCCTGACCGCCGAGCGATTTTCGGGGTCTCTTCGGACGTCGCGGCAGGCCATCAAGAAGGTGCTCATGGACCAACGTGTACTCGCGGGTGTCGGCAACATCTACGCGAACGAGGCCTGCTGGATGGCGGGGATCGATCCCTCGCGTCCAGCGGCGTCGCTCGGTGAGGCGGAGGGAGCGGCGCTGCTCGGCGCCCTCCGCGGTGTGCTCACCGCCTCGATCGCGGTCCGGGGCACCAGCTTCCGTGACTACGTGGATGCCAGCGGGGGGCGCGGCGGCTTCGTGCCGCACCTGCAGGCGTACGGCCGCGGCGGACTGCCCTGCGCGCGCTGCGGCACCGCGCTGGTGGACAGCAGCGCCATCGACGGGCGCACCACGGTCTTCTGCTGGCGCTGTCAGCGATGAAGACGGCCAGCTCGGAGGCGCAGCGCGACCTCTTCGCACTCTTCGGCGTCGCGCCCGCGCGAGGGCGCAGCGATGAACGCCTGAGCGTCGAACGTGCCGTCACGCTGGCCGAGCTGGAGGCGGCCAGGGCGGCCGCCTCGATGCCCACCAGCGACATGAGCGTCGCCGTGGACGTCGCGCTCGACGACACCACCGATGGCCCGGCCGCCGCCCGCAAACGGAAGGGACGTCGGCGGCCGGTCACGGATCTCGATGCACTGCGCGAACTGGTGAAGGCCGGCACGCAGGACCGCCCCGGCATCTACCGATTTCTCGGCAGCGAGGGCGAAGTCCTCTATGTCGGCAAGTCGAAGCAGCTCCGCACGCGGCTGCTCAGCTACTTCCGCGCCGAATGGCCGCATGACAAGGGTGCGCGCATCCTCTGGCGTGCAGGGCGCATCGAGTGGGAGTACCAGCCGAGCGAGTTCGGAGCGCTCCTTCGCGAGCTGCGGTTGATCAAGCAGTTGCGCCCACGCTACAACTGGATGATGAAGCGTGATGCGCGGCACTACTGCTTCGTGAAACTCACCGTTGGGCGGGCCCCGAAGTTCCTCGTCACGCGCGACGCGGCCGGCGATGAACGGGGCACCTTCTACGGTCCGTACCTGAGTGCGGGCCGCGTCGGCGAGGCGTTGCGCGAGCTCAGCGACGTCCTCGGCCTCAGGGATTGTGGCGCCGACGTGCCGATGCATTTCAGCGACCAGGCAGAATTGCCCGTCATCGCGCGGCCGCGCACGCCCGGGTGCATCCGTCACGAGATCGGGACCTGCCTCGGACCCTGCGTCGGAGCCGTCACCGAATCGGTGTACACGACACAGCTCGCGGTGGCGCGCGCCTTTCTGGATGGCACGGGCGATGGTCCACTGCGTGCGCTCACCCAGCGCATGGAAGTGCACAGCGACGCGCTCGAGTTCGAACGCGCCGCACAGGTCCGCGACAAGTTGCAGCGGCTCGAGATGCTGCGGGCTCAGTTCGAGCGCCTGCGATTCGCCGTCGAGACCCTCACCTTCGCCTACCCCGTCAGTGGACATGGCAACGAAACCCGCATCTACCTCGTCCGACGCGGCACCGTCCGCGCCGACCTGAAGCTCCCCGTCACCCGGCGCGACCAGCTGGAGTTCGCCGAATGGGCGCACCGTGTCTTCGACGGCGCGGACCGGCCGGGACGCGCCATTCCGACACACGAAATCGACGAATTGCTGCTGCTCTCGAGCTGGTTTCAGCGCAATCCGGCTGAGTTCGCGCGGACCCTCGCACCGGAAGCGGCCGTCCGCGCGTACGGCGCGTGACGGGATCCGTCGCTCTGCCGGACTGGGTGGTGGCAGTCGAGGTGGTGTGGGTCGTTCTCATCTCGTCGTACATCCTGCTCGAGCGTCGTCCCCCCATTGCCACGCTGGCGTGGATCCTCGGCCTGAGCTACCTGCCGGTGCTGGGGTTCGTGGTCTACTACTTCCTCGGCCCGCGCCGACTCGATCGCAAGCGACGTCGGCGCATCGTGGCGCGCACCGCGCAGCGCAACCGCGACCAGCGCACCCGCCCCGAACGCGGGCGCACCGACGACGAGCTGGGCATCACGGGCAGCCGCCTCGCCGCCATCGCGGCGGGGACCGAGCAGTCGCCGCCACTGTGCGCGACGGATGTGACGCTCTACGACAGCGGGCACGCTGCCTACGGCGCGATCCTCGACGCCATCGGTGCCGCGCAGCACCATGTCCACCTCCAATACTACATCCTGAACGAAGGCGTCGTCGCAAACCGCATCCGTGACGCGCTGGTCGAGCGGGCACGCGCCGGCGTCGAGGTGCGCCTGCTGCTGGACGGGCTGGGAACATCGCGGCTTGGAAAATATCTGCAGCCACTGCGTGATGCCGGCGTGTCGGTGGCGCGCTTCGGCCCGCGCATGCGGCCCGGATTCGTGAACTTCCGGACGCACCGGAAGATCGTCGTGTGCGACTGCACCACCGGCTTCACCGGCGGCATGAACATCGATGACTGCCATGACGAGACCGTGGTCGGCGCGGACCGGGGATGGCGCGACACGCAGGTTCGGCTCTGCGGAGACGCCGTCGCGCCGCTCGCACTCACCTTCCTCGAGGATTGGCAGTACGCCACCGGCGAGGTGCTCGATGGACCGAAGTATCTGCCGGAGCTCACCGGCCAGGGTGACCACCGCGTGCAAATCTGTACCTCGGGCCCCGACGCCCATCCGCAGAGCATCCACGCCGTGTACTTCACCGCCATCGCCACCGCGCGCCACCGCGTGTGGATTTCGACGCCGTATTTCGTCCCCGATGAATCGATGCAGTCGGCGCTGACCGGTGCCGCACTGCGCGGCGTGGACGTGCGCGTGCTGGTACCGGGCAACAGCGACCACAAGCTCGTGGATGCGGCGGCGCGCAGCTACTACCCCGAGCTGCTCGCCGCCGGCGTGCGGATTCATGCCTATGGTCCGCCGCAGCTCCACGCGAAAACGATGGTCGTCGATCATGATGCCGCGATCGTCGGCACGGCGAATCTCGACAACCGCAGTCTGCGCCTGAACTTCGGGGTCGTGGCGATCTGCTACGGCAGCGCCGCCGTGTCAGCGCTCGCTGCCATGTTCGATCGCGACCTCCTGGCCGCGCGCGAGGTCAAGCCGGCGGACATGGGGCGTGAGACGCTGCCGATGCGCCTGTTCGAGGGGGTCGCGCGGCTCTTCTCGCCGATGCTCTGACCGGCGACCGCCGGCCTCACTCCAGCGGAACCAACTCCGCCGTGACACCGCGCGCGGCGATGGTGAGACGTGCGACGCTCGGCATCAGGTCGAACCGCCGCGCCCCGGCGGCTCCGGGATTCACCACCAGGCGTCCGTCCACTTCCGTGATCAGCTGCCGGTGCGTGTGCCCATACACGAGCACACGCTGCGGATACGCACGCAGCAGCCTCGGCACGGTCGGACTGCCGAATTCGTGACCGTGGCTGAGGTGAATGCTCACGCCACCGATGTCGAGGATGCGCTCCTGCGCATGCCGTGGGTTACCCGGCCGGTCCGTGTTGCCGAAGACGGCCTGCACGGGCGCGATCAGCTCCAGTTCGCGGAGCACGTCGTCAGGGCCGACGTCGCCGGCGTGCAGAATCAGCTCCACCCCTTCCAGTGCGGTGAAGAGGCTCGCGCGCACCATGCCGTGCGTATCGGACACGAGGCCGATCAGGTGTGACGCGCCCGTCACCCGTCCACGTCGCCCCAGCGCGGCGCGATGTCGACGTCCACGTGCAGGTGGTCGAGGATGCGCTGGACGATGAAATCGACCAGATCGCCGATGGCTTGCGGCTGATGGTAGAAACCCGGCGCCGCCGGGAGCACCACCGCCCCCGCCTCGGTGAGGCGCAGCATGTTCTCGAGATGGATGCGCGACAGCGGCGTTTCGCGCGGCACCAGCAGCAGCGGACGGCGCTCCTTGAGCGCGACATCCGCGGCGCGTTCCACCAGCGAGCGGCTCGTCCCGGCCGCGATCGATGCGATCGTCCCCATGCTGCAGGGCACGATCACCATCGCCTTCACCTTCGCCGAGCCACTGGCCGGCGTGGCGCCACGATCGGCGTCATCGAAGACGGTCACGTGCGCATCCCAGCCCGCGCCACCAACGCGCTCACGCAGCGCAGCCAGATCGCGCACGTCGCTCTCGGTCTGCAGCAGTCGCCAGCCGTGCGGACTCACCACCAGCCACACCGGCTGCTGCGCCGCCACCAGGGCCTCCAGCAGGCGCACGGCGTACGGCGCGCCGGAGGCACCGGTGATCGCCATCACGATCGGCAGCGTCGGGCTCATCCCGATACCCGCGTCAGCAGCGTCGCCAGCGACGGCAGGTGCAGCGCCCGTTCCAGCAACACGAACGTGAAGAAGGTGATGCTGATCACACCGTTCATCGTGAAGAACGCGGCATCCAGTTTCGACAGATCGTCGGGCTTCACCAGCGAGTGTTCGTATGCGAGCAACAGTGCGACCACCGCGACGCCGAGCGCGTAGAGCACACCACCGCCCGTCGCGAGTCCGACGAGCGCCAGGAGCAGCACGGTGCCGACGTGCAGCACGCGCGCCACGCCAAGCGCACGGCGCTCACCGAGGGCAGCCGGCAGTGAGTGCAAGCGGTTGGCCCGGTCGAACGCCACGTCCTGCAGCGCATACAGGATGTCGAACCCACCGGACCAGGTCATCACGGCCGCCGCCAGCACCGGCAGCATCCACACCGGATCGCTCCAGGCACCAGTCACCGCGAGATACCCACCCACCGGCGCGATCCCCAGCCCGAGACCGAGTGCGAGGTGGCTCCAGCGCGTGAAGCGCTTGCAGAAGCTGTAGAACAGCACCCAGCACAGCGCCAGCGGCGAGAGCATCCCGCACAGCGGATTGAGCATCCAGCTCGCGGCGACGAAGACGCTCCCTGCCACGATCACACTGACCTTCGCATGCCGCAGCACCAGCAGTCCGCTGGGGATCTCGCGCATCTTCGTACGCGGGTTGATCGCGTCCACGTCGCGATCCACGATGCGGTTGAACGCCATCGCCGCGAAGCGCGCTGCCGTGAAGGCCAAAATCACCCAGCCCACCTGCCCCACCGTCGGCATCGCGAGACGACTGGCGAGCACCACGCCGGTGAGCGCGAACGGCAGCGCGAACACCGTGTGCGGCAGTTTCACGAAGCTCGCCCACCGCGACAGCGCCGACGGGCCCGCGAACGTCTGCCCCTCGCGACGCGGCGCGGTCATCGCGTCCAGGCCTGGGTAATGCCCAGCGTCGGGAAGAGCGCATCCACCGTCGCCTTCGTCGTGGCGTCCATCGCGATCACGCGCGGCCACGGCCGCGTGAAGCCCTCCTCGGGAAGCTTGCGCGTCGCGTCGATGCCCATCTTGCTGCCGTAGCTGAACGCGCGACTGGAATGATCCAGCACATCCACCGGCCCCATCGTGAAGCGCACGTCGCGCTCGGGATCGATGTTGTTGAGCGTCGCCCACCACGTCTCCTGCACGTTGCGCACGTCGATCTCCTTGTCCACCACCACGATCACCTTCGCCAGCGACATCAGCCCGGCGCCCCACAACGCGTTCATCACCTTGTAGGCGTGGCCCGGATACTTCTTGTCGATGCTCACGAACACGAGGTTGTGGAACACCCCCTCGGCCGGCATGTGATAGTCGACGATCTCCGGCGTGGTGAGCTTGAGCAGCGGCAGGAAGATCCGTTCCGTGGCATGGCCCAGGTAGTAGTCCTCCATGGGCGGCTTGCCGACGATGGTGGTGCCGTACACCATGTTCTTCCGCATCGTGACGGCGGTGATGTGGACCTTCGGGTACAGGTCGGCCTCGGAGTAGAAGCCGGTGTGGTCGCCGAACGGCCCCTCCACCACCAGCGCCTCACGCGGGTCGATGTAGCCCTCGATCACCAGCTCCGCACTGGCCGGCACTTCGAGGTCACAGGTCACGGCCTTCGCCAGCGTGACCGGCTCGCGTCGCAGGAAGCCGGCGAAGATGAATTCGTCCACCGCCGGCGGCAGCGGCGCACTCGCGCTGTAGACGCTCGCCGGATCCGCGCCGACCACGATGCACACCGGCATCGTCTCGCCCTTCGCCGCCATCTCGCGAAAGTGCTCGGCGCCGGTCTTGTGGCGCTGCCAGTGCATCGCGACCGTGCGCCGGTCGAGCTTCTGCACGCGGTACATGCCCACGTTGCGGATGCCACGCGCCGGGTCCTTGCTGATCACCGCGCTGAGCGTGATGTACGGGCCACCATCCTCCGGCCAGCAGGTGATCACCGGAATCTTGTCGAGATCGATCTCGTCCCCGCGCCACACCACCTCCTGACACGCCGGCGAGCCGCCCTTCACCCGCGGCGGGAACCTGGACACTTCGAGCAGTCGTGGCAGCAGTCCGAGCTTGCCCATGAAGCCGTCGGGCACCTTGAGGTTCAGCAGCTCCGTGATGCGCGCGCCATGTTCGTCGAGGTCCGTCACGCCGAGTGCGAGTGCCATCCGCGTCATGCTGCCGAACAGGTTGATGCCGACCGGAAACGCGGAGCGCGCGCCGTTGTCGAGGATCACCTGCTCGAACAGCAGCGCCGGCCCGCCGCCGGGCAGCTTGGATGCCCGGTCCGCGATCTCGCACAGCTCGAGCTTTGCGCGCACCGGCTGTGACACGCGCACCAGCTCACCCATCGCGTCGATCGCACTGATGAAGTCCTGCAACGAATCAAGTGACACGTGCGCTCGGAAAGTCAGGTCGGGGTATGGCGCGGAACTGCCGGTCGCCTGCGGCGCCGCAGAAACATCGGGGGCTCACGCCACCCCGACATGAATCGCGGCGATGCCGAACGAGAGGGGCGTCCACGTCACGTCACGGAAGCCCGCCGCCGTCATGCGCGACGCCAGCTCCTCCTCCACTGGAAAGTGCGCGACACTCTTCGGCAGGTACGTGTACGCCGTCTTGTGGCCGCTGATGACCCGGCCGATCGCGGGCAGCACCGAGTGAAAGTACAACTGGTACCCCGCCCGCACGATGCCGTTGCGCGGCGTCGAAAACTCCAGGATCACGAAGCGCGCGCCCGGCCGCAGCGACCGCCGCACCTCGCGCAGCCCCACATCCAGCGCCGCGACGTTCCGGATCCCGAACGCCACGATTGCGCCGTCGAAGACCGCGTCGCCCACCGGCAGCTGCAGTGCATCCGCCGCCACCGGCCCGAGGCGCCGGGGGGACGCCTTCCCCTCGCCCATCCGCAGCATCGGCTCGGCAAAATCGGCGGCCATGACGTAGCCGCGGAAGCCAGCCTGCTTCACCAGCTGGGCGCCCACGTCGAGGGTGCCGGCACAGAGGTCCAGGAAGCGCCCGTCCGGCCGCGCGCGCCAGGCCAGCGCCTCGAGCGCATCACGCCGCCAGCCCTTGTCCACGTTCATCGAGAGGACGTGGTTCAGGAGATCGTAGCGCGGGGCGATCTCGGAGAAGATCTGCTGGACGTACGCACGCTTTTCCGCGCCGCCGGCGGCGGCCGCATCGGCGCGCCGTCGGTCGGCGTCGAGGGTGGTGGGCATCAGACGACAAAGCTCGCGGGACACCGGCCGGTGCCACAAGCCGGTCGGTCGGCGGCGCCCCGCCGCACAGCAAAATCCGGGGGCGTTGCGCTAGCTTCGCGCATCCGCACCGCGGGCCCCGCACCTCGGCGTGGCCCGTGCGTGGCTCCCCGACGCATGCCCAGGCTCCTCGACGTCTCCAACCTCCCTGATGCCGACCTCGTCGCCCTGGCCCAGGAAGGCCGCGACGAGGCGTATCGGGAGCTGATCCGACGTTACGAGCGCCCGGTGTTTTCGCTGGTCTACCGCATGGTCCGCGACCGCGAGGCCGCCGAAGACCTGGCGCAGGAGACCTTCATCAAGGTCCTCAACAACATCGAGAAGTACGCCCCGGAGTTCAAATTCTCGAGCTGGCTGTTCAAGATCGCCAACAACCTGGCCATCGACTCGCTCCGGCGACGCCGCCTGGCGACGATCAGCATCGATGGCGCCGCCGGCGCGGCCACCCAGGCCGAAATCGAGGCCACCAGCTTCGAGATCGGCGACCGCAGCGAGAACGCCCTCGACGAGATGGCCAACAAGGAGCTCGGCGCCGCCATCGAGGTGGCCATCGCCAAGCTCCGGCCCCTCTACCGCAGCTGCATCCTGCTCCGGCACGTGGACGGGCGATCCTACGAGGAGATCGCCCAGCTCCTCGACCTGCCCCTCGGCACCGTGAAGACGTACATCCATCGCGCCCGGCACGAGCTGCGCGAAGCCCTCGAGGACCTCCGCTGATGCCCCGCCAGGCCCCTGAGACCACCCCGTCCAGCCCATCGGCGGGACGCCATGAAACCATCCTCGCAGACCGCCCGTAGGCGCTGGAGGGAATCCAATGACACTCACTCGCCACCTCCTGCCGGACGAACTCGACCTGCTCCTCGATGGGGAGACAGGCTTCGGGGTGCAGCAGCTCACGGGCCACCTGCGCGAGTGCGCGGAGTGCCGCGACGAGCTGGCTGCCCTTCGTGCATTCGTCGCCGACATCGAGACGCTCCCCGAACTGACCCCGTCGAGCCGGTTCGCCGACAGGGTCATGCACGAGGTGCACGTCTTCGAGCCGTGGCATGTCGCCATCCGGACCAGCGTCGCTGGCTGGATGCCGACCCGTCCCGTGGCGCGGATCGCGGCCGGGACGGCACTCACCGGTGCGGCATCGCTGGTGACGGGAGTGGCCGTGTGGGGCTGGGCCCACCGGGAGGCCGCGGTGTTCGTCGGCAGCCTCGTCACCGAACGGGCGCGCAGCGGTCTGCTCGAGTCGCTCACCGCGACGGCGCAGGCGATGGTCGGCCCACTCGGCGGCACGGTCGGGAGCGGGCTGCCGCTGCTCGGCCTGGCCGGTGCGACGCTGCTGACCGGCGCCGGTCTTGGATACCTCGGGCTGCGCGCGGTTGCCGCGCGCGCCCGCCGTTTCGAGGCCTAGCGCCATGCGCCGCCTCCGCCACCGGCTCGCCCGGCTCGCCGCCGCGGTCTCGATTGCCACCGTCGCACCGTCCACCGTCGCACCGTCCGCCGTCGTCGCCCAGGCCACCGCGGGCGACAGCGCCAGCAGCACCCTCCGTGGCTGCGGTGCCACGCCCCCCATCGCACGCGTCAGCGCTGCGCAGTCACGGCTCCTCGTCCGTGCCGCCCTCGATCCGCTCATCGGCTGCGGCGTGATCACGGCCATGCATCGCACTGGCGACTACACCGTCGAGGCGCGCGACACCGTGCGCGGCAACCTCGTCGTTCTCGACGGCACGCTGCGCATCTCTGGCACCGTCACCGGATCGGCCTTCGCACTCAACGGCGCCGTCGTCATCGACTCCTCGGGCCACGTGCTCGGCGACGTCGTCTCGGCGGAACATGGCGCCGCCATCGCCCCCGCGGGCATCGTGGACGGAGAACTTCGCACCCTCGATGCCGTCGAGCCGATCGCCCCCGCCGTCATGGCCACCGCCGTCGGCAGCACCGTCGCGAGCCTGAAGCAGACGGCGGCATGGTTCGGCATCCTCATCCTGCTCGCCGTCGGTGTGCTGATCAACGCCGGTGATGCGATGCAGCGCATCACCAGCACGCTCAAGGCGGGCTTCGGACGCAACGTCGCGGTCGGCGCACTCGCGCAGCTCGCGCTGCTGCCGGTACTGCTCGTGATCTGCCTGCTGCTGGCGCTGACGGTGCTCGGCATCCTGCTGATTCCCTTCGCGATCGTCGCCTACGTCGTCGCGCTGCTCGGGCTCGTGGTGCTGGGCGGATTGAGCGCGATCCAGATGGTCGGCTCGGGTCTCGCCGCGCGACGGCCCGGACTCACCGATCGTGCCGCGCGGCTGCAGGCGCTGGTGATCGGCATGCTGCTGCTGTCGCTGCCATGGCTCGCCGCAGCGGCGCTCGCGTCGTCGCCGGTGACGGCGGCATGGCTTCGCACCTTCGCGCTCGGGCTGACCTGGGTGGGCGTCACCGCGGGGCTCGGCGCCGCCCTTCGCACCCGCGGCGGCACCCGCCCACACACCGAACCATGGGGCATCCGACGCCCGGCGCCCAGCGGCACGCCGCGCCCGGTGGAACCCGTCAAGCCCGAATGGCTCACGCCCACGCCACTCACCGGCGTCGTCGCGGTGACCCGCACCTCGTCCACCAGCGGGAGCGGGCGATGAGCGGTGTCCGCAGGGCAGGCCTCGCGCTGGCGACGCTGCTCGCCACGCAAGCCCGCGCGCAGCACGTGCGCACACTCGAGTCGTCGCGCATGCTGCGCGACTCGGCGCCCGTCACCGTGCACCTCGCGCTGGGCACCGGCACGCTGAGCGTCGGTGCCGCCGAGGCGCCGTTCCTGTATCGCAGCATCCTGCGCTTCGGCGATGCCTATGCCGCGCCCACCAGCGCCTGGAACGCGACGCAGCGGACGCTCACGCTCACCGCCGGGCGTCGTGGCGACACGGCACCGGCGTCCCGTTCCACCGACGCCGACGACACGCCGCAGGACTGGCGCGTGCAGCTCACCCGCCACGCGCCGCTCGAGCTCACCATCGATGCCACGGCCGCCGATGCGATGCTCGATCTCACCGGCCTGCCCCTCCGGCGCGTCGCGCTCAACACCGGGGCCACGGCGACGACCGTGCGCTTCGATGCCGCGAATCCGGAACCGATGTCGGTGTTCGACGCCGACGTGGGTGCCGGTGGACTGAAGCTCATCGGGCTTGGCAATGCCGGCGCGAGCGAACTGCGCATTCACGGCACGGTCGGCGACCTGTCGCTCGACCTGGGCGGACGCTGGCAGCGCGACATGCAGGTGCAGGTCACGAGCGCCGTTGGCAACATCAGCATCACCGCGCCCCCGGCGATCGGCATCGAGCTCGTCTCGGGTGGCCTGTTGTCGCGCGAGAGTGTCGGTGGCGCGTTCACGCGGCAGGGCAACACCTGGCGCAGCAGGGGCTTCGAAACCGCGGCCGTGAAGGTGCGCATCCAGGCCAGGTCCATGCTCGGCAAGGTGACACTGCTCCAGCGCTGATCGGGCGCGGACCACCGGGCGGCTTCCCCTGCGCTGCCGCTTTCCCGTCATGTCACACCCGCGACTGCCGCCACCCGCCCGACGCCCACAGCGCCATCATCGCAAGCGCCCTCGCGATCGCGGTGATCGAGATCACCCACCAGATCCCCGTGGTGCCCCACTCCAGCGCCGCCCATGCGGCGAGTGGGACGCGCGCGAGTGTGATCGCGGTGGACGTGATCATCGGTGGCAGCGTCCATCCCGCGCCGCCGAGCGCCCCTTCGAGCACGGTTTCGCCGCTGACGACGAGCTGCGCAAATGCGGCGGTGCGAAGGTAGCGCGTCGCCTCGGCCACCACGGCGGGCTCGGTGGAGAACATGCCGGCCAGCAGTGACGGAATCAGCAGCAGCGCGGTGCAGGCGATCACTCCGGGCACACCGGTCATCGCGAGCGTCAGCCAGCCGGCACGGGCAGCGCGGTCAGGCTGGCCCGCACCGAGATTCTGCCCGACGATCGCCGCCGCCGCGGCGCCGAAGCCCACGCCGATCATGTACATCCAGCTCTCGATGCGGTGGCCGAGTCCCAGCGCGGCGAGCGCCGGCGTGCCGAACTGCGCGGTGGTGCGCGTCATCACCACGTAGATCAGCGAGAACACCACGCCCGTCGCGGCCGTCGGCAATCCGACGCGCACGATGGTGCCGATGCGCGCCCAGTCGATGCGGCCGAAGGCGATCAGCCGGCGGTGTCGCAGCAGCCACACGCCGACCACGCAGAGTGAGCCACGCACGCACAACGTGGCAACCGCCGCACCACGAATGCCGAGTTGCGGGAACGGCCCCCAGCCCGTGATCAGCGCCGGATCGAGCAGCGCCGAGATGAGCGTGGCGCCAAGCAGCATGAGGAACGGCAGCTTGGTGTTGCCGGCCGCGCGAAATGCCGCGTCGACGACGAAGTACCCGAAGATCAGCGGCGACCCGGCCAGATAGGTGCCGAGGTACTGCATGCCGAGCGCCGTCACCTCCGGCGGTGTGCCCATCAGCGCGAACAGGTGCGGCAGGATGGCGAGGCCACTCAACGCCGTCAGCACGCCGAGGATCAGCGTGAAGACGAGTGCATCACCGACGGCGCGCGCCGCCTCGTCGTCGCGGCGTTCACCGTGGCGCCGGGCCGCGACGGCGGTGAGCCCCACGCTCACCATCTCCGCCAGCGACACGATCACCCAGATCCAGAAGATCGACGTGCTGACGGCGGCCAGCCCCGCACCACCAATGAAGTGGCCGACCCATGCCGAGTCGAGTGAAACGAACATCGTCAGCAGCAGCGCGCTCGCCACCGCGGGCAGTCCCAGGCGGATCACCACCCGCAACAGCGAGTCGGTGGCGATGTTCACATCGGCGGTGCGACCGGTGGTGCGTGGGGAGACTGCGCTGCTCACGCGCGCGCAGCGATCGCGTTCATGCCCTCGACGATGCGCGCCGCGAGCGCGGTGATCACCTTCGACGCCGGCGCGTCCGGCTCCACCGCCACCAGCGGACGACCACTGTCGCCGCCTTCGGCAATGCGCGGATCGATCGGGATCTGCGCCAGCAGGTCGAGCCCCACCTGCGTCGCGAGCTGCTGCCCGCCGCCGCTGCCGAACAGCGCGATCGGTGTTCCCGTCTCGGGATTCTCGAACCAGCTCATGTTCTCGACGATGCCGAGCACCGGCACCGCCACGCGCTCGAACATCTTCACGCCGCGCAGTGCATCGCCGGTCGAGACCTGCTGCGGCGTGGTCACGATCAGTGCTGCGCTGACGAGTGTGGTCTGCACCAGCGAGAGCTGCGCGTCGCCGGTGCCGGGCGGCATGTCGACGACGAAGTAATCGAGCTGGCCCCAGTCCACGTCCTTGAGGAACTGTCCGATGAGCTTCATCACGATCGGGCCGCGCCAGATCGCCGGCTGATCCTTCTCGATGAGGAAGCCGAGCGAGATCAGTTTCACGCCGTACGCCTCGAGCGGGATGATCTTCGCCGCCTTGTTGACCTCGGGTTGCTGATCGATTCCCATCATCAGCGGGATGTTCGGTCCGTAGATGTCGGCGTCCATGAGGCCCACCCGGTAGCCGAGCTTCGCCAGGGCGATGGCGAGGTTCACCGAGACGGTGCTCTTGCCGACGCCACCCTTGCCGGAGCTGACGGCGAGGATCCGGCCCAGATTGGGCAGGGCGACGGGCGTCGGGGCCGCGACCCGGGGGGCCGACGCCGGGGCGGCGTCGGGCGCCATCGGCAGTGCGCGACCGGGCCGGGCAGGCGTCGGCGTCAGCTGGCGCGGGTCGCGCACGTTGACCTTCACGTCCGTCACGCCGGCGATCTCGACGACGGCCTGCCGCACGTCCCGCACCAATGCGGCATCATCGCGACTGTCGAGCAACAGAGTGAACTGGACCCGGCCGTCCACCGTGGTGGCGATGTCCTGGACCATCTCGGCCGTCATGACGTCGAGGTCGAGGCGCGCGTTCCGGATGCGGCCGAGGGCGGTGGTGATCTGCTGCGTCAACGACACGGGGGCACGCGCTCAGTTCGGGGGCGGACTGGGTGGGATGGCGCGGCTCGACAGGCACCACCGCCACCTCCGACGGACAGCAGGGTAATCTAGCCCGCCAGCCCAGTGTTGCACGCATACGACAGCATCGTCCTGCAGTTGGATTGGGACGAACCTTTCCGATTGCTGCACGGTGCGACGAACGGCACGACCGGAACGTCTTTCTCTCCAGTCGCCAGCTGTCGCTTGCGCCAGTCGCCCGCGCACGCGAGACTACTCCCGCCCGCCAGATTTCGTTTTTCTCCGCTGATGGAGGCAGACGACCGGCTCCATCCTGAGGCCTGCATGAACCTTTCGACCACCCAGCGCCGCATGCTCGGCAGCGTGCTGTACTTCGCCGCTGTGACGCTGATCATCAACGCCTTCGCCCTCCTCGTGATCAAGGTGTGGCCGTTCAAGCTCGGTGAACTGAACTGGCGAGTCGGTGCCGCCGGCCTCTTCCCGGAGGCCATGCTGGCGACCGTGTTGCCGCAGGTGCTCATCTACACCGCCGCCTTCCTCAACGAGGACCGCAGGCTGCTTGCCGTGTTGCGCTGGGCCTCGCTGGTGGTTGGCATCCTGCTGTTCGGCTTGCTGGCCTTCTTCGCACTGGACTCGGTGCAGATCCGCGCCGCGCTGCCGCAGAACGTCAAGGCGAACTTCATGAAGGTCGCCCTGCAGGCTGCCCTGATCGGCACGTTCCTCGCCGCACTGCACGTCTGGGTCGGCGTCACGCTCGGCAAGGTGCTGAAGAGTCAGGGGACGGTGCGCGTCGCTGGCGGCTCCAAGGAGTCGTCGCAGGACGGCATGCTGATGGTGGGGTCGTCGCGTGAGCCCTCGCGGCCGGCGCTGCGTTCCGTCGATGCTGACGGTGCAAAGAAGGAGCTCAAGAAGGAAGGCACCAGCGGCCTGACGCTGGACATGTGACCCGGTGCGCGCCATCGCGCGCGCCGTCCCGGGTGCCCTGCAGCGCCCGACCGGTCAGATCCGGTCGGGCGCCGTCAGCATTCCGGCCTCGAGTGCCAGCGCGGTGAGTCCTGCGACCGTGCTCACGCCGAGCTTGCGCATCAGGCGCTCGCGATGCGTTTCGACGGTGCGCGGGCTGATGCCGAGCCCGGCGGCGATCGCCTTGTTCGTCTGGCCGGAGGCAATGCCGCGCAGCACGTCGCATTCGCGCGGCGTGAGTTGCGAGATGCGCTCCCACGGCATCGGGCCGGGCGCCGGTTCCGCCGGGTCGGCACGCACCGACGCTCCCACGGCCTGCCGCAGCTGCGTCGCGAGCATCGTCGCCGCGCTGTCCTTCACCACATAGGCGCTCGCGCCCGCGACGCGGCTCTCGCGCGCGTACTCGGCGTCGTCGTACATGCTCAGCATGACGATCGTCAACGCGGGTCGCTGCTCCCTGAGCAATCGCACCAGCGCCAGTCCCGACATGTCCGGCAGCCCGACGTCCACCACGGCGGCGTCCGGCAGCAGGCGCGCGGCGAGGGCCAGTGCGCTCGCGCCATCGCTCGCCTCGCCGACGACGTGCATGTCGGGGGCGGCCTCCAGAATGCGGCGCACCCCCTCGCGCACGATCGGGTGATCGTCCACCACCAGCACCCGCAACGCCACCACCGGCCCGCTCATGCCGTCGTCATCGCGATCGGCGCACCGACGACGCGCAGCGTGACGGCCAGCCTCGTGCCCCCGAGCGGTGACCGCTCGAGGACCACGCCACCACCGAGCGCCACCAGTCGCTCCCGCATGCCCACCAGTCCCACGTGTCCTCCTCGTTCCTGCTCGACCAGGTGCGCCCGTGATGGCGGGCCGATTCCGTCGTCGTCCACCACCAGCTGCACGGTCTCGTCGTCACGGCGAATGGTGACCTGCAGCCGCCCCGCCGCAGCGTGCCGCAGCACATTCGTGATCCCCTCCTGCGCCGCCCGGAAGAGCGCCAGTTCGTGCTCGCGCGGCACGACGCCGAGCGACTCCGGCGCCTCGAGCGACGCCTCCACCGGCCCCTCACGCGCCACCTGCGCCACCAGCGAGCGGACGGCGCTCACCAGGCCGAGGTCGTCGAGCAGCGACGGCCTGAGGGCCGCCGTGACCCGTCGCAGACTCGTGAGCCCCGCCGTCACCAGCGCATCCATGCGAGCCGCCACGTCACCGGCGCCCGACACCTGCTGCAACGCACCGAGCTCCATGCGCATCGCACTGAACAACTGTCCGGTCTCGTCGTGCAGTTCCCGCGCGAGCCGCTTCCGCTCGTCCTCGTGCTGCGCCACGAGCCGCGTCGAGAGTCGCGCCAGCTCGCCGGTCCGCTCCTCGAGCTGCGTCGTGAGCTCTGCCTGCTGGAGCGCCGACCCCACCTGCCGGCCCAGCGCGCGCAAAAACTCCTCGTCGAGTGCGCTGAACGGATCGCGGACGTCGCCCGTGAGCACGAGCACGTGCGTGACCGTCGTGTCGCGATAGATCGGCAACGCCGCCACGAAGCGTTCGCCACCGCGGGCCGTCGGGGTGGCCGCGCTGATGCTGCGCCCATCACGCACCGCTGCCGCGACGATCGGCGCAATCGACGGCGGCAGCCCCTCCGCATGCCACGTCCGGGCCCGACCGGCGCCATCCCGCACCGCTGCCACACTCACGTCGTAGAGCGCCGTGCCACTCACGCCGCGCAATCGCAACGGCCGCTCGAGGAGCGCAGCCACGACCGCATCGTCCCGCCCGCCGGCCTGCACGTCGGCGGACAGTCGCGCCAGCGCCTCCAGGCCGCGTCGCAGGTCATCCACCACCAGCAGCCCGATACCCCCGAGCACCGCCAGGATGAACAGGATGTCGAGATAGTAGCCCCATGGCACCCATGCCCCGCGTGCGCGGAGCAGCGGGTAGTCGAGGTGGTGTACCGCCCAGAGCGTGAACGCACCGGCCAGTGTCCAGGCGCCCGGAGAGCCGGTGCGCTGCGCATGGCGCGCGAAGCTCACACCGGTGACGAGTGTCGCGGCGCTGAGGAACGCGATCGCCGGCACCACGGCCAGCAGGAAGTTGTCGAGCAGGAAGATCGCGATGTAGCTCCACACCACGGGAAACAGCGCCAGCAGAGCGAGTCGCGGAGCCCACTTCAGACCGCGGGCGAAGCTGATGCCGGCGGCGAGAAAGCCGAGCGCCGTCCAGCCGGTGAGCACCTGATGCCAGAAGAGCCAGCCGCTCTGCTGGGTGCGGATGAAGCCGATGATCACGCCGACACGCACCGCATACAGCAACCAGCTGAACGACCACCATGCGTAGTAGACCTTCCGGAATCGTGAGTAGAGCCAGCAACAGTACCCCGCGCCACCGAGCGCGATCAGCGCGAGGAGGAGCGCGGCGGCAAACTCCGTCACCGGATGGCCCTATTCCATCACCGCGCCGCTGGCCTGCGGCACGGGAGGCGCGTTGTCGGGCGGTGTGTCGGCGAGCGCCTCGCGCGAGGCCGCGAGCACGCGCAGCTCGACCTCCTTCAGCGATCCGACCACCAGCGCGCCGCTGGCCTTGGCGTGTCCACCGCCATCGAACTGCCGCGCCAGCGCATTCACGTCGATGTTGCCGCTGCTGCGGAAGCTGATCTTGACGCGGTTGTGCCCGAGGTCGCGGAAGAAGACGGCGAGGCGCGTTCCCGCAATCGACCGCGGGTGCTCGACGATGCCGTCCATTTCCTCGCTGGTGACGTGGTACCGCTCCTTGGCGCCGGCGGTCAGCGAGAGCCAGCTCAACCCGACCGACTCGTCCACGCCGAGCGACTGGAGCGCCTCGGCGAGCAGCCGGACGCGCCCCGGGCTCTGCGAGGCGTAGACACGGCGGTACATCAGCTCCGGATCCACGCCGCGCGCCAGCAGCTGCGCCGCGATGGCGTGCACGCGGGGCGTCGTGTTGCTGAAGCGGAAGCCGCCGGTGTCGGTGAGGATCGCGATGTAGAGTGCGGTCGCCGTCTCCATGTCGATGGTGAGGCCAAGCACCTGCGCGAAGTCGAAGACCAGCTCGCCGGTGGCGGAGGCGGTCGTGTCGGCAACGATCAGCGCTGCGGGAGGATCGTCGCTGGGGATGTGATGGTCGATGCAGAAACGCGGGACCGTCGCCTCACGCACGGTGTCGGCAAGGGTGCCGAGGCGCTTCAGGTCACTGATGTCCACCACCATGATGGCGGTGACGGCGGGATCGCGCAGCCCGGCGGCACCGCGGTCGCTGACATCCTGCACCGGACCGCCGAGCAGGAAGCGGAACATCGTGGGCCACGGCGTCGGATTCACGATCCGCGTCTCGATGCCCAGCTGGACCAGCAGCCGCGACATCGCCGCCTCGGAGCCGCAGCCGTCACCGTCGCAATTCACATGCGTGGACAGCGCCATCGTCATGCCGGACCGGAGCCCGGCGGCAAGGGTGCGGATGGCGGCTGCGCGATCGACGGGGACTGCGAGAAGGTCATTCATGACTGGCATCATTTCGGCATCATACCACAGAAGAGCGGCGCCCGGAGGTCCGGGCGCCGCCTGACGACAACGCTGCGACCGCCGCGGTCAGTCGCCCGACGCGAGCCGGTCGTCGATGCGACCGAGCTTCGAGTGCGACTTGCTGTATCCGAAGTACACCACGAAGCCCAGCGCGAGCCAGATCAGGAGGCGCAGCTTCGTGTCCATCGGCAGGACGAGAATCTGCAAGCCACAGATGAGGATGCCGAGGATCGGGACCAGCGGCACGAGTGGCGTGCGGAACGGGCGCGGCAGGTCGGGCTGCTTGTTGCGCAGGACGATGATGCCGATCGAGACCAGCACGAACGCGAGCAGCGTGCCGATCGAGACGAGCTCGCCGAGCAGCCCCACGGGCAGGATGCCGGCCACGGAGAGCGAGAGCAGGCCGCAGATGGCCGTGGTGATGTGCGGCGTACGGAACCTGGGGTGGATCTTGCCGAAGAGCTCCGGCAGCAACCCGTCGCGGGCCATGGCGTAAAACACGCGCGTCTGGCCGAAGAGCATCACCAGCACCACCGACGCCAGGCCGGCAATCGCGCCGATGTCGACGAAGAACGCCAGCCACGCCAGCGCCGGGTACCGCGAGACGGCCACATCGATCGGGTGCGGAACGTTGAGATCCGTGTAGCTGACCATGCCGGTGATCGTCAGCGCCATGGCGATGTAGAGCACGGTGCAGACGGCGAGCGAGGCGAGCATGCCGACCGGCATGTCCTTTTGCGGGTTCTTGGCCTCGCCGGCGGCGGTGGAGACGGCATCGAACCCGATGTAGGCGAAGAACACCACGCCCGACGCGCGCAGCACACCGCTCCAGCCGAACTCACCGAAGGTGCCGGTGTTGGGCGGCACGAACGGCTGCCAGTTGGCCGTGTCGATGTACTTGAACCCGAAACCGATCACGAGCAGCACGATCGTCAGCTTCACGAACACGATGACGTTGTTGAAGCGGGTCGACTCCTTGATCCCGATCACCAGCAGCGTCGAGACGAGCACCAGCAGGACCACCGCCGGGAGGTTCATCACTCCCTGCACGACGTTGTACGGGGCGGCGCACAGCGCCACGTCCAGCACCTTGCCGGCGGCGTCGAGCACCTTGGCCCCCGTCGTCGGATCGACGCAGAACTGCGCCGGCACCAGCGTATGCGTACCGACCACCGCGAACGGTGCCTCGGCCAGCTGCGCCGGGATGTGGATGCCGAGCTTGGTGAGGAACGCGACGAAATAACCCGACCAGCCCACGGCCACCGTGGCAGCGCCGAAGAGGTACTCCAGGATCAGGTCCCAGCCGATGATCCAGGCCATCAGCTCGCCCATCGTGGCGTAGGCGTATGTATAGGCACTGCCGGCCACCGGGATCATCGCGGCGAATTCGGCGTAGCAGAGGCCCGCGAACAGGCAGCCGAAGCCGGCGATGATGAATGAAAAGACGACCGCAGGACCGGCATACTGTGCTGCGGCACTCCCGGTCAGCACGAAGATGCCCGCGCCGATGATGGCGCCGATCCCGAGCAGCGTGAGGTTCAGGGCTCCCAGCGAGCGTTTGAGCGAATGCTCGTTCTCGACCGAGGCTTCCGCCTGCAGATCCGTGATGCTCTTACGTGACCAAAGTCCCATGCAGGGCTCCCTGTCGGGGTCGGGGTGGTGCAGATCGGTGGTGAGAGGCCCCGCGCGCGCAGCGGTCCCGCCCGTGGGCGAACCCGCGCAAGGTCACACGCCTGTAACCGGTATGTCAATCGCGGACCGGAGACGTCATCATCCCTTCACTCGCGCCTACTTCGTGTAGTTCGGCGACTCGCGGGTGATGGTGACGTCGTGCGGATGGCTCTCGCGCAGGCCGGCGGAGGTGATCCGGACGAACTGACTCTCGGTGCGCAGCGCGTCGATCGTGCCGCACCCGACGTAGCCCATGCCGCTGCGCAGGCCCCCGACCATCTGGAACAGGACGTCGGAGACGGGGCCCCTGTACGGCACGCGTCCCTCGATGCCCTCGGGCACCAGCTTCCGCGCACTCATCTCGCCGTCCTGGAAATAGCGATCGGCGCTGCCGTCCTGCATCGCCGAGAGCGACCCCATGCCACGAATGGTCTTGAAGCGGCGGCCTTCCAGCAGGATCGTCTCGCCCGGACTCTCCTCGGTGCCGGCCAGCATGGAGCCCATCATCACGCTCGACGCGCCGGCCGCCAGCGCCTTCACGATGTCGCCCGAGTACTTGATGCCACCATCCGCGATCACCGGCACGTCGCCGGCGCCTTCGATCGCGTCGAGGATGGCGGTCAGCTGCGGCACGCCCACACCCGTCACGACACGCGTGGTGCAGATCGAGCCGGGGCCGACGCCCACCTTCACCGCGTTCACCCCACGCTCCACCAGCGCGGCCGCTCCCTCACGCGTCGCGATGTTCCCCACCACGAGCTGCGCCGACGGGAAGGCATTGCGGACGATGGACGTCGCCTGCAGCACGCCATCACTGTGCCCGTGCGCGGTGTCGATGCAGAGCACGTCGGCGCCCGCATCGAGCAGGGCGCGCGCCCGCTCGAGGTAGTCGCCGCCGGCGCCGATCGCCGCCGCCACCCGCAGGCTGCCCAGGTCGTCCTTGTTGGCGTTGGGAAACTGCCGCCGCTTGTGAATGTCCTTCACGGTGATCAGCCCGCGCAGCGTCCCATCGGCATCGACCACGGGCAGCTTCTCGATTCGCCGCTCGCCCATGATCCGCTCCGCTTCGTCGAGCGTGGTCCCGGGGGGAGCGGTGACGAGGCGGTCCTTCGTCATCGCATCCTGCACCGGACGGTCGAGAGCCCGTTCGAACTGGAGGTCGCGGTTGGTGAGGATCCCGACCAGCCGACCCTCACCATCCACGATCGGCACGCCGCTGATGCGAAACCGCGTCATGAGGGCGACCGCCTCGCGGAGCGACGCCTCGGGGGTGAGCGTGATCGGATTGCGGATGATGCCGCTCTCGCTGCGCTTCACGCGGTCGATCTCGGCCGCCTGCCGGTCGATGGACATGTTCTTGTGCACCACGCCGATGCCGCCGGCACGCGCCATCGCGATCGCCATCTCGCTCTCCGTCACCGTGTCCATCGCGGCTGCGATGAGCGGGACGTTGAGGCTGATGCCGGTGGTGAACCGGCTGGTCGTGTGCACATCCTTCGGGTGCGTCAGCGAATGCGCCGGCACCAGCAGCACATCATCGAAGGTCAGCGCGGCCTCGTCACGGATGCGCAGGCGCCCGGCTGAGGCGTGTGACTGGCCGTCCGGCGTGATGCTGCCGCGGACGGGGGAGGTGATCGGGGGGCGAGACGTGGTTGCCATCCTGAAAAATAGGCGCCCCTCGCGCGCAGAGGGAGGCCCATCCGCGCGATGGCGCCTTCCTGCCGCGGAATTGCGGCAGCGTTTGGCGGATCCCGGAGACGCGCGCTGCCCGCAGTCAGCCCTCGAGCGCCCGTCGCACGCGACGCCGCAGGCTTGGCGGCAGGAAGAACGCCGCCGCCGCCAGCGTCGCGGCGAGATTGATCCGTCCGATCGACGCCGGGTTGCCCGTCCAATGATCCCGCAACACCTCACTGCCGGCGCGGGAGACCATGCGCTGCAGCGCCAGCACGAGGATGTAGAGATCGTCCACCTGCCCTAAAAACGGCACGAAGTCGGGGATCACGTCGATGGGGCTGACGATGTACACCGCTGCCGCGACCACCAGCATCTTGTCGACCATGGCGACACGGTCGTCGCGAGCCAGGCCCCAGAGCAGACGGAGATAGTCGGGCAGCTCACGAATGGCGCCGAGCACGGTGCGGCGCGCGCCGGTGCGCGGCCCGCCGAGTGGTCGGTCAGCCTCGGGCGGCACCCAGTCGTCGGCGGCCGCCACAGGCTCGGCCGGCGGCAGGTCGCGGCCGACGTTCGGCATGCCCAGACGTCGCGCGCGGCGCTCACTCATCGCGCCGGCCCTTCACCCGCCCCGGATGCAGGCTGCGAGGGCGGGCCGGCTGACTCCCCCGCCGCGGCACGCGCCGCACGAGTGGCGGCTCCGGCCAGGTCGGTGGCGACACTCTGCCCCGCCGCGGCCACCCCGTTCAGCACGCCGACAGCCTTCTGCATGAAGCCGAGCGTTTCGGCCACGCTGGTCGCCGAGATCTTGCCCGCCCGGAGGCCCTCCTCGACCGTCTCCTGCAGCTTGACCAGGAGCCCGGCCGCCCCACTCGGCGCCTCGAGGCGGCTGTACTTGGACTCGAGGAACTCGACGTAATCCAGCACCTGGAACGCCCGTTCGTCGGTCAGGGTGTCGAACTTGGCAACGAGGCGATCGCGAAGATAGGGGCTGAGCGGCATCGTGGGGCAGGAGAAGTGGGGTCGTGACGTGCTGTGAATTTTACCCAGCGACGCCCCGTCATGGCCGGCGTGAGCGCGGGCATGATGACCGCGTCCTGACGGGCTGTGAATTTTACCCGGCGACGCCCCTGCCGTTCAGGGGCGCGCGGCCCTGAACCGGCGCGACGCGCTCGCGAACGGATCATCGCTGACGGTGGCTGCCGGCCCTCGCGGCGCGTCCGCACCGCGCGTCGAGGCTGATGCCCTGACCTTCCGCTCGGCAGGACGCGAGGGACGGGGAGCGGGTTTCACGCCGGCGGCTGGTGCCGGGGTCCATTCAGGCCCGACGGGCGCATTCGACCGCAGGTTCGACCTCGTGGTCGACACCGTGTTCGACACCGTGTTGGACCTCGTGGTCGACACCGTGTTGGACATCGTGGTCGACACCGTGTTGGACCTCGTGGTCGACACCCTGTTGGACATCGTGTTCGACACCGGGCGAATCGACGGTCGCGTCGCTGGCGGCGCCATCACCGGCGGCGCGCCAGCCGGTGAAGTGCCAGCCGGCGAAGTGGCAGCCGGCGAAGAGGCAGCCGGCGAAGCGGCAGCCGGCGGAGTGGCAGCCGGCGGAGTGCCAGCCGGAGGAGTGGCACCCGGCGGAGTGGCAGCCGGAGGAGTGGCAGGTTGAGGCGGGAACGCTGCCGGCCGGCGCGCCGCAGGCGACGTGTCTGCCGTCGGCGATGAGAGGTCCATCCCCGACACGAACGGCACCACGTCCACGACACCTGCGGTGGGGAACGAGTCCACGACGACGTCCCGCTTCGGACCGCCACGCCAGCGGGCGCGCACGCCGCGCGTGTCGATGTGCACGTACGGCCACCCGGCACCATCGGCGTTGATGTAGAGGCCGATGCCGCCGATCAGGTCGGGGTACTTCTGCTCGACGACTTCAGCCGCTGCGGCAACGAGACGCGCGTCGATCTCGGTCAGCCTGCCATCCCCGTTGGCGTCGATCGCGATGTCGGCCGCATCCCCATACATGTGGCGGCTGTCCTGCGCCGACGTCGACAGCGAGCCGTTGTACGCCGGACTGCGAAACCCGCTCGCGACGTGCAACGTCAGCGCCGAGACGTTGCCGCCCCGCATTCGGGCGACTTCGCTGATGATCAGTTCCAGCTTGTCCAGCAGCGGTTCGCGCACATGCAGGTACTTCGGGTAGCCATCCTGCGCATCATGCACGACGAAATCGCTCATGCGCAGATGCGGCGAGAGCGGGAAGTCGGCGATGCGCTCCGTGACCTCGACGAACCCGCGCGGGATGATCGCACCGCTCGCCTTCGGCCAGCGGCCGAGGTGGTAGCCGTTGATGCCGGTGGCGCGTGTGTTCGGCATCGGGCGCTCGACGAGCATGGCGAAATCGGCGACCGTGTCGGCCACGCCCGCGCGTTCGAGCACGAGCCAGTAGCCGCCGGCGATCGCGGGAGCCGTGAGCACGGCATCGCTGGGCCAGGGCACGCGCGCGTCGTCGTGCTGCTGAGCGCTGAAGCCGAGCCAGCGCGCAGTCAGGCCGTCGGTCGGACCGACGAGGCGCATCGGCAGCGCGACGGATTCGCCAGGGAGGACGATGCGCACACGCACGGCTCCGCTGTGGCCGAAGGCGCCGCTGTCGAACACACGTCGCGGCAGCACCGAGGCGGCAGGGAGCGTGGAAGCGGACCCCATCATCCGGGCGCCGGAGGCACTGGATTCCGGGACGTCGAGCCCCTCGGGTTGGCTGGCCACGTGTGCCGCATACGCCACCCCGATCGGCACCACGCCGAAGAGCGCAAACTTCAGATACCGGAGCCAGGCACGATGCTTCGGCATGACCGTCTGCAACGGCCGCTGGTCATCGGACGACGTTTCGGTGACGCCGAGGCCCAGCAGCCCGATGCGGGCAGGAGTCTTATGCGCCACCCCATCGGACGGGGCGACCTCGGACATCGATGTGGACGAATGGTCCATGCGCGTGTGTTTCAGTGTACCGCCCCATTCCACCGGTCAACCAGGGATGCGCCCGTTCCACCTGCTCGACGGCGGCCACGATGACATCCCCGTCCTTCACCGTGATGCGACCATCGCCATCGAGGTCGTCCATCACGCCATCACCATCGTCGTCCACGAAGACATCGGCAGCGTCGCCATGGATGTGTCGACTGTCCAGCGCCCGTCCGCCAGCGCCCACGCCCTGCATGTTGTAGAACGGATGACGAAACCCGCTCATCACCTTCAGGCCCTGCACCGGGTGGCCATCCACCCGAAGTTGCTCGATCACCAGTTCCAGCTTGTCCAGCAGCACTTCACGCAACACCACGTACTTCGGCCAGACGTCGGCCTGATCCTTCGTCACGAAGTCGCGCAGCCGGAAATGCTCCGAGACACGCAGGTCCCGATTGGCTGGCGTCACCATGATGAACCCCTCCGGCAGGTCATAGGCTCCGCTGATGTAGCTGGCCGGCTCCCCGGGCCAATACCCCATGCGATAGCTGCCCACCCTTCCGCGCACCTTGAACCCGAATGGGACGATCGGCAGCACGTGCATGGAGGCAACGCGCGTCAGAAGTCCGCCTTCGGCATCCGAAACACGCAGTGATTCGAGCAGTCGGGACAGTTCTCTTGCCTGTGTGACCGGCAGGAATCGTGCCCTGAGCTTGCCGCTCGCACCGAGGAGGGTGTCCACGGCGAAGTCGATCGCACGTGCCGGCGGCGCCCGGTGCAGAATGGGCGGTCGCACTGGCCGCGGATTGCCGGCCGGGACGCCGAATGCGCTCCCGACGGCGATCAGTGCAGTGATGAGCTGGCGTGCTGGCATGCCGTTCCTCCCGTGTGACGTCTGCAGCCGGAGTGTCGGCACGTCGGCCGGCTGCAGGCGTCACGATCGGGAACACGCCGCACGACGGATGGCCATCGCGGACTCGGCGCCACATTTCACTGCATCAGTCCAACAGAAACGAGACCCTGCGGTGACCTGTCTGGACGGGGGTCGTGCAGGGGGATGATCCAGGGCGGTTCAGTAGATGTAGACCGCCGTCCCCACCGGAATCATGCGGTACAGCGTCTCGATGTCCTCGTTGCGCAGCCGCACGCAGCCGTGGCTCACGCTGCGACCGATCGTGGTCGGCGCATTGGTACCGTGCAGCGCATAGCCGTCGCCGAGATTGAGACGGTGGGTACCGAGAATCTCCTTGTAACGGCGCGCGTTGGTGCCGCCGGGAGGGATGATCATGCGGCCACCGACGATCAGCTCACGGCCATCGCTGGCGCTGAGTGGTGTCACGCTCCCATCCGCGTGCCGCTTGACCACGTCGCTGCCGCGCGTCGTGATCACACCATCGGCAACCGGAATCACCTGACCGCGCTTCATGCGGAGCAGACCGAGGCCCTTTCTGCCCGCCTTCTCGACGAAGTGCCAGTCGGGCGGCACCCAGGCCGGCGCCGTTTCCTTGCTCAGCACCGAGAGCCTGCCGCGGGGAGTGTCGAATTTGTACTTCTGGTTTTTCCCCGACCCGATCAGCGTGCGACCGCTGCCGCTGGCGACGCGGGTGGTGAACAGTTCCGTGCCCGCATCCTCCACCCAGAGCCGGTTTTCGGCCAGACTCACGATGATGTACGGCTTGGTGTACTCCGGCACGCCGCGTGAACGCGCGCTGCGGATCGATCCGTCGAGTCGCGCGAGACCGGCGCGCATCGCGGCCACGTCGGCGGCATCGCGCGCTCCGTCGTCGCGGGCCGCGTTGCGCAGCGTGAGCGCTTCCGCCGTGCGTGCCCCCTCGAGTGCAGCGAAGGCGATCGCGATGGCTGCGGCAGCGGTGAGGCTCCAGGCCATCCAGCCACCGTCAGCGTAAAAACGCGTGCCGGCCGGCATCAGAACAGCACCGCCTTCATTCCGCGCACGAGATTGGGCTGGATCGCCGCGAAATCACGACGGGAGATGATGATGCGACGCAGGCCGCCGGTGCGCTCCACACCGCCGAGCAGTGCGCTGGCGGCATCACCCGCCTCCAGGACCGTGCCGTCGCTGAGCGCGACGCGCTGCACTTTCTTCGGCGCAGGAGGGGCCGCGACCGGATTGCCGAGTGAGTCCACGACTGGTGCTGCCGTCACGGGCGCTGCCACTTCGATGATCGAGGCGATGGACTGCACGCCGCGCTCCGGCTCGGCTCCGCTGAACCGGGCCGCCATGCTGCGCAGCGTGATTCCATCGCGCACCAGCGCCACCGTGCCGCTGTCGACGGCCACCACGAGGTGCAGCTTCGGTTCCTCGCGAGCCGTGGCGCGCGCCTGCTCGAGCGAGAAGGTGGCCTCGCGCCCGCTGGTCACCGCCGCGAGCGAGTCGCGCACCCGTGTTGCGCCGGCCGAGGTCCGCCGGATGTCGGCCGTCTCGCGTACGAGCGACTCGCGCTGCGCGCGCAGCAGCGGCACGCTGGCACCGGCGGCGACGGCGAGGATCCCGAGCAGGACCAGGCCGGTGATCGGGCGGGGGGGCGTGGCGTGGGGGGACGACGTCATGGGCGGGCGATGGTCTCGATGTCGAGGACGGGAACGTTCGTCGGGGCCGAGCGCCCGTTGCGCACGCGGGCCGTGATCTGGATCAGCGTGAGCGGTGAGAGCGCCTGCGCCTCGGTCGCGAGGGCGGCCGGGAGCGCGAGGTAGAGCAGCGCGTTCTCGCCGGCGGGACCGCGGGCCAGCAGGTAGGGCTCTCCCAGCGTCAGGTCGCGGCGAAGGGCGTCGGCGCGCTGGAAGGCCAGCACCTCCACCTTCCACCGCACGAGCTTCCCCTTCGATCCCTCCGGGTCGGCGCGCAGGTCGGCGGCGCTGAGGGCGGTGCGGAGCGTCGAGTCCACCGGAAGCAGGTCGGTCTCACGCACCCAGCCTTCCATCCGCACCCGGACCCAGCCGCGCTCGCGGGCGATCGGCAGGACGGTGCCACGGCCCTCGACGGTGCCGATGACCGGGCCGTCAGGGGCAGTTCTCAGCTGCGCGCGTGCGATGGGGCGAAGCGGGATCGTGCCGGGGCTGATGGCACGCGCTGCGCCAGCGTCCACGGGTGGTGCAGCCGGCAGGGTGTCACGGCGTTGCGGTGCGGCGATCTTCGCGGCGGGCGTGGGCGCGGCACTGCCGCTCCGCCTGGCGGGCGTGGCCGTCCGGGCAGCGGCCGGGGTGGTGCGCTTCGCAGGGGCCGTCGTCTGCCGACGCGCCGCGGGCGTCTCGGGACGCCGTGGCTGGGCGTGTGCCTCGAGCGAGAGAAACACGAAGCACGCCAGCGTGCAGGCACCCGGGAGACGCCACCCGGTCGATGGTAGCACCCACCGGCGGCGGATACATTCAATGAACATCATGTGCACGACATTACCACCTCGCCCCATCCGGGATCCATGTCTTCGCCATCCGTCCGGCCCGTCGCACTCATCGTCATGGACGGATGGGGGTACCGAGAGGATACCACGGCCAACGCCATTGCACTGGCTGACACGCCGAACTGGGACCACCTGATGGGCACGCTCCCCCATACGCTGATCCAGGCGAGCGGGCGGCGCGTCGGGCTGCCGGAAGGACAGATGGGCAACAGCGAAGTGGGTCACATGAACCTCGGCGCGGGCCGCGTCGTCGAGCAGGACCTGGTGCGCATCGGTGCGGCGATCGAATCGGGGTGCTTCTTCACGAATCCGGCGCTCGTTGCCGCCTGCCGCGACGCGGCCAGGCGCGGCGTGACGCTGCACCTGATGGGTCTGCTGGGGAACGGCGGGGTGCACGCCCTCGACCGCCACCTGTTTGCGCTGCTCGACCTGGCGCACCGCGAAGGTGTGGCGCGCGTGGCGGTCCACGGCATGCTCGACGGCCGCGACACGCCGCCCACGTCCGGCCAGGATTTTCTGGCCGAGACACAGGGCGAAATTGCGAAGTATGGCGGAGCTGCGGTGCTTGCCACCGTCGGTGGTCGCTACTTCGGCATGGACCGGGATCACCGGTGGGAGCGCACGGAGAAGTGGTACCGCGCCATGGTTTACGGGACCGGCGTGGCCACCACCAGTGACGGCATCGGCGACGCACTCGCGGCCGCGTACGCCGAAGGCACCACCGATGAGTTCATCGAGCCGTTCGTCCTGCACGATGCAGCCGGTGCGGTCACACCGCGCCTGGCCGATGGCGACGTGGTGATCTCGTTCAACTTCCGCAGCGACCGGATGCGGCAGCTCTGCGATGCGCTCACCGCGGCGACCTTCACCGGCTTCTCCATCCCGGGACGTCCGCATCTTTCGCTGACGACGATGATGGCGTACGACCCGACCTTCACGTATCCCGTGTGCTTTCCTGCGTCGCAGCTGACGAACATGGTGGGCGACGTGATCGCCGCCGCCGGCATGACGCAGCTGCGCACCGCCGAGACGGAGAAGTATCCGCACGTGACGTTCTTCTTCAATGGCGGGCGCGAGGCGCCGTTCGCCGGCGAGGAGCGCCGCGTGGTGCCCAGCCCCAGGGTGGCCACCTACGACCTGCAGCCCGAGATGAGTGCGCACGGCATCTGCGATGGCCTGGTCGAGGCACTCGAGACACGGCGCTACGACTTCATGCTGTGCAATTTCGCGAACTGCGACATGGTGGGTCACACCGGTTCGGTGCCGGCCGCGATTGCCGCGGTGCAGACGGTGGACGCCTGCATCGGACGCATCCTCGCCGCCGCCGCGATCGGCGGGGCGCGCCTGATCTTCACTGCCGACCATGGCAACGCCGATGTGATGGTGGACCCGATCACCGGGGCACCGCACACGGCACACACCACCAATCCCGTTCCCTTGATCATCGTCGATCCTGCCGGTGCCGTCCCGCTGCGTGCGGGCGGGGCGCTCTGTGATGTCGGTCCCACCGTGCTCGAGCTGCTGGGCCTGGAGATTCCGGCCGAGATGTCCGGCCGGTCGCTGCGTCTCGCGCCGGTGATGGCGTGAGCGCGCGCAGTGGACGACGCACCGCCCTGCTGTGGTGCGCGCTGCCAGTGTGCGCGGTGGCGCAGCAGGTGGGCACGACGCCGGACAAGAGCCCGTTCCGCGACCTCGAGAAGCGGCAGGACGTGACGTTGCTGGTCGGCGCGAGCCTTCTTTCGGGCAAGGACCGCGCGGGCGCTGCACCACGCGGCGGGTCGGTCTTCGGCCTCCGCTACGACCTCGGGCTGGGCAGCGCTCCGCTGACGTTCACGTCGGTGCTGCTGCGCCAGGGCTCCTCGCGCGAGGTCATCCAGCCCGGGCTGCCGCTGGCCAACCGCTCCGGCGGCACGGTGTCGCAGCCGCTCTGGTTCTTCGATCTCGGCCTGACGATGCTGCTCACCGGCAATCGCAGCTGGCACGGCGTCCAGCCGTCGGTCACCGCGGGTGCCGGCATCGCGTACGACGGTGCGGGCATCGGCGACTCGTCCAACTTCGACTTCGGCACGCGCTTCAACCCCGTGGTGGGCCTGGGGGTGAAGTACACGCCGGAGCGGTCGCGATGGACTGCGCGCGTGGACCTCACGAACCGCTTCTACAGCGTGCCGTATCCACAGTCGTTCCGCGACACGGTGAGCGGCGTGCCGCGGGTGGTGGGCACGAACGTCAACAGCGCATGGACGCGCAACATGATGCTGACACTCGGCCTGGTGCGCGGCATCGGGCGGCGATGACGGGTCGCACGACCCTGACGCGGCGGGTCGCGTTCGCGGCGGCGCACCGGTACCGTCGTCCCGACCTCGATGACGCCGGCAACAGCGCCACCTTCGGCCTCTGTGCGCGTCCGAACCATCACGGCCACAGCTACCTGTGCGACGTGAGCGTGAGCGGGCCGGTGGCGCCGCACACCGGGATGCTGATCGATCTCGCCGTGCTGGACCGGGTGCTGCAGGAAGAGGTGCGCGAGCGCTTCGATCATCGCAACATCAACCTCGACGTGCCGGAGTTCGACGAGGTGGCGGGACTGGTGCCGACCGGCGAAGAGCTCGCCCGATTCATCGCCGAGCGGGTGCAGGCGCGCCTGCCTGCCCCGGTGCGCGTCACGCGCGTGGTGGTGGCGGAAGATGCGACCCTGAGCGCGACGTTCGAGCCGGCGTGACGGTGCACCGCCCTCGCCGCTGCGGTGTGCTGCTGGCGGGTGGGGCGAGTGCGCGGTTCGGCGGGCGTCCGAAGGGACTCGAACCGCTTGGTGCCATGCGCATGGCCGACCATGTGCTCGCCGCGCTCGATGCCGCCTGCGATCAGGTGGTGGTGTGCGCGAACGATCCCGCGGCCGACCAGTGGTTTCCCGGCCGCACGATCCGGCGGGACGCGACGCCGGGTCGTGGCGCGCTCGGCGCGCTGGAATCGGCGCTCCATGCATGCCACGATGCGACGATCGTGGTGTGCGCGTGGGACATGCCGTTCGTGACCGCAGCTGTGCTGCGTGCGCTGGCAGCCGTCGTCGATGGTGGCGCGAGTTGCGGCGTCCCTCGCCAGAACGACGGGCAACTCGAGCCGCTCTGTGCGGCCTATGCCTCGCGACTGGCGCCAGGCGCAACGGCGATGCTCGATGCGGGGGTTCGTGCGGCGCACGCGCTGGCGGAGGAGCACGAGGGTGTGACGCTCCACGTGGCGGCGCTGGTGCAGGATGGTGATCCGAGCCGCATCTTCTTCAACGTGAACACGCCCGCCGACCTGCACCAGGCGGCCCGATGGCTGGCGCACGACCCGTGACGACGACGATGCCCGCTCCCCGCCCCAACGCCCGACCGCTCGCTCGCGTCACACGCGTCACACGCGTCACACGCGTCACACGCGTCGCACGCGGCACACGCCTCGCACACCTCACACGCGTCGCACACCTCACACGCGTCACACGCCTCGCACGCCTCGCGCTGCTGAGCCTGACCGGCGTGCTCGGCGCCTGCACGAGCGCGCCCGCTCCAGCGCCCGGACCGGTGCCGGCGGCCGACCCTGCGCCGATGACGGTGCGCTCCGCCGGCACGCCGCCCGTCAACCTCGGCGCAGTGCGGACGGCCGGCACCACACTGCAGGCGCTGGTCGATTCGCTGGTGACGCTTCCGCAGTTCGGCAATGCGCACTGGGGCATCCTGATCGTCGCGCCCGAGCGCGGTGACACGCTCGCGAGCAGCGGCGCCGACCGGCTGGCGATGCCCGCCTCCAACCAGAAGCTCATCACCGGCGCCGTGGCCCTCGCCACACTCGGCCCCGACTTCACCTGGCGCACGACGTTCACCGGCACCGGACCCGTGGTGAACGGTGAACTGCGCGGCGACATCGTCATCAGCGGACGTGGCGATCCGAGCATCTCGAGTGCGATGCGCGGCGATCCCCTCACGGCGTTCGATCCGCTGGTGGCCGCGCTCCGCAGCGCCGGGGTGCGCCGGATCGCGGGACGGGTGCGCAGCACCGATGCGTGGGCCTTCCCCGGCAGTCCGCACGGTTTCGGCTGGGACTGGGACGACCTGGGCGAGGAGTACGGTGCCGGCGTGACGGAACTGATGTTCAACGACGGCTTTGCCGAGGTCACGGTGCGCGGCTGCGGCGCGGCGGGAACACGCGCCTGCCTCGTCACGGCGCCTGCGCGCACGGCCCCCGCCATGCACGCCGCGGTGCGCATCATCGAGCCGGGGGCGACCGGTGAACGCCTGCGCTGGTGGCGCGATTCCGCCGCGACTCCCGGCATCACCATTCGCGGGACCATCGCCCGCGGCGACTCGTTGACGTTCCAGGTGGCGCAGCCCGACTTGCGCGTGACCTATGCCGCGGCGGTGGTCGAGGCGCTGCAGCGTGCCGGCATCACCGTGCGCGGCCGTGTGGCAAGCACCGTGCGCAGCGACACGCTGGTCGTGCTCACCTCCAGGCCGTTGCGCGACGTGCTGCCGGCAATGCAGAAGCCGTCGCAGAATCAGATTGCCGAGGCGCTGTATCGCACGCTGGCGCTGGAAGTGACGGGGGTGGGCAGCAGCGACAGTGCGCGGGCGGTGGTGGAGCGGCAGCTGCTGGCGTGGGGCGCGAGGCCCGACGGCTTCGCGGTGCGCGACGGCAGCGGGCTCTCCCGTCACGACTATCTCACGCCGCGCACCATCATGCAGGTGCTCGACACCATGCGTCGCAGCGGCACGTTCGCGATCTACCACGACGCCCTGCCACTCGCCGGTGTCGAAGGCACGCTGCGCAACCGCCTGCGCGGGACTGCGCAGGGGCGCGTGCGTGCGAAGACGGGCACGGTAGACAAGGCGCGCGCCCTCTCGGGGTACGTGACGACGCTCGATGGCGAGCTGCTGCAGTTCTCGATGCTCACCAACAACCACAGCGTCTCCAACCGCGAGGTGGATCGCGTGCAGGACCTGATCGTGGAGCGGCTGCTGCGCCTGCGCCGCGGCGAGCGATGACGACACCGACGCGGCTGCCGGTGGAGGAGGCGGTGACGCGGATCCTCGCGTCCATTGCGCCGCTCGGCGCGCACGAGGTGCCGCTGGCCGAGGCGCAGGGGCAGGTGCTGGCCGAGCCGTTGTATGCGGCGCACACGCATCCCGCGTGGCGCAACAGCGCGATGGACGGCTACGCGGTGGTCGGCGCCGATGTCGCGGACGCCACGGCGGAAACACCGGTGACGCTGCCGGTGGCCGGGACGATCGCGGCCGGCGATCAGGCGCCGGCGTCGATCGAACGTGGCACGGCCTGGCGCATCATGACCGGCGCGCCCGTCCCCGATGCCGCCGACAGCGTGATCCGCATCGAGGACACCGACCGGGGCGACGTGACAGTACGCATCGACGGCACCCGTGACGTGGGGCGCAACGTGCGGCCGCGGGGCGAGGACTTCCGCACCGGTGACGAGCTGATCGCCGCCGGCACACTCCTGCGTGCGCCGCACATCGGCCTTGGCGCCGGCTGCGGCCGTGCCACGCTCGCCGTGCACCGCCGCCCGCGCGTGGCGATCGTCGGCTCCGGCAACGAACTCGTCGACCTCGACGCGTTCGATGAGGTGCTGGCCGGCCACCGCATCATCAACACCAACGGCTACGCTCTCGCCGCCGCCGTGCGTGAAGCCGGCGGCATTCCGATCGAGCTCGGCATCGCCGCCGACGATCCCGCGGCCATCGCCGAGCGCATCACGAGTGCGCCACCGTTCGACGCGCTCATCACCTGCGGGGGGATCAGCGTCGGCGCGTTCGACTACACCCGCGACGTGGTGCAGCGACTGGGCGCCAGGCTCGACTTCTGGCGCGTGCGCATGCGACCGGGCGGGCCGTTCGGCTTCGGGATGCTGCACGGCGTCCCCTGGTTCGGCCTGCCGGGCAACCCCGTGTCGGCGCTGGTCACGTTCGAGCTGTTCGTCCGTCCGGCGCTGCTGCGGATGCGCGGGCACGCGGAGTGCGTCCGTCGTCCCGTGGCCGTGCAGCTGCCACAGGCGGTGACGACACAGGGCGGACTGACGCACTTCCTGCGCTGCACCGTGCACTCCGACGACGGCGGCGCCGCATTGCTGACGGGGCCGCAGAGTTCGGGTATGCTCACCTCGATGGCTGCCGCCAATGCACTGCTGATCGTGCCGCACGACCGCATGACGCTCGACGCCGGCGCGACGGCGCGGGCGATCCTCCTGCTGGACGACTCTTCGATGGCGGTTTCGTGCACGTACTGAGCGGTGACGCCCTCGAAGCGGACCTGCGTGGCCGCTTCCGCACGATCGATTCGCCGGTCACGATCGGCGTCGACGAGGTCGTGCAGATCCTGCATCCGGCCAACTCCGACGACCTGATCTCGGAGCAGGACTTCGCCATCGACGACCGCCTTCCGTACTGGGCCGACCTCTGGCCGTCGGCGGTGGTGCTGGCGCGCTTCATCCGCGGGTTGCGTGGCAACGGGCGCCGGCTGCTCGAGCTGGGCTGCGGCAGCGGCGTGGTGGCCACGGCTGCCGCACGCGCAGGGTTCACGGTCACGGCCACGGACTACTACGCGGACTCGCCGCTCTTCGCCCGCGCCAACGCATGGCGGAACGGGCAGATGGAGATCACGGCCCGCTGCGAGGACTGGAACGCGTGGCCGTCCGACCTGGGCCCCTTCGACCTGATCGTCGCCTCCGACGTGCTCTACGAACAGCGTAACGCGCCGCTGATCGCGCGCGTGATGGCGCAGTCGCTCGGCCCCAGCGGTGAGGGCTGGATCGCCGATCCTGGCCGCCCCGCCGCGGCCTCGCTCTCCGACTGGTGCGCGAGCCATGCGCTGGGCTGCGAGACGATGACGCAGGTGTTGGTCGAGGCGGGGGGACGTGAGCACACCATCTCCCTCCATCGCATCACGCGGTGATTCCCCGGGCTTCGGTGACGGCAACATCGACATCGAGCGCAGCAGGAACAGCAGCAAGAGCAACGGCAGAACGCAACGACGCAACGACGCAACGACGCAACGACGTCGGTGAGCCGGTTGCCGCTGCGCGTGGTCTACAAAGCCTATGAAGAGCATTTAGGAACCAAGCACCCTCGCACGCAGTTCCCATGGCTTTTTGCAGTTCTTTGCGTCCTTGCGCCTTTGCGTCCTGCCGTTGCCGTTGCCGTTGCCGTTGCCGTTCAGCCCCGCAAAACCGCAGCCGGTGCGAGCTGCGCCGCGACGACTTCGGAGATGTCCTGAACGACCACGTCGCTGCCGAGCGCCGTGACGCCGTCGGTCATCATGGTCATGCAGAACGGACACGCCACCGCGATCGTCCCGGCACCCGTCGCGATCAGCTCTTCGGTGCGTTCGATGTTGATGCGCTTCCCTTCCTTCTCGTCGATGAACATGCGGCCGCCGCCCGCGCCGCAGCAGAGGCCGCGGCTTTCGGTGCGGGCCGGCTCGACGAGGTTCAGCACCGGCAGGGCGCGGCGCAGCGTCTCGCGCGGGGCGTCGTAGACGTCGTTGTAGCGGCCCAGGTAGCACGAGTCGTGGTACGTCATCGTCAGCCGCTTGCCATGGTCCGTGTTCAGCGGGATCAGATCCGCCTCCATCAGCCGTTCGATGTACGTGCTGTGGTGGATCACCTCGTAATTGCCGCCGAGCTGCGGGAACTCGTTGCCCATCTGATGAAAGCAGTGCGGGCAGAAGGTGACGATCGTCTTCACCTCGTAGCGGTCCAGCGTCTCGATGGTGCCCTTGGCGAGCATCTGGTAGAGATACTCGTTGCCGAGGCGGCGGGCCGGGTCGCCGTGGCAGGTTTCTTCCTGGCCGAGGATCGCGAAGTCCACGTTGGCGGCCTGCAGGATGCGCGCGAAGGCGACCGTGATCTTCCTGGCGCGATCGTCGAAGCTGCCCATGCACCCCACCCAGAACAGGATCTCCGGGCGGCGGCCTTCCGCAAACGCTTCGGCGTAGGTCGGGATGTTCAGCCCCTCGCTCCACAACGCACGGTCGGCGGGGCTGAAGGCCCATGGTGAGGCGTTCGTCTCCAGTGACTCGAAGGTCGGCTGCACCTCCTCGGGAAAGCGTCCCTCGTTCAGCACCAGGCCGCGGCGCAGCTCGTTGATGATGTCCAGCTGATCGATGCTCACCGGGCACTCGGTCACACAGGCGCGGCAGCTCGTGCACGCCCAGAGCTCGCCCTCGGTGATGTAGTTGTCCAGCAGCACATTGCCGAGCGCCGTTTGGGCGCCGTCCAGCGCCATCAGCGCCGTCGCGCTGCCCGGCACGTCCAGCTCACCCACCAGCAGCGGCGCCTTCTCCATCAGACGCTTGCGTGTGTCCACCACGATCTTGCGCGGGCTGAGTGCCTTCCCGGTGAGATTGGCGGGGCAGGCCGCGGTGCAGCGTCCGCATTCGGTGCAGCTGTAGCCGTCGAGCAGGTTCTTCCAGCTCAGATGATTCACGTCACTCGCACCGAACTGCTCCACGTCGGCCTCGAGATCCATCGCCTTCATCACGCCCACCTGTCCCGGCCCGCTGGTGTTGCTGAACCAGACGTTGATCAGCGAACTCACCACGTGCAGGTGCTTGGAGTACGGCAGGAAATTGAGGAAGCCGAGCACCAGCAGTGCATGCGACCACCAGCTGATGGTGTGCGCCGTGTGCAGCGTGGCCGGTGAGAGCCCCGTGAACGCCGCGCCGAGTGCGGAGGAGATGGGGCGGAACCAGCCGTAGTGCGTGGCGCGCCGCGCCGCGTCGCCCGCGGACTCGAAGGCGCCGGTGGTGTAGAGCGTGAGCATCAGCAACGCGATCACGCAGAGGATGATCACCGCCTCGGTGCCATGAATCTCCTTGCCCTGCAGCCGCTTTGGCGGTGCCACCAGACGGCGCCAGAGCAGCCAGCTCACCGCCACCAGCACCACCACCGCGAACAGCTCCTGGCTGAGCATGAAGAGCTGCCAGAGCGGCCGCGGCAGGACGGCCTCGTAGCTGAACGCCGGCCAGACGCCGTTGAGCAGGATCTCGGCCGTGCCGGCGGTGAGCACCAGGAAACCCCAGAACACCGACGCGTGCGAAATGCCGGCGCCCGTCTCGCGCAGGATCTTCGTCTGCGCGAAGCCGATCGTGAGCAGGTTCCAGGTGCGCATGCCAGGACGGTCCAGCCGGTTGTCCGGCGTGCCGACGTGGAGGTAGGCCACCAGCCGCTGGACGTTGTAGCTGAAGAAGCCCAACGCGGCGATGAGGACGATCAGGAACGCGAGGTTCTGCCCGGACATGGCCTTTTCGATTCGGTGGACGCGATGCTGCGGTCGGCGGGTCGCACCCGCTGACGTCGACTGCGAAAACTAGTCGCCAGGAATCGACGCGTCGCGGGGACACGACGAACGGCGGGCGCAGTCACCGTGACCGCGCCCGCCGTCGCCCTGCCCTGACGCCACCGTTGCTACCGCTGCGCCCGCGCCGCCGTCACCGCCGCCGTCAGCGCCGGCATCACCTCGAACACATCCCCCACGATGCCGTAATCCGCCACCTTGAAGATCGGGGCGTCCTTGTCCTTGTTGATCGCCACGATGGTCTTGCTGTTGCGCATGCCGGCGATGTGCTGGATGGCGCCGCTGATGCCCACCGCCACGTACAGATCAGGGCTCACCTGCCGCCCCGTCTGGCCGATCTGATCGCTGTGCGGGCGCCAGCCGTCGTCGGTCACGGCGCGCGTGGCACCGACCGCCGCGTTGCCGAACGCCGCAGCGAGATCTTCACAGAGCGAGAAGTTCTCCGCCGCCTTGAGCCCGCGGCCGCCGCTCACGATCACCGGCGCCTCGGCCAGATCGAGCCTGGCGCCGCCGCCGAGCTGCACGCCGGTGACCTTCACGCGGCCCGCGGCCGGGTCCATCGCCGGCGCGACGGTCTGCACCGTGCCCGCCTTTGCCGTCGTGCCGAGGTTCACGGCGCCCGGCCGCACGCTCACCAGCGCCGGCGCGGCCGAGAGCACCATCGTCGCGATGACCTTGTTGGTGTTCATCGGGTGACGCACCACGATGTCCGAGCCATCGGCGGTGACCGACATCACGTCGGCCGCGACGCCCACGCGCAGCTTGGCCCCGACGCGCGGGGCGAGGTCCTGCCCCATCGCGCTCGCGCCGAACAACGCCGCGCGATAGCCGCCGGCCGAGATCTGCGCCGCCACCGTCGCGCCGACCGCTTCGGCGTTGTACGTGGCCAGGCCCGCGTGCTCCACCACCAGCACCACGTCGGCGCCGACCGCAGCGAGCTTCGGCGCCACACTGCCGATGCCGGCATCGCCGAACACCATCGCGTGCACTTCGCCACCGAGTCCGTCGGCCAGCTCGCGCGCCGCCGTCACCACTTCGAGCGCCACCTTGCGCACGTCACCACCGCGCGTCTCGGCCACCACCAGAACGTTGTTCGCCATCGTCAGAGCACCTTCGCTTCGGTCTGGAGGAGTCGGACCAGCTCGGGCACCGCTGCGGCGCCCTCGCCCACGATACGGCCGGCCGAACGCTCCGGCGGCAGTTCCATCTTGCGCACCCGCACCGAGATCTCACCGAGCTGCGCCGGCTTGCTCTCGAGCGGCTTCTTCTTGGCGGCCATGATGCCCTTGAGGCTCGGGTAGCGTGCCTGCGTCACGAGCCCCTGATCGATGGTGCAGATGGCAGGCAGCGGGAAGGCGAGCGTCTCGACGCCGCCCTCCACCTGACGCTCGGCCGTGCCCGCGCCGCCGGCCACCTCGAGCTTCGATACCGCAGTGACGCAGGGCAGGTCGAGGAGCTCGGCCACCATCGCGCCCGTCACGCCGGCGGCGCTGTCCACCGCGATGCGACCGAAGAGGATCAGGTCGTAGGCGCCGTCCTTCAGCTCGGCCGCGAGCGCCTGGGCGATCGCGAAGCCGTCGAACGGGATCACGTCCGCCTGCAGGTGCACGCCCTTGTCGGCGCCCATCGCGAGCGCCTTGCGGATGGTTTCCTGGCTGCTCACGGGGCCGAGCGAGATGACGGTGACTTCACCGCCGCCGTGCTTCTCGTTGAGCTGCAGGGCGGCCTCGACCGCCCACTCGTCGAAGTCGCTGATGTCGTACTTGATGCCTGCCTCGGCGACCGATGCGCCGTCGGCGCCGATCTGGAAGCGTGCGCCCATGTCGGCGACGCGCTTGATGCACACGGCGATCTTCACCGCAGGGACTCCTGAATGGTGTAGATGGAGCGAAGGGACGACATGCGAAGAAAATTAGCGGGCCGCCGGTTCCGGCGCATGACAGGGCGGCCCGGGCACCGCCATTATTGCTGCATGGCCAACCGTCCCCTCGCCCTCGTCACCGGTGCCTCGTCGGGCATCGGCACGGTATTCACCCGCGCCCTGGCCCGTCGGGGGTACGACCTGCTGCTGGTGGCCCGCGACGGGGCGCGGCTGGAGGCGCTGGCGACGGAGCTGGCCGTGCTGGGGGCGACGGCCACCCCGGTCGTGGCGGACCTGTCGGTGGAGGCGGGCCTGGTCGCGACGGAACAGGCGATTGCGGCGGCCGGCCGGCTGGACCTGCTGGTGAACAACGCCGGCTTCGGGACCACGGGGACGCTCGCGACCACGCCGCTCGACCGGCAGGATCAGATGCTGCGGCTGCATGTGATCGCGGTCAACCGGATCACGCGCGCGGCGCTGCAGCTGATGACGCCGGCGCGGCGTGGGGCGGTCGTGACGGTGGCGAGCGTGGCGAGTTACGTGAACAGCACGGGCAACGTGAACTACTGCGCGACGAAGGCGTACCAGCGGAGCTTCAGCGAAGGGCTGGCGCTGGAGTGCGCGCCGGACGGGATCCGGGTGCAGGCGTTGTGTCCGGGGTTCACGCGGACGGAGTTTCATGCGCGGATGGCGGACGATCAGCTGGGGCGTGCGCCGGCGTGGTTGTGGCTGTCGGCGGAGCGGGTGGTGGAGGAGTCGCTGGGGCAGCTGGAGCGTGGGGGGGCGGTGGTGTGTGTGCCGGGGTGGCAGTACAAGGTGGCGGTGTTCTTCGCGATTCACCTGCCGGGGTGGGTGAAGCGGCGGATGACGCGGGGGGTGTACAGGCGGGACTGACGACTCGGCGTCGCCGTGATGGCTGCGAGTTTCACGACTCCAGCAGGCCCTGCGCACGGCACATCGCCCTGAATCGACCGCCGTCGTCCGCGATCAGCGCAGGCCACGTGCCCGATTGAATCAGGCGCCCACCCTCGATCACATGGATCACGTCGGCGTGGCGGATCGTCGACAGGCGATGCGAGATGATCAGCACCGTGGTCGCACCCGCGAGTGCTGAGATGGCGTCGTGAATCACGGCTTCAGTCTCACCGTCGACCGCGCTGGTGGGCTCGTCGAGCACGAGCAGCCGCGGCTTGCGCAGGAGCGCACGAGCCAGCGACAGACGCTGCCGCTCGCCGCCGGAAAGCAACACGCCACGATCCCCGATCCGGGTATCGAGCCCGTGCGCCAATCGTTCCACGAAACGCAGCGCATGAGCCTGCTCCAGTGCGTGCCGCAACGCATCGTCGTCCGCGTCGGGCGCGACCCACAGCAGATTCTCGCGTACCGAGCCCTGAAGGAGAAACGCGTCCTGCAGGACGACACCGATGCGCGATCGCCATGCGGCGGCGACGGCGGCCGTGAGGCTGCTGCCTCCGATGTCGATCGATCCCGAGTCGGGCGCGATCAGGCCCAGTGCCAGGTCGGCGATCGTGCTCTTCCCTGCGCCGGTCATTCCCACCAGTGCCGTCGTCCGACCGACGGGAATGTCGAGGGTGATGCCGGTGAGCGTCGACTCGTCGCTCCCCGCGACGTAGCGGAACGAGACGTCGCGAAAATGGATGCTGCCCGATGGCGCCTCCGCGGCGCTCTGCAGCGATTCCGGCAGTGGCACCGACGCTTCGCACATGGCAATCAGCCGCATCACCCTGCCGTACGACGGGAGGGCACCAACCAGGAACTGGTACGCCTGACGCGTCGACGCAAACTGCGGCGCAAGGCGGGAGAAGATCAGCACCAACAGCAGCAGCGCAGCCGTGGGCACGGCCAACAGTCGCACGGCTGCGACCACGATCGCCGTCAGCAGCACCGCTGACCCGATGGCAAAGGCAGCGTCGGAGGTGGCGTGATTGCGCACGGCGAGGAGTTCGGCACTCGCCATGGCTCGCGCCATCTCCCGAAAGTGCGAAACGTTCTGCTCGACCACACCGAAGCTCCGCGCCGTCTTCATGCCGCTGAGCTGTGATTCGACGGTGGCATACAACGTCGCGTCCGCGTCGCTGACCGCCTCGCCGGCTTCGTGCGCGCGACCGTTCGTGTGCCGCAGCGCGACGACCAGCAGCAGTCCGGCGAGCCCTGCCAGCAGCGTCGTGATCGGCGACAGCCGAAGCGCCACGGCCAGGTAGGCCAGCGCCACCGTCGCCGTCACGGTCAGGCGCAGCAGATACGACGCGGCATGCGCGACGCGCGCCAGCTCGGCGGTGAGCGCGTGAAAGACCTCAGACTGCCGCTGTCGCGCATAGGGCACCCACTCCATCCGCGCCACGGCGGCATGCAGGCGCTCACGGAGCGCGAGCACGAACTCCTGCTCGACACGGATCGCGAGGACGGTCGATTGCCGCTGCATCACGGCGCGCACCACCACCAGTGCGAGAAACAGGAACAGCACCGGGAGCAGGCGCGGCGTCACGCCAAGCGCGGACAGCAGCTGCGTGATGCGCTCCACCAGCGCGCCCGTGTCACCGGATGCATCGCGCACGCCGGCGGACGCGAGCACTGGCAGCAGGAGCAGCAGCCCGATCCACTCCACCGCCGCAAGAGCCACGGCAAGGACCATGAACCCCACCGCACCGCGCCGATGCAGAAAAACCGCCCGCGCAAAGCTCCCCAAGCCGTTTCCGTCGTCGCTGCGCGCGGGCGCGGGTGTAGCGTCAGTGCTCACGACCATCGCCACCCCCGTGCCAGACCGGCGATCAGCCTCACGGGGCGTACGACGGCGTAGAGCGGATAGACGATGTCGGGTAACGCGACGAACGACCAGTCGGCGGGTGTGACGGTGAACAGCGCACGCATCAGAAATCGCACCGCATCGGGGAGCGAATCGTGCAGCGGCAGGTGGAACTGGATCGAACGCATCGCCAGGGGCGAGCCGGGGAACCATCGTGTCACCCGCGTGGCAGTCTTCGCCACCGTGCGATCCAGCGCCACCCAGGCGCGAACAGCCTCGGGGAGCGGAGCATCGAGCCACGACGACGCCAGCAGCAATCCGAGCTTGAGCCGCCGCTCGACATGCGCATCGGTGGCGATTCGCCGTGCGAGGTCCCAGTTCAGCGCACTTTTACCTTCGTCCTGTGCGTTGTGCAACAGTTCCGCCACATCGGCGACCCACACCAGTCGCTCCCACGCATGGGTGCAGCCATGAATGCAGAGGATGACGAGCAGGTCCTCCGGGGACATTCCCTGCGTCGCGTGATGGGCTCTGGATGCGGCGGGCCGCCGTGCCCAGACGGCGTCGAGCGGGACGTGCGCTCCGTACAGCCGGCTGGCCACCTGCCAATGCAGCTCCACCCGCTCTCCGGGGCGCACGAACGATTCCTCGTGCCCCAGTCGCCGCAGGCGACGCTGCCGCGAGACCGAGTGATCCTGACCTGGTGCGTACCCGCGCGACTGCAGCACCACCGCCGCAGCGGCGAGGTCGCGTTCACGCACCAGGAAGTCGAGATCCGCGAACATCCGCAGGGAAAGGTTGCCGTACATCGTCGCGGCCAGCACCGGCCCCTTGTACGGCAGCACCTCGACGCCGGTCCGCTCGAACTCTCGCAAGAGCACGCGCAGTTCGGCATCGAGCCGCAGATTGCGAACGGCAACCCCTTCATGCCGCGACCGCAGCTCGGCCAGCACCTCGGCAGGCATCGTGAGGTCACCGGATGCGACGAGCCGGTCGAGGTGTGTGTGCAGGAGGCACACCGTCCCCTGTGACACCGCCGTCTCCAGCAGGTAGGCCCAGTCGATCCCGGGGTGCCACAGCTGCCGCAGGCGTGCGTCCGATGCCGCATCGTGCCGTGTGCGAGCCGTCAGCCGCAACACCTCGTGTTCGACGCGGGAAGGCTTTGCTGCGGCGCGTGAGGGCATTCCGGGAGAGACCACCTGCCGAGCCGCCACCGCTACGGACGCGCAGTCCGGGCGAGCGCGGACGCGTCCTCGAGCAGCATCGTGCACAGGGCATCGAGGCACGCCAGCCCTGCGCAAGGCTGCGCGCGCCGCACCGGCACCGACCGCACGACCCGCGAGAGCAACGCGAACTCCCTCCCGCGCGCAGCGCGATCGAGTGTGCCCCCCGCGTAACTGTGCGTGACGAGTGACAGCAGCGCGTCCGATGGCCCCAGCGCGCTGATCACCGGAGCGTCCGGTGATGCACTCCCGGGATCGAGGAGATAGATCGCGCCGAGCGGTGCCGGTGCGGCGGCGTAGTGCAGGTTGCGCGACGGAAGGTCGAGGCGCTGCTTGGGCCAACCGGCTGCCAGCTCGGGCAGTGCGTCGGTCGCGCCGAACAGCATCGCCCCCGACTCGGGCCAGAGTTTCACATGGGGATAGGCAGGCTGCACGAGAAAGTCCCCCTGATCGGGCTGCAGCGTCACGATATCGTCGGAAAGGACGGGCGCCCCACGCAACGCCAGTGCGGCGACGGTGGTGGACTTTCCTGCCCCACCCGGCCCGACCAGCGCGACCGCCATCCCCGCGGTGATGAATGCCGACGCGTGAAGGCAGATCGTGCCGCGGGATCGAAGCGCGAACCCCAGCACCGGACCAAGCAGGTAGACCGCGACATCATCGACAGACAGCGGCGACGTCCAGTCGGCCCAGATCGTGGCCCCCGTCGCATCGACCACGAACGTCGCGCCATCGATGAACTCCAGCCGACGAGCCGGCGAGTCATCGAAGGCGAAGATCGTCAGGGCCGGGCGGTCGGATGCGTCTCGATCCACGCCCTCGTACAGATTGCGCCAGTCACTGCGAGGAACAGACCGGGACCAATCGGGAAGCGAACCAAGCGTGATCAGCACATCCGCAGGCTCCTCGTGCAGGAGCACCGCGAGACCGGGGATCGCGATGTTGCACTGCAACCGGAGACCAAACGCAACGTGCCGTGCAGTCACGCGACGCGGAGCACCGCGTGATCAGACCGAGGTGCGTGTGGAACGAAGCGTCGTGCTGTCGTACGCACCCTTCTTCCCGACCTTCTGCGTCAGCACGTGGAAGTCGCCGAACACGACGAGCCTCGGTTCTGCGAATGCCTTCTTGGCCGGCGTGGGTGTCTGCTCGATGTTCATCACACAATGCTCCGCGATACGGGAGAGGACAGGCGACGGCGTCGCAGCCATTCGTCCAGCAGACGTGGTCGGGCCGCAACCTGGGCATCCTGACCATGACGGTGGCTTTTGCAACCTATTTGGGGCTTTACGAAACTGTCAAGTTCGGCCAGCGGGGTCCACGCCTCGGTCCCGTCCGCAGCGGAAGCGAATTCGAGGGATGGCGCGACCCCGGTGTGCTTGGGGCGGTCGAGCAGGGCATCCGGGAGCCGGCCGCGCATCGTCCGCCGCAGCAGCTCCTTCCGTTCACACCACGGGGTGGAGGGAATCGCGAACACGAATCGAATGAGTCGCACGTCGATCAGCGGAAGCCGGACCTCGAGGGGCAGACCGGTCAGGCCGGCATCCAGTGAGTCGAGGAATGGCGGCCAGGCCTTCGAGGTGTAGCTCTGACAGGCAAGCGACCTGGTCGGGTGCTGATACTCCCGTGCCTGACGATCGAGCTCGTCCGCACGATTTTTCAGGTCGGCCCGCGTCACGAAATCCTCCGCAAGCCATGCCGGCAGCTCCGTGCGCCCGGGACGCCCGAAGGCATCTCGAAGATGCAAGCCGAGGTAGGGTAGCCGCCTCTGCCGCAGTAGATAGGCGGCCATGGAACGGAGCACCGTGCCCGTCCCGAACTGCCGGAACTGGCGAAACTGCTCGCGTGGCGACGCCGGTTCGAGCAGTGCATCGCCATCCTCACCGTTGAAGGCGACGCGGGCACCGACGGCGGCGCGGGCGAACAGCGCAGCTCGCAGCGCCGCGTCGGGGTCATCCACCGGCTCGGGTTGGGGGTGCCATGAGTGCGCCGCCGGGGCGCTGACCACTTCGAGCGGCATGCCGAGGCACTCGGCTGCGATCGTGGCGAAGGAGAGCTCCGTTGCGCTCGCCCGATCGCTGCGGTCGGCGCAGGTCACCCCGGTGAGCCCGAACGGTGCACCGGCGGCGGACCGGACGCTCCGCACGGTCGCCGCGAGCGACGTCGAATCGATCCCGCCGCTGACGAAGATCGCGGCGCGCGACAGGCGCAGCCGGTCTGCCACGGCCTGCCGCAACAGATGGTCGAAGTGCTCGACATACTCCTCGTCCCGCCGATACCAGATCGGTGCAGGATCGGGCAGACGCCAGAACCGGGTACAGGTGGCCGTGCCGGTGACGCAGTTCAGCAGCAGTTGGTGCGCCGCTGGTACCCGCCGGATGTCGCGATACGCCGTGGTCGACGGTTCGCCGTTGGATCCGATCAGCAGGAAGTCGCCGATCGCCTGCTCGTCGATCGCATCCGAGACCTGCGGATGCCGGCGCACCACGTCGAGGGTGTTCGCGAAGACGAAGGCTCCACCCACGAGCGCGTAGAAGAACGGCCTGACCCCGAAGTGATCGCGCGCAGCGAAGCACACCTGTCGAGCCGGATCCCAGATCGCGAAGGCGAAATCGCCAAGCAGCCGATCCGTGCACGAGGTTCCCCAGGCGTGGTAGGCATGCAGGATGAGCTGCGCATCGGTCACGCCGGCGGCGACATGCGCGCCGTGGGCACCGAGCGCCGAGATCAGGGTGGGACGGTCGTCGATCCTGGCGTCGGCGGTGATCCAGGCCGCACCATCGAGCGTGCAGGGCTGGGCATCGGCATCGGTGTCCTCGACCGTCCGAAACAGGGTGTGACCGAACCCCATCGCGCTCCGGATGACGGTGCCGGCGCCATCCGGACCGCGGAAGGCATTGCCCTGCATCAGCGTCTCGAGCAGCGCCGGATCAGCATCGCGACCGTCGAGGCACACGAACCCGACGATACCACTCACGAATCGGCAGTGTGCAGGCGCACCGGTTCATCCGGCCCCTCGCCCGACATCACCAGCCCATGCCCTTCGAGTTCGGCGAGCAGACGAAGGACCGACGCTTCGCAGCGCTCTCGGGTGACGTCATACTCTGCCATGACGGCGTCACAGATGGCCGAGACCCGGATCGGCGCCTGGACCAGCGCCCAGATTGCCGCGCCGATCGGATCGAGCCCGAAGTACGTGGCGCTGCGCAGGTTCAGGATCACGACCTCTCCCGGCAGCTCCACGGAGGACTGCTCGCGGCTGGCGACGACCTGTGACGCGATCGTGATCATCGACACCATCCCCTTCCCGGCGGCCGGCTGCGGTTGCACGGCGTGCCGCGCGATGCGGCGTCGCCGACGGAGCAGTGCGGGACCGGGGTTGCCCACATCGAAGAGGGACGGGTGCAACGAGCGCCTGCGGCGCGCATGGATCACTGACCGGGTCAAAGGTTGAGTGGGGCCGGGTGCCACGACCAGAATACCCCTGCCTCACGGCACTTGGGTAGCCGCAAGCTTTGCACCCTCCGTCGCGCGAAGACTCGTTCTGGGACCAATTTTTGAGACTCGCGCGTGGCGCCGGCTCGGAACACCCAGTCGCATGCCGATCCGGCCGCAGTCTGAAGAATTTCCCTGCGCGAGGCCGTCGAAAGACCACAGCGTCAAACACCTCACGGTGGTCGACATCGCGGCGGCCACGGTTGTCGCCCGTACTGCATAGGATTGGAAAAGAGACGAAACCTGTGTCGTCGACGCCACACTTCGGCATTCACACACGACACTCATTGACAGGGAGGCGACATTGTTCGAGGAACCTCTCGCCTGATGGGTTTTCGCCTCAGAACGTTTCGCCGCACGCACTTAGGGCAAATATGACTACTGATGGCGCAATTCCCTGCGTGGAGCGCACCGGCCGCCGCAAAGAGGGCGCGACACTTGCGGCTACCGCTCGCTGTGCCTTGGCACCAGGCAGGCGACAGTCATCGGTCTCGGTACTCTCACCAGATTCCATGTTTCCTTCGATCTGCAGCCTGCGACGATTGATCGTGCTCGCGTCCGCGATCGTTCCGACGCTCTGTGGCGGTGCGACGAACGGACTTTCCGCTCAGGTGCCTTCGTCCGCTTCGACGGCGTCGCTCGTTCTGCGCCCGGGCGACCTCGTTCGAATCGCGGTGTGGCGCAAGCCGGAACTCAGTGGCGATTTCCTGATCGGCGCCGACAGCACGCTGAAACATCCGCTGTACCGCGAAGTGCGCGTCGCCGGCCTATCCGCCGCTGCCGCCCGGGAGCAGATCGCGCTCTACCTGCGCGCGCTCGAGAGCAATCCGCAGGTCTCGATCGAGCCGCTCGTGCGCGTCTCCGTCGGCGGCGAAGTACGGAACCCGAACCTGTACACGCTCTCCCCCGAGACGAGCGTGTCGCAGGCAGTGGCCCTGGCTGGTGGTCCGACGGAACGTGGCCGGCTTGACCAGGTGCGCCTGGTCCGAGACGGCCGGCTGACCATGCTGGACCTTTCGGCACCTGACGCCACCATTCTCGCCACTCCGGTTGCGTCCGGCGACCAGATTTCCCTACAGCGCCGATCAGCTGTGTTTCGTGATTACGGCCTCCCGGCCTTCAACGTGTTGGGCGGATTGGCCGCAGTGCTCGGCCTCTTCATCGGCCGCTGAGGCTCGGGCCGCATGACAGCCATCGCCGGCGAGATGCCGAACGACAGTGCGCCCGACGCCGAATTCGGTGATCCGGACGCGATGACGCCGATCGACGAGACACCGCCCACCCCGGCGCCGGCCGCCGCTCCGCCCGCTCGGCGGCGCAACGATCGGAACCCGGCGCCGGAGAGCGGCGGCGATCCACTGAACCTGCGCGAGTTGCTCGCCGTCGTGCGGCGCAACTGGTGGCTGGTCTCCGGAGCGACCGTGCTGCTCGGCTCCGTCGCCGCCTATCTGGTGCTCACCGCGCAGCCGAAGTTCCGGGCGGCCGGCATCATCCGCGTGGCGAACAGTCGTCAGGCCATGGCGGGCAATCTTGGCACCGACAACAGTCCGTCGTCGGTGGGCCTCTACTCCGATCCGCTCCTCTCGCAGATCCAGATGCTGTCCAGCCGTGCGCTCGCGCTGACCGTGGTCGATTCGGAGCCGGGCCTGCTCCGGCTCAGGATCCCCGGGGTCTCGCCGAGCCTCCTGTCCGGCGTGCAGATCGTCGACAGCATCGCGGCCGACTCCGTGAAGCTCGGCTTCGCGGTGGAGTCGGTGACCGTCGAGTCACCGACGGGCCGGGCCACGGCAGCGTACGGCGCGCCGCTGGTGGTACCGGAGCTCCGCCTGACCGTCGGTTCACGTCCGGCCGTGCCGGAAACGTGGGCGAAATTGCTCACCCGCGACGCCGCCGCCGCGCGCGTCTCGGCTGGGCTGACACTCAAGCAGCGCGCCGAGACCGATTTCATCGACGTCTCGTACACGGCGGCCGAGCCGATCGAGGCACAGTTCGTCACCAACCGGCTGCTCCGCGTCTTCAGGGCGTCCAGTGCCGTCGAAGCACGCCGGCTGTCGCAGGAGCGCCGCGATTTCGTCCGACAGCAGCTGGCACGGCACGACAGCACCGAAGCGTCAGCGCAGCGCACCCTTGCCGACTTCCGCGGCCGCGAGCAGATGTTCGGCGGGCGCGAGAAGTTTGCCGAAGGCCAGAAGGATGTGCTGTCGATGAGCATGCAGCGCAGCGCGCTCGCCAACGACCGTGATGTCGCAGGCTCACTGCTGCAGGGCATCTCCTCGGCGGCTGGCCCCGAGCGTGCGCGGGCGCTGCGGGTGCTGGTCTCCACGCCTGGCATCAACTCGAACCCGGTGGTGGCGCAGGTGCAGGATCGCCTGGTGCGCTACCGCACCACCCGCGACTCGATGACCATCGGTCGGTTCTCCAGTGCTGCCAGCAACCCCGACGTGCAGCGCCTCGACACGCTCATCGCGCAAGCCGAGAGCCAGATGGGCGATGCCGTGCAGGCGTACATCAGCTCCATCAGCGCCAAGCTGTCGGTGCTGGACGATGCGCTGTCGAAGACGACCGTGGCCCTCGACCGGCTGCCCCGGGCGGCTGCCGAGGAGCAGCGGCTGTCTTCCGAGATCGAAAGCCTGCACCGGATCGGCGACCAGCTCCGTGAAGAGTTGCAGAAGTCCAGTATCGCCACGGCGGTCGAAGGGGGGCAGATCGAGATCGTGGATCTCGCCGGTGCCGCAGTCGAGGTCTCGACGTCGTCCATCGCGAGAATCCTGATCGGCCTGCTGGTGGGTTTGGTTCTCGGCATCGCCGCATCCTTCGTGCGCGAGCACCTGAACACGACGATCAAGCGGCGCAACGATGTCGAGCGTGAACTGGGCATTTCCACGGTCGGTGTGATTCCGGCCATCGAAACGATGCGCGGGCTCCGCGCCGGTTCACAGGCACGCGACACGCAGCTTCCTCGGCGATCGATGTCGGAGCGCGGTACCAGAAAGAGTCGGAACGCGAAGCAGGCCTCACTCCGCGCGGCAATCGTCGACGAGGCGTTCGACGCCCTTCGCACGCACATGCTCTACCACGCCGACGCCCCGAACATGAAGACGGTGGTGGTCACCAGCTGCGCGCCGAAGGATGGCAAGAGCACCGTCTGCGCCAACATCGCCGAAGCCTTTGCCCGGACCGGTTC
>Ga0105048_10000481_pt1 | contig 61596 bp, 61 predicted proteins | sample MAT05_FD_78382 | JGI IMG/M metagenome (GOLD analysis project Ga0105048, IMG submission 78382) | Freshwater microbial communities from Lake Fryxell liftoff mats and glacier meltwater in Antarctica - MAT-05 | ecosystem: Environmental > Aquatic > Freshwater > Ice > Liftoff microbial mat | place... | reverse complement strand
GCCCCCGGGTACCACACTGGACCGGTGTGGTTGGCGTGACCGCGGCCGTCCACCGCACTCTGGGCAACCTCAATCTTGTTGTACGGGTTTTTTTCGGAGTTCGTAGCGTGGCAGATGACTACCTTCGGTTCACCAGTGGTCGTCGCGTCATCCGTGGTTGTCGCCTCAACCCCAGGCAACTCACACCCATTGTTGAAGGTGGCTTCGCCCGAGGACCAATTGAGCCCAGCAGTGACGCCATCAATCGGCGGGATGATGTCCCCCCACGCCACGCCAGCATCCTTGGCCCCCGGGTACCACACAGGACCGGTGTGGTTGTCGTGACCGCGGCCGTCTACCGAACTTTGGGCGACCTCAATCTTGTTGTACGGGTCATTTTCGTCGTTCGTAGCGTGGCAAATGAAAACCTTCGGTTCAACCAGCGACCAATCGCTGTCGGAAAGGGCAGCACCAGCTACCCCGACGACACCGAGCGCCAAGCCAAAGACCACCGACGCCACTCCAACTTTATTGCGCGGAATCAGCACGACTTCCACCCTTCCGGGGGTTAGTTGCGCGGAGAATACTGCGCTGCACAACCGATACCCGGATTACAGCCTGAGCAAACTCTTAGCGTGCCGTCCACGCAATGGCCTGAAAGCCGCCAAGGCCTGCGGGGTCGAGCAAGCTTTCTGCTTCGCTGACGCGACTGCGCATGCGCAACGAGGTCAGCGATGGCGACGCGGCGTCGGCAGTCCACTGCGCGCGGCCTTCCTCGACTAGCTCGTGAATCCCCCAGCGCGCGAGAAACTGCGCCTGCGAACGCACCGTCGTTGGGGGTGGCAGTTGATCAAGGCATACCTGCGCGGTGATGTCCTGCAGCCCTGTGTTGCGCAGGTAATGCTCGCCGCGTTCGTGGCCGCGGTATGTGCGCAGCCACTCGCGCCATGGAACCGTCGCAAGTTCGGCTGTAAACGCGGTGCAGTAGTCAAAGGCAAGCACAGTGCCAGCTGAGAGTCGCGCCTGCATCGCGGTCACCCACTCGTGCGCCCGCTGCTGAATCGGCACGCGAGCACCGTGTGGCGCGCTGGCTGGCAGCCACGCCCACTCGCGTGGTGCTTCCACCAAATGCTCGCGCAGCGAACCGTCATCGACAGCCTCGACAACTGCTTCGCGCCAGCCGCCATCAAACACGGCTAGCCGGAATGGCAAGTTGTCGAGCAGTTCGTTGGCAATCACGACGCCACGAATCTGTTCGTCGCCCAACGTGGCGACAGACTCAACACCGTCGGGATGCGTCGCGCGTTGCACAGCCGAACGCTCGGCGGCTATGTAGCGACCCGCCCACTGCGGCGCGGCAAGCAAAATCGAGCGGGCCAGTGTTCCCGGCCCGGCACCGACTTCGACTACACGGAAGTCGTCGGGCTGCCCAAGGCGGTCGAACTCGGCATCGATCCAGCGAGCAAGCACCGCACCGAACAACGGACCAACTTCTGGCGCTGTGATGAAGTCGCCGCGACGACCCGCAGGACCGCGACCGGCACGACCAGCGTTGGAGTAGAACCCTTGCTCGCCGTAGAGCGCTACCTCGAGGTATTCATCGAAGCGCAGCTGATTGCTCAGGGAAGAACACCAGCAAGATCGGTGATCGCTCCGACCTTCGCGATCAGGCCGGGAAGTACGCCCAACGCGAGAGTGGTGACACCGCAGATGAGCAACGCCGCCTGCACCGAGCCATGAATCTTGATCGGGGTGACATCGCCGTCGGGCGCAGGCTTCATCCACATCTCGCGCATCACGCTGATGTAGTACGCGGTAGCGATCACGGCATTGACCGCGCCGACGATCGCAATGGTGTAACCCCATCCGCCGGCAGCGTCAAGTGCGGCCTTGAAGGCGCCGAACTTCGCGTACCAACCGCCGAGTGGTGGAATGCCAGCAAGCGATGCGAGGAAGAGCGTCATCAGCACGGTGAGGCCGGGGGCGTAAGAGAACAGGCCACCAAAGCTGCTGATCTCGCCACTACGCGTCTTGCGCGAGACGGCGATCACCACTGCGAACGCACCAAGGTTGGTGGCGGCGTAGATGATGAGGTACACGATGACGGCACGTAGCGACGCCTCTTGCGAGCCGCGGGTGAATGCCATCGCCAGTGGCATCAGAATGAAGCCGCCCTGGCTGATGCTGGAGTATGCGAGCATGCGCACGATGTTCGTCTGCTTGAGGGCGACGAGGTTGCCGATCGTCATCGTCAAGGCGGCCATCACCCACAGGAACGGGCGATAGACATCGCGTGCTTCGGGGAACGCCAAGTACACCATCAGCACGAGGCCGACGAAGCCCGCCGCTTTCGAACCCACGCTCAAAAAGGCGGTAACCGGGGTCGGTGCGCCCTCGTACGTGTCCGGCGCCCACGTGTGGAACGGCACCGCGCTGACCTTGAACGCGAACCCGACTATCACGAACACCACACCGAGCACCTGCACGCCGACCTTGTCGCCTTCAAGCGTGATCGACTTGCCGATATCGGTCAGCAGCGTGCTGCCAGCGACGCCGTAAAGCAGGCTCATGCCATAGAGCATCACCGCGCTCGCGAACACGCCGAGTAGGTAGTACTTCACGCCAGCTTCGTTGCTCTTACGATCGCGCTTCTTCCACGCGGCCATCATGTAGGCCGGAATCGACAGGAACTCGAGCGCGATGAAGACGCTGACCAGATCGCGGGCACTCGCCATCATCACCATGCCGAGCACGCTGCTGAGCAGCAGCACATAGAACTCGCCTTGGTAGTAGCCACCCTCTTCGATCTCTTGCGTACTCAGCAGCACGACGATGTAACCAGCGAGCAGGAACAACGCTTTCAACACCAGCGCGAAGTTGTCGACCACGTAGCGACCGGTGATCCCTTCGCCGCTGAGCGAGCTGCGTACGTCGTCGCCAATCACCGCCAACGTCACGACCGGCAGCAGCGCGCCGAGCAAGAAAAGCCCGCTGAGCGTGCCGGTAATCCAGCGCCGATGATCTGGCACGAAGAGGTCGACAAGCAGCACGACGCAGATACCGACGGCGAGCACAACCTCCGGTGCGAGAGCGTGGTAATCGATGACGGGCGACGAGAAAGCGAACACGTGCTAATTCCCGCCCTTGAAGACCTTGGTGATGATCTGCACGCCAGGGTCGGAGAGATCGAGCAGCAGTTTCGGCACGATGCCCAGTACCACGATGGCAATCAGCATCGGAGTCCAAGCTGCCCATTCGAACGCGGTGACGTCGTGAATGTCGGAGTCATGATCGGAGGCGGACCCGTGACCAGCCGACTCAACGACCGGCTCGCCCATCGCCGTGCGCTGGAACAGCCAGAGCAGGTAGCCAGCAGCAAGCACTGTGCCCAGCGCGGAGATGATCGTGAGGATGCGGAACAGACCTTCGTGACCGGCACCGAGCAAGACCTCTGCCGGGCTCCACGACGCGAGCAAAGCGGGGAACTCACCCCAGAAGCCGGCGAGTCCAGGAAGACCGAGCGACGCCATCGCGCAGAAACCGAAGATCCAGCCCAACTTGGGCATCGATATGAGCATGCCCTTCAGCTGACTGATCTGCAGCGTGTGGTAACGCTCCTTCACCGAACCAGCAAGGAAGAAGAGCATGCCGGTGATCAGGCCATGCGCGACCATGCCGAACAGTGCCGCGTTGATTCCGAGGTCGGTGAGCGTGCTGATACCGAGCATCACAAAGCCCATGTGAGCCACCGACGAGAACGCGATCAGTCGCTTCATGTCGGTCTGCGCGAGGCAGCCGAGGGCGCCATAGATGATGCCGATCACAGCCAACACAGCAATCGCCGGTGCCCACTTCACCGCTGCTTGCGGCAGGAATGGAATCGCGATGCGCACAAAGCCGTAGGTACCAAGCTTCAGTAGGATCGCAGCCAGAATCACCGAGCCCTGCGTCGGAGCTTCGGTATGGGCGTCGGGCAACCATGTGTGGAACGGGAACATCGGCACCTTGACGGCGAAGCCGATGAACAGACCGCCAAAGATCCAGATGGCCGTGTTCTTGGCAACATCGGGGCCGTTCTCGTTGAACCACTGGAAGGTGAAGTTGGCCGCTGAGGGGTCCGACGCATTGTTCTTCGTCACCACAAACAGTGCGATGAAACCGACCAGCATCAGCGCCGAGCCGAACATTGTGTACAGGAAGAACTTCAGCGATGCGTACTGCCGGTTCTCGCCGCCCCATACGCCGATCATGAAGTACATCGGCAGCAGCACCAGCTCGAAGAAGACGAAGAACAAGATGAGGTCCTGCGCCATGAACGTGCCAGCCATACCGGTCTGCAGCACGAGCATGAGGATGAAGAATGCTTTGGCGTTGCCCGGGCTCGGCACGTGGTTCCAGCTGTAGATCATCACGAGCACGGTGATCACCATCGAAAGCAGATACAGCGGCAGGCTGATGCCGTCGAGACCAATCGTGTACGTGGCACGGATGGGCTTGATCCAGCTGTTCGTGGTGAAGAACTGCAGCTTCTCGCTCTGGCCGTAATCGAACTTCAACGCGGTGACGATGCCCACGGCCAGCGTCGCGAGCGCAGTGCCTACCGCGATCGTCTTGGCGGTGTCGACGTCCTTCTTCGGGACGAACAACATCAGCAGTACGCCCACTAACGGCAGAAAGGTGCCGAGGCTAAGCAGCCAGTTGAGGTCTTTTAGCGGTTCCATGGACGTGTCCCTCTGTCTTTTCTGGCTGCTAGGTGTTCACGAGAACGAGTACGAGCCCACCGACTGCTGCGGCACCGAACAGCAACGCTCCGTACATGTTGACCTTGCCTGACTGCACCGGTTGCAATGCGCCGCCAGCGCCGCGTGCGGTAGTACCACTTCCGTTGACAGCACCATCAACCAAACCCTGGTCGATGTACTTGTACACCAATTCCCCGGTGCGGCGACCCGTCTTACCAACGGCGTTGACCACCGCGTCGATGATGTTCTGGTTGGTCCAGTACGCAGCCTTGCTGATTGGGTGCGCAATTCCGCGTACGATGACTTTCTCGTACAACGCATCGAGGTAGTACTTGTTGACCAAGAACCTGTGGCCAGCACCCAACACCGGGTTGCGAGTGGTGAGCCCACGCAATGGTGATGTCTCGCCACCAAACACCGCCCGACACAGGTACAAACTGACACCAAACCCGGCTGCAACGAGCGCCAACCCAGGTGCCGCCGTCGCCCATGAGAACTCTGGCGGATGCGGAACGGCAAAGGCGCCACCGTCACCGAAGGGAAGACCGATCGACGACTCGGTCCAATCCTCGAAAAAGTGCCACTTGAAAGGCGCCGCGTTGAGGTAACCGGACACCAGCGCCAACACTCCAAGAATGATCAGGGGAACAGTGATCTGCCACGACGAATCTCGCGATGTTTCACCGTCGTGTTCCAGTTCATGAGCGAAGTGTTCGGCAGCGCCGCGCGGCTTGCCGAAGAACGTGAGGTACGTAGCGCGCGTCATGTAGGCGGCCGTCATGAAGGCACCGACGATACCGACGATGTAGAAGACCTTGTAGTCGTTGTACTTCGCCGAGTCGATGATCTCGTCCTTGGAAAAGAAGCCGCTCACGAACGGAATGCCGCACAATGCCGCAGTGCTGACGATCCACGCGGCGAAAGTGATCGGCATTCGCTTGCGCAGCCCACCCATGTCTTTCTTCATGTCGAAGCTGTGATGGCTGCCGGTGTGAGCCACCGAACCAGCAGACAAGAACAAGCAGCACTTGAAGAAGGCGTGCGTGAAGATGTGGAACACGGCCGCGGTCCAAGCGCCGACACCGAGGCCCATCATCATGTAACCGAGCTGACTGACCGTGCTGTACGCCAGAACCTTCTTGATGTCGTTCTGTACGAATGCAAGTCCGGCCGCTATCAGGACGGTGATACCGCCGATCACCGCGACCAGGTTGAAACGCTGCCCGGCAATGTTCATGTCGAGCCCGATGTGAAACACGGGATAAAGGCGCGCTACAAGAAACACGCCACCGACGACCATCGTGCTCGAGTGCAGCAGCGAGCTGACTGGTGTCGGGCCCGCCATTGCGTCGGGCAGCCAGGTGTGCAGCGGGAACTGACCACTCTTTCCGATGCACGCGATGAACAGCGCTACAGCGGCCCACATGAGCAAATTCTTGCTCTCGAAATCGCCAGCGAGCGCTAGCTCGTTGATCTCGCCAATTTCAAGCGTGTGGAAGATGCCTAGCAACATGGCGATGCCGACCAGCAAGCCCATGTCGCCGACTCGTACCGTCCAGAACGCCTTCAGTGCCGCTTCGCTGTTGGCCCGCTCTTCCCACCAGTGACCGATGAGCATGAACGAGCACAGCCCCATAATCTCCCAACCAAGGAGCAACTGCACCATGTTCGGTGCGAGCACCATCGTCAACATTCCCGCAGAAAACAGCGTGATGCTGGCGAAGTAGTGCGTGTAACGCCGGTCGCCGCGTACGTACTCGGTGGAGTAGATCTGCACGAGCGTTGAGATGAATGCGACGAGCAGCAACATCACGACGGCCAAGCCGTCGATGTGCGCGCCAATCGACACCTTCAGTTCGCCGATACGGAACCACTCCCAGCGCGTAAGCGCCGGCGCGACTTCCTCGCTACTGGACTCGACCCGGTTGACCCATTGATACGCCGCACCTGCTGCGAGCACCAGCGCGGCCAGCATGCTGGCGATACCAATCTCGCTGCCGCCGCGCGGCATCCGCTTGCCGAACAAGATGATCAGTACGAACGCAACACCCGGGATCACCGGGATCAGCCATGCGTGTTCCAGGAACCAGCCCATCGTCAGCCGTTCAGCCCTTCATCTCGGAAAGGTCGTCGAGCGAGATCGTCCTGCGGTTACGGAAGATCAGCAACACCATCGCCAGCCCAACGCCGACCTCGGCAGCAGCGACCGCAATGATGTACAACGCGAACACCGAGCCATCGTTGGTTCCATGAAGTCGGTCGAACGCCAGCAGGTTGATGTTCACCGAGTTGAGGATCAGCTCGATGCTCATCAGCACCAGAACTGCATTCTTGCGAGCGATCACGCCGTACACGCCGATGCAGAACAGGACTGCGCCCAAGATCAGAAACTCGTTGATCAACACGGCTAATCCTTCCTGGCCAGAACAATTGCGCCAATCACGGCGGCGAGTAGTACGAACGAGAGCGCCCAGAATGGCAGAACGTAAGTGGAGTAAATGCGATCACTCAGCAGCACGTTCGCGCTGCTGCCGATTTTGCCAGCGCCGCTACCAGCGATTCGCGTGTCGTCGAATCCGTCGACCAGCACGTAGACCATCACGCCGAGCATGAGCACAGAGATCGGAAGCCCAAGCGCCCAGCCCCTGTGGTTGTTGAGATCGGTGTCCTTGCCCAGCTTCGCTCGCGTGAGCATGACGCCAAAGAGGAACAGCACCATCACGGCGCCGATGTAGACCAGCACCTGGGTGACGGCAACAAACTCCGCTGCCAGCAGCAAGTACTGCGCGGCAGCACCGGCCATCACCATGACGAGTGAAAGGGCTGCATGCACGACGTTCTTGCTGAGCACGACGTTGAGCGCGCCCGCAACCATCAGCGCGGCAATGATGCCAAAGCCAATCGTCTGCGCGACTTCAATGTCGGAAGCGATGGTCGCGGCAGCGAAAAGCATCACTTCCCCTTCTTCTTCTCGGCGCCAGCTTCCAGTTCGGGAGCCTCCGGCACCGTTTCCATCCACTCGCCGAGCTTGGTCTTGTCGTGCAGCATGTCGGCGATGTTTGGTTCGCTGTACTCGTACTCCGGGCTCCAGAACAAGGCGTCGAACGGGCACACGTCGACGCAGATACCGCAGTACATGCACAGCGCGTAGTCGATATCGAAACGATCGAGCTTGTTGACCTTGCGCGGCGCACCACCAGCGCGCCGCGGTGGCGCTAGTTCCTTGTGACCCTCGATGTAGATGCACCAGTCCGGGCAGCTCCGCGCGCACAGCATGCACGAGGTGCAGTTATCTTCGCGCAGCGCAATGACGCCGCGCGCTCGAATCGTTGGCGTCTCTTTTTCGCGCGGGTACTGAACGGTCGCCGCGCCGCCGCCAAACTTCTTCGGCTTCAACGTCTGCGCCATTGTGCCGAAGGTGACGCCGAGGCCTTTTATCAATCCGGGAACGCGCGGCTTGATCATCAGAATGCCACCTTCAGGATTGCGGTCACCATGATGTTGATCAGCGACACTGGGATGAGGACCTTCCACGCGAAGCGTTGCAGTTGGTCCTCACGAAAGCGCGGGTAACTGAAACGAACCCACATGATGATGCCGGTGAGCACCATCATCTTGGTGAACATGATCAGCGGTCCGCCGACGTTCATCCAGTTGGCGATCTCGACGTTGCCTTCTGGCGCCCAACCGAACCAGGAGAACGGAACTCCCCAACCGCCGAGGAAGAGAACGCTGGCAATTAGTGCGAAGACACCGGCAGTTGCGAACTCGGCGATGAAGAAGATCAAGAAGCGGAAGCCGGAGTATTCGGTCATGTAGCCAGACACCAGTTCCGATTCGGCGATCGGCATGTCGAAAGGTGTCTGCGTTAGTTCCGCTTGCACCGCGATCATGAAGATGAGGAAGCCGACGAACTGCGTGAGGATGTAAGGAAAGCCGATTCCGTTCCAGCCGAAGATTTCGTCGCTGTTCTGTTTCACCACGATCTGCTGCAGGTTCATCGTGCCGGCCTGAATGACGACACCGACCACGGAGAGCACCATCGGCAGCTCGTATGCGATCAATTGTCCGGCGGCGCGCAAACCGCCGAGCAGGGAATACTTGTTGGCGCTACTCCAGCCAGCCATCAAGATGCCAAGCGTGCTGATGCTGCTGACCGCCAACATGTAGAACACGCCCGCATCAAAGTCGGTGAAGTAAGCATCCGGGCCGAACGGCACAACTGCGACGAGCAGGAACGTGCTCGTCAACACGACCAACGGCGCGGCACGAAACACGCGCTTGTCGGCACGGGTCGGCGAGATGTCTTCCTTCTGTAGCCACTTGCCGACCTCGGCAAACAACTGCATGCTGCCGTACGGACCGGCTTCCATCGGGCCAAGGCGACTTTGCATGAAGCTCATCATCTTGAACAAAAACAGGTACACGATCGTGCCCGCTGGCAACAGCACAGCGACGGTGCCACCCAGTACGCGCAGCAACGACTGCGCCCAGTACGGCAGGTCGGCAGCGACGATCGCGGACGTCATCGGTCGATGTCTCCGAGAATGAAATACAGCGAAGCGAGAATCGAGATGACGTCGGGGACGTAGACGCCGCGCAGCACCCACGGCACGATCGAGATGTTGTTGAAGCTGGCCGAACGGATCTTCACGCGGAACGGGCCGAGGTCGCCCTTGCTCACCACGTAGTAGCCCATCTCACCAAGCGGGTTCTCGGTGCTGACCCAGGCTTCGCCCTCGGGCACCTTGATGATGCGCGGCACCTTGGCCATCACCGAACCGCTAGGAATGCCCTCAAGCAACTGGTCGACGATCTTGGTCGCTTCGCGAGTTTCCTGCAGCCGAATCCAGCAGCGAGCAAAGCTGTCGCCATCGGGGTGCGTCCACACCTTGAAATCGACCTTGTCGTAGGCCAGTGGCAGCTTCTGATCGCGGCGTAGATCCCAGTCGACACCGCTGGCGCGCAGGTTGGCGCCACTGAGCCCGTACTGCTTGGCGACCTCGGCGGGGATGACACCGATACCGCGCAAGCGGCTCTGGAAGATTTCGTTGCCGAATAGCAGGTTTTCGATCTCATCGCAGAAGTTGCGCAGCTTCTTCATCACCTGCTTGGTCTCGGTGATCCAGCCAGCGGGCAGATCTTCCTTCAAGCCACCGATGCGATCGAAGTTCGGATGGAAGCGGCCACCTGTTGCGCTCTCAATCAGGTTCAGTACGTACTCGCGATCGCGGAACGCCATGAACACCGGCGTGATGGCGCCGAGTTGCACGCCAAGGTCACCGAGAAAGAGCGAGACGTTGGCGATACGGCTGAGCTCGAAGAGGATCGTGCGGATCCATTGCGCACGCGGTGGCGCCTCAACATCCATCAGCTTTTCAGCGGCAAGGATGAACGGCACCTCGTTGGCGAAGCTTCCGAGCCAGTCGATGCGGTTGACGAGTGCTGTCACCTGCGGGAACGTGCGCACCTCGGTGAGCTTCTCGTAGCCGCGATGCATGTAACCGGCGCCAGGCTCGGCCCAGATGACTTGCTCGCCATCGAGGCGAACAATGATGCGCAACGTTCCGTGTGTCGCCGGGTGCTGCGGACCGATGTTGAGCGTCATGCCCTCGGTCTCGAGTTCGACGTTCAAGCGCGCATCGGCGGCTTGCGCGGCGATGTAGCTGAGCTTCTGACGATCGGCCAGATCGGTCATGCTGGCTCGCCCTCGATTGAAACGGCGGGCTCATCGGCGTCGTCGCCGGGCAACAGTTCCACGTCGACGATTCCGGGCCACGGCTTCACCATGCGCGCGAGCAACGGAAAGTCCTTACGCAACGGGTAACCCTCAAAGTCGGTGGGCAGGTACATGTTGCGCAGGTCCGGGTGACCGTTGAAGTCGATGCCAAACATCTCGTGGCATTCGCGCTCGTGCCAGTTGGCGCCGGCGTACACCGTCACCCAACTGTCGATGCTGGGTTCCGAGTCTGGTACGTCGGCCTTGATGGTGACGCCGAAGTGCTTCTGCAGATTGGTGACGCGGGCGAAGACTTGCATGCGCGTGCTGCCACCGGTGTAGCCCTGCTTGATCGTGCTGTCGCGTTCGGGCAACGGCGCGGTGGGGTCGTCTTCGCCGCGGCCGTACGGGCTGGGCAGCCAGTCGATTGCAGACAGGAAGCAGAAATATTCGCAGCCAACCGTGTCGCGCAGTACGCGACCTGCTTGCTGCCATGCGTCGGCCGATACGCGCACCCACACGTCGTCGTTCGGCTTGATCATGCTGTCGATCAGACCCTCGCCGAGCGCGGCACGCATCGCGGTGACTACGCCCTCGCGTGTGGTGTCGTGCACTAATTCGGGTGCCGACGGTGTGTCACTCAATCGGACCACCTCCGACAACGATCGGCTTGGCGGTGCGCGCCTTCGTGCCCTCGCCGCGCCAACGCGCGCCCATGTCTTCGTTCTTGATCCGCTGCTGCAACAACACGACGCCTTCGAGCAGCGCCTCTGGGCGCGGCGGGCAACCGGGTACGTAGATGTCGACGGGGATGATCTGGTCGACACCCTTCGTCACCGAGTAGCTGTCCCAGTACGGCCCGCCGCAGTTGGCGCACGAGCCCATGCTGATCACGTACTTCGGTTCCGGCATTTGCTCGTACAAACGCTTGATACTGGGCGCCATCTTGTCGGTCACGGTGCCGGAGATCACGACGAGGTCGGCCTGGCGCGGGCTGGCGGGCAACGGGATGACACCAAGGCGCATTACGTCGTAGCGCGGCGAGCCGAATGCCGCACCCATCTCGATTGCGCAACATGCGAGACCCCATTGGTACACCCAAAGGCTGTATGAACGACCGAGGTTGAACAGCGTCGTCAGTGGTGTGGGCATGCGCCCTCTATCGACCAAGCCCATGCAGTTACACCCAGCGCAAGACACCCTTGCGCCACGCGTACACGAGGCCAAGGAGTAAGACGAAGACGAAGATTCCCATTTCGACGAGACCGAACACGCCGTACACCTCGAGGCGCGTAGCCCACGGAAAGATGAACACCGCTTCGACATCGAAGACAACGAATAGCAGGGCAAAGATGTAGTACCGAACTTGGCTTTGCGACCAGCCGTCGCCGACCGGGTTGACGCCACTTTCGTAAGCCATGTTCTTTTCGGCCGACGGCTTGTTGGGCCGCACGACCGCGGAAATGCCCAACAGAACGCTGGCAAGAACAATCGCGATGGCTGCGAACCACACCACGTTGAGGTAGTCGCGCAAGAAGTCAGACATCGCAGCCGACGTTACTACGCTGCGTGAATGGCGCCACAAATGGTCGCGAGACCCCACCGGATCATGCCGGGGGAAGGGCCTGCGTGGCATCGAGCCACCACGCCATCCCCGACTCGATCTGCTCGCGCGACACGTCGCCGGCATAGAACGCCCCCGACTTGGCGGGCGTGCCGACTCGTTCGCGGGCGTAGTCGATGGCTTGCGTTAGGTCATCCGCAAAGCGGTCGATCACGCCCGGTTGCGTGTTGGGGCGCGTAATGCAGAAATGCACAGCGGCCGGCCGCTGCAAGCCATTCAGCCGCCAGCGACGTGACACGAGAAAGTCGTTGACGTGGAAGATGTCGAGCCCGCTGTCCTCGGTCGTCGTGAATGCGACGTTGAAGAACGAGTGGCCGAGCAGGCGAAGCTCGTCGTGCGTCTCGATCACGCTGCGCAACTCGGCCGCTGTTCGAAAGATGTCGGCGGCGATCGCAACGTAGCCTTCGCGGCCCAACGTCACCATCGCTGCCCAAGCCGCGGCGATGATGCCGCCGGAACGCGACCCACTCATGCCTGGCGATGTGTAGAGACCGCCGGGCCAATCAGGCACGATGAAGTACTGCAAGCGACGCAAGTCGGCGCTGCGGTAGAGCAGCACGCTCGAACCCTTCAATCCAAACCCGTACTTATGGGTGTCGGCGCTGATCGACGTGACGCCAGGCAGACGGAAGTCGAAGACCGGCACCGGGTAGCCGAGGTCTTCGCCCCAAGCGAGAATGAACGCGCCGAGACAGCCATCGACGTGCAGGTTGATGCCGCGATCGAGGGCAAGCGCCGAGAGTTCGCTGATCGGATCGACAACGCCGTGCGGGTAGGAACCTGCCGACCCGACAAGCGCGACGGTGTTCGTATCGACCAGTGAGCGAACCGACTCCATGTCCGCGACAAACTGATTGGTCACCGTGGCTTTGCGAAGTTCGATGCCGAAGTAGTGCGCGCCTTTGTCGAGGGCCGGATGCGCGGTCACGGGTAGCACGACGTTGGGTTGCGTGATGCCGCGCGCGCGACCCCACTCGCGATACACGAGCAGCGGGTTCATCAGGCTCTCGGTACCACCGCTGGTGAGCACGCCGCACGCCCCTTCACCTGCAACGGCTGGCGCGTGCAGGATGTCGGCGGTCATCGCGATGATCTCGCCTTCGAATCGCGTCGCGCTGGGGTACATATCGCGCTGCAGCACGTTGGCGTGGCTGTAGTGACCGAACACTTCGTTGAGGAAGGCGTAGTGCGCTTCGTCGCCGCTGTAGATGCTGCCGCTGATCCGGCCCTCGTGATACGGCGAGTCCTCGACCTCCGACATCGCTTCGATTTCGGATAGCACTTCCGCCCGCGGGCGGCCGCTCTGCGGAAACGAGCGGACGACGGGGAAGCGCGCGGCGTATGGGTACAGGCTCACGATTACAGACTGCCAGAATGTCGCAATGACCGACACCAACATGGCGAGCCGCATCGAAGCACTGTTGCACCAGGTGCCCGGCTGGGAACAGAGTCAGATCACAATCACGCCGTTGCACGGCGGAATCACCAACACAAATTTCGTTGCGCGCGTCGATGGCGAACCGCGAGTTGTGCGGGTGCCGGGCGAACGCACCGAGTTACTCGGTATCGACCGCGCCAACGAAGCCGAGGCCGCGGCGCGGGCGGCGACGCTTGGCATCGGACCGGCGGTGATCGCCACGTTGCCCGAGATTGCAACGTTGATCACCGTGTTGGTGCCCGGCGGACATCTCGACCCCGCGCCGTTCACGCAACGGCTGGCGCAAGTCGTCGAGCTACTGCACACGTTTCACGACAGCGGTCCGTTAGAAGGCGCGTTTCCGATCCATCGCGTTGTCGAGTGGCATGCCCGCGACGCCGCCGCGTATGGAGCGGCCGTGCCCGCCGCCTACGACCGGCTGCATGCACAAAGCGATCGCATCGAGCAGGCCTTTGCCGTTGCGCCGCTGCCAACAGTGCCCTGCCACAACGATCTGCTTCCGGGCAATGTGTTGTTTGAAGAAGGCGACGGTGGTCGGGCATGGCTGCTCGACTTCGAATACGCGGGCATGAACGACCGGTTCTTCGACCTCGGCAACCTGAGCGTGAACTGCGGGCTCGACGCTGCGGCTGATGAGGAGTTGCTGCGGTTGTACTTCGGCGAGTCGACTCGGCCGCGCTGGGCGCGCCTGCAGCTCATGAAAGTGATGAGTGAGTTTCGCGAGGGAATGTGGGCCGTCGTGCAGCAAGCGATCAGCACACTCGATACCGACTTTGTCACCTACGCCAATGAGCGCCTTGGCAACTGCGAGCACCTCGCCGCGCAACCACAGTTTGAACAGTGGCTCGTCGACGCTGCTCTTCCTGCCTAGCCGTTAGCTACAAAGCCGCGACTTGCATAGACGCGCAACGGGTCGGCCCCTCAAGGTGAGGAGCCGACCCATTGTCGTTAGCTGGGTCTCGCCCGGCCGATTACTTCATTCCGCTGGAAGCCTCGAGATCGCGCTCGATCGCCATCAACTCTTCCTTGGTGCCCTGCACCTTCGGGCCTGTGAACCACTTCTTGCCGCTGAAGCGCCAGTACAAGCCGAACGCGATCGCCGACAGGATGATCAGTGGCCCGGTGAAGTTGAAGTTGTTCTGTCGGTAGAACGCTGTTCCTTCACCGTCATCGAAGAACTTGTTCTTGTCTCCCCAGATCGGCCAGAACGGCCGGAACAGTGGCGCAAAGAACAGAATCGTGATGAACGCGATCCACGCAATCGCTGTCCAACCGACCAGCTTGTGCTTGCCCTTCAGGTTCCACGGACCGACCTGGAAGTCGGGGTTGGTGAGCCGCAGGAAGATCGGGATCGCATACGAGATGTAGAGGCCGATCACACAGATGCCTGTCATTGCGAAGAAGGCCGTGGAGTACTGTCCGGCGCCTTCACCACGCACGTACAGCGAGCTGGCTCCCAAGATCGCCGACAGCGTCACACCGAGCCACACCGAATTCGTTGGGGTGCGGGTCTTCGGGTTGATCTTGTGCCAGTACTTCGAACCGGGCAGCGCACCGTCGCGACTGAAGGCGTAGATCATGCGACTGTTGGCCGTGACGGCCGCCATTCCGCAGAAGAACTGAGCGACGATGCAGATGAACACCAGCAACTTGGCAGTTCCCGATCCGACAGCAGATGAAATCAGCCGGTTTGCCGCGTTGACCAGGAATGGATCCTCGGCGGGGCCGTACGCGATCGCGCCGTACGCCGCATCGCCGTCGGCACCCTTCTTCGGCAACGCCGCAATCATCGACACGTTCAGCACGACTGCTGCGATTGCTGAAATGTAGATCGAGCGCACGATCGCTTTCGGTGCCTCGGTGCGTGCGCCGACCGTTTCCTCACTCACGTGCGCCGATGCATCGAAGCCGGTGATCGTGTACTGCGCGAGCAACAGTCCGAGCGCGAAAAGGTAGATGATGGTCATGGTGCCGGTTCCCAACCAGCCCGTTAAGCCAGGAGGTGCCGCGTCGAACGCACCGCCGATACCGCGCTTGTTATCTGGCGCGATGAACAGCACACCCGCGATGATGACGACACCCGCGACATGCCACCAGACGCTGATGGTGCCGAAAATCTTGACCAGGTTGATGCTGAACGTGTTCAGCAGACCGTGCGCAAGCAGGACCAGAATGAAGATCAGGAAGATTCCGTTCGTGGTCAGTCGATAGCTATCGTCGAACATTCGAATGAAGTATCCGATGAATATCGAGAGTGCGTAGTCGACGCTGGCGATGACGCCGATCTGGCCGAGCAGGTTGAACCAGCCCGTGAACCAGGACCATCGCGCACCGTTCTTCTTGGCCAGCTTTGCCGACCAGTAGTACAAGCCGCCAGCAGTCGGATACGCGGAACAGATCTCGCCCATCGCCATGCCGACCAGCAGTGCGAAGAAACCGACGATGATCCAGCCGAGTGTGATTACTCGCGGACCGCCAGTGACCATCCCCAGCCAGAAGGCTGTCATGCCTCCGGCCAAGATCGAGATGATCGAGAAGCTGATTGCGAAGTTGCTGAATGTTGACATTCCACGATGCAGCTCTTGGGCGTAGCCCATTTCGTGCAGATGTTCGCGGTCGTCATCCACGGTGTTAGCCAATGGATCCCCTCCTGTGCTTAAGGCCCTGGAACCCAGGGCGTGAGGCTCGACCGAACCGTCAATGCCCCCACTCACGGCCGACGAGCTAACGAGTGTCTAGCACGTTCAAATACTCACTCTGCGCAACCGACTCGCAGAACCAATCGACGATCCGCTCCGCGTTCGGCCGGCTCTCCGGGACTGCTGATCGAGTGGTCGCAAGCAATTGTTCGGCGCTCGAACCAATGCGCACCAGCTCGTCAGCACCGAAGCCAGTCGCCCATCGGCGCAGCATCGTCTCGGTTGCTTCCGGGTGGAATTGCGTGCTGAACATTCGGCCCAGGCGCCAGGCCTGCGGACCAACCAAACTTCGCGCCAATTCCGTCGCGTGTCCGGGCACGGTGACGACGTCGTAATGCCACTGCATCCACGGGCCCTCCGCAATCACCATCGGCACGTCGCTGACGACATCCATCCAACCAATTTCAGCCTCACGCGCCTTCTCGACCGTGCCGCCGAGCGCGTGCGCCATCACCTGGTTGCCGAAGCAAATGCCGTACACGGGCACACCGCGACGCGCCGCTTCATGAATGACGGCCACTTCCGCTTGCACGCTGCTCGCGATGTCTGGCCAATAAACGCTCCACTCGCTGCCGAGCAGGAGGACCAGTTCTTGACCATCGAGGCTCGGCCATTCGCTGGGTGTCTCGCGGTGGCATTCGCTGAAGGCGTAGCCCTTGGACCGAAAGCGCTCGCCGACAAACCCGGGGTCGGCATCGTTGGCATTGGCGATCAGCAAAGCACGCACCGCCGGTACGGTAGTCGCGGTGAAACCAACAGTGCTGATCGTCGGGCGCATGGCAACCGAAGCCAAAGGCGTCCGGGGCGAGCCCTTTGCCGCTGGGCGCCGATACTTCGAAGGCATTGCTCGCGCTGGCGGCGTACCGCTGATGTTGCCTCCGAACACATCAATCATCGACGACATCCCGGCACTGTTGGGCAAGGTCGATGGTGTTGTGCTGCACGGTGGCGGCGACGTTGATCCTCGCCATTACGGCCAGTCGCCCACCGCCGAGCAGTTGTATGGAATCGTGCCGGAACACGACGAAGTCGAGCTCGCCGTCGTGCGCGCCGCACTTGCATCGGACACACCAATGCTTGCCATCTGTCGCGGCTTGCAAGTACTCAACGTCGCACTTGGCGGAACCCTGCAGCAAGACATCGGCACCGAGTCGCACTGGCTGGCGCACCACCCCGTGGCCCTTGACGCTGGCTCGCGGCTCGCCAAGGCGATCGGCCACGAGTTAGTGGCGAAGTGTCACTGTGTGCATCATCAAGCGCTCGACCGCGTCGCCGACGGGCTGACAGTCGTTGGCCGCACCGCCGACGGCATCGTGCACGCATGCGAAGTTGAAAGCGCAAGCTGGATCGTCGCGACCCAATGGCACCCGGAAGACACAGCCGCCACCGACCCAGAGCAACAAGCAATCTTCCAAGCCCTCCTCGACAACATCTAGCAGCGAAGCACGCGCAGCGCGGCCCGTGAGTAGCACCCAACTCGCAGATTCTGAATCCTCATCGCGCCCAAGGGTGCGCATCACCGTCGGAGCTGGCATCTAGGCGCACCCATGGGCGCGATGTAGTTGCAGAATCTGTCGATCACCGACTACTTCTCTAGGGCGGTCGATATGTTGCGCTTTAGCTTCCCTGCCTGTTGGACCTGGGAGGAAAGCCACAATGCCCGTTTGGACGAGTTCGTTCGACGACTGGCTGCGCAACCACCATGGCATCATCAGTGCCGCGCAACTGATGAGGCTTGGCTGTTCCAGAAGCACACTTCAGCGAATGGTCGCTCGCGAAGATCTGCTGCGAATGCAACTGGGCGTGTATCGAGGTCGTCAGTGGCCCGACGACGAGCTGCAGCGACTCACCGCCATCTGCCTGCGTAGTCCCGAGGCTGTCGTCGGTTTCACAACCGCAGCCCGATTGTGGGGATTTCGAAAGGTCCCTGATCGGGGCATACACGTCCTGGTTCCGCACGGTGCATCGCCCGCGCTGACTGGTGCGGTTGTGCACCGGTGCCGAAGGATCGACGCTGTTGACATCGTGCAACGTCTCGACGGCATTCGTCTCACGAGTCCGCCCCGAACTCTCTTCGATAGCGCCTTCTATCTCGGCCTGGACGCAGCTAGGTCAGTGCTGGAACAAATGCTTCACGACAGAACATGCACTATCGGGACTGTCATTGACACTTTCATTCGGCTCGAGCACCCACACCGCTTAGGCGCGCGCACGATGATGGACGTGCTCGCGTCGCGGCCGAAGTGGCGAGAGGCGCTCCATTCCGACCTGGAGCAACGTGTGTTCATTGAAATCGAGCGACAGCACCTCCCAACGCCGGTCGCGCAATGTCCTGTCGTGCTGCCGACAGGGGTGACGATCCATCTTGACTTCGGCTGGCCGGAGTGGAAAGTCGGGCTCGAGGTCGACGATCCAACTTGGCACGAAGGGAGTCGTGAGCGTCACCGTGATGCTCACCGCGACCGCAAGGCGACGACAATCGGTTGGGCGATTGTTCGAATCTCCAAGATCGACGTCAACGGCGCGCTCGCAGACGCAATTGGCGACGTTGCCACAATCCTTGCCGCCCGCCGCGCTGCATGACCGTGCCTGCACCCATGGGTGCGGCAGTCCGTCGCGATCGAATACCTGGCGCACCCTTGGGCGCGAGGGGGTGTCAGGGGCGGGGGGCGGGGTTGATACGAAATCGCGCCCAAGCCCCTGAGAGGGGTCTAGGGAGTGATGTTGATCAGCCAGCCTGGGAACAGGCCTACTGCGATGGTGAAGGCTGCCGAGGTTGCGATTGCCGCCCATAGCAGCACCGGCACGCGGACTGCTTCGCGAGTTGCGTCGCTTGCTTCCTCCTCGGTGATCCACATGCTGACCATGATGCGCAAGTAGACGAAGGCGGCGATCACGGCCGACACCATGGCCACGATGGCGATCGCATAGCTGTGCGCGTCGACGGCGGCGGTGATGACGCCGAACTTGGCGATGAACCCGCTCGTCAACGGAACACCTGCTTGGGCAAGCAGCAACACCGTCATCGCCAGCGCGAGGGTTGGCTTGTGCTTGGCGAGGCCGCGGAAACCGGCCAGGTCGGTTGCGGCATCACCGGTGCGACCGACAGCCGTCACGACCGCGAACGTTCCAATGACCATCACGGCGTAGATCAGCAGATACAACAGGACGGACGACACCCCGTCGCCACCCATCGGTGCGCCCGGTCGATGTGCGGCAGCTTCGACGCCGACCAGGATGAAACCTGCGTGGCTGACACTGGAGAATGCCAGCATGCGCTTGACGTTCGTCTGCACGACGGCCATCACCGAACCACCGACCAACGTGAGCACCGCGATCCCCCACACCGCTGGCCGATAGTCGTCGCTCCAGTTCGGCAGCGCTTCCAGCAGCACGCGCAACATCGCGCCGAACGCGGCCGCCTTTCCTGCCGATGCCATAAAGGCGGTAACCGGCGTTGGCGCACCCTGATAGACGTCGGGCACCCAGAAGTGGAACGGCACCGCCGCCACCTTGAACGCGAGGCCGACCAGGAGCAGCGCTATGCCAGCAAGCACCAACGCGTCGTTCGTGCGATCCGAACCGGTGGTCGGTTCGAGCGCGGCGACCATCTTGTTGAAGTTTGTGCTACCCGCGCCGCCGTAAATCAGCGCGACGCCATACAAGAAGAAGGCCGACGAGAAACTACCGAGCACGAAGTACTTGATGCCGCTCTCCTGGCTCTCCGCCCGTTTGCGATGGCTCGCCGCCATGACGTACAGCGCAATCGAAAGAATCTCAAGACCGAGGAAGAGAACGATCAGATCGTTGGCTGCGGCCATCACAATGCCACCGAGCGCCGCTAGGAGGTAGAGCGCATAGAGCTCTGGCTCGTCGATGCCCTCACGTCGCAGGTAATCGTCGGTGACCAGCGCGCACAGGAACACGGCGACGCAGATCGTGATTGCGATCCACACCGCTGGCTTGTCGAGCACCAGCGCATCACCGATCAGGGTCGTTGAGCCCTCTTTGTCGATCTGATGCCAAAGCAGCACCGACATCACGCTGGCACCGAGAGCGAACGTGGCAGCAACCAGCGCGTACCAATGCTTCGGCCACGCGGGTGTCAGCGATGCCACCAGCAACAGCACCAACGCGCCACCCAACAGCACGAGCAGCGGGCTCACCGAGAACCAGTCGACCGATGGGCCTTGCAGTGTGTCGGCGAACAGTGTGTCGGCGAACAAGGTGCTAGCGAACAATGTGCTCATCAGTCTTCCCCGACTTCAAATACGGGTTCATCGGGTGTCGGCTGGTGATAGTTGCTGTGCTGCTCGACGTGCTCGATAAACGCTTTGACCGACGGCTCGATGCGATCGAGCATCGGCTTGGGATAGACGCCGGTGAACACGATCAGTCCGACGATCGGCAAAAGTAGCGACGCTTCCTTCCACTTCAATTCCGCGAAGTCCTTGTTCGCATCATCGGGCTCGCCGTGGAACACACGCTGGTACGCCCACAACAAATACAGCGCGGCGAGTATCACGCCCGCTGCTGCGACCGTCACCCACCAACGCGCAGTCGCGAAGGACCCAATCAAAATCATGAACTCGCCGACGAAACCGTTCAGGCCGGGGACACCAATGCTGGACAACATCACGATCATGAACACGCCGGCGAAGATCGGAGCGACCTTCTGCAAACCCTTCAGCTCGGCGATCTGGCGAGTGTGGCGCCGCTCGTAAATCATGCCGACGAGGATGAAGAGTGCACCGGTTGAGAGTCCGTGGCTGACGTTCTGCATCACGCCGCCGGTCACCGCCGTGGTGGTCAGCGCAAATGTGCCGAGCACGATGAAGCCAAGGTGCGCGACCGACGAGTAGGCCACGACGCGTTTGAGATCCGTCTGCATCGTTGCCGCGATCGCGCCCCAGATAATTCCGACCGTCGCCAACGTGAAGAAGAGCGGCCGTGACCACACCGCGGCTTCGGGGAACAGATAGATCCCGAAACGCAGCAACCCGTAGGTGCCCATCTTCAGCAACACGGCCGCGAGGATGACCGAGCCGCCCGTTGGGGCTTGCGTGTGCGCGTCGGGCAGCCAGGTGTGCAACGGGAAGAGCGGGATCTTCACCGCGAACGCGACTGCAAACGCGAAGAACAACCAGCGACCCGTACTCGCCGCGAAGTTGGCGTTCTCTGCGATCTTGATCAGATCGAAGGTGACGCGGCCACCGTCAGCCTTCGCAAGAATCGCTGTGGCGATGATGCCGACCAGCATGAATGCCGAGCCGACCATCGTAAACAGAAAGAACTTGGTGGCGGCGTACACGCGCTTCTCGTAGCCCCAGCCGCCGATCAGGAAGTACATCGGCACAAGCACGATCTCGAAGAAGACGAAGAACAAGAAGAGGTCGAGGCTGATGAAGCTGCCCATCACCCCGGCCTCGAGTAGCAGCATCCACGACAGGTACCGTTTCTGATCTGCCATCGACTTTGAGTGCGAGTCGATGCCTGCGATCACTAGCGGGAAGAGGATGCCGGTGAGCACGACAAGGAACAGCGAAATGCCGTCGATACCCAAGTGCCACGAGATGCCCCAAGGCTTGATCCAGGCGTGTTGTGAGGTGAACTGGAACCCGGCAGTGCCCTTCTTGAACGCGAACAACACCCACAGCGAGAACCCACCGGTGAGCACGCTCGAGGCGAGCGCGGTCATCTTCACTAGGTCGGGGTGCCGCTTCGATGCGATCGCAACTAGCAAGGCGCCGATCGCCGGCACCAACACCAGCAGCGTGAGAATTGGGAAGTCGGTCACAGCAGTGCTCGTCCGACGACAAACCACAGCAGCAGCAACACAACTCCGCAACCAATCGCAGCCGCGTAGTTACGCACGTTGCCACTCTGTACTTTGCGGAACTGTCGCGCCGCACCGGTCACCAGCGAGCCAGAACCATTGACTGCGCCGTCGATGATGTTCGCGTCGGCCCACGCAATCCCGTCGAACGCTTGCCGACCTGGCTTACCCATCGCCCAACTGACGGCGCGGTCGTAACCCCAGCCATCGGCGAGGATCTGCGGCTCGATTGGCTTGGCCTTGTGCTTGGCGTAGATGAGGAACGCGGCAGTGATGCCCGCAAGAGCACACGCAATGGCGACCAGCGCGAGAATGCCGCTGAGATCGTGTGCGCTGGTCGTCAGTTCGTGTTCGTTGGCGTGAACGATCGGCTCGAGCCAACCCTCCAGGCGATGCGTGAGGTTGCTCGGTATCCAGGACCACGACGGAAGTTGGATGATGCCGCCAACAATCGAGAGGCCCGCCAACACCACCAACGGCAACACCATCGTTGGCGGACTCTCGTGCGGGGTGAGGTCGCCGTGCGCGTTGTGTTCCTCGTGCGCGTCGTGCCAGCGCGCCTTGCCGAAGAACACCATGATCACCTGCCGTGTCATGTAGTACGCGGTGAGCAACGCAGTGATAAGTCCGACTGCGTACAGGATCGGGCTCTTGTCGTAGGCAAACAGCAAGATTTCGTCCTTGCTCCAGAACCCAGCGAACGGCGGCACTCCGGCGATCGCCAACCAGCCGACGATGAACGTGATCGCGGTAATCGGCATCAACTTGCGCAATGCCCCCATGAAGCGCATGTCTTGCTGGTGATGCATCCCATGGATGACCGAACCGGCCCCGAGGAACAGCAGCGCTTTGAAGAACGCGTGCGTGACCATGTGGAAGATCGCCGCGACGTAGGCACCGGAACCAACGGCGAGGAACATGTAGCCGAGTTGGCTAATCGTCGAGTACGCCAGCACCTTTTTGATGTCGTTTTGCGCGACCGCGATCGTCGCCGCGAATAGCGCTGTCGCCGCACCAACAATCGCAATGATGGTCGGCGCGTACGAGTCGGCGGCGCCGAGTAACGGGTTAATGCGCACCATCAGATACACACCGGCGGTGACCATGGTGGCGGCATGAATCAGCGCCGAGACCGGCGTGGGGCCTTCCATCGCGTCCGGAAGCCAAAGGTACAAGGGCAACTGCGCGCTCTTGCCACAAGCGCCGACGAAACAGAAGAGTGCGATCGCAGTCGCGGTGGTAGTCGACATGCCGGCCGCACCGCCATTCACCACCGAGTAGTCAAGCGAGCCCACAGCCCAGAAAGCGATGAACATCGCCATCATGAAACCCCAGTCGCCAACGCGGTTGGTGATGAACGCTTTCTTGCCTGCGGTGGCGGCGCTTTCTTTCTCGTGCCAGAACGCGATCAGCAAGTAGCTGCACGTGCCGACACCCTCCCAGCCGAGGAAGGTCACCAACATGTTCGAACCGAGCACCAGCATGAGCATGCTGAACGCGAACAGGTTGAGGTAGAGGAAGAACTTGCTGAAGCGTGGATCGCCGTGCATGTAGCCGACCGCATACAGATGGATCAGCGAGCCAATACCAGTGACGAACAGACACATGGTGAGGCTGAGCGGGTCGGCAAGGAACGCCAGGTCGACCTGCAATGCTCCAGCTGGAATCCACGAGAACAGACGCTGCACGTGCCCCGTACGCTCGTCCGCCGTCAACGACATCAGGTCGAGGTAGACGCCGACCGTGACCGCAAACGAAAGGGCAACCATCGCGGTTGCGAAGTAACCCGACCGCGGGTCACCGAGCTTGCGCCCGAACAGCAACACCACAAGAAATCCCATCAGCGGTAGCGCGGGGATCAGCCAAACAAGGTCGAGCATCCGCGTCAGCCCTTCAACTCGGAAAGATCGTCGGTCGTTGCGCCCGGCTTGCGCCGCAGAATCGCAACGATGATGCCAAGGCCAACGACCACTTCGGCCGCAGCAACAACCATCACAAAGAACACCGTGCTCTGACCACCAATGTCGCCCATCCGGCGTGCCAACGCGACGAAGGTCAGGTTCACCGCATTGAGCATTAGCTCGATGCACATGAACAGGATCAACGGGTTACGGCGCACCATCACGCCGACGACTCCAATGACGAACAACATCGCGGCCAACAACAGATACCAAGTTGTCGTGACGGCGACGGCGGCGGTCATGTTTTCTCACCCTTGCGTGGCTTGCGGGCGAGCAACACCGTGGCGACGACCGCAATCACGAGCAGCACCGAAGTAAGTTCGAACGCCAGTACATGGTCGCCGAAAACATCGCGCGCGATCGCACGAATGTTGCTGTCGTGTGAGCCATCAAGTGCAGCCTGCACTGCGTCGCTGGGTACAACCGTCGGCGGCGTAGCATCGCGCGACACGAGGATCGCCAGTGAGATCAGCGACAACAGTCCCGCCCCGACCGCGACTGCCGCGGGCCGTTGAATCTTGAACGGCTCGATTTTTAGGTCTTCAACCTTGTCAACCCCGAGCAGCATGATCACGAATAGGAAGAGGACGACGATCGCGCCGGAGTAGACGATGACTTGCACCGCTGCCAGAAAGTTCGCCTCTTGCGCAACGAACAGCACCGCGACGCCGAACAGCGTGAGCACCAGGCTGAGTGCGGCGTGCACCGGATGACTGCGCAGGATGACACCCACGGCACCACCCAACACCATGGCCGCAGCCACCACAAAGACAAACAACTCCATCACTCGGCACGACTTTCGGGCGCCCGAACGCCATAGCCAAGCTCGCCACTCCATCCGACTTCACCGACGAAGGACGCATCGCCAGCAGACGACGTTGCGCGCATCCAGCCGCTGGTCAGCAGGTCTTCGCCTTCACGCCAGTCTTCCCATGGCATGTGCTGCGGCTTACCCTCGTCGTCTACGACCAGTTCCGCCTTGGTGTACACCGCGTCGCGACGGTTGGTGAAGCTGAACTCGAACAACTTGGTCTCGGTGATCGCCTCCGTCGGGCAAGCCTCGACGCACAAGTCGCAGTGGATGCAACGAAGGTAGTTGATCTCGTAGACGAAGCCGAAGCGCTCGCCGGGCGACATTGGGTTCTGTGGATCGTTGTCGGCACCGCGCACGTGAATGCACTTGGCAGGACACACCGCAGCGCACAACTCGCAGCCGATGCACTTCTCCATGCCGTCCTCGTACCGATTCAGCACATGGCGACCGTGCAACCGTTCCGGCTTGGCGATCTTCTCGTCGCGACCAGCGACCTTCTTGCGCCGTTTTGCTGAAAGCTTCTTGAAGACGCGACCACCCGAGTACGAAGTGGTGACCTTCTCGCCGCCGAGGAAGCGATGCTGGCGCAGCGTGACCAAGAATCCGTCTAGGTAACCCATTAGAACATCGCCCCTTCGCGTTCGCGGTTACGCGCGCTGACCTTGCTGGCCCGCTGCAGCAGCGATGAACCAATCCCGATTGCAGCGATGCCGCCAGCGAGGATGTACCAGCGATTCCATCCCTCGTCCCTACCAATACGAAACGCGGCAAGCAGCATGAACCAGCCGAGTGCCAGCGGAATCATCAGGCGCCAACCCAGGTTCATCAACTGGTCGTAACGCAAACGTGGCAGCGTCGCGCGGAACCAAACGTAGATGTACAGGAACACGAGCACCTTCAGCAGCAACCAGGCGGTGCCACTGAGCGGGCCAAGGAACGACAGCACATTGTCGAAGCGGCCGAAGGGCAGCGGCTGCGGGCCACCGAAGAAAAGGGTGACGATGACGCCGCTCATCGTGATCGTGTTCATGAACTCGGCGAGGAAGAACAGCGCGAATCGGATGCTGGAGTACTCGGTATTGAAACCACCAACCAGTTCTTGTTCCGCCTCGACCAGGTCGAACGGTGGTCGATTGAGCTCGGCCGTCGCGGCGATGAGGAAGATAATGAACGGCAGTACACCTGTGGCGACCAGATGCCAGCGCGTGAAGCTTGTCTGCGCGGCCACGATTCCACTCGTGCTCAGTGTCCCGGCGATCAACACAACTGTTGCCAAGCTAAGCCCGAGCGCTGCCTCGTAGCTCACCATCTGTGCCGATGCGCGCACGGAGCCGAGTAGTGGGTACTTCGAACCCGAGCTCCAACCAGCCAACATGATGCCGTAAACAGCGACGCTGCTCAGCGCCAGCAACAGCAACACACCGACGGGCGGGTCGGCGAGCTGCAACTTTGTCGCGCGACCGAGAATCTGAACCGTGCCGTCTTTGCCGTTGGAGAAGTCGCCGCCGAGCGGGATGACCGACCAGACAAGGAACGCGGGCACGAACGCAAGGTAGGGGGCCAGCTTGAACACGAAACGATCGCCCTTGTCAGGGATAAGGTCTTCCTTGAAGAACAGCTTTGTGCCGTCAGCGAGCGTCTGCAGTAGCCCTTTGGGACCAGCCTTGTCGGGGCCAACGCGGTTCTGCATGAAGGCGATGACCTTGCGCTCGAACCAGACCATCAACATCGTGCCGACGAGACCGACAATGAAGATCACCACCACCTTGATGATGACGATGAGGACCGCGCGGAACGAGAGGTCGTCGAGCAGTATGTCGAGCGCGAGCATTAAAGGTTCTCGATCCGCACGTCGTTGATCGCCGAGAAGCAATCGATCAGTTCACCAACGTTGGGGCCAGGGTTGTTCCATGGCATCCACGCAGTACCGCGCAACACAGATGCATCGGCAACGACCGGCAGCACCACCGTCGCGCGAGCACTGCGCACCTTGACCTCGACACCGTCGGCGGTACCCACTCGCGCCAGGTCGAGCGGATGCAAGTGAACCGCCGAGCCGCGCGGCAGGTGGGCCAGCGAAGGTGAAGTGGCAGTGCCGACTCCCTGGTCGTACATCGTGCGGCCAATCACCAAGCGCAGGTCGTACGAGTTGCGCTCTGGCGCAGTTCCCTCCAGAAGCGTGACGGGCCAAATCGCGGTTTGGGTACCGACCAGCAACCCGTCAGCGTTCGCGGCCAACCCGTCGACGGTGACCTGTTCGAAGCCCGGCACGTTGATCGCGATGTCGAGGGTGACCTCGTTGACGTTGGCGTAACCGAGGTCGCTGCCCAGGGCCATCGCCAATCCGGACGCAATCATCCAGTCGGGACGAGTGTTACCCGCGGGCGACACTTGCCGAACGACGTTGCTGACCCGGCCCTCCAGGTTGGTCGTCGTACCATCCTTCTCGCCAAAGGCGCATGCCGGCAGCACCACATCGGCGCGTGCGGAGGAGCCAGTGAGAAACGTGTCGACCGCGATCGTGCGCCGTGCGCCAGCAAGCCCGCGCCGAGCGAGATCAGTGTCGGGGAAATCGGCCAGAGGATCAGCACCGACCAGCACGAGACAATCGATCTTGCCGTCGGCGGCGGCTTGCAGCACGCCACGGGTATCAAGCCCACCAGCGCCAGTGCGCATTCCGACACTCAACGCTCCGACCGAATTGCCACGCCGAAATGCGGGCAGCACCTTGGTGCCCGGGGCCGCAGCCAGCAGTTGGTGCAACGCCTGTACGCTCGCGGTGATGGTTTCGGCCAGGTTCGCGCGACCGAAGACCACAACCACGTTGCCCTTCGCCAACTGCGCGGCAACGTCCTCATCGCCGAGCGTGTCGTTGACAACGGCGACTTGTGAACCCGGCTCGTAGCCGATCGAGCGCCACGCATAACGCGTCAGCCCGGTCTGCTTGGGTGTGAACTCAAGAATGCGACTGCGCTTCTTCTCCGCCGCTTCCCGCAGACGTAGGTACAGGACCGGCAGTTCCTCTTTCAGGTCCGGTGCCAGCAACACGATGGTTGTCGCATGCGCGGCCTCGTTGATGGTGGCGCGATCGAGTCGCAAGATGTCGGCGGGCAACCCGTCGCCCATCTGCGAGTACACATTCGGCGTACCAATCACCTCGTGCGCCAGGCGCGACCATGCGTAGGCATCCTCATTGGTGCCGCGCGCGCCACCAATGACAGCAACACCGTCAGCACCGCCAGCCGTCTTCGCTTCTTTGATGATCGCTGCGGCCGCGCCCAACGCTTCGTTCCATGAAACCTCGCGCAACTCGCCGTGCTCGCGCAGAAGGGGTTGCAGGACGCGATCGTCACTCTTGGTCGATTCGAAGTTAAAGCGACCCCGATCGCACAACCAACCGTGGTTGACCGGTTCGCTGTCGACGCCCATGTAGCGCAGCACTTCGTCGCGGCTGCTGTCGATCACGATGCGACAACCAACTGCGCAACTGGTGCAGGTGCTCTCTTGCTGCGCGAGATCCCACGGCCGCGCCTTGAAGCGATAGGGCTTGGCCGTGAGCGCGCCTACCGGACAGATCTGCACCGTATTGCCACTGAAGTAGCTGCTGAACGGTTCGTCCGGGAACGTCGCGATTTGCGTCTCGTTACCGCGGTGCGTGAACGAGATCAGCGCGTCGCCTGCAACCTCGTCGGCGAAACGGGTGCAGCGATCGCACAGAATGCAACGCTCGCGATCGAGATAGACGAGGTCGCTGATCGGAATTGGCTTTTCGAAGTGCCGCTTCTCTTCGATGTAGCGACTCTCCCCAGGGCAGTGGCTGAACGCTTGGTCTTGCAACGGGCACTCCCCGCCCTTGTCGCAGATGGGGCAGTCGAGCGGATGGTTCGCGAGCAGCAGTTCCAGAATCCCCTGCTGCACGTTCTTGGTCATCTCGCTCTCGGTATCGATCACCATGTTGGGTGCGACGGCGACCATGCACGTTGGGGTGAGCTGCGGGCCACGGCCGGTGTCGACCTCGCAGATGCACATACGGCACATACCCACTGAATTCATCCGCTCGTGGTAGCAGAAGCGCGGGATGTACACGCCGTGGCGCTCGGCTGCGGCGATGACAAGTTCGCCTTTGGTTGCTTCGATCACTCGACCGTTGAGTGTGACCGAGACGACGTTCGGGTCGACCGGCGGCGCGGGAGTCACTGGTTCAGTCCCAGACTCAGTGCCAGATTCAGTGCTGGTCATCAATGGCTCCAACGGACACCGGAATCAGCTTGCGCTTCACGATTTTGGCCTCGAACTCGCTGCGGAAGAGCGTGACCGCCGAGTGCACTGAGGTGTACGCCGAAGGGCCGACATAGCAGATCGTTGTCATTTTGAATGGAAACGGCGCAGCCTCGATACCGAGACGTTCGCTGGCGGCGTGCGGGAACGGGCCCGGGCAGATCGTCTGGCCGATCTCGAACAATTGCTCGAGATCCGTTTCCGTGCCGTGGCCATCGGCTAGGCGTTCCATGATGCGCTCGAGCCAAGTTGCGCCCTCGCGACACGGCACGCACTTACCGCACGACTCGTGGGCATAGAAGCGCGTGAGAGTCAGGGCCGCTTTCGGAATGTCGGTGGTTTCGTCCATCACCATGACAGCGCCCGAGCCGAGCATGCTGCCAGCCGCGCCGACCAATTTCGCCTCAAACGGAAGGTCGAGCTGATCGGGAAGGAACCAAGGTGCGGACCCGCCGCCGGGAACGAACGCCTTCAACTCGTTGCCATTGCGAATACCCTGGCAGAACTCGTCGCCGTATAGAAGATCTCGGAACGTCGTGGTGCCATTGACGATTTCGAAGACACCCGGTCGCTTCACGTGACCCGACACGGCAACCATGCGCGTGCCCGGCGAGGTGGCTGTACCGATTGCGGTGTAGTCGGCCGCACTGTGCGTCAATAGCCACGGCAAGTTGGCAAGCGTCTCGACGTTGTTCACGATGGTTGGTTTGCCATACAACCCGATTGCTGCCGGGAAGTACGGCGGCTTCAACCGCGGCATGCCGCGGTTACCTTCCAGCGATTCAATCAACGCGGTTTCTTCGCCGACGACGTACGCGCCAGCACCCCAGTGCAACACGATGTCGACGCTGAAGTTGCTTCGCAGAATGTTGCGACCGATGTAACCCGCCGCATACGCGTCGTTCAGCGCCGTGGCAACGCGTTCTTGTGCCAACGCCATCTCGCCACGTATGTACAGGAAACATTGCGACAGACCAGCTGCGTAACAAGCGATCAGACAACCCTCGATGAGCTGATGCGGGTCGCGTTCCATCAGCAGCCGGTCCTTGTAGGTACCCGGCTCGCTCTCGTCGCCGTTTACAACCAGATAGCGCGGCCACACTTCCGTCGGAGTAAGACCCCACTTAGTACCCGCGGGAAAGCCAGCGCCACCGCGACCAAGCACCGTTGCCGCTTTCACTTCGTCGTGCACCTGTGCCGGAGTACGCGCCAAGGCCGCCTTCAGTCCGGCATAGCCACCGGTCGCCAGGAAACGCTCGAGTGTGTGACCGTCTTCGTATTGAAAACGCGACGTCACGATCTGCGGGCGATCGCCATCGTCGATGTAGCCCGGTGCCCAGGTGTAGCTGCTCACGCCGACATCCAGACAGGGGCTTCGTGCACATCATCGGGCGCGACGACACCGACTGCCCGATCGACGGGAATGCTTTGCCGCACGCGCGCGACGACGCCGTGTGGCGGAATCTCTGCGTCGAGGCGACCCTCACCGAGGTCGTCGAGAAACTCACCGAGTTGCGCCGGGGTGACGCGGTAGCGAAAGCGATAGTTCGCCTGCAGACAAGGAGCTTCGGTGCACGCAGCCTGGCACTCGGCGCGTTCGAGCGTGAACAGCCCATCAGGTGTGGTGCCACCGGTCTTGATTCCGAGATGCTGCTCGGCGTGTTCCACCAACTCCTCGGCACCGAGCAGCGCGCAACTCATCGTCGTGCAGATGTTGATCAGGTATTTGCCGACGGGCTGCATCTTGAACATCTCGTAGAACGTGCACGTACCAAACACTTCGGCGGATGTCGCGCCAACAAGTTCGGCAACGTGCGCAATTGCTTCGTTGGTGATGTAGCCGTCCTGCTGCTGTGCGACATGCAGCAGCGGGATCGTGGCCGAGCGCGCCTTCGGGTAACGCCCGATGATCTCTTTCGCTAACACTTGGTTGGCATCATTCAAACGACTCATCGATCGACCTCGCCCAGAACCGGGTCCGTCGACGAGATGATCGCCACGGCGTCGGCGATCAGCCCGCCGCGCATCATGTGCGGTAGGCATTGAATGTTGGCGAACGATGGTGCGCGCACATGCATGCGATACGGCGTGGCTGAACCATCACTGGCGATGTAGCAACCGATCTCGCCGCGAGGACTCTCGATCGCCACGTAGACCTCGCCCTCTGGCACCTTGAAACCCTCGGTGAAGAGCTTGAAGTGGTGGATCAGCGCTTCCATGCTCTCGTTGATGCGCGCTCGCGGCGGTGGCGTGACCTTCTTGTTCTGAATTCGGTAATCACCGCCAGGCATGCGATCGAGAATCTGGCGAACGATGCGCATGCTCTCGCGCACCTCGTTCAGGCGAATGCTGTAGCGATCGAATGCGTCGCCGTACTTGCCGATCACGACGTCGAAGTCGACCTCGTCGTAGTGCAGGTAGGGCTGCTCGCGACGCAGGTCCCATGCGACCCCGGTGCTCCGCAGAATCGGGCCGGTGGCCCCCAGTGCCATCGCCTCTTGCGCAGTGATGACGCCAACACCTTGTAGCCGATCGCGCCAGATCGGCTGGCCGGTCATCAGGGTGTCGTATTCCTCGAGCCGTGGCGGAATCAGCTCCAGCAAACGCAACACGTCGTCGCGCCAACCTTCGGGAAGATCGGCGGCCACGCCACCGGGGCGGATGAAGTTGTGATTCATGCGCAGACCGGTGACCTTCTGGAAAAAACGCAACACTTCTTCGCGTTCGCGCCATCCGTAAATCATCATGCTGACGGCACCGAGATCCATGCCGTTAGTCGCCAGGAACAACAGGTGCGACGACATGCGGTTGAGTTCGCTGAGCAACATGCGCATCCAGACCGCGCGCTCGGGGATTTCGTTCTCGATGCCGAGCAGCTTCTCGGTCGCCATCGAGAACACCAGCTCGTTGTTCAGCGGGCTGACGTAGTCCATGCGCGTGACGTTGGTGCCACCCTGCATGTACGTCAGCGCTTCGCCGGTCTTCTCCATGCCGGTATGCAGGTAGCCGATGATCGGCTTGCAACGCAGAACCGTTTCGCCCTGCAATTCGAGCATCAGGCGAAGCACGCCGTGCGTGCTGGGGTGCTGCGGACCCATGTTGATGATCATCGTCTGATCGTCAGCGGGATCGTCGGGCGCATCGCCGAGCTTGGCGACCTCGGCCTCGCTCATGCGCAACACAGCGCCGACCTCGCGCATCAGCTCGCGCGCAGTGAGCTCGCTGCGCGGCTTGAGGCCTTGTTCAGCCTCGTTGCCGCCTTCGATCGTCGCCAGAATGCCTGACTTGCTACTGGTCATGGCTTCGCCGCGAAGTCGCCGCTGAACTGCACTGGAATACTGCCTTGGTCGTAGTCCTTACGCAGCGGAAAGCCATCCCAATCTTCTGGCATCAAGATGCGCGTGAGGTCGGGGTGGTCGGTGAACACGATGCCGAACATGTCGTACACCTCGCGCTCCATCGCCTCGCTGCCTGGGTACAGGTCGAACAGCGTTGCGATGGTTGCGTCGTTGACTGGGACCTGCACACGTACGCGAGCACGCTCACGCTTTTCGATCGACAACAGATTGACGACAACCTCGAAACGCTCGCCGACGACGTCGGCTGGAAGCGAACGGTCGCCAGCGTACGTCAGGTAATCGACGGCGGTGAGGTCGACACACATCGAGAAGGTGTCGGCGAGCAATCCCCGCACGGTGGCGACGTAATCGGCGCGCGTGCAATGCACCACTCGCTGTTCGCGGCTGAAGGCCGTTGAAGGGTCGGAATCGGCCACGACTATCGACGCCCCAAGATGACTGGCATCGGTCGCGCGCCCTGCGGAATCTCGGTGACGTGCATATGCGCACCACCGCCGGTTGCGGTGCGGCGCTTCAGTAACTCGCCATCTTCAATCTTCTGGTGCAGCGTCTCGATCGCATGGATCAGCGTCTCGGGGGTTGGCGGGCAACCCGGCGCATACACATCGACCGGCACAACCTGATCGACACCCTGCACAATGGCGTAGTTGTTGAACATGCCACCGCTACTGGCACACACACCCATGCTGATGACCCACTTCGGTTCCATCATCTGGTCGTACACCTGACGCAGCACCGGCGCCATCTTCTGGCTCACGCGACCGGCGACGATCATGATGTCGGCTTGCCGCGGCGAGGCGCGAAAGACCTCCATCCCGAAGCGACTGATGTCGTAGTGCGCGGCGCCGGTCGCCATCATCTCGATGGCACAGCAAGCGAGGCCGAACGACGCTGGCCACGAGCTGCGACTACGCGCCCATCCGACAAGGTCTTCCAGCTTCGCGGTAATCGCGTTGTGCGGAATGCCACCGAAGCCGTCGGCTTGGATGTCTTTGATCAGGCTCATGCTGCCGTTTCAATGGACTGGTCAGCGCGACCCTCAAGCCCGACGACACGAACCGATCCGGTCGGAGTGTGTGTCTCCGAGGCCGCTTGCTTCAGTTGACGATGCTGCACCACTGGACCCCAATCGAGCGCACCGCGCGCAACGACGTAAACGAAGGCGGCGAAGAACACCGCGGTGAACGCGACCATCTCCCACAGTGCATAGGCGCCGAGGAACTCGCGATCGACAGCGAACGGGTAGATGAAGATCAGTTCGATGTCGAACATGATGAAGAGCATCGCGACGACATAGAACGTCACCGGGAAACGATCTGGTGGCTCGCGGCTGGGCACGATGCCACACTCGTAAGGTGCCGACTTCGCCGACGAAGGTCGCTTCGGCGCTAACAGACCGGATGCGAAGAAGCTCAGCGCGCCAAACAATGCGGCCAGCACGAGCAGGCAAACGATGGGCAGATACTGACCCACCGAATCATGCCCCCGCCGGTAGCGCCTTGGCCGACCGGTTCTCTCGTACGCGTTGGTCGCGGGTATGCAGCAGCCAACACGTCAGCAGGAAGATAACCAGTGATGAGATGGTGATGATTGCGGCGGGCACTCGCTTCGAGCCGAGGTCGCGAATCAGGTAGACGTAGTCGTGCGGGCGACTGGTGTCGATCACCGAGCGCGCTGGAGCCCGACCAGGCTCGGTGCGTTGCGTGATCAGGGGTGCGATTTCCACCAACACGTAGTGCGGCTTGTGGAAGAACGCGAGGAAGTCGACCTTGCCATCGAAGAGAATCGGGCTGCGCTCGCCGCCGATGTCGAACACGTTGACGACTTGGAATTCGCCAGCCGCGTATGTCTTCGCTTCGATCACAACTTCCGTTCCGGCGGAGGCGGCCTGCTGAAACGACGGCAATGCCGAATCGAGCTTGGCCCAATCCTGATCGACAAGTAGCGCCTCGATGCTGTCGGCATCAGCGGTGACATCGTCGGTCTTCGTAAATGGCGCGTCGAGCAACCCCAGTTCAGAGAGCGCTTCGTACTCGCGAATAATCGTCTTACCGGCGACCGGTTTCCAGGAAGGTTCGTCGCCGAGCAGACCTTTGCTGTATGTCCACCACGTCGCGCCAAGGATGAACATCCAGCCAGCAAGCGCCGCAAGCGCAATCAGAAAGCCCAAGCGCGCACCAAGGTTGGTACCCAAGATCAGGTACACGCTGCCGCACAGCGTGCCGACAGCGATGATGACGATGATGATGCCGCGTAGTTCTGGTTCCCAGTTGATTGCTAACAGAGCGGTCATCACAGCCCCCGCACATATTCAACGACGGCCTTGACTTGCTCGTCAGTGAGCACATGACCGAAGCCGGGCATGCGGCCGCTGCCTTGGCCCTGCAAGCCATAGCGGGCACCGTTCTTGGAACCTGCCTTAATGAAGGCAATCATGTCTTGCTCGTTGGCGAAGTGCGAGTTGGTCGCACCACCGGTGAGGTTCCAGCCGAATGCGCCTTGTGCAGCGACACCCGGGTTGCCGTAGCTCCAGCCCGGCGTGTGGCAGCGAGCGCAACTGTACGCACCGCTGGCAATGCTGAGGTTGAACAACGCTTCACCCTCACTCGCTCCGGGATTGCCGGCTTGGTACCGCGCCACCGCATCGGTGATTTCGCTGCGCGTTACTTCGGGCAATACGCCACCATCGCACACGATGGGGTCGCCTTGGTCGGAGAAGTTGTCGTCGGTGAGGCAACCCTCGGGCGCCAATTGGATGCTTTCGAGATACACAATCAGCGTCTCGATCTCCTGCTCGGTCATCGGGCCACCACCGGGTGCACCCCATGCTGGCATTGGCGAGAATGGGCGGCCGTAGTTAAGGATGAAGCGAATTTCTTCGCGGCTATAGCGATAGAAGATGGTGTTCAGCGCTGGCGCAATCCACGACACAACCGTCACCTTGCCGGTGTTGTCGGTCAGCGGATACGGAGCGCTTGCGCCAGCGGCCTTCATACCGCCATGGCAACCAGCGCAATTGAACCCACCATCGGCTGTCGTGGCGAACAGTCCCTCGCCCCATCCGCGGAACGTCAACTCTTCCTGGTTTCTGGCACCAGCTTGGCGACCTGGCTCGAGCACCCAATAGAGCGGTAGGCCGATCACCATCGTGATCAGCAGCAACACACCGAGGAACTGCATGCGCTCGAGACGAGGACCTTCCAGTTTGTCGTCGTCGTAATAAGGCTTGCGGTTCGGCGCGACTTCCGCTTCCGAGCCCAACTCGCGACTCGCGGCCGCCTTGCTGAGAAAGAAATACGTGATCCAGCCGATTGTGATGAACGAGAAGATCACCCAGCCGACGGAAACAGTGGTTAGACCGATAGTGAGAGCCATTAGCTGTGACCACCGGTTCCGCTGAGGCAGTGCGGACCCTCGGCCTCTTGCCCGGTGGTGTTCGTGCCGATCGGCGCGCCCGCCAGCACCGTGGACGTGTCAACAACGACATCACCCGACGGTGAAACGGTCACAGCGAAGTGATCCATCCCTCGTGGCGCAGGACCACCCTTCTTCTCGCCCACGCGGTTGTACTGCGAACCGTGGCATGGGCATTCGAACCACTGACTGCTAGCGCATTGCGGAACGCGGCAACCGAGGTGCGGGCACTTCTGGTACAACGCGACGACGCCGCTCTCCATACCGCCGATGAGCTGCGCGTATTCCCTCACGCCCCGCGCCTTGGGCAGTGCTTCCGACGGGTAGACGGTGACGTACGAGCGCGCATTCGATGCATAGAAGAAGCCGCTACTTCCGCGGATGCCCGACAGGACGTCGTCAAGCTTGCCGAGGTTGACCTTGCCGCCGAACACCGGCGCTGATGTCGGCCACAAGAACGCGATGCACGCCAACCCAAACGTTGCGAGGCTTGTGCTCATCAGCGTGACGCTCGCGCGGTTCAGGAACTGACGGCGGTTGACACCGATCTGCTCGGCGTCGGGCGGAGTCCAGATGACGGCTGGGCCACCTGCGCTGGCAACAAGTGCCGAGTGGCGTGCTTCGACAGCTGCGCGCTCGACGGCGCGACCAGTTGGCGCGACCGGAAGATCGATGTCGGCGTCTTTGTCGCGGCGAACTGTTTCGCGACTCAGCGCGCCAGCACCACGCACATCGCTGCGGCGAGCAGCGGTGAGCATGATGACCGCGGCGAGAACGGTGACCGCGCCGACAGCTAGTGCAATGGTGACAGCAGAACTCATGACAGCCTCACAATTCGAAGAACAGTCCGTCACGCCAGGGGAGCGTGAAGTTGAAGCCAGGGCCGCGGAAGAACGAACCAATGATGACCAACACGGCCCAGAACATCAGATGCACGGTCATCAAGGAGATCGCGAACTTGCGATCTTCTGGCTTGTTGGATGGGTTCTTGTCGATGTACGGCGCGAGGATCAGTGCGACAAGACCAACGCCGGGAATCGTGACGCCCGCGATCATTGGGTGGAACATCGTCAGCAGTTCTTGCAAGCCGAGGAAGTACCACGGTGCCTTTGATGGGTTCGGCGTCTTGTTGATGTTCGCTTGCTGCAGCAACGGTGCGTTGACAAAAACCGAGAAGAAGAACGTGAACGACATACACGCCAAAGCAGCGACGAACTCGGCTGCCAATAGATGCGGCCAGGTGTGCACCTTGTCGACCGGCGTTGCCTTGACATCTTGAATGCTGCCGCTCTTGACGACGGTGAGCAGGCGCTGCGTGTTGCCGCCGGGACCGGTGCCGAGCGGACCGCCGCGCGCTGGTGTCGCAGGCACCACGCTGGCCACCTTCTCGGCCACGGCAACGCCGCCGCCAGCGGGCGCATCGCCATCGGCCGGGGTGCCGGATGTTGATGCACGAGCGGCTTTCGCTCGCTTGAGGAGGTGTTCGGGGATCTCAGTCATCAGAGTGGTCCACTGATTCCGCCGTCTTTACGAACTCGCCAGAAGTGCACGGCCATAAAGATGACGATGACGAACGGCAGCATCAAAACGTGGAGCACATACCATCGCAGCAGGGTGTCGCCGCTGATCTCTTTGCCGCCGAGCAGCACGAAGCGCACCTGTTCGCCAATCACCGGGCTGTAACCCATCATGTTGGTACCCACGGTGACGGCCCACAGCGCCAACTGATCCCACGGCAACAAGTAGCCGGTGAAGGAAAGCAGCAACGTCAGCATCAACAACACGACGCCGATCACCCAGTTGAACTCGCGCGGCGGCTTGTAGGCACCGTGGTAGAAGACCCTCGCCATGTGCAAAAAGACAGTAAGCACCATTAAGTGCGCGCCCCATCGATGCATGTTGCGCACGAGTAGACCGAACGCAACCGAGGTCTGCAGGTTGGAGATGTCGTTCCACGCGCTGACGTCGGTAGGTCGATAGAAGAACATCAAGAAGATACCCGTGACGGTGAGCAAGATAAAGAGGAAGAAGCTGAGGCCGCCGAGGCACAGCGTGTAGCTGACCTTCACCGCGTGTCGCTTCACCTTCACCGGGTGCAGGTGATAGAGCACCGAGTTCATAACCACGTAGCTGCGGTTACGCGGGCTGTCGGTGTAGCCCTTGCGGAAGATGCTGCCTGGGCGGAAGATGCTGGCCCACGCCTGGCTGCCCTGTAGGCCGTCGACCATCTTGGTCATGCGGTCCTTCATGGTCGGGCGGGGGGTCTCGTCGATGATTTTGGCCATTGTTTTTCCTCAGAACCGTCTTTCTCAGAACCGCAGGCCGTAGGCGTAGCCGTGGCTATTCGTCCGGACGTGCGAGTCGCCGGAAATTGTTGGCGCACCCACCTTGCCCATGATGATCACACCGGTCGGGCAACGATCGACGCATAGTTGGCAACGGGTGCAGATGTCGTCGTCGATGATGAACAGAACGCTGTCGCTGGGGTCGAGCCCCGGTCGCTCGGTACCGGTGGCCTCGGCGATGGCGTCGGGGGACACCATGTGAATGCACTTCCACGGGCAGATGTCGACGCAGCCCTCGCACAAGATGCACTCGGTCTGATCGATGTGGATGAACTGCTTGGGCTTGACGGCCTTCGACAGGTACTCGGCATCGACCTCGACGAGCGAGTACTCGTCGGTGTAGGGCATCATCGGTGGGTTGGCGTCGGTCTTTGCCATGGTCAGCTCTTCTTCACCAACGGACGACCAAAGCTGCTCGTTGCCACTTCAGTACCGGGCTTCGCGTCGCCGCGTCGTTGCCAGCGGCCCCACAGCGAGATCATCAGGGCGAAGTACCACACGTGAATCGTCACGACGATGATGTCGCGCAGCGCTTCGTACGACATCGTGAACGGGAACGGACCGCCGAGAGCCTTCGGCTTCAGTAGATCGAATGGGCCGTAGATGATGAGGCTCTTGTTCCAGCCCAACTCTTTGTCGGCATGGTCGATGAATTGGTGCGGCACAACGCCGAACGCCATGAACATGATGCCGAACGCAAACACCGCGGCGAGCATCGCCTCGCCCCACGATGTTGGTGTGCCCTTCGGGCGTCGCTTCGCATACGGAATGGCGAGCAGTGCGAGACCGGAAGTCAAGAAGAAAGAGAACAGGAATGCGAAGTTGACTCCGGGCCAGTGCAACACGTTGGTATCGAATGCAATCAACAACGCGCCTGTCCCTTCTTCTCACGACATCGAGCTCGATATCTGTTCTCGTGAACTGCTGCACAAACTGTAGCCACCGCGACACCGGTCTATGCCAGTTCGTCCACCGGTTTACCACGCGGTGTGATCGCCGCCACCCGGTTGTGAACTCGTGCACCGCCGGTGAACCTTGTCATAGCATGACGAGGATTTACCTCTCTCGCCGTCTCGCCGTCTATCGTTTGACGCGTGACTGAGATCCCCGAGCACCTGCTGAAGCGCAGCCAGGAACGTCGCGGCGCCGCGAGCGATACTCCTGGGGCTGCCGTTGCCAAGACCGAGTCGACCGCACCTGCCGCCGCCAGTGCGTCTGTTGAGCCCGCAGGCAAGGCCGTGCGCACCGAGGCTGCCGTACCAGTGGGCCCGCCACCGGTGAAGCCCGACTCGCCAGTCGTTGTCGCTTACAAGTCGCGCAAGAAGATTCCCGTGTGGGCGATGCTCACCCTCAGCATTCTTCCGGTGTGGGCGTTCATGTATGTGCGCGCGTTGCAGCCGACCACAGTGGCCGCGACCGGCCCGCTCGGCGAAGGCGCCGCCGTGTACAACCAATGCGCCAGCTGTCATGGCGGCATCGGCGAGGGCGGCGTCGGATACGCGTTCCGAAACAATTCAGTGAACGTCACGTTCCCGCACATCGAGGACCAACTCCGCTGGGTGAAGCTCGGTTCCGAGGCGTATATCGCCGCTGGCGTCGAAATCGCGGGCGACCCGAATCGTGCTGGCGGCCCTCACATTTCCGGCGCCAGCGGTGTGATGCCGGCCGCTGGCGCTGCGCTTGGCCTCACCGACGTCGAGATTCTCGCAGTGATTTGCCACGAACGGTTCGACCTCGGTGGTGCCGCGCCGGAAGGAACTGAGTACGAGAAGTGGTGCAGCGAGACAAGCGAGATCTTCTTGGCACTCGAAGCTGGCACCGCGACATTCGCGAATCTCCACGAGCAATTCGAAGGTGTGTTGCAGATCGGCGAGGCTCCTCGGGCCGGCACGTCTGCCAGTGGCTGACACCGAAGTACTTGTTATCGGCGGCGGACCTGCGGGTGCCGCGGCTGGATACTGGCTAGCGCGACACGGACACGCGGTCACGATCGTCGAACGCAAGACGTTTCCGCGCGAGAAGACCTGCGGTGACGGGCTGACGCCACGCGCGGTGTACCAACTCGGCGAAATGGGACTTGCCGAGCAACTCGCCCGCTATCACCGCTACAACGGCCTGCGCGCGACTGGTATGGGGCGCGAGTTGGAGCTGGAGTGGCCGAGTCACCCCATCTATCCGCAACACGGTTATGTAGTCCGCCGTCGCGAACTCGATCAGATGGTCGCCGAGAACGCGCAGCAGACGGGCGCGACGTTGTTAATGGGGCACGAAGCGGTGCAGCCCATCGTCGAGCGCGGCTTCGTGCGTGGTGCGACGGTGCAGACGTACGACGGTGAGACACGCGACATTTTCGCGAAGTATGTGGTGGTGGCCGATGGCGCGAACAGTCGCTTCGGCCGCGCCTTGGGCACTTTTCGCGCGCGCGAGTGGCCGTACGGCACTGCCATTCGCACGTACTGGACGACGCCCCGCCACGCCGATCCGTGGATCGAGTCGGCGCTTGACGTGAAGGACCGCAACGGCAACCCGATGCCCGGCTACGGCTGGATCTTCCCGGTAGGCGATGGCACCGTCAACATCGGCGTCGGTCTGTTGAGCACGTTCCGCGATTTCAAGAGCGTCAACACCACTCACCTGCTTGATGCATACGCACATCAGGTTGCCGAGCGTTGGGAAATCGACCCTGGCAACCCGGAGTGCAAGGCGACAAGCGGTCGCATTCCGATGGGCGGTTCGGTTGGACCCAAAGCCGGACCGAGCTATTTGGTGGTCGGCGATGCGTCGGGTGCCGTGAACCCGTTCAACGGCGAAGGGATCGACTACGCCTACGAAACGGCGCGTATGGCCGCGCAGGTATTGCATGAAGCGCTCGTCACCGGCGATCCAACGTTGTTGCAGGGCTACTCGAAGATGCTCGACGACGAATACGGCGACTACTTCAAGGTCGCGCGCCTCTTCGCGCGCGTGATCGGAAAGCCAGTGTTGATGCGCGAACTGACGCGCGCCGGCATGCACAACCGCACGCTGATGGAGTGGGTACTGCGCATCATGGCCAACCTGTTGCGCCCCGACGAGCTTGGCCCCGCCGAGTTGGCATACAAAGCCGCAGCCAAAATCGTCAAGCTCGCGCCGAATGCGTGAGCTAGAAGCGTGGGTCAGTATCCACCATTGAGTGGTCCCTCGCTTCGTCGACTGGCACGATGACCGATCGAAATCGCCCGCTGGCTTCGGGTAACGTACGGCATGGGCCGTCGACTGATTCCATTTTGTGCCGCTGCACTGCTCGTTCTAGCCGCGTGCGGCGACGACGGAGATGGTGCCACTAACTCCCAGCCGGGCGAAACAACCGCGGCCCCCGACATTGCGACCACCGCGACCACCTTGCCGAGCGGTGCGGGGCTGCCGGCCGAGTGCGTGCTGCCGCCGGTCACGGTCACGGCGCACCGCGTCGGTCCGTCGCCGATCGGGTCCGATACTTTCGCAATCATCGATGCGGTCGTCATTCCCGTCCCGCTGGTTCCGAACCCAGATGGTGCCCTCAGCGCGGAGGAGACGAAAGCGCTCGCAGCCACCACCGACCTGCTCGGCTACTCGCTGGTGTTTGCCGACGAGGAAATCACAGGCGGCGGCAGCATGTTCTTCCAATACGAGCCTTCGACTGCTGGCAAGCTGCGCGGGCTGGTGTCGATCTTCCCTGCGGCGGGCGTGCCGTTCGTGGCGGGCGACGTGGTGGTGTACGGCGAGGTGTCGGGTCTCAGCATCCCCTTGCCCACCATGGGCATGGACCTCGCCGAGTTCGAGCAGGACCTCAACACCTACCGCGGCGACCCGATCGGTCAGGTCACTGTCCTCGGCATCACCGCCGAGGCCCTGTGCCTCGACGTCGATCTCACTTGGGATGTGAACGACCCGGACGACAACGTGCTCACCATCCGGGGCGTGTTCACAGGTCGTCTGCTTGATCGATCCACCCTGGTCATTCTGGGCTAGAGAGTTGCGAGCAGCGCTGACGGGGCGGCACGCAACGCGTCGGTAGCGGCCGATGCTGGCAGCAACTTGCACGCCGCTTCCGCCCGGTCGGCCCACTCGCGGCCGACCGACATCGCCGCCGCAACACCACCATTGGAACGCACAATGCCGAGCGCCTTGTCTTGCTCGACGGAATCCAGTGGGCGGCCCAGCAGCGAAAGCAGTTCGACGGCCGCGACGCCACCGGCCTGCAGCGTGCGCAGCACCGGCAAGGTGTACACGCCTTCCACTATGTCGTGGCCAGCGGGCTTACCCAACTGCTCGCCGGTGGCAGTGATGTCGAGCACGTCGTCGACGATCTGGAAAACCATGCCAAAGGCTTCGCCGAAGTCGGTGAGTGCATCGACATGCGCACGGTCAAGCTCGGCGACGAGGCCACCGATGCGGGCGGCGGTCGAGAACAGCGAAGCGGTCTTGCCGCTGATGCTGGATAGATACGTGGCCTCGGGACGCGCAGCGTTGTAGGTGTGGCGTAGCTCTTCGATTTGGCCTTCGCAGAGACGGCCGATCGTGCGCGCCAACAGGCCAGCAACTTCGGTGCCCAACGACGCCGCGATTTCCGACGCGCGTGAGAGCAGGAAGTCGCCAGCGAGAATCGCCTGCAGGTTGCCCCATTTCGCGTTCACGGTGTCGACGCCGCGACGCGTGTTTGCTTCGTCCATCACATCGTCGTGATACAGCGATCCGGTCTGCACAAGTTCGCACGAGATGCCGCCTTGCACTGCTTTCTCGTGCAGCACGTCGTCGGCCAGGCCACTCACCTGCGCGGCGACGACGGTGAGTACCGGACGCAGTCGCTTGCCACCGGCGACGATCAGGTGCGATGCGATGTCTTGCAGGTAAGGGTCGGGAGTGTGCACCGACTCTTTCAATGCCGCCTCGATGCGCGCTAGCGAAGCAGCGTGACCGGGAAGTCCAAAAAGTGGCGCGGACGGCACGGCTCTAGGCTACGGCACGTGCGAACACATGCGTAGCGCCAATGTGGAAGGAGGGACACATGTTGCGCCGGTTTACCACCGATACACTTTCACCATGTTTGAACGTTTCACCGATCGGGCTCGGCGGGTCGTGGTGTTGGCGCAGGAGGAAGCACGCCTGCTGAACCACAGCTACATCGGCACCGAACACATTTTGCTCGGCCTCATTCACGAGGGCGAAGGCGTCGCCGCCAAGGCGATGGAATCACTCGGCATCTCTCTTGAAGCGGTGCGTAGTCAGGTCGAAGAAATCATCGGTCAGGGCGGCTCATCGCCGTCGGGTCACATTCCCTTTACTCCGCGCGCCAAAAAAGTTCTTGAGCTGTCGCTGCGCGAAGCATTGCAACTGGGCCACAACTACATCGGCACCGAACACATCCTGCTCGGCCTGATTCGCGAGGGCGAAGGTGTTGCCGCACAGGTATTGGTGAAGTTGGGGGCCGATCTCAGTCGCGTTCGCCAACAGGTGATTCAGCTGCTGTCGGGCTATCAGGGTGGTCAGGGCAAAGGCGAGCCGCAAGCGGCGCCAACATCCGGCGCCGCTGCCAAGGACGAGCCGTCCGATAAGGGCAACAGCCAGATCCTCGATCAGTTCGGGCGCAACCTCACGCAGTTAGCTCGCGAGAACAAGCTCGATCCGGTCATTGGTCGCAACCGCGAGATGGAACGCGTCATGCAGATCCTCAGCCGACGCACCAAGAACAACCCGGTGCTGATCGGCGAGCCGGGCGTTGGCAAGACCGCCATCGTCGAAGGCCTCGCGCAGAAGATCATGAACAACGACGTGCCCGACACGCTGCGCAACAAGCAGCTGTACACGCTCGACCTCGGCGCCTTGGTCGCTGGCAGTCGCTACCGCGGCGACTTCGAAGAGCGCCTCAAGAAGGTCCTCAAGGAAATTCGATCACGCGGCGACATCATCCTCTTCATCGACGAGATCCACACACTCGTCGGTGCTGGCGCAGCTGAGGGTGCCATCGATGCGGCCAGCATCCTCAAGCCGATGCTGGCGCGCGGTGAGTTGCAGACCATCGGCGCCACCACAATCGACGAATATCGCAAACACCTCGAGAAGGACGCGGCGCTCGAGCGTCGTTTCCAGCCAGTGCGCGTCGAAGAGCCGACGCTGGCCCACACGATCGAAATCCTTCGTGGCGTGCGCGAAAAGTACGAAGCACACCACCGCGTCACGATTACCGATCAGGCCATCGTCGCTGCGGCGAACCTGGCCGACCGCTACATCAGCGATCGTCACCTGCCCGACAAGGCGATCGACCTGATCGACGAAGCTGGCAGCCGACTGCGCATTAAGCGCATGGCGACGCCGCCCGATCTGCGCGAGATCGAGCAGAAGCTCACCGATGTGCAGGAGGCAAAGAAGCGTGCCGTTGAAGAGCAGCGCTTCGAAGAAGCCGGTCGCCTGCGCGATCAGGAAAAGGCGTTGCTGGAAGAGAAGGCAACCAAGGAAGCAGAAGTGAAGGCCAGCGGCGTCGACCTGTTCGACGAAGTTGACGAAGAAGCCATCGCCGAGGTGCTCAGCGTCTGGACCGGTATCCCCGTGTTCAAGCTCACCGAAGAAGAGACGGCGAAGCTACTGAACATGGAGGCCGAACTCCACAAGCGGATGATCGGTCAAGACAACGCGCTGAGGGCGGTCAGCCAGAGCGTTCGTCGTACCCGCGCTGGCCTCAAGGACCCGAAGCGGCCGAGCGGCTCGTTCATCTTCCTCGGCCCAACGGGCGTCGGTAAGACCGAGCTCGCCAAGACGCTCGCCGAGTTCCTGTTTGGCGACGAGAACAGCCTGATCGCGCTCGACATGAGCGAGTACATGGAGAAGCACACCGTCAGTCGTCTGGTCGGTTCGCCTCCCGGGTACGTCGGTTACGAAGAAGGTGGCCAGCTCACCGAGGCCGTGCGGCGCAAGCCGTTCAGCGTCGTGCTGTTCGACGAGATCGAAAAGGCGCACCCCGATGTGTTCAACACGCTGCTGCAGATCTTGGAAGAAGGTCGCCTGACCGACAGCCAAGGTCGCACGGTCGACTTTCGCAACACGGTGCTGATCATGACCAGCAACTTGGGCACGCAAGACCTGCGTAAGGCCAACGTTGGTTTCACGAAGGCCGACTCGGCGCTGAGCTACGAGCGCATGCGCGACAAGGTGACCGAGGCGCTGAAGGGTCACTTCCGTCCCGAGTTCCTCAACCGCATCGACGAGATCATCGTGTTCCACGAGTTGGCGCGCGACGAAGTGATGCAGATGGTCGACCTAATGACCAAGCGCCTCATCGGTCAGCTGGAGGGTCAAGGTCTTGGCATTGAACTCACGCAACCAGCGAAGGAATTGCTGGCCGAGAAGGGCTACGACCCGCAGTTGGGTGCACGTCCGCTACGCCGCGCGATACAGCGCATGATCGAAGATGTACTCAGCGAGAAGATTCTCTACAAGGAATTTCATGCTGGTGAGATCATCGTCGTTGAGACCGAAGACGATCCCGAACGCCCCGGCGAAAAGAAGTTGTCGTTCCGAGCCGTTGAAGGCTTCCAGCCCCCAGCCGTCGTCGAGCTTGCGGCAACGGGTGCGCCCGAGATCGCAGAGCCGCCGGTCACCAGCGAGTGAACCGGTTGCGGCGTACCGCGTTAGCGGTGTGCGCGTTGCTCGCGCTTGGCGCGTGCAAGGTCGACGTGACTGTTCACGTTCAGGTTGCCCAAGACGGTTCCGGCATGGTGACTCTCACCGCGATCGCCGATGCGGCAGTTGTCGCGCAGGCGCCTGGCCTTACCGAGGATCTGCGCTTCGACGATGTAGTCGCGGCGGGCTGGACGGTGGAAGGGCCGACGACGACCGACGACGGCGGACTCAAGGTGGTCCTCACTCACACCTTCGCGACAGTCGCGGAAGCGACCGCGCTGCTGCAGTCGATCAACGGCATCAGCGGTCCGTTGCAAGGCATCACCATCACTCGTACCGACACCGCCTCGCAGATCACTACGTTCCTCACCGGAAGTCTGCGCGTCGATGGCCAACTCCAGGCGTTCGCCGATTCCGACATCCTCACTGCGATCGGCGGCAGTCCCTACGCGCAAGCGATCCTCGACGCGGGCGTGCTGCCTTCGGACGCTGTCACATTCACGTTGTCCGCCGACCTGCCCGGCAGCCCAGTGCAGGCTGGCTCGCCGACAGAGTGGGTGTCGCCGATCGATGGCACCACTCTTGATGTTGCGGCTTCGGACGCGATCGCACAGGGCAGTACCGGCATCTGGGGAACCGTCTCGACCATTGCGCTCGTCGCACTGGTGGGCTGGTGCCTGGTGGCGATCGGCTTCATCATGTTTGTTGCCAAGGCTCGTCGCCGTCGAGCACTTGCCGCCGCCGCGGGCGGATTCCGAGTGCGTCCGCTCACACGTCGCTAACCGTTCACCGCGCATTGCGCGCCAACATCCCTGTCACACCCCGTCCGTAGGGTGCCGACATGGCCAAGGTTCGACTCGTCTATCGCTGCACTGATTGCGGCACCGCGACCCCCAAGTGGGCTGGGCGTTGCACAACGTGCGAAGCATGGAACTCGCTCGTCGAGGAAGCAGAAACGCGCGATGTCCCGGCGCTGCCACTCGCTGCGTCGGCGCCAGCGACGCGCATCGGCGATGTCGATGCCTCGTTCGCGCAACCGCACCGCACCGGCATCGACGAACTCGACCGCGTGCTCGGTGGCGGTCTCGTGCCCGGGTCAGTCACATTGTTGGGCGGCGAACCCGGCATCGGCAAGAGCACTCTTCTGCTGCAACTCCTCGCCAAGTGGCCGCAACGCACGCTTTATGTCAGCGCCGAGGAAAGCGCGCAGCAGGTTCGCTTGCGCGCCGAGCGTCTGTCGGCCGTACAACCCGACTTGTGGCTGCTGCCAGAAACCTCGCTGCCACACATTCTCTCGGCCATCGAGACAGTGCAACCGGAACTGGTCGTCGTCGACAGTATCCAGGCCATCGCCGATCCGGCCTTGCCTTCTGCGCCGGGCAGCGTCGTACAGGTGCGCGGCTGCGCGCACCGCCTGGTCGGCGAAGCGAAACGGCGTGGCTTGCCGATCGTGATGGTCGGGCATGTCACCAAGGAAGGCGGCCTCGCTGGGCCACGCGTGTTAGAGCACGTCGTCGACACAGTGCTCAGTTTCGAGGGCGATCGTCATCACGCGCTGCGACTGTTGCGCGCCGCAAAGCATCGCTTCGGTCCGACTAACGAACTGGGTGTGTTCGAGATGACGGGCGACGGTCTGATCGGTGTGCCCGACGCCAGCACGCTGTTCCTCACCGACCGTCGCGCCGGCGTCGCAGGTTCCGCGATCACCCCCACGCTCGAAGGTCAGCGACCGTTGCTCGTTGAAGTTCAGGCGCTCACCAATAAGACCAGTGGTGGCGTGCCGCCGCGGCGCAGCGCGCAGGGGCTCGATGGCGGCCGCCTGGCGTTGTTGTTGGCGGTGCTGGAACGGCGCTCCAATCTCGCGCTCGGCGCGCACGAGGTGTTCGCCTCGGCCGTCGGTGGCGTGCGCCTCGTCGAACCCGGGGCCGACCTTGCGGTGTGCCTCGCACTGGTCAGCGCGCTAGCCGACCGGCCGCTTCCCGCCGACGTTGTGGTGTTTGGCGAGGTCGGCCTCGGCGGCGAGCTCCGCCAAGTTGCCCACGCCCCGCGTCGGCTTGCCGAGGCGGCGCGCATGGGTTTTACGCACGCAATCGTCCCGGCCAACTCGGCGAACGGCGTTGACGGAATCTCGCTGACGCGGGTCGCCACGGTCAACGAAGCGCTGCTGGCTGTCGGGCTTCGTACGGTAGGTTTCGGCGCGAACCGACATGAATCCGCTACGAGTCCTGATAACCAACAACACGCTCGACGCGCGCGCCGGCACTGAGCTCTACGTTTACGATCTGGCAGTCGCGTTACTCGAGCGCGGCCACCAGCCCGTCGCCTACAGCAACATCCTTGGGCAAGTCGCTGGCGACCTGCGCGAAGCATGCGTGCCGGTCATCGATCAACTCGACTCACTGAGCATCGCTCCCGACATCATTCACGGTCATCATCACCTCGAAGCAATGACCGCGCTGATGCACTTTCCGCGCACGCCAGCGGTCCTCTTTTGCCACTCATGGCGGCACTGGGAAGAGATGCCGGCGCGCTTCCCACGCATCCGCCGCTACCTGGCAATGAACCAGCCGACCTACAACCGGTTGACCTGCGAGCACGGTGTGCCGCCGGAGCAAGTCGAATGGATGCCGAACTTTGTCGACCTCAAGCGCTTTCAACTGCGTTTACCACTGCCACAACGTCCGGTGCGCGCCGCGGTCTTCAGCAATCACGCCAGGGAGGATGGCTACCTCCGCATCATCCGCGCCGCCTGTGACCGCTCTGGACTCGCTCTCGATGTCCTCGGGCTTGGAGTTGGCAACCCGGTTCCGCGTCCGTGGGAAGTTCTCGGCAAGTACGACTTGGTCTTCGCCTCCGGTCGCTGCGCATTGGAGTCTCTGGCAAGCGGAACAGCCGTCATCATCTGCAACACATTTGGTTTAGGACCGATGGTGACTGCGGCGAAGGTCGACGAACTGCGAACATTCAACTTCGGATCGATGTCCACCATCGGAAGACCGTTCGACGTCGACCAGGTGCTCATCGAGATTGCGCACTACTCGGCCGACGACGCTGCCGACGCGTCGCGACGAGTTCGCGCTGTCGCCGGGCTTGATTCGACGGTCGACCGGTTGGCGACGCTGTACACCGACGTCATCACCGAGCAACGACATGCGCGCGTTACCGCCGACGATGAATCGCGTGCAGTAGCCGCTTACCTGCGTCAGATCTCGGACCGGGTGAAAGCTTCTGGCCTGGTTCGCCATTCGCTGGATGTCGCTCGAGCCGAGACCGCCGGTCTCAACCACTTGTTAGATGTCTCTCGAGCCGAGACCGCTGGTCTCAGCTTCTTGCTAGACGTTGCCACCCACGAGAATGTTCAACTCGGGGCCGCATACGACACCGCCAGCGCCGAACTGGCTGCCGCGCACCAAACCTTGACAATGCGAATTCGTCAACGCCTAATACGAGTGAATATCTTAATGCGACTACACCGGCTCGTTCGCCGCTCGCGACCGTGAGAGGAAATTGTGCTGTACATAGATGAACGTAAGTACCTGCTCGAAGTGATCGATGATCTCATTAAGTTCCGTCTGGTCGATTGCACCGGCGGGAGCTTGGCCGTGCGTTGCAATGCCGACCATCTGCTCTTTTCGGCATCCGGCGAATCATTTGCGCGCTGGCACACCGGGTTGAACGACTTCGTCGTCACCGACAACGCGGGCAAGCTGGTCGAGAAGCACGGGCGCGACGCAGCTGCTGGGTTCTTGATCTCGCTGGAGCTCTTCAACCAATTCCCGCTCTGCAACGCAGTGCTGCATTCACATAGCGAATACAGCCTCGCCTTCGCCGCGCTCGATATGCCGGTCACGCCCGCCGCGCACCTGATACAGACTCTCGGCGAAGTGCCGTGCCTGCGGGCAGAGGACCAACAGATCAAGGACGACTATTTTCGCAACCCGTACCCGATCGACGTTCCCGACGCGATGGAAAACCGTCCAGAGATCGTGGCCGTCAACCTTCAGCTAGTTGCACAAATCGACAAGCACTTCGGACATCGCAAACAGGAACTGGAACGCCACGGGCTGGCGTTCACGACCTATCAGCACGGCATCTACGTGTTCGCCCGCAACATCGACGAGGCGTTCAACAATCTGGCCAGGGTGGAAGCCAGCGCTCGCACGGCTATCTACAGCTCCGCGATTCTTGGACGTGAGTGAGCGCCCTTCGGCGGATCGTCGTCACTTGGATGGCGACGGCATATGGCGGAGCCGAGAAGTCGAGCCTCGAACTATGCCGCACGATCCGACAGCGCTTTCAAGTTGAAGTCACGCTTGTCATGTGGCATTACGGCGAGGACGGCAAGTTCACGCTCGACGCACAGCAACCAAACGTCGTTCATTGTTTCAACATCGACGAGTATCGGCAGTGTCTAGCTGCTGCCCTGTCTGTCGACGCACTATCGACCGTCATGTTTTCTAATCACCGGACCTATCAACTCGACTTGGAACTGGCGGAGCAAAGTGGAGTGCCGACGGCGGTGATCTTCCGCCAAACACCGATAGCTGACGAAGCGTTGCGTACGTTGGCGTCGCCGGTGTCCGCGGAGCTGACGTACCTACACGGCGACGAGTTGGACTGGGATTCGCTGCATCGTGCTGCAGCGCTCGTCGGAATCAGCAACTTCGGTGCCCGCGGAATTGCACGATTTGCCGAGCAACATCGCGGAGTCGTGCGTATCTACAACGGCTTACAAATGCCGGGCGAGATAGGCCGAGTCAGTGCCCGCGATGTTCGGAGGTTCCTGATCGTCGCCCGGCTCATCAACTGGAAGGCCGTCGATTTTGGCATAGAGGCTTTCACTCGCCTGAGCTGTCAGTACCCCGATGTGCGATTGCAGATTGCGGGCGACGGCGAAGAGGCAGCGCGCTTGCGTCAACTCACCCAACGGTTGCAGGCCAGCGCAAAGGTCGAGTTTCTAGGGTTTGTGAGCGACATCCGTTCGGTGTACTTGGACAACGATTGCCTTCTTCATCTCAGCGGCATCGAGAGTTTCGGGCGGGTCGTTGTTGAGGCTGCGCTGTGCGGGCTAGCGGTGGTTGTTCCACAAAGCGCCGGAACCGGCGAGGTGGTAATCAACGAACACACCGGCCTCACCTTCGCGCCGAGTGATCTGTCGGATTGTGTTCGCGCGATGGAGCGCGCGTACCACCTCAGCGAGAATGACTACCTGCGGCTGGCGTCGGCGGCCCGGCAGCGCGCGCTGGCAATGTTCAATCTCGAGCGGCTCGCGGAGGAATACGTCGGGCTCGCGAACTCAATGTTGCATCAGCAGATTCTACGCCGGTAGGTAAGGCGTCGTAACGCCTGGTTGCGCGCCGTCACATACAACCAGGCCGTCGTCGATCAGCTTGATCAGATGCGCCAGCACGCTGCGGCCAGCTGCCTTGTACAGCTTCTCGCTGACGCCTACGTAGAGCAGTTTCACCATGTCGGGGATCAGCGTCACGCCGTCGCCAACGGCGCGTAACACACCAGCCTCGCGGTTCAGCCGGTGTTGGACAAACGCCTCGATGAACGGGCGCGCATCGGTGACCGGCGCACCGTGTGTTGGCCAGAGCACAGCAGGGTTGAGGTCCTTCACGCGCTGCAATGATGCGAAGTAGTCGCGCATATCACCGTCGGGCGGCGTGATGACGGTGGTCGACCAACCCATGATGTGATCGCCGGTGAACAAGGCGCGCTGCTCTTCCAGCCAGTAGCACATGTGGTTGCTCGTATGCCCCGGCGTGTGAATCGCCCGAATCGTCCAGCCCTCGCCGCTCGCGGCAATCTCGCCATCGGCGACGCGAATATCGGGGGTGAAGTCAAGGTCCAACGACTCTTCGACCTTGGCCTCGCCGGTGGCTTCGGCGAGGACCGCGGCTCTTGTCTCCTCCGCGTCGAGTGCATCGGGCGTGTCGTCTTCGACCCAACCATGGCTGAGTGCATGCGGTCCGAAGGCGATCGTGGGCGCGCCGGTGGTTTCCTTCAGCCACGCCGCAAGCGGTGAGTGGTCGCTGTGGCAATGCGTCACCAGAATGGCCGTGACCCGTTGGCCCGCGAGCGCCGCCGTCAACGCCGACCGATGCGACTCGCTGATCGGACCCGGATCAATCACGGCGACATCGCCGCTACCGATGATGTAAGTGCCGCTGCCGTGGTAGGTGAATTTGGATGGGTTACGCGCGATCACACGCCGGATCAGCGGTGCGACCTGCACGGTTTCGCCGTACTGCGGATCGTCAAGTGTGACGTATGGAATGGTCACGGCAGGGATAGTCACGGCAGGACCCTCACTTCACGACGGCCCGCACAAGGCCAACCTGTCGGCCATGACCCATGATTCGCTCCTGCACCAGCGGCTCGACCGCTGCGACGTCGACACCGAGTGCGCGCAGCGCGGCGACCATCACGGGTGGGCGAGCGCGATCGCCACCATCGGCAATCTTCAGCGCAACAGCGCGCCCATCGGGAAGCGCTGCCGCGAACACGCCATCGGCACCATCTTTCGCCATCAGACGCGGTACGTGCTGCATGAACAGTGTGACATCGCGCATGCGACCACCAACCATGTCGGGGTGCGCGGTCATCGCCGTATACACCGCGTCTCCGGCTGCGCCGGCGGAGCCGTCGGCGATCGAACGAAAGGCACGGGCTAGGCCAAGCAGCGACATCGCATGTGCTGGCGCGCCGCAACCGTCGACACCGATGTGCGCGTGTGGTTCGGCACACAGCTCGTCGATGGCGGCCGTGATCGCGCGCTGCAACAGATGATCCACGTGCAGATAGCTGGGATCGTGAACCCAACCGTTGTGCACGCACGTTGCGAGCATGCCTGCGTGTTTTCCGCTGCAATTCATCATCAGTGCTGAGGGCTTGACACCAGCGCACAACACTTCCAATTCTGCGTCCGTATCGAGTGGCAGCGAGGGCGTGTTCGCCAGCGCTTCGGCGTCCAGTCCGCAGCCATCAAGAATTTGCAAGACGGCATCAGTATGCATCTTGGTGCCGTCGTGACTGGCGCACGCGACCGCCAAAAGTTCTGGCGGCAATTGCAAACCCGCCCGCAGCATTGCGACCGCTTGCATCGGCTTGTTCGAACTGCGCGGATAGATCGTGGTGTGCGGATCGCCGATGGTGTATTCGATTTGACCCGTTGGGCCCACGCCAACGACTGCACCGAAATGAATTGACTCGTCGAAGTCGTTGCGGTCGGTAATCGCCACCGGCGCGAAGGCGTTAGCCGAAACCATCGGTGTCCGCCCTTCGTTCCTTACGCGCCTCGCGCCGCTGTCGCCGTCGCGGACGTAACCGCACGTCCGTGAGATCGCTATCGACAACTTCGTGGCGTTCGCCTGTCTGGCTGATCAGCGCTTGGATCATCGCCGCCGCCGGAATAGCCAAAACGGCACCGACCGCACCGAGGACTGCGGCTCCGCCGATCGCCGAGCCAAATGCGACGGCGGGATGCAGGTTCATCGTGCGCGCAGTGATGCGGGGTAGGAACAAGTAGTTCTCGAGCTGTTGATAGATCACGACGAAGACGAGCACTGCCAACGCACGCGGCGGCGAATCGACGAATGTGATCAGCACCGGCAACGCGCCGGCAAGGTAGGTGCCGACAACCGGCAGGAACTGGCTGATCACACCAACCCACAACGCCATCGCAACGGGTGCTTTGGTGCCGAGCGCTTGCAGCACGACCCAATGGAACAACCCGCTGAGGCCGGCGAGTAGCGCACGAGAATACAGGTAGCCACCGGTCTTTTCGATCGCCAACTCCCAAGTGCTGAGCACCGAGCGCTGACGCACAGGGTTCAGGCGACTGCAGATCGCGCGGCGCAGCTTCGGCCCGTCGGCGACTAGGTAGAAGGTAAACAGCATCACCGAGAGGCCCTGCACCAGCAGACCCAACGCGGTGACCGAGAGGTCGATGACTTTGCCGGATTGGCTGCGAATGAATCGCTGCACCGCTCCGTCTTGGCGGTTGATTTCGTCGATGACCTGTTGCGCGTCGATGTGAGCACCGAAGGTGTCGTTGATGAAGTTGACCGTGCGGTTGACGTACTTCTCGGAGTTACCGAGTAGTTCCGCGATCTGTTGCCCAACGAGCGCGCTGATCGCGACGACAAAGACCAGGAATGCGACGAGCACTCCGACGAGGATCACGGCTGTCGCGTTGCCGCGCCGCCAACCGCGCCGCGCTAGGCGATTGACGCCAGGCTCGATGGCGAGCGAGAGAAACAACGCGACCAGCAGCAGCACGAACAACCCGTAGAGCCGATCAACCAAAGAATCGACGCGGACAGCAACGAGGTAGCCGATCCAGAAAACTCCGATCGCCTTCCACACCCAGCGCGGCGTGCGTCGCAATCCCGGCAACCCGCCATCGTTACTAAGTGCGGGTTGCTCGGACATCACACCGCAGCGTAATGACCTGCCACCCGTCGCAAGGTGGAGGCCAGATCGCCGCGCTCGCCGATACTTACGCCGTCAAGGGCGAGCCATCCGGCCATCGCACGCAGTTCGCGAACAACATCTGGAGCGATCTCGTCCACGGGCACACCAGGTTCCGCAAACGCGCCCTGCACCAGCAACGTGCGGTTGGCGCGATCGGCTTTCAGGTCGAGGCGGCCGACAAGCGAATCGCCCCACAGAATCGGCAGCACGTAGTAGCCGTAGATTCGCTTCGGCGCCGGCGTGTAGATCTCGATGCGGTAGTGGAAACCGAACAACCGCTCGCTGCGGTCGCGGTTCCAGCAGACGGGATCGAACGGTGACAAGAACGCGCACGCATCGATACCGCGCGGCAACTTGGCTTGTGGATGAAGATACGCGGGCTTGTCCCAACCCTCAACCTGCACCTGCTGCAGCGCGCCGTCCTCCACCAGTTCGTCGAGTAAGGGCTTGCACGGTGCGTTCTTCTGGCGGTGATAGTCGGTGAGGTCGGTGAAGGTGGCAACGCCATGGTGCTGCGCGGCGAGCAGCAGCAGTTGTTTCCGGGCGTCGGCCTCGGCAGGCGTCGGCCGGGCGAGAACTTCGGCCGGGAGTACTCGGTCGGACAGGTCGTAGAGCCGAGCGAAATCCGAGGTCCGGCGAGTTGCCGTCACTTGCCCATTCCAGAAGAGGTGTTCGAGGGCGACCTTGCCGTCGTCCCAATCCCACCACTGCCCCTTCTTGCCAACGCGTTCGCCGAGCTCGCCGCTCGCTATGGGGCCATCGACTTCGATGCGCCGCAGAACCTCGTCGATGAACCCGGGTCGCCGCTTCTCGAGATCCCAGTAGCGCCCCCACTTGTGCTCGCGCTCCATCTTCCAGCGCAGGAGGTGATGCGTCGCTGTCGGCACGTGGCTTGCTTCGTGCACCCAATACTCGAACAGCTCACCCGCTGCCGTCGCCTGCGCGATGAGGTCGCGCGGATGCGGACCAAGGCGAGCGAACAGCGGCAACTCTTGGCTGCGCACCAAGACGTTGACCGAGTCGATCTGGATGAGACCCATCCGATCGAGCGCACGTCGAAAATGTCGCCGATCGACGCGGCCTGTCGGCCGCGGTTCACCAAAGCCCTGTGCCGCCAGCGCAATCCGTCGAGCCTGTGCCAGCGACAGGCGTTTCATGACCGTCGTCGCGCTGAATGCGCTTAGTCAGCCACGTTGATGGTGACCGACTTGATCACCACTGGCGTGCGCGGACGATCACTGCTGTCGGTCGCGACCTTCTGCATCGCATCGACAATCTCAAGGCCCTTCACAACCTGACCGAAGTGGTTGTACTGCGGCGGCAGACCGACACCACTGGGACCACTGATGAGGAAGAACTGGCTGCCGTTGGTGTTAGGGCCGGAGTTAGCCATCGCGAGCGAACCGACTTGGTAGCGCTGCTTGACCGGTTCGTCGTTGAACTTGTAGCCGGGCCCACCACGACCGGTGCCGGTGGGGTCGCCGCCCTGGCACATGAAGCCGTTGATGATGCGGTGAAAGATGATGCCGTCGTAATAGTGGTGGGCGGCGAGGAACACGAAGTTGTTGACGGTGCTCGGCGCGTTGACCGCATCGAGCGCGATCACCAAGGTGCCCAAGCTGGCGTCGCCTTCCATCACTTCCATCGTCGCCGTATAACGCTTCGAAGGATCGATGCCTAACTCGGGAGCCTGATCGAACTTCTGGGTTACAGGTGCGGAACCATCAAGGGCGGGAAACGGGTGAGGCATCCCATCACGATACCGCCGGCCCGAATAGCGATGACGGTCGGCCGGTAGCTTGTTGTCCATGGACGACCAGCCCGAAGCAGCCGAATCTGCCGCGCTCGACCTCGACGCCATCGAGCGCGACCTTGCCGACGTGGAAGTGGCGTTGGCTCGGCTTGATGCAGGCACCTACTGGACCGACGAGGTAACCGGCGGCGAGCTGACAGCCGAACTGTTGGACGAGCAACCCACAGCACGTCGCGCCCAAGTTCGCACCGGCGGGTGAGTCGCCGCCTGCTTCGAATGCGCCGCACGGCTCGGGTGTGGCGTTTGATGGCGCGCAACGGTGCGCGCTTCGTGCTGCATCGCGGTCGGCGTTTGTTCTCGCGGGGCGACCAGCGCGTCAAGCTTGACGATCGGTTCACGATTCGCACTGCCGAAGATGTTGCGCGTGAACTCGGCAACATGAAGGGCGCGTTGATGAAGTTCGGGCAGTTGGTCGGTTTCATCATGGAGGCACTGCCCATCGAGGCCCAGCGGGCGCTCGCCGTCCTGCAGTCCGACGCACCGCCGATGGCACCAGAGGCGGCAGAGGCCGTGGTCTCCGCCGAGTTGGGCTCGCTACCGCACAAGGTATTTCTCGACTGGAACAGGACGCCGGTTGCGGCGGCAAGCGTCGGCCAAGTGCATCGCGCGATCACCCGCGATGGTCGCGACGTAGCCGTGAAGGTGCAATACCCGGGTGTTGGTGACGCGATCGAGGCCGACCTCGACAACACGGAAGGCCTTTACCGACTGATGGGCGCCTTCGCGCTGAAGGGACTCGATACCAAAGGGCTCGTCGACGAGCTACGAGCGCGCATGATCGAAGAACTGGACTATCGCCTCGAGGCAGCCAACCAGCGCGAGTTCGCCGATCACTTCGCTGGCCATCCCTTTGTGCGCATCCCCAGCGTTGACTCGGCAACTAGCACCGGCCGTGTGCTGACGACCGAATGGATCGACGGTCTGTCGTTTACGCAGTTCATGGCAACTGCTACACCGCAGGCAAAGCGTCGTGCTGGCGAATCGATCTGGCGTTTCACACAATACGCCGTCAACGACCTACGCGCTTTCAACGGCGACCCGCATCCCGGCAACTACAAGTTCAGTGCGGACGGCGACGTCACGTTTCTCGACTTCGGGTTGGTCAAGCGCTGGACGCTCGACGAGTGGCAACACCTGCAGCCGAGCTTGGAAGCCATCGTGCTACATCGCGATCCTGAGAGGCTGTTGGCCGCGATGGAATCGCTCGGCTTCTTGAAGCCAAACCACGGTCTTGCCGCCGACACCGTCTACGAGTACGTGAGCACGCCGTACACCCCATACCTCACTGAGCGCTTTCAATTCACGCGCGATTTCGTCAAGAACGCGATGGCGACGATCATCGATGTCAAAGGCCCGCACGCGCATGTGATCGAGCGCTTGAACATGCCGGCCAGTTTCGTCATCCTCGATCGGGTCGTGTGGGGTGTCAGCGCAATCCTTGGCAAGCTAGAGGTCGAGGCACCGTGGCGATCGATGATGCTCGAATACCTGAATGGCGCCCCACCCGCGACGCCGATGGGCGAGGAAGCCGCCGAGTGGCGTCGCCAGGTACGTCGATAGGTACTTCCGTTAGGTACTGTCGACCCGTGGCCGACCCTTACAAACCAAGAGCTCCATTCGCACCATGGGATCGGCGCCAGTTGCCCGGCCTGTTCGATGTCGAGGAAAGCGCGCGCCGCGTCGGTAACTACAAGTGGGCCGAGATGAAGTTGTTTGAAACCCTCGGTGGCTGGGTGGCGACTGTGCCCGAGCTCGACGTCAAGATGCGCCTCGGTGCCCACTGCTATCACCACGCCTGGCACGCCGAGCTGTGGCACAAACGCCTGCCCGAGCTGCGCGAAATGAACCCCGATCGGCTGACGCAACCGGCAAACGACGCGATGGTTCGCTTCGTGGAAGTGCTCGCTGAACCGGAAGCCGCCGAGCACACCATCGAGAAGCTGGTGGGCGTGTACCGCGTGTTCATTCCGCACTTCATCGCTGCGTACACATTTCACCGCAACAACACCAGCGAGATCACTGATGCGCCAACCATTCGCTCACTCGACTTCGCATTGCGCGACGAGTTCGACGATTGGCGCGATGGCGAAATGATGTTGCAGTCGCTGATCGAAACGCCCGAAGAAGTTGATCGGGCTGCCGCGCACCAAGCTCGGCTAGAGAAGATAATGCTGGAAGCGGGCGGCATTGCTGGCCCAGGAACGATTGGAGGCGCGTAATGCGCAAGTTTTTCCCCGTCGAAGAGTTGGCCCGCGATTCGCGGTTCACCCAAATCAACATGCGCCAAGCCGAGGCCGATCCGCGTACTGCGATCGTCGGCCCAAGCGCGGCGAAGCGCGCAAAGGTCAACCGCCTCACCCCAGCCCGACCCGACGCGTCCGAAGCGGCGCGCAACCTGATGCACGGCATCTTCGTCGGCGAGATTCAGGCGCTTGAGGGCGCCGGTCGCACATGCCACGACTTCGAACTTCCCGATAGCAAAGATCCGAAGGCGACCGACACCGTGCCGTTCGCGTTGAAGCTCGACATGGCCCGCCAAGCATGGGACGAATCGCGCCACGTCGAGATCAGCGTCAAGCTTGGCGAGTGGATGGGTTCCGAAATCGGTCAGTTCGCCGAGAACACCGTGCTGTTCGAGGCTGCGTGTAGCACCGACCCCGTCATGCGTCTCGCGGGCGTCAACCGCGCGCTTGAGGGTTTGGCGATTGATGTGTTCACAACGATGAAGGAGTTCGGCGAAATCGCGGGCGATCCATACCTCGAGTTCTGTGAGGACTGGATGCTCGCCGACGAAGTCACCCACGTGAAGATGGGCAGCGACTGGCTGCGCAAGGTCACCGAGAACGACCCCGAGCGCCGCGCCAAGGCGTTGGAGTTTCAGAGCATCGTCGACCGGTTGTTCTCGTTCGGCGGTGCACGATCGGAATCCGACGACTCACCGATTGGTCTCGCTCGTCGCTTCCGCGAACTGGCTGGCTTCACCACCGACGAGGTCGACGAGATCGCCGACGTTTCGCTTGCCGCGCTCGAGGCGCGCAAGGCGTTCTCCGCCGCGGCCATGTCATCCAACGGCACGGCTTCTGACGAATCATGACGATTCCAGTGAAGGTGACGGTCGAGCCGGAAGAGTTTCGGTTCGTCGCCTTTGATAGTGCGCTCATTCGCAGCATCGGCGAGTCATTGGTGACGACGCTCGGTATCGATCGACCGGTGTATGTGCGCGTCGATGAGACGACACCGCTGGGCCGCATTCGCGCCACGATCGGCGACTCCGTGGGCGACTCGATCGAGGTAACGGTTGAGAGCGGCTCGTTTGAAGATTCGAAGCGGCCGCGCCAGCAAAGCGAAGTAGCGACGCGAATCAACCTCGGCCGCATCCTGATGCGCGTCAGCGATCGGCTGCAGGGCGGCTTCGCCGAGGCTCCGGAGGACGACGACCTGAGCCTGGCGCAGATGGCCGCGTGGGAAACGTATTGCGCCGGACGCTTGACGCGCATGGATCTGCGTATCAACAAGCAGCGCTGGTTATACAACTTCCGCAATCGCCACGGCTTCACCGATGTCGCCGATGCCGCCTTCGACCAACTGTGGTCGGCCGACAACCTGACGTGGAACGACCTGCGCTCGATCAGCGCAGCGGCGGAGTTGGCGGCGGCAACATGATCGAAGGAAGCTGGCGGTTGGCCGAGGCCAGCGATGTGCCATTCGTATACGAGTTGGTCACACAGGTTGATCCGCGATGGTGGCGCTTCAGCCGCGGCGGGCTGGAACCATCGCTGCTGATAGCGACCGCACAAGGAGTGAGTGCTGGCGTAGTCGTGCTGGACGAATTTTCCCAGCCGGTCGCTTGTGCAGTCCTCGCTGAGGCTGGGACGATGGGCACAGGAATGTTCGAGTACTTCGCCCTCCCGACTGCACACGCCGAAGCACTCGCCCGTCAGTTCGCCCCGGATCTGCTGGCCGCCGCCTTCACCGGAGCAGATATCCAGCGACTCTATTACGAGCGATTCGAGAACGACGCCGACGTGTTCGGCGACATGTCTGCGCTGTTCGAAGTTGAAGTGACCTACCCCGAGTTCGCAATGATTGGCGGGCGATACGAGAACCGCACCACTTCGGTGCTGACACGTGAGCGCTTTGCCGCCGCACACCCGGGGTCAATGCAATGATCACGACCTCACGCATCGTGTTCCGCCCGGTGGTGCCGACCGATTATCCGCGGCTTTACGAAATCGAGTCCGACCCGACGACGGCAATGACCTGGCGTTACCACGGCAACCTGCCAGCGTTCGAACAATATGAGCCAGCGTTGTGGAAGCAGACGCAGCAGATCATGGTTGTCGAAGGTCGAACTTCCGGTCAAGTCGTTGGCTATCTGCAACTTCACGACGTCGACGCCCGGGCGGGGAACGCTTGGTTTTCGCTGTACTCCGGGCCAGAGCACCGAGGGTCCGGCCTAGTGATGGAGGGGCTAATGGCGTACTGCGAGTGGGCCTTCGGAAACTGGCCGATTCGCTGGCTCTACGCTCATTCGTTCGCGCAAAACGTGACGGAATTCGAGCACGGCATGCGCCGCGGCGAGGCCGTCCGACTAGGCGTTTTACGCGAGCGGGTGATAGTGGACGGTGAACCCACCGATGTCCACGTGATCGGGATTTCACGCGAGAACTGGATGGCCAGCCCCCTGCGCCGACGATTCAACCTGCTACGCGCCCGGCTGAGCTGACGCCGCTTCCAGCCCAAACCGAACTTGGGCTAAGGTGTGCACCCCGCCCCAAGTTCCCAAGGAGATTTATGGACCGTTCAGAGATTGACTCGTTGAAGGCCGAACTGCGACGCATGCAACAACGCGTCGAAGAGTTAGAGACTGCCGGCGAAGAGCCAACGAACCGCCGCAACATGCTGCGCGGTCTTGGTGCAGCTGCCGCCGGTGCCGCGGTTGGTGGCCTTGCCTTCGCCCGACCAGCATCCGCCGCCCCTGACCTCTCAGGGAACGCAGACAACGTCATGACGAACCCTACGACGATGGTCCGTGGTCCCGCCTACGTCGTCGGAGGCAGAGACTATGGCTTGCTCCACCTCACCGACGACCTCGCCCAGAGCGACTCCCAAATTACAACCTCCGCCCTCACTATCGCTGCTACGGGCACCAGGCTCGATGTCGGTGCGAAGATCTCAGGCTCGGCTACAGGTGTGAAGCTCAGCGGACCGGTGCCACTGAAGCTCAACACCTCGAATGCCCCTTCGCAATCAATCGGTAGCCGGGGCCAATTCATCCACAACAACGGCGACTTGTGGTTCTGCGTGTCGGCCTCGGGCACGAACCGTTGGCGCAGGATCACCGGGTCGGCGGGCGCTGGTGGCTTCGTCGCCATTACCCCAACTCGTGTTTACGACTCGCGCGCACCGCTGCCCACTCCCGGTGCACTTGCCCAGGGCGCCAACCGTCTGGTGTCGAT